>Ga0075154_10002705_pt1 | contig 11479 bp, 5 predicted proteins | sample JI71714BDNA_FD_70965 | JGI IMG/M metagenome (GOLD analysis project Ga0075154, IMG submission 70965) | Wastewater effluent complex algal communities from Wisconsin, to seasonally profile nutrient transformation and Carbon sequestration -... | ecosystem: Engineered > WWTP > Effluent > Algae... | reverse complement strand
GTGTGAATCGTATTAAAGGTAATAGGGCTTATGATGATGGGAATCAGGCTTATGATAGGGCTTATGTTGGGAATAGGGCTTATGATGATGGGCAAAGGGCTTATGATGATGGGCAAAGTGAGAATCAGGCTTATGATAGGGCTTATGGTGGGAATCACGCTTATAATAAGGCTTATGATGGGAATAATGCCGAAGAAAATGAGATTGTGATTTAATCTTTATAATTTTAGTTTATGTGAAACCCAAAGGGAGTTTAGAGACCTCTAACAAAAGAATCGGAGTTTCAAGGCAATGCCTACCAGCATGAGGCAAGCCAAAGACAAACAGGGAGGCATTGAAAAGGATGGCAGAACTGGTAAATGCAACAACGCCGAATTTGTAAAGGATGCTGTATATAGTTTATAAAACAATAGTAGTATAATTATTAGCTGATTTGAATTAACAGCCAATCGCTATCTTAGACTACTCGACGATAGCCAATCGTTATCTTAGACTACTCGACGATAGCCAATCGTTATCTTAGACTACTCGACAATAGCGATTCCCACAATCTTCACTACAAACAAAGAATTTAGTTTCAGAATGCTCTTTGAGAAAAAGCCTGATATGACAGAAAAAAAACTTTTTCGCCGGATATAGCATAGACATCGGATATGTCAAAAAGATATTTATAAACCGAAAAACGCCGATGTGATCTCCCTTGTAGGCGAACTTTGGCTCATCCTCATAGAGATGAATGATTACTTTTGTCCCACTATTATGCAACATACAAAGATGTTGCACAATTCTTTCCATACTCAAATCAAGCATCCAGTCGAGCCAATCGAAACAGTGGAACCTAGACAGTTGCCGAAAACGCTTATAAATTCAAGACATAGTGAAGAAATCACCACGAAACTCTACAAGACCAACAGCGCGAAGATTAATATTATAATTGAAGTCTAGATCTATTTGTCTATGATTTTGTTTAAATCAAGCTAGAGAAATAGTATATTCACAGAACCAATGATAATTAAGATTACTTAAAAAAGATCATAAAGCACGAGTGATACCAAACTTTCGATTGAGAAACTTATGCTGCGTACATTCATTATAGTTCATAATCCAGGTGTCAACTCGCTCCAGCAAACAAAAGGAGCTGACGATATAGACAAGCAGATTTTCTGGATTGAGGTAGACTCATATCTAACTAGTCCAAAGAAGTGGTTGACAAGATATTTCTTTTACAATATTTCTTGACAATTTTTGTACGCCATGCGGGTGTAGAAAACTTCTTCCAGAAGCAATGCTCTAGACAGATAGGGAATTCCTCTGAGCGACAATAGCTTAGTTGATAAAACTGTTATCTTGAAGCATCAAATTTCCATTCTTTCTCCAAAAATGTCAAAAATGGCCTTCTGCTAGACGAATATCGAGCATTTTATCATGATATGCAAAAGTTGTTCTCTTGCTCATCTTGTTAAATTTACAACTAAGTAATCTATTATTGTTAAGTTTGTTTATAAGCATCAAGCTTTTATCAAAATATAGTTACAGTTCGCGAAGCAATTTTGACGACTTAATCTGTCATTGACTGAGTATGTCTATTTTTTAGTGACAAATGGAGTGAATCAATTGATAGTATTACTGTTAGGAAGTTGCTGTAACCTATCTACAAAGTTTGAATTGTCATTCGAGCTCTTGCAATCCAATATGATAAAGACACTCTAAAGAAGTTTTGAGTTATACTCTAAGACAGTACATGTGACTTAAAATTTCCTCGGTCATGCTAGTCAAGCTATTGTTGAATAGAATCGCAAACCTTTTCAATTTGATAATAAATCAAAAAGCAAGATTTTACAAATAATTTGAGAATTATCTGCAAAACATGTCCACGCAACAAAAAATATTTGTGACAGGGATATAAATTTGGCTCCGTAATGTTTCTTTCGAATTGTAGTTCAATTTGCTATTCGAACAAAGTACCGAGTGAATACACCAGCGGCGATCAGGATCGATTAAGTGCGCTTTGTTCGCTGTCAGAAACGGGAATTTTAGGATCTCCTAATTGTATATGATTGATCATTGCGTTCCATGTTGCTAGATGTTTCTTAAACCAGAAATGCGTTACTGTCCCTTATGCTGCAAGGTCACCAACCATGCCAATAATGCTATGTCAGCGTTAAAATCAATTTTAATATCTATGTTTTCATCTTTGATGTTTGTCAGAAGGTTGTTGTTGTAGAAGCAATCAAAGGTGGAGAAGTGGGATCCATGTATCATGAACCCTTTGATCGTGTCGAACAATTAACAAGCACTCGTGGTATCTTTAGCTGTTATAATTTAACACTAGGCAAATTTTATTGTGGGATCTGTTTTATTGCTGTTGGGGATTGCATTTGTTTGTGCTGAAACTGTCGTTGATCTATATTATTTACATAATGCACTTTCTTCCAGCGTGAGAGGATACTTCCTGCATGTGTAACTCCAGGATTTCAGGTTCTTTGTGTAGTTACAGAATGGAGACTTAACAAATATAATCATTATTTTGTTATTGAAACATAACAAATATAATCATTATTTTGTTCTTGAAACACAACACATATAGTCATTCATTTATTCTTTATCAAATAGGATAGCAAAATTTGAGATTTTCTGATATGCCGTAAAAGCAGTGGAGGTTTAAGCTATGCCTTCATTATTTATTTCCGACTGTTCTCGCCAGATTCACAGACAAGCGCCCATTTCCAACACCTTGCATACCTTTGTTGGTATTCTCCAATCAAAAATAAGGATATATATCAGACTTCTTGTGCTAACCTGATTTAGGGTGCAAATTTTAACATGGGCATAGTAAAAAGAATAAACTTGTATATAATAGATAAGAGTAGGAGCATGAATTTTTAGATTACTTTGAAGAGTTCCAGAACTTCTTTATAATATAGGTCACTGTTCACTCTGGTTTTAATGCATGGCATTTGAACATAGACTTCAGAAGTTCTCATCCTTAAAGAGTAATAAAGACTCTACAAGATACCTTTGCGAAGCTCTATCACATCAATCTGTCTTATAAAGATTTTCGAAGGTAACTTAGTTTCTTTGCAATTGAACTGATCGCAGGTTGCACTAGTGAAAGGGAACGTGTTCTGTTCAAGAGTTTGACAATATTTAAACATCTCTCGTCTATGTCTGAGTAGGTGAAGACTAGGTGCTAGAATTAGATTTCCAGACCTAGACATCATACTACTGCTAGCAGAGTACAAGTACAGTATGCATAACTGGTTTTGTGACACTAATTAGTCTGTAAACTAGTTTTCTGCAAGCGCCGCACCAGCTGGAGCTGAAAGAGGAGAGAGGATTTGTATGAATTGCTTCAAGACAGAATATGTGGTATAAGAATTTCGCAAGTCCTGTGTATCAAGTTATTGTTGAACAGAATCGCAAGCCTTCTCAACAAATCCAAGAAAGGTGGTCGGACGACCACTGACCCAAAGACAACAACTGAGGTGCAAAATATACGACATCAAAACCAGAAGAGTGGAATAGATATGATCAATATTTAACAAAAGATCTGGGTTTCCAAGAGAAAAAATGGTTTTGAAAAAGAAAGCAAATTCAAATAATCTTTCCAGTAGTACTCTCTCATTTGCCATGCATTTTTAAGTATTGTGTTTTCGCTTGGGTGACTTTTCTTTATTGCTTCTGCACGATTGTCATCCACACTTAGCCATGTGAACTTAATCGTATCAAGATCTTGTCGTCGTTCTGGTTCAATTTGGACTTCTAAGAGGGTATTAGGGGCATGAGTGTAAATTTTGTCATCTCGCATGTCTTAATATCTTCAAAGTCGGGCAATACAAACTCGTCAGTTCACACATTTTTAGGGTGAGACGGAACCCGCTGTGTTCTTACAAGATGGAGAGTGTCTTGACAAGGAATGACAGCATCGGACCATGAACCTTTCAATTGACCAAGACCATTTATTGTATCTACTGTGTATTAAGAGACTCCATGTTAGGAACCAGCTGTTCTCTTCTATACATAACACTAATTCATTCTAGTAGACACTTTTAATAAGTTGTTCTAAACATTCAAATATCGTTTATCATCATGTATTGTTCTATGAGTCGCAACAAACTTCCGTATTGCAAATTTTATGTTGTAAACAAACATATTTGAAAAGAAGGAGCAGGGCAGGCTTGAACAGTTTCCATTTTCTTTTCTTAAAGAATAATTTTCGCCATGTTCTTTACTTGAGTTGGACTCACGCGTCTCGATGGATATAAGGATATGTTTTATTTTTGATAACACACGCTATTTTTAACTCTTGCATTTTGTGCGGTTCATGCGTCCCATACAATCTAAAACCGTACCGTCAACGGTCAATCCAAATCGCACATCTAGAGTTCCGATCTGACAAGATCGCTTGGCCATCTTCGAGCATTATTTGCTTCATAAAATCATTTTGATAGATAATCCTTAGCCTCTTCTTAATAAGAAAAATGAAGCTGTTATCTCAGATTTCGTCAACTCTGATATTGATTGCATCAGCTCAAAAAACTGAATCCGCTGAAGTAGTTACATATGACTGGACCCTCAAGACCCATCTTGACAACAATTACTCTCCAGATTGCATGAACGATGTCACTCAAGGAAGATTTGTATTTCTTGTCGAAGGTGACTATCCAGGCCCAACCATCGATGTCAATGAAGGGGATGAAGTTCGTGTAAGACAGTTGCCCAGATTTATAAAACTTTTGTAATTTCGTTTCGAATCTAATCTATGATATTTCTAAATTCATCAGGTCAAAGTAACCAACATGCATCCCTCAAGCACAATTACGTTGCACTCTCATGGGATCCACCAAAAGGGGACGCCATATGCTGATGGGCCGGCATATGTGACTAATTGTCCCCTCAGGCCCTTGGAGAGCCAAGAATATGTTTTCAATGCTTATCCTGCCGGAACTCATTTTTGGCTTGCACATGCATCTCTTCATGCTGCAGATGGTATAACTGGGCTTTGATTGTTCGTCCCACCGATCCAGAACCTTTTGAATATGACGAAGAAGTGCTTATGTTTCTGCAAGATTGGTACATCAGGACAGGCACTCAGCAAGTAACTGGGCTCTTCAGCTGGCCCTTTGTGTGGATTGGCAATCCCAACAGCCTCTTGATCAACGGCAATGGCACTGCTCCCGAGTGTCTAAGCGGAGGAGCGAATTTCGGTAATGAGAACTACTGCCTCAGTACATGCAACGGAACAGCTCTAGATCTGCTTAACACCACCACAGTGGATGCTGGAAAGACTTATCGATTGCGTATCATCAATTCAGCTCAGCTTGTTATGATGAACTTTGTTGTTGCTAATCACAACATGACGATTGTTCAAGTTGAAGGTACAAATGTAGAGCATCTCGTTGTTGAGACCCTTGACATTGCTCCAGGGCAGAGATATGATGTTTTAGTAACAGCCGACCAAACTCCAGGCTCTTATTGGATAGAAACCACTGTGCGCGAGCGCAGCATTCCAACCGGTCTTGGAAGAGCGATTTGGCAGTACTCTTCAGCTGAAGCGGTTGTGCCGGACATGGTCCCAACACATCCTGAATGGAATGATACTGCTCATGGTGTCGCTCAAGAACAAGCTCTATTCACTCTAGATCCTGAACAATATTCAGAAGTTGTAGCGTTGAGTTCAACTGATGTCTCTCGCTATGTATTGGTTGGAACACAAAATCAATTGATTGTTGATGGGGAGATTCAACGTTTGCTTTGGGCAGTAAACAACGTTAGTAACATCCCTCATGGGGAGCCTTTGATTTCCAAAGCTGTACGCGCTGCGAAGGAACTTGGATGGCCGACCGAGCTAGAGGATTCTGTTGAAATGCCACTCGATCCACCCTTCGTCTGGAACTACACCATACCTGTATGGGAAGAAGGAGGACCAGGTCCCGTTGTAGGAAGTCAGGCTGAGGTTAACATTTATTTGGAAGAGAGACAGGTTTTCGAATTTGTCCTACAGAATGCGCGGGCGTTGAACAATGTTACGGAATTCCACCCCTGGCATGCCCACGGGCATTCTTTCTGGGTGGTGGGTCAAGGTGACGGGATTTTTGATTCAGACACAGATGTTGCTAACTATAATCTGAAGAATCCAGTTCTACGAGACTCTGTCACATTATGGCCACTACAGTGGATGGCCATTCGTTTCGTGGCGAACAATCCTGGAGTCTGGTTCTTCCACTGCCACATACCCGCTCATGAAATGATGGGTATGGGCTTGCACATTGTAACCTCCCCAGACAAAGTTGAAGATCCACCCTCATCGGTAACTATGTGTTCAAATCAGGCACTTGAGTCAGGAGTTAGCAGCAGAGAAACTAACTCAAATGATGCAAGCAGTGGGGAGGTGCGCTCGTGGTCGCTTGGCTTAATTGCTACCCTTTGTCTCTACATTGCAGCTCTAGCGACCTGGTAACGTGCAATTTATAAGAAATTCACTCTATTTGTCAGTGCACAGATCAAGTTTCTGATGTGAATTGTTTATTTATGAATTTGAATAAAGTAATTAAGGAAACAGCAACTTTCTAAATGCTTATTTATGCTTTTTATTGTTGTTGAGTATCTGTTTTCTTCTGTTCTCATGATATTACATGATGTTTTGATAATCATGTACCGCCATTCTCATTAGAACTGGTGAGCGGACTTTAGCGTTTAGTAACTGAAATCTTCAGTCATCCAAATTTGTTGTGTTTGATATCGCCAGCTGTGATTCCTACCTCGAATATATCTTACCTCGAATATATCTTATGACAATGATTCTGATTGGCAACTCGCATGGCTGGCATTTTTCGCACTTAGCCCTGAATTCATACTTGTAACAGAGAAATACAGCTGAATTGTGGTAATTTCATCGAGTCATGGTGAAGATAATAGTATTGTCTATACCACTTTGCTGTCTGCACGGAATGTTTTAGGTAATCCATTTGTTATAAGATTGTGCATTGAATTCCATGTTGCAAGATGTTTCTTAAAGTTTGGTCCAAATGTGTTTAATGTGAATTTGGTCAATCACTTCCATCATACTGGTTGTTGAATCCAACTGTTCTGTTTTTTTTCATCTAGTTTTTAATTCAAACAAATTATGAGTGCTTATGTATTGGAAATTGGAAAAAATGCAGTTGTCATCCCGTTGAGAGAATCTCTGTGTTATTTGTGCACTTGTCTGTGCCTGACAAACTGATTTCAGCAAGTTTTATTTTAAAAAAAGCATCTCCTGTGATGATGGTGTTTGCACTTGATTTATTGGAAATTTAAATTGCTTGAAATGAGTATAGCCAGAATCTGGTGCGTAAGCATTTTACCAGATCCCAACTTCTGCTGGCACCTTGTTTGACAATCTTAAAGACAGATAACTTAGTTTTATAACTTATTCATACAACGTGCTAGGACTTTTCGTGTCGTTTGATTATCTCGGTTACAATTATGACAGTGCCGTCCTCTGGTAGATGTCGTCATTGTTGAACTCTATATTAGAGTCACGTTTGGATAGTTTGAATGACAGATTTTTTATTTATCTTTGGTGCTTTACCAAAAATGCGTTACTGTCCCTTATGCTGCAAGGTCACCAACCATGTCAATTGTGCTATGTCAGCCTCACAATTAATTTAATTATCTATGGTTTTATATCTGATGTTTGTCAGAAGGTTGCTGTTGTAGAAGCTATCAAAGGTGGACAAGTAGGATACATTTATCAGGCACCTTCGATCATATCCAATCTTTTAATAAGCACTGGTGGTATGTTTAACGGATATACTTTTACACGAAGCAAAGTTTATTATGTGATCAGTTTTCTTGATGGAGGGGATTACATTTGCTAGTGTACTGCAGTGCGTGCTGCATGCTTGGTCATCATGGCGTTGATCCATCTCATTTACATACTGTCCTTTCTTCCACAGTGAGAAGATACTTCCTGTTGGTGTAACTACAGGATTTCAGGTTCTTTTTGTAGATACAAAATGGAGACATAACAAATATAATCACTCTTTGTTCTTGAAACATAACAAATATAAAGATTCTTTTGTTCTTTAGACGTGATAAACATAAACAATCATTTATTCGTTACCCATTTAGATAGCACAATCCTGTTTTGCCGTAGCAGCAGTGGAGGTTTAAGCTATACATTTGTTGTTTATTTCCGACTGCTCTCGCCAGATTCTCAGACAATGCATGTATACAAGATATGCCGATTTGGCGCTGCTTCGGTATTTGTTGACAACTTTAAAGACTCATTTCCGACACCTTCCATACCGTTGTTGGTATGCTCCAATCAAATATATGGATAGCTATGGCACTTCTTGAGTTACCCTGAGTTAGGGTGCAATTTTTGACATTAAAAAAATTAACTGTGTATATAATAGCTAAGAGTATGAACATGAGTTTCTGGATTACTTTGAAGAGTGCTTTTTTCGTTTTATGTTGATATACGCCGCTGAGATCCCTCTGTTTTTTTTCATGTAAGGCATCTGAACATAGACCCCAGATAATAGTGTTGAAGAGCTTAGTGTTTTATTAAACTTTATCCATCAAATAAGAGTCCATTTCCGCAACCCGTGTACTGCTCAGACTCCTGCAGAGGGTTTAGATCCTGAGTTGTCAATATTTGAAAAAGCTAGGCTTTATATTTCCAGATGAATATCATTTCCATATTGTTTTATGATTCAGGCAGAATATGTACTTTCTTTGATAATGCAAAAAGCATTTTTGGCCCAATAATTTATATACCTGGCCAATTCAGAGCTTCAGCATTTCCTTCAAACTGCATAGTGGTGTGGCACTATGAATTTTCTTGTTAGATGTTTGTTCTCTAAAATCTTCATGGTGACGGTAACATTGTTTCTCCTGCTTGTGTAACTGTATTATTTGCTTCGCCGCATACTTGATTAGATATGATTTACTTTAAAATTTAATTATTCATTTTCATTGCGAAAAGATAGACCAAATTTAAAGAAAATTTTCATGGCAAAATTTTGCCAGAAGTTCAAGATACGAGTTTGTGTTTTCGTTAATTTTGTGAAAAAAATTAAATTTTGAGCTTATAACATTTTCGGATTCTATTGAATCATGATGAAGGGGTTCTCGTGATTCTTGTCATTCTATTTGATTCTTGACATTTTCAAACGTATGTCTCTCAATCCGGGGATCTTGCAAAGATCTAATGAAAACTATGAATATCTTTCATGGTGGTTAGATGAGCTAGAAACAGTTTATATATCAAGCGATCTTGTTATGATAAGTCTCGTTCATGCAGTACCTCATAATAAAGTTAAATTCTTCAAGTTAGTATCAAGCCAGTATCGGCTTCAGCTTCTAGCTTTCCATGTCATTTTGTGATTGCGGAAATCTAAGTAAAGTTGTTTATCATAACTGATGGCTGCAAACTATTTTAAGTCAATCGCTTAGGAAGTACCATCAACGGCCTAAAGCTATTAATTGTCTAGAATTCAGCCTTTATTCAAGAAACTATGCTGTCCATACGGACGTGTCATTTTTTGTAAAAACTACATCGAACATTTCTACGTGACACCTAAGGGGAGAATTAATTGTCAGATCAACTTTAGATTTGGATCGGAATGCTTAGTTTACCCGAAGTTTAGACCTCCTCTGATTTCTTTTCAAGTGCGGCTCCATCAAGGGTCACGGCGACTTAAATCATCTCATCCTATCAGTACCAAAATATCAGATCGGCCGACGTCAAATGCATCGAATGCATCTAATTGGCAGTAATGCCTGTGTGGTTGCTCTACTTTCATCTAAAGTTACCTCGTTCTCGACCAATGAAGCTTTTGTAAAAAGAATTCCCAGAACTAAGCGAGAATCAATCCAAGGAGATCGTCACTTGACGTTTGTATGCTCGAAGAACAAGGATGATGACGAAGAAGAGAATGATATCCAAGATATCGGGATGAAATCAGCGTTCGATCAATTTGATCAATTGAAGCCAGAGGACTTTGAGAAATCCGGTAATTCTGAATCAGCAAGTATTCTGGCCAAACAACTTGAAAAGATTAAGGCTCTGGAAACCTTGGACGAAGATGAAACAGAAGAGGAATTGACAGACGAAGAAGTCAAACTTTACACCGATATGTTCTCTGAGATCAATGATGGAGAAGGAAAGGTGTATGGCGAAATTATGGGCAATCTTCGACCAGAGTATGACACGTTAACTGAAGTCAAAACAGATGAAAAAGTATTTATGGTAGAGGAAATTTTCGAAGATGCTGATGGTATCGGCAATAAAATGATACCTGATCGCGATGAATTTGTTGAAAAGGCTGTGGCAGAAGCTTTGGCAGAAGCGCAAAACATAAAAGCGCCGGCGGGAATTGATGCAGAATCTTTTTCCGCAACAGTGTTGGATCAAAAAAGCATTAGGGAGGATGAGCAATTAATGCTAGAGATCAACGCAGTCTTTGACCGTGCGCGAGATCAACTACAAGAGAGTTTTGAGGAAATTCGACAAGAGTCTTTGGAAGAGGCTAAAATACAACAAGAGAAGCGCGATGCCCGAATCAAAGAAGAGCAAGCCCGATTGGATCAGGCAGAAGAATCTCTACAGTCCTTGATTGGCAACGTCAGTAAGGAAAGTCGGCAAGTGCAACAAGCCATGAAAGAATTGGAAGAAGCAAGGGCATCAGTGCAGTCTGATCCATTACTACAACTTGCCGATTTTCGTAGCTTGAATATCGTCAAGCAAGGAACCGTCGCAGGAACGCTTTTGTTTACGGCGCGTGCCCTCACAGAGCTAGTGCAGGGATTTGCTGATCCTTCGCATCTGAGTGCTGCTTTAGTTCAATTTGCTATTGCGTTCACCTGCGCTATATTGTTTATTGTTCTTTAATAAGCTAAATTTCTAGATTTTTGAAATGATCTGAAAAACTCGCTTGTTGAATAATTTAAAGTTGATCATTTTATTTTGTAACAATATGAATTTCTAGAGTGCAGTTTCTGTGGGGGTTAATTAGATATACTTTTTGAATAGTAGATGTCTCAATTAATATATGCTTCTTGAAAATCATATATTTTTGTTCTATTGTTGTTATGTTCTAATGTTATTTGTGTTTCCTGTAGTTTTGGGGTTTCTAGGAGTCTCCGACTTTTAAGATCTTCTTCGGAAATGCCACCTTGGATCAACACCAGGCATGACAAATGACCAACTGGAGCTGTTGATAATGTAGAAATAATTTAGCCATAAACTAAAATTAAGTCACACTCAAATAAATTTAGAAATTATGAGCTAGTACGAGAAGCACGATCTCATAATTTGAATTTTAGATTTTTTCCAATGCTGCCATCATTTTTATTCAGTCTTGCAATTTTCCTTTGAATCACTTGGCCCTGTGTTTCTGAAGATTACTCCTCTAATCCATGCCCCCTCAGATACATCTGGTCATGCCATCTGCTGATTTCTTCTCATTTTTTCACTACCATATTTTTG
>Ga0075154_10002703_pt1 | contig 11483 bp, 16 predicted proteins | sample JI71714BDNA_FD_70965 | JGI IMG/M metagenome (GOLD analysis project Ga0075154, IMG submission 70965) | Wastewater effluent complex algal communities from Wisconsin, to seasonally profile nutrient transformation and Carbon sequestration -... | ecosystem: Engineered > WWTP > Effluent > Algae... | reverse complement strand
CTATATGCCCACACTTTTCAGGAAAGGCTATTAATCAGGTAATTTTACATTTTGATATTACTGGGCATCTCCAGTTGGACTCTGTTACCATTCTTAATCAAAATGTGTGGGCACATTGATGTAATCTCAGTGCCCACTAATAAGTTTAAATAGCTTTCCAATATGAATCTTGATCAATATGGTAAATGTACAATTTACTCCATTTTTCTTTAATATCAATATTGAATATTAATTTAGAACAATCGTAGTAAATATTTCCCTTACCTTTATCCTCATCATCAATTATACACACACTTGTATCAAACTCAGTTGCAAATGTAAAACCTAAGTGTTTAAACTTAAATCTTCCGTTACCACCAACATGTGTAATAATACCCTCCCCGCTTAAAGGGGATAATTCATATGCAGTTTCTTTAATTTCTAATACTTTATAAGTATTTCCTTCTCTTTTAGTTTGAGAATAAGTAGTAGTTTCCATAACAAGTAATTTTAGTGACCCCAATTGGACGCTCTCAGCCTAACACTCTATTTATACTCCCTGAGAGGAGTGTTGAAAATAAGCACATCTTTTAAGCTCAACAATTACATTTACTAGTATGATAATTGTATCGTTTGCTACCAAGTATGTGCCTATTCCAACTAAATTGCTCTTTGCACTACCCAGTGGGTTAGGATAGGATTGGCTACCTATTTGTTCGCTGAGCCAGCTGTTTACACCCTAAGGTGATAAGATTTGGATTACATTACATATGTGTTGATAGCCTAATACAAACTATAAAAGGCTATATAATTTTCTCTAGTAGTTACTATTATTTCATCATTTGCAATAAACTAACCTCTAAATTACATCCTAATAGTTTCGAACCTATTATTATATAAGAACTTGGTTAGATATATCCTTCGTAAAGGGATATATTTGCAGTTATCGAAAATTTTCTCATCTCCAAACCCTTGTGTCTTTACTTACACAATTACGGTTGCTCTGTAATATATATAGGGAACACCGACGGATTAATTCCGGTTATTTACCTACTTGCTTGGTATGCACCTCTAGCAAAATCCACTGACAAACATCAGAGTATCATATATACTTGACAGTTACAATACTGTCTACCCCTTGAAATCTCAAGTCTTAGTAATATGTAGTTAGATTTAAATGAGCTGCGTCAATAGCAGCTTCAAATAGCCTTATACAGTATTCTGTCTTAATATGGGTTCCTCACCAACGAATGTGGTGTGAGCCTCCATCTGGACTATCACCATAACATAGAACAGTCTTAACTATATGGAAAAGGCTATATAATAGATAAGGGAATAAAAAAAGGTTTATAAGAGAAATAGATAAAAAATAAGAGTATGTTTCCATACTCCTATTAATTAATCCTCTAAAACCCTTACTCTTGTTCAATTACGGCGTTTTCCGGAACTAAATCCGAGTTTGCACTTTCCTTTGTAGTGTTGGTAATTTTTAAGGTAAGTGAAGGCAAATTATCAGTACCATATGTAAGGCCATGACCATCTTTGTCTTTTTGCTGTACACAGATAACGTCAATGCTCTCACCTGCTTCTTCATTAGGGTTAAAAGTATTAACAAAGGTATCCTCCGTTTCTAAATTAGTGAAGACAGTTACCTGATAAACTGCACCACCTTTACCACTAAACATAGCATCTGTACTTTCGCACATCATACGGATAGTAGCCTCTTCACTTTCGCTTAAGTTACCTGTACTTAATTTAGGAAACAGTTCTTTGCCTTTTTTAGTTAAGCGCAAAGCATAACCTTCAATAAGTAACTTTGCAGGTTCATCTATCTTCAAATTCATGTTGAAATCAGAATTGGAAACTAAAACTGCCTTTTTGCGCAAATTAGGTTGAATCTCTTTTACTTTTGTCATAAAATTTTTATTTAATTGTTAATAAATTGTTAAGTAGCTCAAAATCGAAAGTAAGGTAAAGAGATACCCTACCCTTTTGGGCGTAAGCTCATATCAGGGGTATTTTGTTGGGTGGGCCATACTTACACTCTCTCTAAAAAATTTTAAAAAAAAATTATAAAAAATTTTCACTCCAGTTTGGTTAGGCTATATAATCAGTCGTATCTTTGTGAAATTGACTATAGTTAATTAATATGAATGTATAATTTAGACAGTAAGTACGGGGAGTACGAGAGTGGTGTACTATATACACTAGTGCTATGCACCAGAAATACAGAGGTAGAAGAGGAGGCGGAAGATCTGTGGCTACCTATAGGATTGGACTTGAATAGTATTGAATCGTTTAAAATGGCTGCTCCAGATGAGGATGAAGACAGTGAAGTAGCAGGGCGAGTGTACGTAAATACAGTAAATAATGGTTATACGCTGTATGTACCCTTCGTAGAATTTAAAAAATTTTTTAGAGCATGGAAGCTAGTCTAACTAAGGCTAGACGCCAAAACCATAATATTTTTTTTAATGCTTTATAAAAATATTTATCATCTGGTTTGGTTAGAACCCACTTTCCTTCGTATCTTTGCAACGTCTCGGGGCAAAGATATACCTGGTAGGGTACTATTACTCCGGGGGCACCTAGCTAAAGCTAGGAATCTTAATACTAATTGAATATGTAAATACAGTATTTACACTGTAAATACAGCAAGGAGATACAATGACTAAAAAGTATATAGGTATATCTAGAAGAGAGTTTATAGTTAGGTTCTTTGATCTGTGGAATATACTACAGAAAGAAGAGTACAGACTTAGAACTAAAGAGATTGCCATTTTAGCTGAATTTTTACTATTGCCTGATAAGTTTAAATACTCTAGATTCTCTACCCAGGCTCGGAAATATGTTTTAAGAACTGTTAATGAGTCTGGATGGAATCTTTCTCAGCAGGGGTTAGCCCAGCTGATTAAGTCTTTGACAGATAAGGGTATAGTAAAGTTAGATATAGATGGAGTAAAGTCAGTTACATCTAAGTTAGATATATTGGCAGACAAGAACAAAACTGAGTATGATCTGAAGTTTTTATTTCAGATAGATAATGCAAAATAACATGGAACGTTATATTTTAGACGAGCTGGATAAGAAAGAGCAAGAGTTTATAGAGAAGAATGGTGAAGCTCCTACTATGGTAATCATGGATTTGTATTCTTACGTAGAGCTAGCTAAGGAATTAGGTAAAGATCTAGTAGAAGAAGAATATAAGTATTTACATGGTTGTTATAAAATTGTAGTAGATGATATCGCAGAAGAAGAGTTTATTAGATTTGTGTCCTAAGTCAATAGACGATATATATCATTTCCTTTCGATGGAATATGGTGTAGGACCTGAAGTAGTGAGGACAATTACCTCACATCCAATAGGGGCTATAAAGCACAAGATTTCGAAAGGAGAGATAAAGGGGGCACTTATACATGGATTAGGATCATTTGAGACATATGAAGTATCCGTTAATAGGGAGATACGAAATGTACTTAGATTATATAGAGCAGGTAAGTTTTCCAGGGAGATTACCTGTACAAGAATTAAGTTACTCTGGAATTTGAGAAATACGTGCAAGATGCACGAGAATAAATTAAGTTAACATGGCGGGAGATCGCAGACAAAGAAGTATTACAAAGCCTAACAGGATATTTATGGGAGATCCAGATAAACACTCTGGTGAATCTATTCATGGTATTGATGGCACTGAAGTAGCAGATATTGAAGCAATTACTATTGAGGATAAACCTAAGATGAGAGTTAAAGTAGATGATCCAATGGAATACAATGCTAGAATCTTATCTGACATACCTGCAGTATTAGATTATGTAACTATACCATCAGGTAAGTTATTAGTACGTTTCTTGAAGCGTCCTTTTGCTAAAGGTAATATTGAGGTTATTAAGACTAAGATATTAGTATCTGAACATACTGAGAAGACTAAGGAAGTGATTGATGATTCCGCTGAATCTAAGTATATAGGTAGATTTGTAGTAGTTAAGATAGGTAGTAAAAATCCTAATACAGAGAATATAGAAGTAGGTGATATTTTAGATGGTATATCTGGAGTTAACTACGCACAGTATTTCTGCCCTATACATAAGGAGAAAATAGATCAAAATGAGAATTTTTATCTGATACCAGATTCATATTATAGTTTTATATGGAAGACCAAGAACTTACCAGTGGAGCAGAGGGTGAAGACATCCTTGATCCTGTAAATACAGAAGATACTCCTAAGATAGACCCTGATTATTTCTTCCATCCATCTAGACACGAAGGTGAAGATTATGATGCGTATCATTGGAGAAGAAAACTAGCTAATAGAATTATTAAGTTAGGAATACAAGGAAGATTAGCAGGACAAGTTATTAGTTTTGACGAACATTTAAGGTTAAATGCACAGAAAGAAAATTAATATTGCAATATACGAAACAAAATTATTTATAGTTCTGTGTGATGATATAGCCAAAGCTTCTAAGAAGTTTAAATTCGGGCTATCTCCTCAAGAATCTGCAAGTGCTACTGGATTTACAGTAGAAACTGCAGATGCAGTATATGTAGTTATTAATGTGCCTAAACATAAGAGTATATTTTCACTAGCAAACACTATAGCACATGAGGCTCGACATGCAGCTGACTATGTAATGGATAGTATTAACCATCCTTTAGATGTCGTACATGCAGAGCCTCATACTTGGCTAACAGGATACATAACTGAGGTTACATTGAAATTCTATGCTAACCTTGTAGATAAAGGTAAAGTTAAACGCTTTGAACTTTATGCAAACTAAAGAATTTATAGAGGATATTTTTAAAGATCAAGGCATTACTTATAGTGAAGAAGAACGTTGGTTTGGTACTATCTATTCTTTCGAAGTAAAGATTTCTACAGTACTGAATGGGACGCTTGCTAAAGTAAAAGCTACTAAAAGTAATCCAGAAGATATTGAATTAGCTAAGGAGTATGTTAGAAAGACATTCCTAGTTAGTATTATAAAGTCAGCTATCCCTGAATTGAAGGATGCTGCAAATGAAAGAATAGCTAAATTAAATTAATTATGGTTCTAAAATTAAAAGATCAGTCTAAACTTATTTTATTTGACTTTTCAGGAAAAGAAGATCAAAAAGAATTAAGTCGTATGTATAAAGTAGAAGTGGGAGAGAAAGGATGGCCTGATAGATATAATATAAATATGGAGATTACAGGAACATACGAAGACTATAAAGAATTTACAGAAAAATTAGATGAGTTTTTTAACTCTTATATAAAAAAATGATAGACGGATTTTTTGACGTAGTAAGGGGAGTTCCTGTAATTAAAGCTGAGGCACTATTTGTACCTGAGTTTAGAGTTTTATGGGAAAGTGACAAGTCTAAAGATAAGCATAAAGCTACTAGACAGATAGCTTATATTTACCATAGTGTTAACCCTATGGGCCCATATGGACAATTAGATCCATTTGAAAAAGAAGAATTAACAAAAAGAGATTTACTTAAAGAGGGTGATGAAACTCCAGAGCTAATAGCTGCACGTGATAAGTATAGATATTTACTTATAGAATCTGATGTAGATATGCAGTTAGTAGAAGGAGTTACCGAAGCTTTAAGAAAGATAGCAATATATTTAAAAGACGTCATAGTAGTAGACGGTAAAGGCGGTAACGTAGGAGAGATTAATGCTTCTATTAAAAATGCATCTTTAATGAGAGGGCAAAGGAACCAACTACTAAAAGAAGTTCAAGAAGGTATAGAAGCGCAAAAGAACATTAAAAGAAATGTACGCCCTAATATCTTTGATGAAGATTTATAATATGAAGAAATTTATTACAGTTTTATCAGTATTTTATTTTGCAAATGTTGTACACCCTACTCAAGTTAGTAGTGGAATACATAGAGAGAAAGTTACTTTTGACTATATCACTGGTCAAATTAGAAGCTGCGGTACACCAAAATGCCCGGCTACTATTAAAGCTAAAAGGGAAAATTCCCTTAATAATTCCTGCAAATTAAGCTAACTAGTTGCCAATGTTTAGAAACGAATTTGTAGATTATCCAACTATTAGGTCTCTAGAGAACACTACTCTAGAGATTCCTAATGGTGTTAAACCATCAATAGTGGCAACACAAAATCCAGTAGCAAATCTGGATTGGGCTTATATTAATTTTAAGAATGTTTCACTTTATTCTCCAGCAGCTATTGCTTTTAAAGTTAACAAGCAATTAACTGGAGATGGTAGATATACTAATGCAGTGTACGGTACTACAGAGTATCGTAAGTTCTGGACAGAGGAAAGAAGGAGATGCCTAGAAGGATTTCAACCAGAAGATAATGGAACTCCAATAGGGCCTAGAATTACAGGAGAACACTACTTCTATTTAAATTATTGCCAGATAGACCGTGAGGTTATCATAGATGAAAAAACTGGAGATAAAGCTAAACAGCTTGATTTTCCAGATTTTTTATTAATGGACTACTACTGGTTTTTGGAATTAGAAAAGAATGAAAATCCTGGTAGATACGGTTTACCTAATCATGAGAAGAAGGGTATGATAGTAGCTAAGGCTAGACGTAAAGGCTGGTCATTTAAGAATGCTGCTGGATTAGCTTGGAAGTATTCTTTCTTTAAGAGATCTTACTGTATTATTGGTACTTACTTAAAAGACCACGCAGTAGCTACGTTTAATATGACAATGAACGTATTGAACTTCTTAGATGAGTATACTGAATTTGGTGGGCCTAGATTAGTTAATAGAAATGATGAGATTGAATCAGGCTGGGTAATTAAAGAGAATGGTAGAGAAGTTAAGAAAGGAAGTAGATCTATTATTAAGATCATGACTTTCCAAAACTCTGGATTTAAATCTGTAGGTAAATCTTGCTCTCGAATGCTATTTGAGGAAGCAGGTTTATTTGAGAATCTAGAGCAAGCTTACATCATATCTTCTCCTTTATTTCGAAGTGGTACAACTATGATCGGGATTCCGATTATATTTGGTACTGGTGGAGATATGCTATCAGCTACTCAAGACTTCGCAAAGATGTTTAAGAATCCTAAGCAGTATGGCTTAGCAGAATATAATAATATCTATGAAGAGAATGTACACGGAACGTGTGGATATTTCATAGACGAGATGTGGTATAGACCTGGGGATTTATATTTCTTAGGTAAAGTAGATAACCACATTTATAGAGGTGTAGATGAGCAAGGTAATCCTAATAGATGGGCTGCTGAATTAGACTTACTAGCAGAGCGGGATAAGAAAAGAGGTACAGATAATAAAGCATATATACAAGCAGTTACTCAGTGGTGTAGAACACCTAAAGAAGCATTTATGCTACCTGAAGGTAATATATTCCCTACTGCAGAATTGTATGATAGGTTGTCTAGACTTAAATCCGAAGAAGCTTATAAGTATTTAGGTGTAGCTGGAACGCTATATCATTCATCAGATCCAGATTCTTATAATGGAATTAAGTTTGCTCCAGACTTAGAAGGTAAGTTAAACCCATTACACTCATATGATTTAAAAGCTAATGAGAATAGGAATGGTGCTATAGTTATATATGAGCATCCTATAGATGTGAATGGGGAAATTCCAAAAGATATGTACATTGTTGGGCATGACCCTTACGGAACTAACTCAGAAGAAGGGGAGTCTTTAGGTGCTTCATATGTGCTTAAGACTAAAAAATATTTAAAGCATGGGCATGACCAAATAGTAGCAGCCTACGTGGGTAGACCTACTGGAGGTAACTCTATGACTGTATACAATACTAATCTAGATAAATTATCACAGTATTACGGTAATGCTAAGATTATGTTTGAGAATGACCGTGGAGATGTACAGAATTACTTTTTAAAGAATAAGAAGTTACACGTTCTGTATGATGAGCCAGGTACTGTAATGTTAAAGACTTTAGGTAAGAAGAGTTATGGTAGAGTTAAAGGTTCTTCCATGTCTTCTGTAAAGATGAAGCAGCAAGCAGAACTATATGTATATGACTGGTTATTAGAGCCTAGAGGTAAGAATGAAGAAGGTAGAGAGATATTTAATTTAGACTTAATACCTGATATTGGACTGTTGGAAGAATTGATTTTGTATACGAGAGAAGGCAACTTTGACCGTGTATGCGCATTCTTTCAGGTAGTTATTGCTCTAGAAGAGAACTTTAATAAGCACGAAGTTATATCAACAGAACGAGATAAAACACTAGATTTTTTAATGTTTAATAAAAAATTATTTCCATTTAGGAAAAAACCAATTAGCTCATGAGGAGTATTATACAAAGATTAAGTTACAAAGAAAAGATTAAAGACGACAATGCTTGGGGAAAGCAGATGTTGAATAATCTAGAATTATATGCAAACTCAGGTTGGTCTACAGATGGACTACCTGGAGTAGATACACGTGCAGATATGATATGGAGATCTTATCGCTTATATAATTCTCAAATTGATGAGAAGGATTTTGAAGATGATCTGAATCCGTTAGGATTTCAATTAGGTCAAAAGAAGGATAAGATAGCTCCGTACAATAAGGCGCACAATAAGATTAATGTGTTGCTAGGAGAATTGCTTAAACGTCCATTTAATTATAGAGCTACCTTTACGAATTTAGAAGGTGCTTATGTATTGATGGATGAGCGTAAGAATCTTATTAAGAAGTATGTAGCAGCTGAAATGGCTAAGCAGGGTGAGATAGCTTACTTGCAAGGTAAAGGCTTACCAGAAGCTCAGATGGCTGAAGCAGTACAAAAGATAGAAGAGAAGTATAAGGACGTGATGAACCCGGAGCAAATTGAGGAGTATTTAGAAAATCAATTTTCCGAACCACGTGAGATTAAATCTAATCGACTTCTTTCTGACTTGTATAAGAGGCTGAAGATTTATGATCTTAAGAAAGACTCATTTAAACATGGCTTATTATCTGATGAGGAGCATTGCTGGATAGGATTTATTAATGGACAATTGACTGTTAAAATCTTGAATCCACTTGGTATATTTTACCATAAATCTCCAGAGACTAAGTATGTACAGCACGGTGAATTCGCAGGTTATAAAACTAAAATGACTGTAGCTGATGTTATAGATACTTATAAGAACTTAACAGAAGATCAGATTAAGCAGTTGGAATCTAAGTACTCAGAAATTAATTCTAGAGATACTGAAAGAGATTTATATTTCCCGCACAGAGAGTTAAATTACTTACGTGCAGGTATTAATAGTAAGATAGGTAGTTATGGATATTCTTACTCAGATGAAGTAGATGTAATTCATGCTACTTGGAGAAGTCTTAGAAAAGTAGGATTCTTTACTTTCATAGATGATAATGGTGAACTGCAAACTGAGATAGTTTCAGAAGAGTTCAAAATGGATAAGAATAATCCTAAATATGTAAAAATAGAATGGGATTGGGTTCCAGAGATTTGGGAAGGTACTAAGATAGATAATGATATTTATGTAGATATTAGACCAATAGAGCACCAAGAAGTAGATCCAGATAATCCATATTATCAACCATTACCTTATCATGGTGTAGTATATAACAATATGAATGCGCAGCAAGTTTCCACTATGGAAAGGATGCGACCATTCCAGATGTTATATTTTATAGTGATGCATAAGTTAAAACAACTTATCGCTTCAGATAAAGGTAGAGCTATTGAGATAGATGTATCTAGATTAGATCCTAAGATTGGTTTAGAAGAAACTTTATTCTACTTAGATAAACAAGATATATATTTATATAATTCAGCTCAAGGTGCAGAAACTCCTGGAGCTAGCACTAGATCTGCTGTAGGTAATTCTATTGATAGATCTAACGCAAGTCATGTTATTAATTACTTAAATATCTTAGCTTATATAGATGAGCAGATAGGTGAAGTTGCTGGGGTAACACGCTCTAGAGAAGGGCAGACAGCTCCATATGAAGCAGTTACTAACTCTCAGCAATCTATTATGCAGTCCTCTACAATTACTGAGCCTTTATTCCATAACCATATGGTTCACTGGGAGAATGTGTTAAATTACATGGTAGACTTGGCTATTAAGAAATACGATACAGAAGGTGGAGTATTCCAGAATATGGGTCAAGATCTTAAGAAGGAAGTATTTAGTATTAAGCCAGGTGAATTTAGTAATTGTAAATTTGGAGTATTTATCGTAGATAATCCTAGAGATACTGAAATATTTAAGCAGTTACAATCATTTGTACAGCCTTTACTTCAAAGTGATAAAGTTAGATTCTCTCAAGTAGCTAAGATGATTAAACAATCAGGCTCTTCTGAAGAATTGATTAGAGACTTAGAGAAGTTTGAAGATATGATGGCTAAGCAAGAACAGGCTAACTTAGAACGTGAACAGCAATTACAAGCTGCAGCTGATGAGAAAGCACATCAGATAGAGATGATGCGTATGCAACATGAGAAGACTTTGAATGATGCTGATAACGAAACTAAGATTATGGTAGCTAAGATTGGCTCATTCTCAAGAATGCAAGACCAAGATGGTGATAATAATGGAGTTCCAGATCAATTAGAGATAGCTAAATTAGAAGCACAAGTTGCAGAAACACAGCAGTCTATATCTATAGAAAGAGAAAGAATGCAGCAGGAAAAAGCTGAAGCTGATAAAGATAGACAGTTGAAAAGGGAAGAGATTAAGTCTAAAGAGAAGATAGCTAAATCACGTCCTAAACCAAAAGCGAAGTAATGGCAGATTTATATCCAATTATAGATGGCCATAAAAAGCCAACACCTAAGCCTAGTGATAAACTACTGTTGAATAAGCAGTTAAAGGCATTGCTTAGGATAAGAAGAGAAATACGCAAATTGTTGAATGTAGAGGAGTTGCCACACAGATTAGATAATGGTACTACTCTATATACCCACCAAGACGTTGATGATAGAATACAGCTTTTAATGCGTAAATACCTAGATGATGGGTCAGTAGACTAATTAAAAATATGCATATAAGGCTATATATAAAAGAAACATTAGGTTGAAAACCTAGTAAATTTAAAATTTAAAACTTGATTATTTATTAATTTTGCATTAAAATGGAGGATAATACCTTAGATTTTTTTGATTTAGACGGCTATGAATCGCCGCAACCTTTAATAGAACCTGAAGAAACTACTGAAGAAGTAGAGACTACAGAGGAAATTACAGAAGAGGTAGAAGATACTACAGTTGTAGTAGAAGAACCTGAAACACCTGAAGAAGATTCAGTTGAAGATGAAGACGAAACACTTAAACTTAATTACGAATATTTAAAAGGTTTAGGAGCACTTCATTTACCAGAAGATTATCAGTTTAAAGCTACTGAGAAAGGTTTCGAAGAAGCTATTAAGGCTTCTAATGATAACTTACAAAAGGCTTTGTTTGATGGCTTATTTGAAGATATGCCAGAAGAAGGTAAAGCATTATTGAATTACTATGCTAATGGTGGTACTAATGTTAAAGAATTTGTATCTTTACATTCAAGACCTAACTATAGTAAAGTAGATTTAGATG
>Ga0075154_10002700_pt1 | contig 11488 bp, 7 predicted proteins | sample JI71714BDNA_FD_70965 | JGI IMG/M metagenome (GOLD analysis project Ga0075154, IMG submission 70965) | Wastewater effluent complex algal communities from Wisconsin, to seasonally profile nutrient transformation and Carbon sequestration -... | ecosystem: Engineered > WWTP > Effluent > Algae... | reverse complement strand
ATCTTCACATTGGTGGCTTCGAGGTTCCATTCCCAATTGACATTGGTTGCCATTAATCCTTGATGTGGCCAAGGTTCTGCAGCGATAGGGTCGAGTTCGACACCATTGAGCAAAACACCAAAAGACCACAAGCTATTGGTAGTTGCATTAGTCAAAGGAAAGAACTGAGTGGCTTTGATAGGTTGATTGGTGATGGTGTATGTTTTGTTTTGCGCTCTGATCGCATTCGGATTGAGACTACCCGCCACATTACCGAAAAGGCCTACTTTGTGATTGGGGATACTATTGGCCGTGATGACTCTGTTGGTTCCTACGATTTCAATTTTGACCGATGGTACTATGGTCAAGGTTTCATTACATGCTCCTCTAGATTTGTCCACTACTTTGTCGGAGGTACATTCTGGAGTAGTAGTGCCCCCATCATCTGTCTCTGTTTCTGTGCATTGCGACAATAGAAAGATAAGGATTCCGCATACTAAAAATTTTAATGTTTTCATTTTATTTGAATTAGTGAGTAATCTGTGTAAAAACTAATAGATAGTTTAATAAGTGTATTTTCTTAAAACTGTACTCTGTACACCACATTTGGAAACAGTCCTAACTGATATGTGGTCCTGATACTTGAGGTTTGTTGGTCGTATTTCTGAGAAAAAACATTATCATTATTGGTAACATTTTGTACGTCAAGCGAAAGTGTTTGTGACAATTTTTTTTTTTTGCTGTTGAATGTAAAATTGAGCTTCACGTCCATTCTCAGATAATCGTCATAAAAACCTGAATATGCCTCCGAATTCAGCACTTCTCTTCCTGTGGCTTGGGAGGCCGCTAGATCGATAGGCGTGTAAGCCCTACCACCGGCATTCGTGAGTTTAAAGTCTACGCTGAATCTGTTTCTTTTGGTTTTCCCGATGCTCCATTCTTTACCCGCTAAGATATTATATACATACTGTCCATTAAATGCGGTGTTGCGCTCTACGCCATCACTGCCCGTATATGTTGAGCTATAGAGTGACGAAGTGAAGAGACCGTAATAGCCATTGCTAAAGAATTTTTCTAGGGTGAGTTCTACACCATAATTTTGTCCGGTACCCGCATTGATTAATAAATCTTCCAATTCGGTTTTGAAACTCGCTCCCGTATTTAGCATAGAATAGCTACTTGAAAAAGTATTGACAGGTACATCATATAAATACTGATAATACAATTCTGCTTTAATCCGCCAATCCTTGAATGGATTTACATCATATCCCACCACAAAGTGATGACTTTTGGTAAAATCCAATCCTTCATTATTATATGATGTGGTACCATCAGCATTTTGGGTTTGTAGAAAATATACATTGATCGGCTGCATCTGAGCGTGTAGTCCATAACCAAAATTCAGACTCGATTTAGTGTTCAAGTCATATTTCAGTCCCAATCTGGGCTCCACGGCCTTGGATGAATTTAAGAAAAAATACTGCGCATGCAATCCAGCATGGAGAGTCAAGCGATCATTAAAACTATATTTCAAGTGTGCAAATCCCTGCGACAGACTGGTATAGCTATCATAATCCCATATTTGTGTCCATTCGTCATTGATGTTTCTTTTCGTTCTGTAATACAAATTCAAACCCATAAATTCATTCTGCAGACCTACCTTTAGGAAAGCTTTAGAATTAATTTTAGCATTATAAGTAGTACCGATATGGTATCCTGTTTTGGCTACATTGCTTTCTTCTTGTTCGTAGGAGGTCTCTGTTGCACGATCGGTAGCATAGTTGATTTGATCCGTTTTGCTATAATTCACGCCGATGATGGATGACAAATAAGATTTTTCTGTCAACTGTTTGAAGTGATTCACACCTACGATGCCAATTTTACTAGCCAAGTCATTGCCATCCTTACCACCGAAAAGCGAGCCCGCATTATCACCAGAAATATTGATATCGCTGGTCGCCAATATCCCGAATGTCGTGAATTTGCCCCATCGGGTGTTGCCACTATTTACCTTGAAGGACAAATCCTGATAACTCGGTGTGGCGGTCGTACCTATATCGACTCCCACTGCCTGTGCTACACCTGCAAGAGCGTATCTATATCCAGCAACATAAGAAGAATGGTTCTTTTTGCTGATAGGTCCTTCTGTGGTCACTTCGAGCCCTGTAATGACGCCTGCTTGTACGGTCGTCTCTCGTTTTTGGGTATTTCCACTCCTGAATCCTAAGTCAAATACACCAGAAATGGCATTGCCATATTCTGAAGGGAAAGCCGATGTGAAAAAATCAGAACTTTTTAATAGATTCGTATTCAATGCACTGACTGCTCCACCCGTGGTGCCTACAGTAGCAAAATGATTGGGATTGGTCACATTCATGCCATCTATCCGCCACAAAACGCCTACTGGAGAATTGCCACGTATCACGATGTCATTGCGAGAGTCATCAGGTGCACTCACGCCTGCAAAATTGGATGCTAATCTCGCTGGATCACCTCTGCCACCCGCATATCTATTCACTTCTTCCATGGAGAAGGTACGGGCACTAATCGTGGCCAGATCATTGATGGTTTTGTTTTTGCTGTAAGCTTTGATGACTACTTCATCTAGTATTTTTAGGTCTTCTTCCATTTGAATGTCCAGTATGACTTCTTTGCCAGACGTCACTATCACATTAGGTACGATAACGTCTTTATATCCCACATAGGATACTTTAACTTCGTATCTCCCAGGAGCGAGATCAGACAAGGTATATTGTCCGTTTTCATCCGTAATAGTACCTTTATTTTCTGAAATGTCAGAAATTTGTATAGATGCTCCTATGAGTGCGGATTGCAAAAGTTTATCCACTACAGTGCCACGGATATTTTGTAAATTATTCTGAGCATGTAGTGCCAATGGTAGGAAACCTAAAGCAAAAATTATAACTTGGAAAAGGTGAGTAAATCGCATTGTATTGATGATTGAATTGCGAAAGTAACCTGTAAACGCCCCAACATGGTACACTCTGGTGGTTGGGTTGAATAAAAAACGGGTTGAATTGTAAGAAATATGCTAATTTTTTATAGATGGATTTATTATTAAGGTGATGTATATTTTTTTCTAGGCTCAAAATCTAAGATCATTACGACATTAAATTTCAAATCTTTATCTCTGTCTTTGTAGCCAAACCCTATGTATTTGGGTACAATGGGCAGTTTCCTATCTGGGCACAAACTGCAAAATCACATAAAATAAACCAGAATAAAACCATACAATCCTGCCATTTTAGGGTAGTTTTTCAATTTTTGCAGGGCAAATATTGAAGTGTTTCTTATAAATGCTTAAGTGTTTTTAATAATTACTTAAGTGTTTTCAAGATAAACTTAAGTTTTCGAAGCCACGCTAATAGACATATTTGTAGGAATCATTCAAAACACTAGTCAGAATATTTGAAAATGGAGAGAGTTGAAAATATCTGTTCCGTTCAACACACCCGACATAGATCCTTACAAGGCTTTTTTAATAATGCAATTTTAGCTCTGATAGCATATCAAACATTTGAAAAAAGCGAAGTATAAGAATAAAGCATGAATTACAAAAAGGATTTACTGTACTCTTATCTGCTGCTTAAACATTATTCACATTAAAATAGTTATAAAACTTTAGATATCATAAAGAAGGGTCATGCATACTGCATGACTAAAATCATATTAAATCTTGCCTAACAAAATTGTTCGTAATATTGCGAAATAAATTTTTATTCGTACATTTGCGAATAATTTGCATTGTATAGTATCCAAGCATCTTTGTTTTTTAAGGATAAAATTTTGAATGGCATGATCTTCCGCTTTGTTATATTTCTAGTTTTAATACTTTCCCACACTACAGTTTTTGCTCAATCCATCACAGGCAACGTCACTGATATCATGGGCAAACCGCTCGTTGGTGCTCATATCATTTGGGAAAACCAAACTAGCGGTACCGTGACCAATGAGCAAGGTACTTTTAGTATAGCGGACATATCAGACAGTATTAGGGTTTTGCATATCTCATTTGTGGGTTATACCACTGAAAAAATAAAGGTTGGGGCTTTAAAACATTGGGAAGTACAACTGATAGAAGATGCTACGTTGACAGAAATACAAGTAGAAGCCAAAGGGTCAGCTACCAGATTTGCCAATGACGTAGCCAAGGTGGAAGTACTCGGTGTCCGAGAGATACAGCGGGCTGCTTGCTGTAGTTTGGCAGGATGTTTTTCTACCAATAGTAATGTAGAAGCCAATGTCACCAATGTCGTGACTGATGCCAAAGAACTGCGCATTCTCGGACTTTCAGGTGTGTATAACCAGGTTTTGGTAGATGGATTACCTTTGATACAGGGACTAGCTTATCCTTACGGACCCAATAGTTATCCCGGTACGATGATCGAAAAGATATTTGTGACCAAAGGCGCTAATTCAGTATTGCAAGGCTTCGAAAGTATCAGTGGACAGATCAATATGGAATTTCACCAACCGGAGACGGCTCCCACATTATTTTTAAATGCTTTTGCCAATTCCTTTGGAGAGACACAATACAATGTAAATTACATGGTTAAAAAACCAAAGTGGAGCAATCTATCCATAGCACATCTGACTACACCTGCTACCAATATAGATCGAGATCAGGATGGATTCAGAGATATCGTACGCACTAACAGGGTTTCATTTTACAATAGGTGGGCCTATGACAATCCAGAAAAGCCCAAGTGGCGACACTACATTGCAGCCAGATATCTCCGTGAAAACAGAGAAGGAGGACTCACTTCATTTGATCATCATATACATAAAGGTACATCTCAGGTATATGGTCAGAATGTGTTTATGAATCATGGTGATATCACTACAAAAACCAACTTTATTTTAAATGATAAGACATCTATCATTATGCTAAACAGTGCATTTTTGCACCAGCAGGAAAGCTACTTTGGTGTAAAATACTATTTGGGAAAACAGTTCAATCTGACTTCCACCATGTATGCAGATTATTACTATGGAAGTCAAAATCATAATCTAAAAGCGGGTATCAGTCATCGGCACAATAGATTGCAGGAAGATATTCAATTCTTAGAGCCATTGCCTTTTTTGGATTACGAAGGTAGATACGTAACCGATTATGATATACCGGGTTTGTTTGCAGAAAATAAGATCACTTTTTCCAAATTTACCATTTTAACAGGACTAAGATATGATCATTTTGGTAGTTTTGGGTGGAAGTTAACTCCCCGGTTATTAGTAAGGGCGCAACTCAATGAAAATACAGATATCCGATTCAATATTGGAAAAGGATACCGAATAGCCCAAATTTTTGCCGAAAACAGTAGTTTGTTAGCTGGTAATCGTAGTCTTCAGATAGCTAATGATCTTGCACCTGAAGAAGCCATCAATACAGGACTCAATTTTATTAGAAATTTTAAGTGGAATGAGATCAGTATTACTTTGTCAGGAGATGCATATCTGACCTATTTTCAAAATCAAATTTTCCCGGACTTCGACAAGAGTGTCAATACGGCTATTGTCAGTAATTTTTTCGGTCGCAGTGTGTCTAATAGTTATCAAATAGAAAATAAATGGATTTTTTCTCAGCAATTTGATGTAAAAGTAGCATACAATTATCTGCAAGTATATCGGGTCAATGAAGGTGTAAGAGAGCATTTACCTTTTGTACCCACACACAAATGGACGGCTAATACATCTTATTCACTACCCAATGACCAATGGCAGTTTGACATGACTTACCGATGGATTGGGTCTAAGAGATTGCCTTCCACATTAAATTATCCTGAGCAATACCGCTTGCCTGCTACTTCACAACCTTATTCGCAGATAGATTTTCAGATCACAAGGAGATGGAAGGTATTTCAGATATACGGTGGTATAGAGAATATCTTTGATTTCCGTCAAGAATTTCCGATATTAGGTTACGATCAGCCTTTTGGCCAATTTTTTGATCCTGCTTTCAATTGGGGACCCACCAAGGGTAGGGAGTTTTATTTGGGCGTGAGATATAGTTTGAAATAAACCTTAAACAATAAACCTTAAACCTTAAACAATAAACCTTAAACAATAAACCTTAAACTGATAAACCTTAAACAAAAATAATATGCAAACTGAAAACGAAATCAAAGAAATGGTAAGGCAAAAATATAGTGATATAGCCTTGCAAGACAAAGATACCAATGCTGCATCCTGTTGTGGTGCAGGTGGTTGCAGTACGGAAGTGTACAATATCATGAGTGAGGATTACGAGCCTTTAGATGGATATACTAAAGATGCAGATTTAGGCTTGGGCTGTGGCTTACCTACCGTTTTTGCCAAGATTAAAGAAGGAGATACAGTCATAGATTTAGGAAGTGGCGCCGGAAATGATTGTTTTATTGCAAGGGCAGAGACAGGGCCAACCGGTAAAGTGATTGGTGTAGACTTTACACCTGCTATGATAGATAAAGCCAGAGAAAACGCAGACAAAATGGGCTACAATAATGTAGAGTTTCGCCAGGGAGACATTGAGAAGATGCCGGTTGGTGGCAATATGGCAAATGTAGTCGTCAGTAATTGTGTACTCAATTTGGTACCCAATAAAAAGGCCGTTTTTGCCGAGATATTTAGAGTTTTAAAGCCCGGTGGTCATTTTAGTATTTCGGATATTGTATTGACCGATGTATTGCCGCAAAAACTTCAAACAACTGCTGAGATGTATGCAGGTTGCGTGGCCGGAGCTATCCAAATGGAAGCGTATTTGGACCTTATCAAAGAAGCTGGATTTCAAAATATCATAGTACAAAAAAATAAGCCCATCATTATCCCAGATGATATTTTGGTCAATTATTTGAATGATGATGAAATAACTGAATACCAATCTAAGGAAACGGCTATCAGAAGTATAACCGTATATGCTGAAAAGGGAGAAAAAGCAATGGCTTGTACTCCCGGTGGTGGTTGCTGCTGATGTTATTATGAAGTACATCATCAATTATTCTACCCAAGTAGCTATTGGGATCTTTTTGGCGTTGTATATATTGGCTAGTTTGTTTTATCCAGGAGGGTCCAATTTTGATACTCATGCCACAGGATTTAGTTGGTTGCACAATTATTGGTGCGACCTGCTGTCCACACATGCCAAAAATGGGCAAGTAAATATCGTGCAGCCCATAGCAATAGGAGCTATGTTTGTTTTGTGTATTTCTTTGATGCATTTTTGGTACCTTATCCCTATCCGGCTAAAGACAAACACTAAGCTTGGTCGCATCATTAGGGTTTCTGGAATAGTTTCAATGCTTTTTTGTATGTTGCTTTTTACAACTATGGATCACGATATGGTCACTAATTTTGGTTCTTTTTTTGGTGTGGTGGCCTTAATTGCTACGATGATAGTTATCTTTAAAAACAAGAAGTACACCTTATTTTATTTCGGCTGTTTTATCATTTTGTTGGTGGGTATCAATAATATTCTCTATTATTCAGTAAGTGGGATCCAATATCTGCCGGTAGTCCAAAAAATTACTTTTGTAGCGTTTTTAGTTTGGGTATGGCGTTTATCTCTTTTACCTGATCACAGGATATCGAAATGTATGTATAATTAGTTTGGAGAGCATTGAGTGAAACTAAATTTTATCCATTTAGGATGCCCAATTATCAAACAACTACACTTCAAATCATGCATCTTAAGGTATGTTTTTGCACATTAAAGTATTTTAAGTTTAATATTAAGATAAAATTAATATAAAAAATTTTGATATGATGATATTGTTATTAAATTTGCGACATCAATTAATTAACAATTCAAATCATTTAAATCAATTTTTATGCGAAAAATCATTTTGTTTTTTCTTTGTTTTGCAGCATATGTGTCATTGGATGCACAGAAGGCTACAGTAAAGGGCATGGTGAAAGATGCATCCGGCGAGGCTGTAATCGGAGCCAATGTGGCTACAAGTACAGGAGATATGGGTACCATCACCGACGTTGATGGAAGTTACTCATTAAAATTGAACGCTGGTGTTTACACCATTACAGCATCATTTGTAGGTATGACATCGCAGTCTTTGGGAGTTACCCTTGATGAAAATCAGACCATTACTTTGGACTTTACCCTGAGTGATGATGCCGTGACCTTGAGTGACATTGTAGTAGTAGGTACCCGAACGGCTCCGAGATCAAACACGACAAGCCCACTTCCTGTGGATGTATTTTCTGGTAAAGATCTATTGACTACAGGGCAAACCACTTTTGATAAGGCCCTGCAGTACAGAGTCCCTTCGTTCAATACGGTACAAACACCCGTAAACGATGCGACATCACTCCTCGATCCATATGAAATCAGGAATATGGGGCCGAGCAGAACCTTAATTTTGATCAATGGTAAGAGAAAAAATATGTCTGCGCTCGTGTACACACAGACTTCTCCGGGACGTGGTGAGACAGGGGCAGACATATCCGCGATTCCAGCAGATGCCATAAAGAGAGTAGAAATTCTTAGGGATGGTGCTTCAGCACAGTATGGCTCTGATGCTATTGCTGGTGTTATGAACATTATTTTAAAGGATGATTATGAAGGTGGGTCTGTGACCTTAAACTCTGGAATAACCCATACAGGTGACGGAGAAGCTTTAGGTATTACCTTAAATCAAGGCGCAAAAATAGGTTCTAATGGATTTATCAATTATACCGCTAATTTTGGAAGAGTAGGGTTGGCCAATAGGCCAGGAATATTAAGCGTTCAGGATGAAGCAACTTATTGGGGTGTATCAGAAGATGAGACTAAAAAGTTTCTAGATAAATTTCCTGACGGTGGACATGTAAATGGTGCCCCAGAGACTAAATCGGCTAAATTTTCTGTAAACGGTGGCACTGATTTAAATGCAAATACAAAAATGTATGCCAATGCTGCTTATGTTTATAAAAGAGTAAATAGTTTTGCCAATTATAGAGCACCATACTGGATAACTACAGATTTTGGGTTACTAACTCCTCCAGGGCAAGAATATGTAGGATATGTTCCAACTTTTGATGGTGACTTAAATGATTATAATGGAACCATTGGATTTATTAACGAAAAAAATGGGTGGAAGACAGATGTAAGTTTTACTACAGGGGGCAATTCTCAAGTGTACAACGTAGTAAATACATACAACAGGTCTTTGGGCGCAGCATCACCTATTGAATTCAAACCGGGAGGGTACAAGTTTAATCATAATGTAGGTAATATTGATATTTCCAAAGTTTTGAGCGATAAAGTGTCCTTTGCTATTGGTTCTGAAGTTAGAGTTGAAAATTTTGAAATTCTTGCAGGCGATGAAGCTTCTTGGGTAAAAGGCCCTTTGGATGCTCCTGCTGGTGCTAACTCTTTTCCAGGCACAAGACCAGAAAATGCTGGTTTATTTACTAGATTTAATTTAGGTGCTTATGCAGATTTCAATTTTGATTTGACAGATGACTTCTTGGTAGCCTTAACTGGTCGTCTTGAAAACTATTCGGACTTCGGGAATGCCTTTGTATGGAAAGCGTCCACCAGATACAAATTCAATGACGATAAAGTGACACTTAGGGTTTCTGCATCTACTGGCTTCAGAGCGCCTACACTACACCAACTAAATCTGCAGACAACTCAGGCATCGTTTGTGGATGGTGTCATCAAGGAGACCGGTATCTTTAGAAACGGTTCTGCTCAGATTAAACAATTGGGAGTACCTACATTAACACCAGAAAAATCATTTAACTTTACTGCTGGGGTGGGTTTAAAGCTTACTTCCAATATTTCATTGACCATTGATTATTACAATATTACCGTAAATGACAGAATTCTTCTTTCTTCAGTTATCAGACCTACAGGTGACATCAGCAATCCGTTAGACAAAATACTTACAACCAATGATGTGGCAGGTATTCAGTTCTTTACCAATGGTATCAACACAAGAACTTCAGGTATCGACTTAGTATTGGGTTACCGAGGTATCGAGTTAGCTGGCAAACCACTTAATGTCAATATTTCAGGCAACTATACCTTGGAGAATGAAAAACTGGAATTGAATGAACCTAAAATAATTTCTGATGCTAAAAAATCTATATTTGACCCAACACAAGAAGCGTTGATGTTGACTTCTAGACCACAATACAAAGCCATTTTGGGTTTGGATTATACGGTTGGTAAGTTCGGATTGAGTTTGAATAATACTTTGTTTGGACCTACTAAATTTAGATTAGCTGACTTTTCTTCTACTACAGACTTGGAGCAGCAATTCCAACCCAAAGTAGTGACAGATCTTGGAATTATTTATAATATGACCGACAAAACGACTTTCACTTTAAATATTGGCAACATATTGAATGTGCTTCCTGAGTTTAAAGTGGTGGGTCTCACTCCTGCGGGCGAAGCTATTGTAAATGATCCTGCCAAATTAAAAACTGAGATATCTAACATTACTTTCAATGGTAGATATCCTGTAACAGCATACGATGGTAGCCACTTCAGTCAATTAGGTACTTTATTTAATTTAGCATTAAACTTTAAGTTCTAATATAAAGCCAAAAACATAGCCACATTTTCAAAAAGCCTGGGATACTTTTTCTGGGCTTTTTGTTTTATGAAAAGGAAGTTATAGTCTGATTAGGAGATCGAAAAATATAGCATAGTTACATAAAGTAAGTACATTTTATTTGTTGGATTGGTAAAATTTATCCTATTTTTACTAAATGAATAAAAAAGATCATATTGGTTTTTGGTTAAGGTCTGGCAATGAAAGCTGGGATGCAGCGATGCTTTTGCTTGAAGGCCAAAAAAATGTGGAAGCACTTTTCATGTTTTGTAGCTATTGAAAAATATCTAAAAGCCAATTGGGTTAATGATAACATAGATGACATCCCACCTAGAATACATGATTTGCAGTCCATTTATTCCCAAACTGACCTTGAACTTGATGCGGAATTTGTAGACTTTTTAGATACGATCAATAGGTGGAACATAGAAAGCATATATCCTGATTTTAAGTTTAGTTTGTACAAATTGGCAACACATGAATATACTCATAAAAAAATCGAAAAACTTATATCCTTAAAATCATGCTTACTAGAAGGTCTTTAGAAACATTTTTAAGTAGCTTATTCGCTGATATGATAGGTTTACACATTCAACCTGAAAAGATCACGCTCTTCGGGTCATATGTAAATGGAAAAGTTCATGAATATAGTGATATCGATATAGCGGTTTGGAGCGATAAGTTTACAGGGCACGGACTTTTAGACATGGAACTGATACGACCTATTTTAAGGAAATACAAAAGCATTGATCTAAAGATGTATCCCAAAGATGCAACAGCGGAAGATTTTGATCCTTTTATTCAAGTTGTTGAAAGTACGGGTAGGCTTATTCATTTGGCTATCAATACTTAGTGAGTTTAAGGAAAATAATTTTTTACATTATTTTTGAGCAAATATTTTGGGTTTAATATTTTTTACTAACTTTGTATTGAAGGATTTATATTATTTGATTAAA
>Ga0075154_10002699_pt1 | contig 11488 bp, 10 predicted proteins | sample JI71714BDNA_FD_70965 | JGI IMG/M metagenome (GOLD analysis project Ga0075154, IMG submission 70965) | Wastewater effluent complex algal communities from Wisconsin, to seasonally profile nutrient transformation and Carbon sequestration -... | ecosystem: Engineered > WWTP > Effluent > Algae... | reverse complement strand
TTGAGCTGCGCGTAGCAACTGTCGGAGAATAGTATCGTCACTGACCCGGATACCCAGTCGCCGCAAGAGCCGTTCAGCTGGGGTGCCGCCAGCGGCGTGCGCCACATGGCCTAAGAGTTGCGCCTGTCGAGACGTCCGGCGCGCATAAGGGGTCGCCACCGCCGCCTCGCGATCGGAGAACGTGCGGCGGCGGCAATCCGAGTTCAAACATCGCCATCGACAAACCCTGAGCTCGATCCAAACCGCTTGGCCCTGAGCAGGAAAATCCTCGATCCGCCGGCACCTCCAACCATGTCGCTGTCTTGAGGGCGTCCCGCACTCAGGGCAGGTGCCATTCGGAGCCAGTCTGCCAGATACGACCCATGCACCCGTCTCAGACTGGCGGACCTCACCAACCTCCACGTTGGCGGTTGGAGCCCAATGCTTCTTCGATACCACGGCCTGATCCCTTCAATCTGTGAAACTCGGTCAGACCGTGACACACAATTTGAGGATGACCCCCTTTAAAGGCAACGCGACACCCACCGTGCTTTTGGGCGGCCTGCTGTCGATGGTGGCCGCCTTTGGCCTTGCCCCGATGCTGGGCGAAACCATGGCCGCCCCTGCCGGTGACATCGCCATCGCAATGGCCCTTGGCGCGGTGATCCTGACCGGCGGCATGGTGCTTTACACGTTTGGCTCCAAGGCCTTGCCCACCGCCGAACTCACCCTGATGTCGTCGATCGAAAACATCCTCGCCCCGATCTGGGTCTGGCTTCTGCTTGGCGAAACCGCCACTGCCGCCACCCTTCTGGGCGGGGCGATGGTGCTGGCGGCCGTGATGGCCAATGCCGCCATGGGCGCGCGCCGCCAATCCGCCCGAACCCGTGCCGCCCGCGCCTGAGACCGCAAATGGCAAACCCGGGCGGCTAGCGATACCGCCGGAAAAACCGCGTGCGGGTGTAGAGATCTTCCAGCCGCTTCATCCGTGGTTCTGTCACCTCCCAGGTCAGGCCCTGCACCGCTGCCAGCAGGGCCTCGACCATCACCATCAGCGTGACGTTGCTGTCCCACGCCGAGGGGGCCTCGATATGGCAGGGCAGCACATGGGTCGCATGGGCGCCGGCCGGTGACACCCAGCGGTCGGTGACCAGCACGATCTCGGCCCCCTGTTCGCGCGCCATTTCCGCCACCTGCAGCACCGCGTTTTCATAGCGGCGGATGTCGAACACCACCATCACATCGCCCGGCTTCAGATCCAGAAGTGCCGGGGGCCAGGCGTTCGACATGTCGGACATCAACAGCACATCGGGCCGGATGACCTTCATCAGCGTCACGAAATAATCGGCAATCGCATGGGTGATCCGGCCCCCCATGGCAAAGATCCGGCGCCGGGGGTCGGCCAGCAGCGCCGCCGCCGCGTCGAAGGCCGCGGTGTCGACCTGCAACAGCGTGGCTTCAAGGTTTTCCATCACCGCCTCGGCAAAACGGGTCAGCGCATGGCCCTCGGGCGCCCCGGCGGCGCGGGCTTGCTTGACCAGGGGCGAGACCAGCATCGCCTCGACCTGACCGCGCAAGGCCCGCTGAAAGTCGGGATATCCCTTGTAGCCAAGTTTCTGCACCAGCCGCACCACGGTGGGCGACGACACCCCTGCCGCCCCGGCCAGGGCGGTGATCGACCCCAGCGCCGCCACCGGATAGTTTGACAGGATATGGCTGGCCAACTGCCGTTCGGCCCGGGTCAGATCGGGCAAGGCAAGGCGCATCTCTTCATCCATCGGCACGGCTGCAGTCATCGGACCCTCCCATTCTGAAAGGATTGTAACAGAAAACTTTCAAAAGAAACATTCTTGACAGGAAGGGGTGGCTTGCGTGACGCTTTGGCAAAACGGGGAGATGACTCGCAAAATGCGGGCGCAAGACAACAGCTTTGGCATGGGCCATTTTGGTCCCATGATCGAGAACGAGGCCGGGCAAAGCCCGGTGCTTCTGGTGTGCGAACATGCCTCGAACGCGCTGCCGGCGCCCTGGGGCACGCTGGGCCTCGCGCCAGAGCAGACCCGCGCCCATATCGCCTGGGATCCTGGCGCGCTGGGGCTGGCGCGCGGTCTGGCGCAGCGGCTGGATGCCACGCTGATCCACGCCCCGGTCAGCCGCCTGATCTATGACTGCAACCGCGGCCCCGACATGCCCGGCGCGATGCCCGCCCGGTCCGAGGTGTTCGACATTCCCGGCAATGCCGCAATCTCGCCCGCCGAACGTCTGGCACGCACCCGCGCGGTCTACCTGCCCTGGGCCAGCGCGCTGCATGGGCTTGTTGCCTGCCGCATCGCCGCAGGCCGTCGCCCGGTGATCATCACCATCCATTCCTTTACCCCGGTCTATCTTGGCCAGACCCGGGCGGTGGAATTCGGCATCATCCATGACGCCGATCCTGCGCTGGCCCGCTCGATCCATGCCGCAGCCAAGGCGCAGACCCGCCTGAACGCGCGCCTGAATGAACCCTATTCGGCCGCCGATGATGTCACCCATACGCTGAAACTGCACGCCACGCCTTATGGGTTGAGCAACGCCATGCTGGAAATTCGCAACGACCTGATCGCCGATGCCCGGGCCGAGGCCACCATGGCCGACACCCTTGCCCCCCTGCTGCGAGACGCACTCGCCCAGACGCGGAGTGCCGCATGACCACGCTGCCCCAGCCCCTGATCGGCTTTGTCCGGCTGATCGACAAGCTCAACTACGGCGTCGGCCGTTTTGCGATGTATCTGTTGTTCGCGCTGATGGCGATCCTGATGTGGTCGTCGATCTCGAAGGCCTTCTTCAACCCCTCGCTCTGGACGCTGGAAATGGCGCAGTTCGTGATGGTGGCCTATTACGTTCTGGGCGGGCCCTATGCCATGCAGATGGGGGCGCATGTGCGGATGGACCTGTTTTATGCCAAGCAATCGGTCACCCGTCGCGCGGCATGGGACGGCTTTACCGTCCTGGCCGTGATGTTCTATCTGGGCGTTCTGATCTGGGGGGCGGCCGAAAGTCTGGGTTATTCGCTGGGCATCTCGTGGAATGAAGGTGTGCTGCCCGGTCTTGGCCGGCTGGAGCGCAGCCCGACCGCCTGGCGCCCCTATCTTTGGCCGATCAAGCTGGTGATGCTGGTGGGCTTTACGCTGATGTTGTTGCAGGCCCTGTCGTCGCTGATCCGCGACATCGCCACCCTGCGCGGAGAGACCATCTGATGCCGCAGGAAATGATCGCCATCCTGATGTTCTCGACCATGCTGCTCATGATGATGACCGGGCAGCGGGTGTTTGGGCTGATCGGCTTTGTCGCCGTCGTCGCCTCCATCGCGCTGTGGGGCACCGGCGGGCATACCATGGGCTTTTCGGCCGCGATGAAGCTGATGAAATGGTATCCGCTGCTGAGCCTGCCGATGTTCGTCTACATGGGCTATGTGATGAGCGAAAGCCGGCTGGCCGATGACCTATACCGCATGTTCCATGTCTGGTTCGGCCGGGTGCCGGGTGGGCTTGCGATTGGCACCATCCTGCTGATGGTGCTCATTTCGGCGATGAACGGGCTGTCGGTGGCCGGCATGGCCATTGGATCGACCATTGCGCTGCCGGAACTGTTGCGGCGCGGCTATGACAAGCAAATGGTGACGGGCACGATTCAGGCAGGCTCCAGCCTTGGAATCCTGATCCCGCCTTCGGTGGTGCTGGTGCTTTATGCCATGATCGCGCGCGCGCCGGTGTCGGAACTGTGGCTGGCCGGCGTGGTGCCGGGCCTGCTGATGGCTGCCTTCTTCATCGCCTATATCGCCCTGCGTGGTGCGCTGCAGCCGCATCTCGCCCCCGCCCTGTCGGCCGAGGAACGCGCCCAGATCACCTGGGCCGAGCGGATTTCCACCCTGCGGGCCGGGGCATTGCCGCTGTTCATCTTTGCGGCCATGATGATCCCCTTCATCTATGGCTGGACCAGCCTTGTCGAAAGTTCGGTCATCGGGGTGGCGACCACCGTCATCGCCGCCGTCCTCAAGGGCCGTTTCAACCGCGACGTGTTCGAATCCGCCACCCGCAACACCCTTGGCATTTCCTGCATGTTCATGTGGGTCATTCTGGCCGCCCTCGCCTTTGGCGCAGTGTTCGACGGGCTGGGCGCGGTCAAGGCGATCGACACGCTGTTCACCGAACAACTGGGCTTTGGCCCCTGGACCATCCTGATCCTGATGCAACTGTCCTTCCTGGTGATGGGCATGTTCCTTGATGACACGGCCATGCTGGTGATCGTGGCGCCCTTGTATGTGCCGCTGGTTGCCCGGCTGGATCTTGGCCTGCCGCCCGAAGATGTGCTTATCTGGTATGGCGTGTTGTACACCATCACCTGCCAGATTGCCTATCTGACCCCGCCCTTCGGCTATAACCTGTTCCTGATGCGCGCCTTTGCGCCGCCGGAAATCACCATGGGCGACATCTACAAGTCCGTCACCCCGTTTGTGCTTGTGATGATTGCCACCCTTGCCCTCATCATGCTGGTGCCAGACCTCGCGCTGTGGCTGCCCAACACGCTCTATCCGAAATAACCAGACGCCCGGGCCAACCCGGCACCCCAATCAACCAAGGAGGTTACCCGATGACAACCAGACGTTCCTTCCTGACCAAAGGCGCCCTTGCCGGGGCGGCCGCCCTTGCCGCGCCAACGGTTGTGCGCGCCCAAGAGGTGATCAAATGGCGGATGCAGACCTACGCCGGGGCCGCGTTGGGCGAGCATGTGGTGAAACCCGCCGTTGATGCCTTCAACCGCATGGCGGCAGGTCAGATGGAGATCGAACTATCCTTCGCCGATCAGCTGGTGCCCACGGGCGAGCTGTTTCAGGCCATGCAGGCCGGCACCATCGATTGCGTGCAGTCGGATGACGACAGCATGGCCTCGCCCACCGAAGTGACCGTCTTTGGCGGCTATTTCCCGCTGGGCCTGCGCTATTCCCTCGACGTTCCGGCCCTGTTCAACAAATACGGGCTGAAAGCGATCTGGGAAGAGGAATACGCCAAGGTCGGCGTCAAGCATATTTCCGCCGGGTCCTGGGACCCCTGCCACTTTGCCACCAAAGATCCGATCAATTCGCTGGCCGATCTTCAGGGCAAGCGCGTCTTCACCTTCCCGACCGCGGGCCGCTTCCTGACGCAGTTCGGCGTGGTGCCGGTTACCCTGCCGTGGGAAGACATCGAAGTTGCGATGCAAACCGGCGAGTTGGACGGCATCGCCTGGTCGGGCATCACCGAGGTTTATACGGTGGGCTGGTCGAACGTGACCAACTACTTCTGCACCAACAACATTTCGGGTGCATGGATTGGCCACTTCTTTGCCAACATGGACCGCTGGAATGCCCTGCCGCCGCATCTGCAGGAAATGCTGGCCACCTGCTTTGAACAGTCGCACTACTATCGCCAGCACTGGTATTGGGCCGGCGAGGCCGATCTGCGCCTCAATGGCGGCAAGCTGCAACTGACCACCATCCCCGATGCCGAATGGGCCACGGTCGAAGACGCCGCCGTCAAGTTCTGGGACGAGATTGCCGCCGAATCCGAGGTCAAGGCCAAGGTTGTGGCGATCTTCAAACAGTATAACGAAGTGATGAAGAAAGCCGGTCCGCCCTATCGCTACGGCTGATCGCAAAACCGGGGTGGGCAGATTGCCCACCCTACCTTTCGGGAGACGACCATGACCACCGCCTGCGATTGCTGGCCGAGAAAACCCGAATTCGGTGGCGGGCGCGGATAACTTTCGCGCGCCCCCTGCCCTATGGGCACACCGAAACCTGACAACATGAGGCTGATATGCCCGGAACTATGACCTTTGACGCCCTGAAAACCGCCGTCGCCAATGGTGAGATCGACACCGTTCTGGTGGCCGGCATCGACATGCAGGGCCGCCTTGTCGGCAAACGCTTTCACGCCGCCTTCTTTGTGAACGGTGGCCATGAAGAGACCCATTGCTGCAACTACCTGCTGGCCGTGGATATGGAAATGTCTACCGTGCAGGGCTATCGGTCGTCCAACTGGGCGGGCGGCTATGGCGATTATGTGCTGAAACCCGACATGACCACCCTGCGCCCGGTGCCCTGGCTGCCCGGCACCGCGCTGGTGCTGGGCGATCTACTGGACCACCACGGCGACCCGGTGCCGCATTCGCCGCGCGCCATTCTGAAAAAACAGGTCGCCCGCGCCCGCGCCATGGGGTTCGAACCGATGATGGCAACCGAGCTGGAGTTCTACCTGTTTGAAAACTCCTACGAGGCGCTGCGCGACAGCAACTGCCGCGATCTGCGCACCGTTTCGGGCTATAACGAAGATTACCACCTGTTCCAGACCACCAAGGAAGAAGACGTGATGCGCGCCGCCCGCAACGGGCTTTATGCCGCCGGCATCCCGATCGAAAACTCCAAGGGCGAGGCGGACGCGGGGCAAGAAGAGATCAACTACCGCTATTCCGACGCGCTCGACACCGCCGACAACCATTCGATCATCAAGCACGGCTTGAAGGAAATCGCCTGGTCCAAGGGCAAATCGGTGACCTTCATGGCCAAGTATGACCACCGCAAGGCGGGGTCCTCAAGCCATGTGCACCAGTCCTTGTGGACCACCGACGGCAAACCGGCCTTCTACGACCCGGAGGACGAACACGGCATGTCGGCGCTGATGAAGCACTACATGGCCGGGCAACTGGCCCATGCCCGCGAGATGACCGTGTTCATGGCGCCCTATGTCAACAGCTACAAGCGCTTTACCATCGGCATGTTTGCCCCCACCAAAGCCGTGTGGTCGGCCGACAACCGCACCGCCGGTTTCCGGGTCTGCGGGCTGCACTCCAAGGCGATCCGGGTGGAATGTCGCATTCCGGGGTCTGACGTGAACCCCTATCTGGTCTGCGCCGCGCTTCTGGCCGCCGGTCTTGACGGGATCGAACAAAAGCTGGTGCTGGAGCCTGAAATGAAGGGCGACATGTACAATGCCGCAGGCATCCGGGAAATTCCGCACAACCTGCGCGATGCGGCGGCGCTGCTGAAAGGCTCTGCCATGCTGCGCCGCACCTTTGGCGATGATGTGGTGGACCATTACCACCACAACGCCCAATGGGAAATTTCGGAAACCGACCGCGTGGTGACCGACTTCGAACTCCAGCGGCTGCTCGAGCGCGCGTAATTCCGTAGGGCGGGGTTCACCCCGCCTTACCTTCCATTTGTCGGGGTGAACCCCGACCTACAAGGTGACCGCCATGAAACCCATTCAACTGATCTCCCCCGTTGACGGCAGCGTCTATGCCGAACGCATGCCCCTTGCGCTGGATGCCGCCATTGCCGCCGCCAAACGCGCGAAGTCCGCGCAAAAGGCCTGGGCCGCGCGCCCGCTGGACGAACGCATCGCGCTGGTCAAGGCCGGTGTGGCCAAACTGAACGAGATGAAAGACCAGGTGGTTGAAGAACTCGCCTGGCAGATGGGCCGTCCGACCCGCTTTGGTGGCGAATACGGCGGCGTGAATGCCCGCACCGACTATATGTCCGAAATCGCCGCAGACGTGCTGGCGCCCACCATGGTGGAAGACAGCAACGCCTTCCAGCGCTATATCGCGCGCGAGGCCCTGGGCGTGGTGTTCATCGTCGCCCCCTGGAACTATCCCTACCTGACCACGATCAACACCCTTGTTCCGGCGCTCATCGCCGGCAACACGGTTGTGCTGAAACACGCCTCCCAGACCCTGCTGGTCGGCGAACGTCTGGCAGAGGCGTTCCATGCCGGCGGTGTGCCTGCGGACGTGTTCCAGAACGTGGTCCTGGACCATGCCACCACCGAACACCTGATCGCCAACCGCTATTTCAACTTCGTCAACTTCACCGGGTCTGTCGCCGGGGGGCAGGCGATGGAACGCGCCGCGGCGGGCACCTTTACCCCCTTGGGGCTGGAACTCGGTGGCAAAGACCCCGGCTATGTCCGCGCCGATGCCAATCTGGATGCGGCCGTCGATACGCTGATGGACGGTGCCCTCTTCAACGCCGGTCAGTGCTGCTGCGGCATTGAACGCATTTATGTCCATGAATCGCTCTATGACGCCTTCGTCGAAAAGGCCGTCGCCTGGACCAACGCGCTGACCCTTGGCAACCCGTTTGATGCCAAATCCACGCTTGGCCCGATGGCGAACAAGCGCTTTGCCAAGGTCGTGCGCGACCAGATCGCCGAGGCCGTGGCGGCAGGGGCGAAACCCCTGATCGACCCCGCCAACTTCCCCGCCGATGACGGCGGCGCCTATCTTGCGCCGCAAGTGCTGGTGAACGTCAACCATTCCATGCGGGTGATGATGGAGGAGAGCTTTGGCCCAGTCGTCGGGATCATGAAAGTGTCCTCGGACGAAGAGGCCATCCGGCTGATGAACGACTCGCCCTACGGCCTGACGGCAAGCATCTGGACCCAAGACTACGACACCGCCGCTGCCATTGGCGCGCAGATCGAAACCGGCACCATCTTCATGAACCGGGCCGATTACCTGGACCCCGCGCTGTGCTGGACCGGCTGCAAGGACACCGGCCGCGGCGGCTCCTTGTCCTATCTCGGGTTCCTGTCGGTGACCCGTCCGAAATCCTATCACCTCAAGAAAGTCTAAGACCATGACCCACAACGTCCCGAACCGGAACTGGTCCTACCCCACCGCCATCAAGTTTGGCGTGGGCCGTATCGCCGAACTGGCCGAACATTGCGTCGGTGCTGGCGTGAAAAAACCGCTTTTCGTCACCGACAAGGCGCTGGCCGCGTTGCCGATCACCGCCGAAGCCGTCGCAGTGCTGAAGGCCGCGGGCCTTGGCACGGCGGTGTTTTCCGAGGTCGACCCGAACCCCAACGAAAAGAACATGGCCGACGGAATTGCTGTCTATCTGGGCGGCGGCCATGATGGGGTGATCTGCTTTGGCGGCGGCTCGGCCCTTGATCTGGGCAAGATGATTGCTTTGATGGCACATCAAAGAAAAGACCTAAGCGTCTGGGATCTTGAAGATATCGACGATTGGTACACCCGTGCAGATGCCGCGAAGATCGCCCCGATCATCGCGGTGCCGACCACCGCCGGCACCGGGTCGGAAGTGGGCCGTGCGGGGGTTCTGACCAACTCTGTCACCCACAAGAAGAAGATCATCTTCCACCCCAAGCTTCTGCCCGTCGTCACCATCTGTGACCCGGCGCTGACCGTCGGCATGCCGCGGTTCATCACTGCAGGCACCGGGATGGATGCGCTGGCCCATTGTCTGGAGGCCTACAGCAGCCCCTTCTACCACCCGATGTCCCAGGGCATCGCCTTGGAAGGCATGCGGCTGGTGTTCGAAAACCTGCCGAAGGTCTACGCCAACCCGAATGACCTTGACGCCCGCGCCCATATGATGAGCGCAGCCGCCATGGGGGCTGTGGCCTTCCAGAAGGGGTTGGGAGCGATCCATTCGCTCAGTCACCCCATCGGCGCGGTGTATGGCACGCACCACGGCACCACCAATGCCGTCGTGATGCCGATGGTTCTGGACATGAACCGCCACGCCATCGAAGACCGCATCGAAAAGGCCGCCGCCTATCTGGGCATCAAGGGCGGGTTTGACGGCTTTCGTGCCGCCATCATGGACCTGCGCAAGACGCTGAACATTCCGGAGAACCTGACGGCCTTGGGCGTGACCAACCCCAACCTTGACGAGTTGACCGAAATGGCGCTGGAAGACCCGTCCTGCGGCGGCAATCCGGTGGCGATGACGCGCGAAAATACGCTCGCGCTGTTCAAGGCCTGCCTGTAAGACCGGGTGTCAGGCCGGCCCGGGTTTCCTCTGGGCCGGCGCATGACAGGCAACCCGAAGGCGCGGCATGACCAAGCATCTCTCTACCGAAATCGCCGTGCTGGGTGCGGGGGTTGTCGGCCTTGCCATCACCGAGGCGCTGGTCGCCCAAGGCCATGAGGTGACGCTGGTTGACCCCGACACCCCCGGCATGGGGGCAAGCTATGGCAACGCCGGCACCATCGCCGATTATGCGGTGATGCCCGTGGGCAGTCCGGAGGTCTTGCGCAATCTGCCGTCGCTGTTGTTCGACAAGACCTCGCCGCTGGCCATTCGTCGCGCGGCGTTGCCGTCGTTGATGCCGTGGCTGATGCGCTTTGCCTATCAGTCGCTGCCCGGCCCCACTGCGCGCAATGCCGCTGCGATTGCCGGGCTGTTGGCCGGGGCGGCCCCGTTGTGGCAGGCACTGGCCGACCGGATCGGCGGGGCGCATATCCTGCAGCATCGCGGCTGTCTGTATCTCTACGAAACCGCCGCCGCCTACCGCACGGCGGAAAAGGACATGGCCTATCGCCGCACACATGGCATAACGGTAGACCTGATCGGCCCGCAAGACCTGGCCGCGATGGAGCCGGGGCTGCCGCCTGTCGAAGGCGGGGCGGCATTTTTCCCAAAGGCGGTATTTCTGTCAGACCCGGGGCAGATGTGTCGCGTTGTTCTTAAATCGGGTCATCCTCAATTTGTGTGGTGCAGAGGAAGCATTCGGGCCCTGAGCAAGTTCGGGCCAGCTCGCCCATACATCGCGCGCTTCAAGGTCTTCAATCGGTTGATCTGGCCTTCGGCTTGACCATTGCTCCACTCCATTTCGATCGCATTCCTGACCGCTTCAATGTCCCTGCATAAGGTGCGGGCGAACCGCACGATGGGCGCAAGGTCCGTTTCGATCGCATCGTCGATCCAGGCGGGCAGCGGGTCTGCTTTTCGACCACGCAAGATGCCATTAAAACGCATGGCGAGGCGCCGCATCGTTGTGAAAGCGGGCGACCCTGCCTTGAGTGCTTCGACTTTTCTCGCTTGTTCCGCGGTGAGTTTTCCTCTTGGTTTGATGCAGAGTGCGGCCGCGATAACCGGGGAAATCGCGTGCCCGGTTTCCGGGTCCCGGACCGATTCAAGGATTTGCTGTACCCCAATGGGACCTCCTTGTTCTTGTTTTTCGGCTCTGCGCCATCCGGCCAAGAGCCGCTGCAAATTTGTCAGGCTGCCCTCGTATCCGCGTTCTTGGATCAGGGAAAACAGCGCATTTCCGCTGCGAATGCCGTTTGCCCAGCTATGCTTCAGGTAATCTTCAAAGTACCATGCGGACGAGCGTTTGAGCACGGCGCGCTTTCGGTCCGGTGGCGTCTCGAACTGCAGCCATTTCGCGACGCTACGCCGGGGAAACCCCGTTCGCCGCCCGATCTCGCTGCACGTCAGCCCTTGCTGCCGAAGTGCCGAGATTGTCTTGTATATCTCCTCGCGCGACTTGCGGTGCGCAAGACGTGACTTCAGAAGGTTACTGGCCGCGCTGATGTTGTCTGCGTCGGAGAGCAACGCCCTGCCAGTCGCGCGACCGTGCAGGTTCATTTGCTCCTCGATTGCCATGCGAAGGTTCTGCACGATATGAAACCGGTCGGCGACCTGTTCCGCCTGCGGCGCTCCTTGTCGGGCGGCTTG
>Ga0075154_10002698_pt1 | contig 11490 bp, 10 predicted proteins | sample JI71714BDNA_FD_70965 | JGI IMG/M metagenome (GOLD analysis project Ga0075154, IMG submission 70965) | Wastewater effluent complex algal communities from Wisconsin, to seasonally profile nutrient transformation and Carbon sequestration -... | ecosystem: Engineered > WWTP > Effluent > Algae... | reverse complement strand
GGATTGGTCGGCGTTTCCAGAAAAAATGCCTTGGTGTTGGGCCGCCGGGCCTTGGCCCAGGCATCGGTGTCACGCGCATCCACCGTGGTGGTTTCAATGCCGAAACGCGGCAGGATCGTATCCACCAGCACCCGGCACGATCCGAACAGCGCCCGGCCCGCCACCAGGTGATCGCCGGCCGACAGGGTGGACATCAACATGCCCGTCATCGCGGCCATGCCGGTCGCCGTCGCCCGCGCGGCCTCTGCCCCTTCGATCAGGGCGATGCGCTTTTCCAGCATCTCCACCGTGGGATTCTGCAGCCGGCTATAGGTCATGCCCGGCCGTTCGCCGCGGAAACGGGCGGCGGCTTCCTCGGCATTGTCATAGCAATAGCCGGAGGTCATGAAGATGGCCTCAGAGGTTTCGCCCACCTCGGTGCGCATGGTGCCACCGCGCACCATCTGCGTGGCCGGGCGCCACTGCTTCACAATCTCTGGATCCTGGCCGGCGTGTCGTTTCATGAAAAAATGATAATGGACGCGGCGCTATAGTGCAATGAACCCAAAGGATTGTTGCCAAAGCGTCATGCAGGTTTGACAGTTACTGTCAGTCCGGCTTGACAGCCTTGTCACCCTGCACGATCAGCAGATACATCACCGGCGTCACCACCCGGCTGAGCAGGGTGGACGACACCAGCCCGCCGATGATCACCCAGGCCAGCGGGCTGTACAGGCCCGATCCCGACAGCGCGAGCGGCAACAGCCCGCCAATCGCTGTCACACTGGTGAGCAGCACCGGCAGGAAGCGCACTTCGCCTGCTTCTTCAATGGCATCGCGCAAGGGGCGTCCGGCTTCGCGCAGCTGGGTGGTGAAATCCACCAGCAACAGGCTGTTCTTGATCTCGATGCCGATGAGCGCAACGAACCCGATCACGGCGGTATAGCTCAATGAATTGCCGGTGACGAACAGCGCCACCAACCCGCCAAACAGGCCCAGCGGGATCACACCGGCCACCACCAGCGTCTCGCGGAAGCGGCCAAATTCGATGACCAGCACCGCCAAAATGCCAAACACCGCCAGCGCGATGATCGGCCCCAGCCCGCCAAAGCTGCGCGCCGCCGTTTCGGCTTCCCCGCCAATGTCAAAGCGATAGCCATCGGGCAGCTTCACCTGCTTGATCGCCTCGACAACCGCCGTGTTCACCTTGGCGGTCAGATAGCCTTCGGCCACCTGGGCATCAACATAGACAATCCGGCTCTGGCGTTCGCGATTGATGCGCGGCGGCGCCGAATCCAGATAGGGCCGCGACACTTCCCGCAGCGGCACCGGGCCGGCGCTGCCGGGCACGTAGATATCGTTCAGCACAGCCACGTCATGCCGCTCGGCCAGCGGCAGCCGCACCACCACATTGTAACTGTCGCCTTCCACATCGCGGAACCGCCCGGCAGCTTCGCCGGCCAGCGCCAGCCGCAGCGCCCGGCGCGGCGCGCCCGGCGCCACCCCCAGCAGGGCCGCCTTGTCACCATCGAGGCCCAGGTTGAGGCGCGGCGTGTCCACCGCCACGGCATTGCGCACATCGCGCGTGCCCGGCACCTTGCGCATCACGGCCTCGGTCTCTGCCGCCAGCCGTTTCAGCACATCCAGTTCCGGGCCAACGATCCGCACCTGGATCGGCGCATCAATGGGCGGGCCATTCTGGAAGATCTTCACCACATATTGCGCGTCGGGATTGGCGGCCAGCCGCTTGCGCAGCCGCTCCACCATCTCCGGGCTGCCCGGCTTGTCCCACGCTTTCAGCGTCACCAGCACCTCACCGATGTTGCTGCGCTGATCATTGTTGTTCTGGTTGTAGAAAATGCGCGGATTGGCCTTGCCGATGTTGGCGGCAATGCCGGTCACATTCGGCTCACCCTTCAACGCCTCCTCAACCGCCCGCACGGCCCGGTCGGTGGCCGGGATGGCGGTGCCTTCACTGGCCGTCACCTGCACGGTGAAATAGGGCGTTTCCGCCGGCGGAAACAGGCTGGATCCGATGAAGGGCACCAGCCCGAAACCCGAAATGATCAGCACAGTGGCGCCCAGCATGGCCCGCCATGGGTGGGTAAGGCTCCAGTGTAGCACCGGCTGATAGAAACGGTGGATGCCGCGGTTCACCGCCTGCAGGAAGCGGTTGCCATGCTCGCTTTCCTCGCGCGGCAGGATGCGGCTGGCCAGAAACGGCACGATGGTGAGCGACACCAGCAGCGATGCCGCCACCGTGCCCAGCACCGCCACCGGCAGGCTGCGCGTGAATTTGCCGGCGCCTTCGGGCAGCATGGTCAGCGGCAGAAAGGCAAACAGCAACACAAAGGTGCAGCCGATCACCGCCACCGCAATCTGGCTGGTGCCATCAATCGCCGCCTGCTCCCGCTTCTTGCCCATGCGCAGGTGGCGGGCGATATTTTCCGTCACCACGATGCTGTCGTCCACCAGCAGGCCCAGCGCGATGATGAAGCCCGAAATCGCCAACTGGTTCAGCGTGAAGCCGCTCCAGCCCAGCACCGCCACGCCCATCGCCAGGCTGAGCGGCACCGAAACCATCACCACGATGCTGGCACGAAAGCCCAGCGGCAGCAGCGTGATCAGCACCAGCCCCAGCGCAATGCCGAAATCCCGGCCCAACTGGCCCAGCTTGCGGGCGATGTCGTCGCTCTGGTCAAAGGCCACCACCAGCTTCACATCCGGCGGCAGCAACGCGCGATAGGCTTCCGCCGCCTTCACCGCGCCATTGCGGATGTCGAGCACGTTCAGCCCGTCCTTCTGGGTCATCGTCACCCAGATGGCACGCTTGCCATTGTAGCGCGCGAAATGCGGCTGCTCCTCATAAGCCCAGCCCACCTGGGCAATATCCTTCACCCGCACAATGCGGCCGCCCTGCGCGCGCACCGGCTCATCGGCCAATTCCGCCACCGAGCGATAGGCGCCGCCGGCCTGCACATTCAGGCGAGCATCGCCCGACTGCACCGCACCGGGCGGCAGATCCTGGCCACCGCCGCGCAGCGCATCGGTCACGGCCGTGGCCGGAATACCCAGCTGCGCCATGCGCCCGGTATCCAGCGCCACCCGCATTTCCGGCGTGGGCAGCGCATGCACCCGCGCCCCGCGCACCCCAGGCACCCGGATCAGCCGTTCGCGCAGATCCTTGGCGATCTTCTCCAGCCGCCGGTAACTCGCCGTGTCCGACACCAGCGCAAATTGCAGCACGGCCGCTTCGGTGGTGCGCGATTTCTGAAACTCCAGCCGGCTCAGCGCGCTGGGCAGATTCTGCCGTATCGCGTTCACCTCGCGCACGATCTCGTCGTAATTCTTCTCGGGATCGCCGTCCCAGCTGAACTCGCCGGTGATGATCGCGGTGGAATCGGTGGACCGCGATTGCACCTTCACAACCCCGTCCAGGCCCTGGATCACATCCTCGATCGGCTTGGCGATGGTGGATTCCATGTCGGCCGGCTCCGCGCCCGGCACATTGGCAATCACGCTGATGAACGGCGAGGGAAAATGCGGATCAACCGATCGCGGAATGGTCAGAAATGCCGATGTGCCCAGCGCCGCCAGCGCCAGAAACACCACCAGCGTGATTTGCCATTTCTGGATGGCAAAGCGGATGATGCCATTCACCGGCCGGCACCCGCCACCACCACGGACTGACCATCGCGCAGCCGGTCAGCGCCCGATACCACCACCTGTTCCCCGGCCGACAATCCCGCCGTGATCACGATGCCGTTGCTGCCCACCGGCCCCAAGGCCACCAGCCGGCTGCGCACCCGCCGCCCGGCCGGTTCAAACACATAGACAAAGCCTTCATCCGCCCGCGCGCCAAACACCGCCGTGGCCGGCAGGCGGATCGGCGCCCCCGGCAAGGCCGTGCCCAGCCGCAACCGCGCCCGGCCGATCTGGCCCGATGCCAGCCGGGCATCGGCCGGCAATTTCACTTCGATACGAAAGGTGCCGGTGCCATCATCACCGCGCGCGCCCACTTCGCTCACCACGCCGGCCAGCGGTTGGCCCGCCAGCGCCGGAATGCTCACCTCGGCGGCCTGGCCCGGTTTCACCCGCGCCGCGTCCCGGTCCGCCAGTGGCAGCCGCAACACAAAGCCCTGGCTCATCTCGCCCAGCGTCACCACCGGCGCACCCGGCTGGGCAATCTGGCCCGGCTCCCCCGGCCGCGCCAGCACCACGCCGGCCGACGGCGCAACCAATGCCGCCAATTGCACATCAAAGCCGGCGGCCCGCGCCCGCGCCACTGCGGCGGCCATGCTGGCCCGCGCCTGCTCCACCCGCGGCGCCGTCACCCAGCCCTTGGCAAACAGATCCTCGGCGCGTTTCACTTCGGCCTGCGCCCGCACCACCTCGGCCTGCGCCGATGAAACATTGGCGCCCAGCGCCGTGGTATCCAGCCGCGCCAGCAACTGGCCGGCGCGCACCCGGTCCCCCTCCTGCACGAAAATCGCCGCAATGCGGCCAGGCGTGTTGAAGCTCAGCGGCGTCTCGCGCTTCAGCCGCACCGTGCCCGAAACCACCAGCACATCATTTGGATCGGCCGCCGCCGCCGTCACCAGCCGAACGGGCGCTGCAACCTCCGCTGCCGGCTTGGCCGCCTCCGGCTTGGTCCCGCACCCGGCCACGGCCAGCGCCGCCGCCGCAAGCCACGGCCAGCGCACGGATGATCTGCCGGCAAGAAGGGTGTTGACCATGTGCTGCGCCTGCCCTGCTGATGCCCCAATCCGCCCAGCCACCACGGCCAGACGGCTTTTGATTGCGACTCAGGTTTATCTGCTGCGACGGGCGGACGCAAGATTTTTGAGCATGGCTCAAAAAGTCGCAAGCGCCCGGCCGCCGCAGCCGCCGGGCGCTTGGCCGCCGGTCAATCCTGGATGACCAGCGCGTTCAGGGTCAGGGCCACAGGGCCGGCCGCCTCCGCCCGGTCCTGCACTGGCTTCACCACCAGCTCGGCCAGGATATGGCCGGCAATCACGATCTCCAGTTCGGGCAATTCGGCCTGCAGCTGCGCCAGCGCCGCGGCCGCGCCCGCACCCTCCAACCGTATGTCCAGCTCATGGCGGCCACCCACCAATGTCAGGCTGGCCCAGTCGCGGCAGCGCAGCTCCTCGATCACCAATTGCACGCCGTGCGGCGCCACCATGGCCGCCACCGCCCGCAGGATCGCCGCCTGCACCCGATCAGCGTGCGGACGCATGAAAACCCCCTTCCGCCGGCACTGCCGCGTTCACGCCGGCAATATGGGCCAGCACCCGGGCCCGTGTGGCCGCGCGCGGCTCCCGCCCGCGCCGCAGATCGAACACAAATCGGGGATCGCCCGCCACCTGGCGGCCAAAGCGCGAGGGCGCCAATTTATGGGTACGCAAATATCTCTCCACGACAGGCAACAAGCTCATGTCGTCAACTCCCTACTAAAGCGAACATATATTCCACCCGACCCCTCGCGATTCGGTTGGAATAGCTGTTTATCGAAATTAGAATCCTACTAGTCTAGGAAAAAAACTACTGCTAAAAGCCCCTGGGTGGGCTTGGAGAGGAGGCCCGCGGGTCATGGACACCAACGCTATCCGGCAACGGCTGGACGCGCTGATCTCGTCGCATGGCGAGGATTATGCCTCGCTGTCGCGGCGGCTTGGGCGCAACGCCAGCTATATCCAGCAGTTCATCAAACGCGGCGTGCCGCGCCGCCTGTCGGAATCCGATCGGCGCATCCTGTCACAACATTTCGGCATCGCCGAACATCTGCTCGGCGGGCCCGAAACCGAAGGCCGCGCCCTCTTGCCGCGCCCCGGCCTCGCCCGCGCCGCCGAAGATTATGTGCTGATCCCGCAATATCAGATCAGCGCCTCGGCCGGCCCCGGCGCCCTGCCCGATTCAGAAGCGCCAGCCGCCGCCATCGCCTTCCAGGCCGGCTTCATCCGCGACGTCGCGCCAAACCCACCCGAACATCTCGCCATCCTCAGCGTCGATGGCGATTCCATGTTCCCCACCCTCGCCAACGGCGATCAGATCCTCATCGACACCGCCGATCGCCTCAGCCTCCGCGACGGCATCTACGTCCTGCGCGTCGACGAAGCCCTCATGGTCAAACGCATCTCCATCAACCCCGCCACCCGCCGCCTCACCATCCAGTCCGACAATGAAGCCTATCCCAGCTGGCCCGATTGCGACCCCACCGCCATCACCCTCATCGGCCGCGTGGTGTGGGTGGGCCGCAAACTGCGATAGGGATTTGCCTATTGGCAGACAGGGGAAAATGGCCTCCGGCGGCCTGGGTCGCAGACCCTGGACCCGTTCATTTGGGGGCGGCCCTCAATAGCCGCTGATCAGCATATCAAGGGCATTCAGGATCGCCACATCTTCATGCGCCAGCGACGCAATGACCGGGCCGCATTCGTGGAGCAACATGACAGCGGCATATTGGGTGACCATCAGATATCGCTGGCCATCAATATCAAATTCGGGGTTAAGGCGCCGCGCCGGTCGCGGGGCCAGAGCTGGCGGCTGCAATGGCACCACAAGGCGCGTGTTCAATCCAGACAACAGATCGGATTGGCAATCCAGCAGCAAGGCGCCAGAAGCGACACCCTGATACACATCAAACCGCGCCATCAGAACTGGCGAAACCGTGCCAACGGCAATCCATGCGCCTCAACATAAGCGTTGGACGATTCAATGGCCGCGCGATTCTCCTCCAGCCACCGCTCGGCGCGCAGCTTCGCCACTTGTACGGCAATGCCGCGCTCACACGCCTGCGAAAGGTTGATTCCCATCGCCTTTGCCTCCTCCACCAACGCTCGATCCAGCGACACATTGGTTGGACGACGCGTTGCAGACTCAGCAATGGCCATGCACAAGCTCCTAGGCATACTTGATGCGCATATTGCTACTACCATTGATGCGCACAACCAACAACCATCAAGGGCAGTGCTTTCGCCTTTCAACAAGGGGCAAAATCGCAGGCTAACTTAGCAGGACCCATTGCCGACCTTTGCCGCCTTTCAGCAGCGTGCCGCTCTTTTGAAGCTGCTGTCCTGCCCAGCGCATTTCATACTGCCAAGTGAAAAACTGGTCGCCGGCAGCTCGTAGGTCAGCTTCACGCGTTTCCCAGATGCGACGGGCAATCTGCGGCACAGTGCCTGCACCACCCAACTCCACGAGCGCCTCAACGACCGCTCGCTTCAGATCAACCTTGCTGGTCGACACAGAAATGGCCCCTCACTCCGCCGCCACGCCCAGCAATCCGCCCTGCCGGTCGTCCACATTGGCCGGCGCGGTTTCGCTGAGCGCCTTGGCGGTCTTGCGGCTGTCAAAGGCGTTCCACACTTCGTTCCAGTCGCCCTTGGTGGCGGCCTTCGAATATTCAGTCGCGCGGGCTTCGAAGAAATTGGCATGTTCCACGCCGTTGAGCAGCGGGGTGAGCCAGGGCAGTGGATGCTCCTCGATCATGTAGATCGGCTGCATGCCCAGTTGCTTCAGGCGCCAATCGGCGATGAAGCGCACATATTTCTTGATGTCCTTCGGCGACATGCCCGAAACCGGGCCCTGTTCAAAGGCCAGATCGATGAAGGCATCTTCCAGCCGCACGGTGCGCTGGCACACATCGGCGATATCATCGCGGATGCGGCTGGTGAGCACGCCGGTTTCGGCGCAAAAGGCGTGGAACAACTTCACAATGCCTTCGCAATGCAGCGATTCATCGCGCACGCTCCACGATACGATCTGGCCCATGCCCTTCATCTTGTTGAAGCGCGGGAAGTTCATCAGCATGGCAAAGCTGGCGAACAGCTGCAATCCTTCGGTGAAGCCGCCAAACATCGCCAGCGTCTTGGCAATATCCTCGTTGCTGCTCACGCCGAACGTGCTCATATAATCATGCTTGTCGCGCATTTCCTTGTAGTTGAGGAAGGCGCTATACTCGCTTTCGGGCATGCCGATCGTATCAAGCAGGTGGCTGTAGGCCGCGATATGGATCGTCTCCATGTTGGAGAACGAAGTCAGCATCATCTTGATTTCAGTCGGCTTGAACACGCTGCCATATTTGTCGTGATAGCAATCCTGCACCTCAACGTCCGCCTGGGTGAAGAAGCGGAAAATCTGGGTGAGCAGATTGCGCTCATGATCGGTCAGCTTCTGCGCCCAATCGCGGCAATCCTCGCCCAGCGGCACTTCTTCCGGCATCCAGTGGATCTGCTGCTGGCGCTTCCAGAAATCATAGGCCCAGGGATATTCGAACGGCTTGTAGCTCTTGGAGGCTTGAAGAAGAGGCATGTTGGTTTCCTTATAAAAAATCAATGTTGGTGCATGGCATCCAGCCGGGGGCCGAGCAGACGGTCCAGCAGGCCGGGGGCGTGCGTGGCGCGCCAATCGGCCGGCTGGTTGATCGCACCCGGCAACGGCTGCAACGGTTCAAATCGGTGGCGTGGCACATAAGGGGCCGCCGTGGTGCCGGCGGCCTGAATGGCCAACGTCAACTCATTTAGATGCAGGATGAAGGCCGGTGGCAAGGGCGCCGATGCCCCTGCGGCAATGGCCCGCGCCGTCAACACCGGGCCCAGCATCTTGTCCTGCAGGCCCAGTTCACGGCGCTTGATCGCGGCAATCACCCGCTTGGCCAGGCTGGGCCGGCGTTTGGCCACCGGCTGCATCACCGCCACCGACCAGGGGAACTGCAGCAGCTTCAACGGCTTGCCGCCCACCCCGAAAACGCCGGCCAACAACGCGTGCCGGCGCACCGAAAGCGCCTTGCGGGCATTCAGCGTCAAGGTGGTGAAGCGTTCCAGCCACACCGGCGCGCGATATTGATTATAGCTGGTCACCGTCAGCTCGCCTTCATCGCCCACCACCCGCATGCGATGATCCAGCGGCGCTGCGATCGAACAGGTGATGCGGCCGACAACCCCCGATTCAAAATCGAGCACGGCCACCGAAAAATCCGGCGTGTCGGCCGGATGCAGCGGCTGATCGGTCTTGTGCGGCACCGTCACCCGCGAAAACGCCGTCACGCTGCGCACCGGGCCAAACACGGCGCACATCCACGCCAGATGGTAGCCCACATGCTCCCAGGTGCAGCCGGCTTCATATTCGTGCAGATAGGGCCAGGGCGCGCCGGACCGGCTGCGCCAGCCTTCCGGGCGCATCAGATAGATCGGATTGTCGTCAAATTCGGCATAGGTCAGCAGCGGCCGGCCGACGGCGCCGCTGGCCACTGCCCGCCACAGGGTTTGCACACTGTCGGAAAACATGTTGCACGGCGCCGCCATCAGCATCAGCCCGCGCGCCGCGGCCAGATCGAACAGCGCTTCAGATGCCGCCAGATCAGGCGTCAGCGGCTTTTCGCAATAGACATGCTTGCCCGCCATCAAACAGGCCCGCGTCACCTCTTCATGCGCTGCAATCGCCGTCAGGTTCAGCACCAGCTCCACCGCCGGATCGGCCAGCACCGCATCCAGCCCGCTGGCCGCGGGCAAGTCATAACAATCCGCCGCAGCGCGCAGGCGGGCGGCATCGATATCCCACAGCCAGCGAATGTCCATCTGCGCATAAGCGCCTGATGTGGCCATATATTTATCGAACACATAACCACAGCCGATGATGGCGATGCCGATCTTGCGGGCGATCATGCCACCGGCTCCATCTCGGTACGGTGCAGAACCGGCCTGGCATCGGCAATCTGGCTGTCGGCCTGGTCGATCAACTGCGCCAGTTCAATGCTGTCCGCCAGCGGCAGCACCGGCGATTCCAGCAAGCCGGCCGCCACGCAGCGCTGCAGTTCGGTCGCCTGCGCGCCATAGCCATTGCCGGCATAGGGCACGGCCTGCCGCTGCCCAGCCAAGCCCGCCCCATGCTGGCGCCATTGCACCAGGCGATTGCCCAGCGCCGACGCGCGCAGCCGCGCCACCGGCCCGGAACGGCCCTGTTCCATGTCGCTGCGGGCGCCGGATCGCACCACGCGCACCCCGGTGGGCCGGAACAGCGGGCCGATCAACGCGGCATGGCCGCCCGTGCAATGCACCACCAGTTCATTGTCACTGCCGCTTTCCAGCGAGCAATGAAACAGGCCAATGGCACCGCCGGCATAGCGCACGGTCATCGCGGCGCTGGCATCCAGATCGCCAACCCGGTGACCGGCAGCACTGATGCCGGCGGCACGGCCGGCCAGCATCTGGCCCAGCGCCAGCGGATAAATGCCATACAGCCGCAGCGCGCCGCCGCCGGCTGCCGCCTGGAAGCGCGGCAGCGCGGGATCGATATGATTGATGGCCGCAAAACCGCCGGTGATCAGGCGAATATCGCCCAGTGATCGCGCCGCCTCGGTCAGCGCGCGGGCCGCCGGCAGATGCCGCGTCCACAGCCCTTCCATCAGGAACCGGCCGTGCCGGCGCGCGGCAGCCACCAGGGCTTCGGCCTGCGCCCCGGTACTGGCCAGCGGCTTTTCCACCAGAACATGCAGGCCAGCGGCCAGACAGGCCTGCGCATGGGCTGCGTGCCAACCCGTTGGTGTTGCAATATAAACCACGTCTGCCGCCGCTGCCAGCGCCGCTGCCACCGCATCGGGATCATCGCCGCCCACATGCCCGGCAATGCCGCACGACCGCGCAAAGGCTTCGGCCCGTGCGGCATCGCGTGAGGCCACGATTGTGGCGCCCGCGCTCGGCACATCCGCCAGCCCGGCCACAAAGCGAGCCGATATCGCCCCCGTGCCCCAAATTGCCCAACGCATGGCTCACCTGCTCCCGGCACGGCCGGTTGACATCGCCGCGGTTGGGAGGGGGCCTTGGTCACAAGTCGTGGAAATCGTCACCAAGTCCCCCTCACCCTCCAGCCGGGCAGCATCCCGGCCGGTGCGTTGCCCTGCTGCACAGCAGGGCAAGCCCGGGGCCGCGCCCGCCATCACTGGCAGGCCAGGCATTCATCATAATCGCGGCGTTCCACCTGGATCACCGGTGCTTCGGCGGTGTTGTCCGCCTCCACCCCGCCGGCAAAGCCCGCGCGCTGCACACTCATCGAACGCAGATAATAAAGCGATTTGATGCCCAGTTCCCACGCCCGATAATGCAGCATGAGCAGATCCCATTTTTCCACATCGGCCGGAATGAACAGGTTGAGGCTCTGCGCCTGATCGATGAACGGCGTGCGATCCGCGGCCAGTTCGATCAGCCAGCGCTGATCAATTTCAAAGGCGGTGCGATAGGTGGCCTTTTCCTCCGGCGTCAGGAAATCCAGATGCTGCACCGAACCGCCATGTTCCAGGATGGAGTTCCACACCGCATCGCTGTTCTTCGCCTTGGCGATGAACAATTTTTCCAGATAGGGATTCTTCACCACAAAGCTGCCCGACAGCGTCTTGTGGGTATAGACATTGGCCGGGATCGGCTCGACACAGGCCGACGTGCCGCCGCAGATGATGCTGATGCTGGCCGTGGGCGCGATCGCCATCTTGCAGCTGAACCGTTCCATCACGCCCAT
>Ga0075154_10002697_pt1 | contig 11492 bp, 9 predicted proteins | sample JI71714BDNA_FD_70965 | JGI IMG/M metagenome (GOLD analysis project Ga0075154, IMG submission 70965) | Wastewater effluent complex algal communities from Wisconsin, to seasonally profile nutrient transformation and Carbon sequestration -... | ecosystem: Engineered > WWTP > Effluent > Algae... | reverse complement strand
GGGGGCGATGACGCCCTCGGCCCGCGGCAAGTGCCTGCGCAAGCTGGGGGATTTGCTGGCGGAGGCGTCGGAGGAGCTGGGGCGGGTAGAGACGCTGGACACCGGCAAGATGCTGAAGGAGACGCGCTGGCAGGCGAAGTATATCGCGGAGTTCTTCCACTTTTACGCCGGGGCGGCGGACAAGCTGGCGGGAGAAGTGTTGCCGATCGACAAGCCGGACATGCTGGTCTTCACCAACCGCGAGCCCTTGGGCGTGGTGGCGGCGGTGGTGCCCTGGAACTCGCAGCTGTTCCTGTCGGCGGTGAAGCTGGGGCCTGCGCTGGCGGCGGGGAATACCGTTGTGTTGAAGGTGTCCGAACACGCCTCGGTCCCGATGCTGGAGTTCGGGCGGCTGATCGAGGCGGCGGGGTTTCCTGCTGGCGTCGTGAACATCGTCTCGGGGCATGGCGAGGTGGGGCGGGTGCTGACGTCGCATCCGCTGGTGGCGCGGGTGTCGTTCACCGGCGGGCCAGAGACGGCGCGGCATGTGGTGCGGAACTCGGCCGAGAATTTCGCGGAGGTGTCGCTGGAACTGGGGGGCAAGTCGCCCTTCGTGGTGTTCGAGGATGCCGATCTGGATAGCGCGGTGAATGGCTGTGTGGCGGGGATCTTCGGCGCGACGGGGCAAAGCTGTGTGGCGGGGTCTCGGTTGATCGTGCATGAGGCGGTGGCTGACCAGTTCCTCGCGCGGCTGGTGGCGGCGGCGGAGGCGATCCGGATCGGTGATCCTCTGGCGGACGAGACGCAGATGGGGCCGCTTTGCACCGAGGCGCAGGTGCGGCTGATCGAGGCGCAGGTGGCTTTGGCGGTGACGGAGGGGGCGAAGGTCCTGACCGGGGGTCGGCAACCCGCGCTGGGGGGGACGTACTATGAGCCGACGATTGTCGACTGTCCCTCACCTGACCTGACCATCGTGGATACCGAACTGTTCGGGCCGGTGCTGTCGGTGCTGCGGTTCAAGGACGAGGCGGAGGCCGTGTCGCTGGCAAACCAGTCGCAGCATGGCCTCGCCGCTGGCGTCTTCACCCTGAACGGGGCGCGGCAGATGCGGGTGGCGAAAGCGATCCGCGCCGGGATCGTCTGGGTGAATACCTACCGCGCGGTGTCGCCGATTGCGGCCTTTGGCGGCGTCAAAGGCTCTGGCTACGGGCGTGAGAGCGGGTTCCAGGCCATGTACGACTACACGAGGCCCAAGACGATCTGGGTCAACACCTCATCCGAGCCCATCGCCAACCCCTTCGTGATGCGCTGATTTTTCAAGGAGAATGAAATGAAGTTTCATCTGGCGATCAACATGGAGCGGATCGACGACACGCTTGCCATGAAGGACGTGGCGAAGCACACGCTGGAAATGGTGCAGATGGCCGACGCGGGCGGATTCCGCATCGCCTGGGCGGCAGAGCATCACGCGCTGGAGATGACCATCGCGCCGAACCCGTTTTCCATCCTGACCTGGTGGGCAGAGCATACCAATGACATCCGCCTTGGCACGGCGGTGATCGCGGCGCCCTATTGGCACCCGATCAAGGCGGCGGGCGAGGCGGCCTTTGTGGACCTGATCTCGGGCGGGCGGCTGGAGTTCGGCATCGGCTCGGGCGCCTATCAGCGCGAGTTCGACCGGATGCGGCCGGGGCTGAAGCAGACCGACGCCTGGCGCTACATGCAGGAGATGCTGCCGGTGATCCGGGCGCTGTGGCAGGGCGATTATGCCCATGAGGGAGAGCATTGGTCCTTCCCGGCCTCAACCTCCTGCCCGAAGCCGGTGCAGAAGGATGTGCCGGTCTGGGTCGCAGCCCGGGCGCCGATCACCTACGACTATGCGGTCAAGCATGGCTGCAACATCCAGTCCTGGCCACTGACGCGGGACATGGGGGAGGCCGAGCTCTACATGGCGCGGTTGGCCGAGGCGCTGGCGAACAACCCCGGCAAGAAGCGCCCGACCATGGCGATGATGCGCCACACCGCGCTTTATGACCGGAAAGAGGACTGGATGGTCCCGGTCCGTGCGGCGCAGCGGCAGTTGTCGCAGTTCGAGAACCTGTTCAAGAACATGGGCGATGTGGAAAACGGCTTTCCGAAGTCGATCCCGTTTGACCAGCTGGGCAATCGGGCGGAGTATGACCCGGAGATGCTGAGCCGGAACCTGATGTTCGGGACGCCCGACGAGGTGATCGCCAAGCTGAAGGAATATGAGGCGATCGGCGTTGATGACTTCATCTACTACGCGTCGCTTGGCCTTGGGCTGAAGGAGCAGAAGCGGTCGCTGGAGCTGTTCTGCAAGGAGGTCATTCCGGCGTTTGCCTGAACTGCCGCCCGCCTGCGACTTCGTCACTCCTCGCTGGGGTCGCCCGACGAGGAGACGAAGTCGAACGAGGAGGTTCCGTCCCGGACCGCGCGGGTGGTGCGCTGGCGCAGCGTCTCGATATAGGCGCTGAGGGTGCCGGGCCAGCTTGGCGTCGCTTCCGTGGCCGCCCAGCCCTGACGGTAGTCGCTGGGGCGGCGGTCGAAGCATTTGCGGAAGGCGCTGGCGAAGTGGGACAGCGCGTTGAAGCCGGTCGCGGTGGCGATCTCGCGGACCGAGAGCTTTGTCGCGATCAGAAGGACCCGGGCGTGTTGCAGGCGCACCAGGGTGCCGAACTGCACCACGGAACAGCCGAGGCCCTTATGGAACAGGCGCTCCAGCTGACGTTGTGACAGGCCGAGATGGTCGGCGATCTCGGGGACGGGCAGGGGATCGGCGATGTTGTCCTCGATCAGCGCGATGGCCTGCTGCAAGACCGGCGGGAACTCGTCCGTGCCCTGGCCCAGCGTCCGGCGTTGCGGGGCGGTGGCGGGGCGGACCCTTTGGTGAAGGATCTGGTCGGCGATCTCGCCCGCAAGGCCCTCGCCATGCCGGTCGGCGATGAGGCGCAGCATCAGGTCGACGCCCGCCATGCCGCCCGCGCAGGTGAGGATGCTGTCGCCAAGGGTGAACAGCTGCTCGACGAGTGGAATGTCGGGGTAACGCTCCTGGAAGCCGGGCGCCCAGGACCAGTGTGTCGCCACGGAGCGGTCGGTCAGAAGGCCCGCCCTTGCCAGAAGGTAGCACCCCAGCTCTACCGCGCAAAGCCGCGCGCCGTCCCGCGACTGGCGGCGAAGCCATCCCAAAAGGTCGCGGTTGGCATAGTCCTCGGCCCCCCATGACGCCAGCGCGAAGACCAGTTCGCCCCGCCGGTTGCGGTCATCAAGCGGCTGGGCGGTGATGGTGAGGCCGTTCGAGGCCGGGATTTCCGGGCCGTCCGGCGACAGGATCTCCCATTGGTACAGCGGCTCGGTCGCGAGGTAGTTGGCGACCCGGAGGGGTTCGATCAGGGTGATCAGCGTGGCCATGTTGAAGCGCGGCACGATGATGAAGCTGACGCGCGTCGGCGGCGCGACAGGGGTGCGCAACTGCGGCGCGGGAGCGGTCAGGATGCGGTTTTCCGACATGGTGGCAGCGTAGCTGTCGGAATACCGGCAGGGAAGGGCTAGAGTCCCAGCCGGTCGCGCATCGCGTACCAGGTCATCGCCGTCACCAGCAGGGGCCAGCGGAGTGCTGCGCCGCCGGGGAAGCGGTGCTGCGGCAGGCTGGCCATCAGGTCGAAGCGTTCGTTTTGCGCGGCGGTCGCCTCGGCCATCAGCTTGCCCGCCAGCGTTGCCATCGCGACACCGTGGCCAGAGTAGCCCGAGGCGCTCAGGATGTTCTGGCCGGGTCGGGTGAAGCAGGGCATCCGGTTGACGGTGATCGCGAGCGTCCCACCCCAGGCGTAGTCGATGCGGGTCTTGGCCAGTTGCGGGTAGACCTGCAGCATCGGTTTCGAGACGGTCTTGATGATGTCGGGAAAGCGGTAGCCGTAGGATTCTCCGCCGCCGAAGAGGAGGCGGTTGTCTTCGGAAAGCCGCCAGTAGTTGACGACGAAGCGGGTATCGGCGACGGCGACGGGTTCGGACAGGATGTCTTTGGCCTTGTCCCCAAGCGGTTCGGTCGCGACGATGAAGTTGTTGATCGGCATGACTTTCGCCGAAACCTTGGGGGACAGCTGGCCCAGATAGCCGTTGCCCGCCAGAACCACCGTTGCGCAGTCGACATGGCCCGACGGCGTGCGGACCACGGGCCGGGGGCCGGGTTCCACGCGGTGCACTTCCGATCCTTCATGGATGCGGACGCCCGCCTTGGCCGCTGCCTGGGCCAGGCCGATGGCGTAGTTCAAAGGGTGCAGGTGGCCTGCGTCGCGGTCGATCTCGCCGCCGACATATTCGGTGGAGCCGATCAGGCGACGGATGCCGGTGCGGTCAAGCGGTTCCAGGTGCTGGTAGCCGTAGTCGCGGTGCAGCTTCTCGGCGTAAGCGTGGGTGTCGCGGACCTCGGCTTCCGTGCGGCAGGCGTGGGCGATGCCGGGGTGGAATGTGACCGGCATGGCGTGATCGTGGATGAGGCTTTTGACCAGGGTCTTGGCTTCCTCGGCCAGATCCCAGAGCCGGCGGGCGTTCTCGCGCCCCATGGTCTTTTCGACCCAGACCTGATCCTGGCGCTGCCCGCTGCAGACCTGACCGCCGTTGCGGCCCGAGGCGCCGAAGCCGACGCGGTGGGCTTCGAGGAGGACGACATCATAGCCCTTCTGTGCCAGGTGCAGGGCGGCCGATAGGCCGGTATAGCCACCGCCCACGACGCAGACATCGGTCTTCGTCGCGCCCTTCAGGACCGGAAAACGATCCAGCGGCGCAGCGGTTTCAGCATAGTAGCTGGCGGGGTATTCGCCCCGCCTGTCGTTGATGTGCAGCAGGTTCATCAGACGTTGAGGAGCAGGTGCTCCCTCTCCCATGGGCTGATGACTTGCAGGAACTCTTTGTATTCGTTGCGCTTCACTGAATCGTAGACCTTGCAGAAATCGACGCCCATCACCTCTTGCAGGGCGGTGTCTTCCTCCAGAAGGTCCAGCGCATCGCCAAGGTTTACCGGGATGTCCTCATTGTCGATATAGGCCGAGCCAGAGAATTCGGGGCGTGCTTCCGTCTTGTTCATCAAGCCGAGATAGCCGCAGGCGAGGGTGGCGGCGATGCCGAGATAGGGGTTGCAATCCATCCCCGGCAGGCGGTTCTCCACCCGCCGCCCGGCCGAAGACGAGATCGGGATCCGCAGTCCCGTGGTGCGGTTGTCACGGCCCCATTCCAGGTTGATTGGCGCGGCGAAGTCCGGGACGTAGCGGCGGTAGCTGTTCACGTAAGGCGCGAACAAGGCCACAGCGGCGCCAAGGTGCTTCTGCATCCCGCCGATGAAGTGCAGGAAAGCCTCGGTCTCGACCCCCTTCGGGCCGGCGAAGATGTTCTTGCCGGATTTCGTATCCACCACCGAGGTGTGGATGTGCATCGCCGACCCCGGTTCCCCGGCGATGGGCTTGGCCATGAAGGTGGCGAAGCAATCGTGCCTGAGCGCCGCCTCGCGGATCATGCGTTTGAAGAAGAAGACCTCGTCGGCCAGCTGGATCGGGTCGCCATGAGCAAGGTTCAGCTCGATCTGGCCCGCGCCGCCTTCCTGCAGGATGCCGTCGATCTCCAGCCCCTGCGCCTCGGCGAAGTCGTAGATGTCGTCGATGACCTTGCCATATTCGTCGACGGCGGACATCGAATAGGCCTGCTTGCCCGCCGCGCGACGGCCCGACCGGCCCATCGGCGGGATCACCGGCATGTTGGGGTCGATGTTGCGGGCGGTCAGGAAGAATTCCATCTCGGGGGCGACGACGGGCTTCCAGCCTTGTGCGGCGTAGAGGTCGAGGATGCGGCGCAGCACGTTCCGGGGGCTGAAGGGGATCAGGTTGCCCTGCTGGTCCTTCGCGTCGTGGATCACTTGCAACGTCACATCCGCTGTCCAGGGTGCGGCGGTGGCGGTGGACCAGTCGGGTTCCAGGATCATGTCGGGTTCGGTGAAGGCGTCGAACGGGTTGTCGGCCCATTCGCCGGTGATCGTCTGCAGGAAGATCGAGTTTGGCAGGAAGTAGTTGGTCTGCTTGGCGAATTTCGCGGCGGGCATCGCCTTGCCGCGCGCCACACCGGCGATGTCGCCGATGATGCATTCCACTTCGTCTACCCGGCGGTTGCCGATGTAGTCGCGCGCTGCCTCGGGCAGCTGGTCGGTCCATTTGGACATGGGTCACACGTATTTTGGGGGGTGGCCCCCGCGACTGACGATCAGGCGCGGAGCTTCTCGGCCCCAGTTTTCGCTTGGTGGGTCAGAAAGAACTGCGCGATCCGGTCGGCCATCGACGGGCTGTCGAGGGGCGTCTCGATGCGGGCCTTCGCATCGGCAAGGGTCGCGTCGGGGACCAGACCGGGCCCCCGGTACTTGATCAGCCCTTCCATGAACTCCTTGCGGAACTCGGGGTGGGGCTGGACGGAGAACATGCGGTCATCATAGAGGAGTGCCGCGTTCTCGCAGAAGGCGGTCGAGGCCAGCACCTTCGCCGTTTCCGGCTTTTTCACCACCTGGTCCTGATGCCAGGCGTTCAGCGTGTAGGTCTGGTCGCCGAAGTCGTATTCGGTGGGGCCGACCGACCAGCCGCCGGCGTATTTCTCGACCTTGCCACCCATGGCCTGCGCTATGATCTGGTGGCCGAAGCAGATGCCCACGACCGGAACGTGTCGGGCGTAGGCAGCGCGGATGAAATCTTCCAGCGGCGGGATCCAGTCGTGCGGCTCGTAGGCGCCGAAGCGCGAGCCGGTGATGAGCCAGCCGTCGCATTCGTCCACCGAGGCAGGAAACTCGTTCCGCAGCACGGCCCAGCGACGGAAGGTCAGGCCACGGCCCGCCAGAAGCGTCTCGAAGAAGTCAGGGTAGTCACCCATGTCGGCGCGCAGCGCGTCGGGGCTTTCGCCAGTCTGGAGGATGCCGATCTGCATCTTGGGTCCTTCGGTTTTCTTCAAGGTGGAAGCGAAGCGCGGGCCGGTCAAGGGGTATGCTTTGGGCCGCCTCGTGCGTCGCGCCTTCGGCTTCTCCTCGCATGGCAGCGACGAGGGCCGAAGGCCAACGAGGAGCGGTCAGACAGTGTCGAGGTAGAGTTCCACCCGTTCCTCGGGCGTAAGCTCGGCCAGATAGTGCAGTTCCTGCCGCTTGGTCTGCACCAGGTTGCGGATCAGCTCCTTGGGCAGGAAGCGATACAGCACGTCCGAATGCTCGAACGCTTCGATCGCGGCCTCCCAGCTGTCGGGGATCTGCGGCAGGTCCATTGCGTAGGCGTTGCCGGTCACGGCGGGCTGCGGCTCCATCTCGTCTTCAAGACCCGTCAGCGCCGCCCCGAGAATCGCGGCCAGCATCAGGTAGGGGTTCACGTCGCCACCAGCCACGCGATGCTCGATCCGCCGGGCCGAGGGGTTGCCCGCCGGAATCCGGATCGCCGCCGTGCGGTTCTCGTAGCCCCAGCTGATCGCGGTCGGGGCGTGCTTGTCGGGGACCAGGCGCTCGTAACTGTTGAAATGCGGGGCGAAGAGGAGGGTGGAGTCATGCATCGCTGCAAGACACCCCGCGACCGCGTGGCGGAGTTGCGCGGTGCCCTTCGGGCCGCCCGAGTCGAAGATGTTGTCGCCCTTGGAGTCCAGCACCGAGAAGTGGGTGTGCAGGCCCGAGCCGGAGTATTCCGCGTAAGGTTTCGCCATGAAGCTGGCGGCAAAGCCGTGGCGGCGGGCGAGGCCCTTGACCAGCATCTTGAACAGCCAGGCATCGTCGGCGGCCCGCAAGGGGTCGTCGCAATGCATCAGGTTGACTTCGAACTGCCCCAGCCCGGTTTCCGACGTGGTGGTGTCGGCCGGGATGTCCATCGCCTCGCAGGCGTCGTAGAGGTCGGTGAAGAAGGTGTCGAAGGCGTCCAGCGCACGGATCGACAGCGTCTCGGCGGCCTTGCGGCGCTTGCCCGACCGGGGCGAGGCCGGGACCTGCATGGTCTTGCCGCTATCGTCGATCAGGAAGAACTCCAGCTCCATCGCGCAGACCGGGGTCAGGCCGCGGGCCTTGTAACGCTGGACGACGGCGTTCAGCGCGTGGCGGGGGTCGCCCTCATACGGAGTGCCGTTTTCGCGGAACATCCAGATCGGCAGCAGCGCGGTCGGCGCCTCCAGCCAGGGCATCGGCATGAAGCCGCGTTCGGTGGGCTTCAAGACGCCATCGGCGTCGCCCTGTTCGAACACCAGCGGGCTGTCGTCGATATCCTCGCCCCAGATGTCGAGGTTGAGGACCGAGAAGGGGAAGCGGGTGCCGTTCTTCACCACGTTGTCGGCAAAACGGGCCGGGACACGCTTGCCGCGCGCCTGGCCGTTCAGATCGACGGCGGCCACACGAATGGTCCGCACATCGGGGTGCTTTCTGAGATAATCTTTCATCGTCATGTCAATTCAGGAAAGGCACGATCCCCGCGCCCGGGACGCTGCAGAGCGCCCGCCTGATGCGCAAGTTCGGACCATGCCCTTGGTCCTTCCCTTGTTTTTGATCGCCTTCCGCAGCGGCCCCGCATGGGTGTCGCGCGGTCCGGACGGGTGCCCGGATAATTTGATCAAATGTAGCCTACTACCGGATCAGCTGCGGACGCAAGCGAATTTTGCTGCGGACGTTCGAGGGCAGGTGCCGGTTCAGCCGCCGGTTCACCCGTCCATAGACGAAAGTCACCAGAAGCGTCAGGCAGATGAAATAGAAGCCGACGATCGGATAGGGGATGAACGGGTTGAAGGTCTTGTCGGCGAAGTAGTTCGCATAATAGAGCGCGTCGCCCTTCTGCGCGAAGGCCGGGAAGCCCGAGAAATAGACCAGCGTCGTGGCGTGGAAGAGGAAGATCGCCTCGTTGGTATAGGCGGGCCAGCCAAGGCGCAGCATGGTCGGCCATTCGATCCGGATGAACTTCTTCCAGCCGGTCATGCCATAGGCCTCGGCGGCTTCGAGATCCCCCTTCGGGATGGATTTCAAAGCGCCGTGGAAGATCTCGGCGGAATAGGCGGCGGTGTTCAGGAACAGGACCAGCAAAGCCCCGGCCCAGGCCCGCGTGGTCCATGAGGTATCGAGATGGATGCCAAGGATGTCGATCCCGCCTTTCGGCAACAGGACCAGCGCCTCGTAGGCGAGGAAGAACTGGATGAACAGGGGCGAGCCGCGGAAGACGAAGACGAACCAATCGGCCGGCTTCCGGATCAGCGGGTTGCGGGCGGATCGGGCCAGGGCGATGGCATTGGCGAGGAAGAAGCCGAAGGTCAGGGCCAGGACGCCGAAGTACAGGTTCCAGATCATGCCAGAGCCGATCAGGGTGAACTGCTGGCAGATGGTGAAGTCGGACTTCGGCAGGAGGTTTTCTCCGATCCCGATCGAACGGAGGCCGTAGGCTTGAACCGTTTCCCAGCAGGTCATGCTCATGCCGCCGCCTTCCGCAAGGCTTCGCCGCCCGCCGTGGCCTGGCCATGGCTCAGCTTGCGGGTCAGTTTGCCGATGCCGATCTCGGAGATCCGGGTAAACACGAGGTAGAACACCATCAGCCCCAGGAAATACCACAGCCGCCAGTCGCCATGCGGGTATTCGTAGGCCTGGGTTTTCGACCCGCCAAGCTCGCGCGCGAAATAGACGATGTCCTTGACGCCAAGCAGGAACAGAAGCGGCGTCGCCTTGATCAGGATCATCCAGAGGTTTCCAAGACCGGGCAGGGCATAGACCCACATCTGCGGCACGAGAATGCGGCGGAAGACCTGGGCCCGGCTCATCCCGTAGGCCTCGGCGGTTTCCAGTTGCGCGCGGGGCACTGCCAGCATCGCGCCGTAGATCACATTGGCGACAAAGGCGCCGAAGACGATGGCGAAGGTGACGACGGCCAGCATGAAGCCGTAAGCCTGGTGCCAGAAGGCCGAGGACTTGGCCAGCGGAACCTTGGCTTCGGGGCAGACGCGGAATTCCAGCCCCTGCCAGGGCCATGCGCCACCGTCACAGACGGCAAGGTTCTTCACGTATTCGATGCCCTGATCCAGCGCGATGACGAAGAAGAGGAAGAAGATGATGTCGGGCACGCCGCGCACCATCCAGATGTAGATCTTGCCAAGCCAGCTGACCGGCGCGACGTGCGAGCGGGCTGCCGTGGCGCCCATGAAGCCCATCCCCAGCGCTGCGGGGGCCGTGATCGCGAGCAGGAGGAGGACGGTCACGAAGGACCAGTAGAAATCGACATGCTTGGCCGACGTCAGGTAGCAACTCATCCAAGGAAGGCTGTTGAAAAAATCAACAACCCAAGAAAGAAGACGGCTGTCTTCAAGCCAGGGAATGCTTACCCATACGGACTCGGCCAGTGCCTTTGGGTCTGCGCAATAGCTGAACATGCTCGTCCTTCAGGAAACAGGGCGGACCCGAAGGCCCGCCCGTGTCAGGCTTAGCAGCCTTCTTTGCCAGCGTCGCCCCAGACCTTGGCTTCCGGTCCGAAGTATTCCGGCTTGGTGATCATCGCGTCCAGCGTGCCATCGCATTTCATCGACTTGATCGCCGCATCGAACTTGCCGCGCAGGTCATCGTCGCTGTCACGGAAGCCAAGTCCGACGCCGCCGCCCAGGGATTCTTCCTTCGCCAGCAGCACCAGTGCACCGGCCGATTCCGCGGCCATCGGCACCAGGTAGTCCTTGTCTGCCAGCACCGCGACCGCCTCACCGTTCTTCACGGCAGCGACGGTTTCCTCGGGCGTCGCGTATTCGACCAGCTGCATGCCGGCCTCAGCCACGAACGAGGCCTGGATCGTGCCGGTCTGCGCGGCCACCGGGCCCGACATCAGGTCGGCATCCGCCGCCAGCGCCAGATAGGCCGAGGTCGCCGGGGGCAGGTAGCCCTGGCTGAAATCGATGACTTCCTCACGCTCGTCGGTGATGCTCATCCCGGCGATGATCACATCGTAGTTGCCCGACTGCAGGTTCGGGATGATCGAATCCCACTCGTTCGTCGTCCATTCGCAGGTGAGTGCGGCACGCTTGCACAGCTCGTCGCCGAACTCACGCTCGAAGCCTGCGACTTCACCGGCGTCGTTGATGAAGTTGTAGGGCGGGTAGGCGCCCTCGGTCCCAAGGCGGACGACGTCCTGCGCATAGGCCGTTCCCGAGACGGCTGCCAGCGCTGTTGCGATCAGTAGTTTTTTCATCCTGTGTCTCCCTTAACGCGGATGGTTGGTGCGGTTCATTCGAACCAGCGGGTTTCGAAGCTTGCAAGAGTTCCGTCGCGGCGGATGTCAGCCAAAGCTGAGTTGAGCGTCTGCAATAGCGTCGTGTTGCCCTTGCAGACGGCCATGGCAACCCCCTCATCGGGGATAAGCTCGGAATAGAGGTAGCCAAAGCCGTTCTCGGCAATGAAATCCTGGATATCCTTCCGGGTCTCGAACGGGCCAAGCGCCAGATCGACCTGACCGGCCAGCAGGGCCGCCAGCACCTCGGGCTCGGTCGGG
>Ga0075154_10002695_pt1 | contig 11494 bp, 13 predicted proteins | sample JI71714BDNA_FD_70965 | JGI IMG/M metagenome (GOLD analysis project Ga0075154, IMG submission 70965) | Wastewater effluent complex algal communities from Wisconsin, to seasonally profile nutrient transformation and Carbon sequestration -... | ecosystem: Engineered > WWTP > Effluent > Algae... | reverse complement strand
TTAAGCTTCAGAATCTAAAAAAAGTAGCAATACAACAAGTTTTAATTTGAGAGAATACAATTAGAAAAGACTAAAGGGAAGATCTGGAGTATATGATTAACGCCTCAACTCCTCGTAACACAATAATTCTGATGTCAATACATCTAAAGGGGGAAATGATGACTCTCCATTAAGATAATAAAAATAAGAATTAGATGAAACATAAGAGGATAGCAATATATCTGATTAGATAAGTTCAGAGATAACTGAGAGTAGAATGGGTAATGTCATTGTATCGCTGTTTTGGGAAGAAAAAATTGTCATGATAATCAGATTCTTCCAGTTCTATGGCTATCTTATGATGATTTGTTATGAAGTATGGCCATTCTAGTCAAGAAGAGTTTGGCAAGGTTTGTTTTTCTTTTTTTCTGGATCATTTCAATTTATGATTAGTGCTGATCAATACTATGAAGTTATTCAATCAATGAGATTTAGCGGTTATAATTTGATAGGATATTCTATTTTCCTAGTATTATTGATAATCATATCTTTTTGCACTGTTCTGTTTGCTTAAATTTACTTCAAAACTATGAAACAAAGAAATAAATTGTTGAATACAAAGGCTGGATTTAGATGTTAGAAATATTGTCTTTTGCCTAGATGTAGGGGAAATGGCCATAGCTTGAAATATGGCTTTTGGTTTTTGGAGATTATATATTTCCCTCTTTTTATGAATCTTATTGAGTATTCAACTTGTTAATATTACTCTTCTAAAGAAGCAATAGTTGTAGCTAAATGCAATGAAAATACCAATCAATATGTTGCTATGCTATTTACTGCCTTAATTACTTTTTTAGTTGCTTTTGGTTATAATCTTTTATTGGCAATACATCTTTACAGAGAAAAAGTTTCCAACCTACTTCATGAAGAATATCTTAATAAAAAGGAGATTGAGTATACTTTAGGTATATCAGAGATGTGGAGCACTAGATACTTTTATACTTTCTCATCTTTCAAAGGAGAAGTAGTAAAGATGTATCATAGGATAATCTTTAACGGACTGCAATTCATTCTAATGATTGTTCATGCATCTATGCCTGAGAGTTAAGCTAAGATTGGAATTACCGTGGGTGTTATGACATTATTTGTATTTTATATTATCGCTACTCGTCCATATAGAGATTTCCATTCAAATATGCTAATACTTTTGTTATCATGTACTATCTTGGTTAACTCATTCCTTCTTTTACTAAAGAAAGGAGGCCTTAAATCTGCTTTGTTTGTAGATAATTACTTTTATGGGTTATTAATAGTAATTAATACAATATTTTGGGTTGGAATTGCATCATATCTCATTTTAATCTTGCTGACTAAAGCAAAGTGGCCTACTACTAGAGAACATGTATTAAAAACTATCTAAGGTCAAGATCTTGCTATATTTTACATTAAGAAGTCTAGAAAATTCGTAAGTTTTTAATTGTTAATATTTTATTTAGCAAAGAAAAGTTGTTAAGAGAAAGAGATTTGAGGAGAGAGAATCTAAACTTCTTAATCATTATTTGAAAACTTTGACTGATTAATTTAATATGCTTAGAGATAGATAGCCTATAATTCTGGATGCACTTCTTGAAGTTATTGAATAATTAAAAGAGATGAAGAGAAAGTATGATTTGAATTTTAAGATAATATTTTATAGTTATGAGGAAAATAAGTATTTGTATAATTATGATTACAGAGAGGAGCTAAATGGACTTGTTAAGTCAAGATACAGAATTTATGAGTCATAATAGATATGATGATATCATAATTGATAAAGATTTTGATTTTTATGAATTATTTTTAAATTATAACTAATCTTAATATCATGATTTATAAACCTTAATAAAGTTAAACTCGTTCATGAGCGTCTTATCAGGAAAGTTTTCACACCAAGATGCTTGAATATTTGCAATATAACCATAGTCATATTAACAAATAATCCTAGAATAGCAAATACGAAGGCATCATCTGCTATAGTCAATGTCATAATGACAAAGATATTGATTGCTAATTGTATTAGAGTGAATATTATTGTGAAGTTAGCCATTGTATTTAGAGGAACTAAGAAGAATTTCCAGTTATTCAAGTCTGATTTTAAGGCCTCAATATTTAAGAACCCTGAACATAGTAGTCTCATTACATTAACTCCTGCAAAATAGCTGATACAAGTAACTGATTGATAAGAGAATGAGAATTTCTTGTAGAGTGTTCTGAAATGAGGTGAATGCGCATAAATAGGTGTCATGAATAAGAAGTTAAAGAATACTGAAATAGCGCATGTTGCAATCAAGTTCATAAAGCATACTGCCAAGGCAAATACATTCGATTTGAACCACATATTACCTAACAAGAATAGTCTGTTGAAAGCTTCTATTGCACTAATAATTGCATATATGATATCGAAAGTTTTATTCTTATTCTTAGTCTTCACTATTGAAGCAACAACGAATCCTATTCCTAGCAATACTGAGAAGAACATAAATAGGAATGAGAATGATAAAATCTATGCTTGGCCTTATTCGCATTCATTATTAACTTCGTTAACGTAGTATCTAGCAGGGCATTAAAGTAAACATTCATTTTTATGTCTGTAAAGTTACCTAGCCTCTGGAGTCTTGTTGCAAACTAAGCATTAATCTGATTCATATCCAGAACAAATCAAACATACTTAATTGCAATATGAACACATATTTAATTCTTTATTATACCAAGTTCCCAATCCACAAACATCAACACATGTTTCATATAGTTCATTTACTATATTATTTAATTAGAATTCCCAGCATGAAGTGCAAATATTTTCACTTCTTTCGCAAGTTTTGCAGAGTCCATTACAAACTTGACATTTTTATGTTGCAGAATCAATGAAAAATCTAGTGCTTGCTGTACCATTACATAATTTTTAGTCATTAGCAATACATTTTCCTCTTAGTATATCAAGGACAGGGAAATTAGAGTCTTTTTTACATGATAAGCAGAATGATTGATTAAGTGAGCAAGTCTCGCAGTTTGAATCACACAAAGTAGAGTTTTTCTTGATACATTGACGAGAATTGATATCTTCAATTAATTCTTTTGTGCAATATGGAACACATTATCCATCTTCAAGATAATAACCTGTTGCACATTATAGACATTAATTATTTCCAGAGCCACTACACACAGAGCAACCATGATGACATTGAATACATTACAAGTTTATGGTATCAAAGAAATATCCATCACCACAGCTATCAACGCAAGCATAGTTTCTAAATACTGGATATTTTGAAGGTACTTTACATGTGGTACATATAGAGGTAGTACCAGCACAAGATCCACATACTCTGTTGCACGTTGATTAGTCGTTAATTTCTGTAAAAATAGTAATTCTGGTATTAGTAGATCTGCTAGCAATAGTTAGAGATTAAGAGTTTTAAACTTCAATAATAAAACCTGAAGTAGCTCCTGCAGTAGTTGGATTTAAAACATCAAAGATTCTAATGCCATATTATTGGAAATTATTCGTAAATAGCCCTCTTATTAGAATAGTGTTATTTGATAGTTGAGAGCAATTAACTGTAACCCAAGGCTGGAACATAGACTAACATTTGAATGGAGAAACTAATTATCTACTAGTAGTTACTTATGGATAAACTTAGATTTCTATTGGGAAAGTAATTAGTAGCTAATCTGTAATATTGAACTCAGCATCAGCAGAGAATGATAGTTCATAGCTAGTCAAAACATTAGGAACTGGGTTTATTGGTCTTATATAGAGATTTTGAATATTGACTGGAATCAACTCTGAGAATAGCTTGAATACTGCTGGCGTTATTCCTTTTTCAACAGCATAACCTTCTTTTGTAAACAAACTTATATTTATTGCAGATTATATATCTCCCAATTAAGAAATAGGGTTCTTAATCCAATCAATTAAAATAGAATATGCTGAACCAACAATACATCCAGTCGTCTTATTACAAAAATTCTAAATAGTAATATTTTGAACTGATTTTCCATCATTATAAAGATTTTAAGTAAAGTTAGGATAGATAACTGAAGTATCGTAATTCATAACATCTACTGATGAATTTTTGATAGTTAATAATACGTTTTCTGGAACAGTTAGTACTAAGTAACCACCTTATGGTACAGTATTTTTGTTAAGTTTAAAACTTAGAACCCAGCTAACTTTTCTGTTAATAACATTGTTAGTTCTGATAATTTCAGGACTAGGAAGAATTAGATTAGTGGGAACTAGAGGTGGAGTAATGAATACATCATATTATGTTTGATCAATAAAGTAGTATCCCTCTTTAGTTGTAGTTCTTACTAACATTGAATTAGTAGTTCCATTCAAGGGATCAACAACATAATTATAATTAAGAATGAAGTCATCATACATTTTAAAGTAGACTCTAGCTCTAGCTCTACATGATGAGACTTAACAATAGTTTCTAACAATGATCGTTCTATTACTAGTAATAATTTCACAAAGAAGTAAATTCTGATTAACTCCTTTAGAATCAGTAGAGTAGCAAGTAGCAGTAGAAGTTGTTGGGTTGATTTGAGCTTATGCTGCTTTAGGCATCTAAACTATGATACTTGATGTAGATTCCAAAGCATTTCTAAGCTACATGTTAAAGAAAAGCTATGTAGTTTATCCAGTCTAATAACCTGTTAAATCATTCATGGCAGCTCTTGTAATAGAAAGATCTAGTAGGGTAAGCATGTCTGTTACATTATAAGTGACATTTAGAATGTTTTGATCTATTTAGTAATAAACACCTGTATTTTAAGAATCTCTCTCTGTATAGATAAATATGGCGTCAGTAGGTCTTGTTGTTGATGGATTATAGATCTTATTAATTTCTACAGATACATTTTATCCAACTAAACTAGTTGATGTGTGAGTAATAATGATAGTTCGGGAAGTCATTGTGCATGTACCTCTACTTGGATCACCATCTACCTTGAGTTAACAAGTTCCACCATTCGGAGTTAGCTAACTTGGTAGCACTATTCTGATTCTACCTTTGCCTACTTTGTTAGGTAAAAAGTTGATCGGTCTAAATGATAGGAAGATCTTTGATTCTTACTAGACTGTATTTCTGCCATCGTTTGTAATATACCAGTCTGATATAAAATCAGGATATATTGTTAAAGTGTTAGTCAAAGTTCCCATTCCGACATCAATCTCTGTATATCTTTCAATGATAGTAAAGGATCCAGATGTCGGAAAGTTATCAATTCTATTTTAAACTGGGATTTTATACAAGTAAATACCTGTCTCTTCACATCCATACGGACAAGGTTTTGTCATTGTAACTTTTTCTATGTAGCCCGATTCATAAGTAGTAAATGTACATGGGCTATTTACAAAAGATCCTATTACAACATAGCAGACATTGACTCCAAAAGGAAGAGACAATTAATCTGGGAAGTAAAAATCGAAAATAGCCTCATTTGTGAATTAAGATCCAGGGACAATTAGGAATGTCATATAAGTTTTAGCCCAAACAGTAGTATCTTCAAGTTCAACAGCTTTTATAATAGCAGTTTTACCAATCAAATCTGGAGTAGCTTTAAGGCCTGTATTTTATCCGTCAATATATTCTTTGTTAGAGTTCATTGTATATACTCCCCAAGATGAAGTTCCTGAATTGGATAAGAAAGAAGAAGGGTTCTAAAGTGATTGGAATAAAAGCTAGATTTAGTAGCCAGCAGCACATCCACTTGTGCAAGGTGACTTAATATCAACCCACACAAATCCAGTAGGCTTAAAAACAATCGAGCAAGCTAATGTGGTAAGAGCAAAATCTATTTTGCAGCTTGGTCCATTAGTTGGTGTGAATACCTAGTCAGTTGGGAATATAATTCTAATAAATCCTCCTGTAGGAATGGGGTTAATGGTCTCAAACCAAACTCTATAGTCATTTACCGCTGCCATATAAGGAGAGGATCTAGTAATATTTCCAACAATGGGCTCAGGTTGAATATTGGCAACACTTGTATGATCTAACTTGCCTTGACTTACAATAAAGTTTTATGAACTTAAACTTTCTACTATGAATTATCCTGTTTATGTCAATGGTACTGTGGAGGGATTTTTTATTCCTGCAGTTATTGTAAGAATATATACAATAGGAGCTACACATATAGCTGAGGGGCAAACATCTGAAACAATGACATTCGATAAAACTCCTGAAGTAAATGAAGGAGTGCAAGAGTAAACTGAACTTCCTAAATTGCATGACATTGTTGAAGTTGTAAGTTATAGAGCTCTATTGGTGGGGAAAGTAACTTTAAGTTTACCTCCTTGAGGAATATCATCTTTTACAGTGAATGTAAATACATATTCAGTCTATCTTAAAACATATGGTGAGTTCTAATGAACAACTGAAATAGTATCGATAACTCCAAAAGCTAGGTCTGGAGTAGCTGTCAAAGGTGTTGGAGATTAGAAAATAAGTTTTCCATCTGTCCTCTTATGAACTATTACAAATGGATCATAGTTAGTGGATTGAATGAAAGGGTTCTTGGAATTTGAAACTGTAATAGAGAATGTAACTCCTGCTGAGCAAGTTCCAGTACATTTCCATTCGACTGCTTATTAGTTGTTATATGTGCTAGTTGGGCTTCCAGAAGTCACAGTAAATGTGATTGCGTTATTAGTAGTTGAGTCTTTAACTGTGAATAGAGTACCACTTGATAGAATTACTTAATTCAATGGGAATCTAATTTCAACTAGTGATTCATCAATGAGATATCCAGGTATGGTCCAAGTTATAGTGTAGTCAGCTGAAACTCCCTAAGTTGCCTTGCTTCTAGTAACAGCAGTTGCGGTCAAAGCACCTGGGGATAGAGTTGCTACATTTGATAGCGCATAAGTGACGGTACCAACTATTGTTGTTGAGTCATATCTAGTTTCTACCAAAAGATTTCCTGAGAATGCATCTACGTATAGTCTGTTAACTACATTTTTCAATCTTATTGTATATGTCAAAGAATCGTCACAAGCAGAAGTACAGAAATTATCGATTTTGATAGTATTGACTACATTAGAGGTAGCTGTTACAGTGCATGTTCTAGATGATTCAGTCCCACTTTAAACATAGAAACAAGTAAGATCTCCAGCATCTTTTCTTATGAATTCAGAATCAAATGTTAACAATACATAAACTGTTGGCTTAATGGTAGCTCCAAATTTCAAATTGATATCAACAGTGATTCCTGATAGAGCTGCTTAGGCTGTGCTGAATGAAATACTTGAAATGGTGATCACAGCTGGGATAACTGCGGGAGTTGCTTGGACATTAGTGACTGTATCAACTACAAATGAATTATCTCTTGTGTATGTTGAGATTGTAAAGAAATTAGTAGGAGTTCCAACAAATCCTACATTACTGAAGCCTCTAACTATTTAGAATCTGAAACTCTAGCTTGATGCACAGAAATTAGCTGTACCACTGCACCATTCCTTTAATATGAAAACTGTTTCTGTTGCTGATTAAGTTGAAACTGATAAAGTTTAGCTTGATCCCCAGGTAGTTGTACCAGTAGACTGTTAATATTAAAAGTTATCTCCATTGGGCACAAATTATGTAGATGGAACTGATACTTGAATGATACCATTTTTCTCCAATCTTGTTGGGAATACTAGGGTGAATTGAATATTAGTATTAGCATCAACATTAAGTACAGTTCTTATCAATGATGTAACTGTGATAGTGTTTGGAGTAAAGTCAGGCAGCTGTATCTTGCTAATATCAGTTCCAATGACTTGATCTAAAACATTCTTGACTTCAGCTGTAGCACCAGAACCAGTACTTGTAGAAGTAGAGATAATCTGACCATCTCTTGGCTTTGTGCTGTAAGGATTTAGATATCCTATGATTGCAAATTCATATGTTTAACTTGCTGAGCAACTCAATGTACTACACTATAAACTTGCACTAATCTTTGAGATATAAGTTCCCATGTTATTTGGGTCTGTAACTTTTGTGGCAGTACAAGTTGTAGCTGTAGCTGCACTTGCTGATCCTGAAATTTTGACTGTGCAGGATGGTGCAGGAGTTGTTTAGTCAAACAAGAATTATGCTGGGAATAGAATATTTACAAAACCTGTAGTTCCTAAATCTCCATTAGCTGCTACTTGGAAAGTGAATGTATAAGTAGTCGCTAATCCAACAGTATGAACAGATCTTGATATTGCTACTGATGACATAGCTCCATAGTTGCAAAGTGGAATAGTAATAACATTTTAGGTGACTGCATCTATTTTATCACCTCCTGATGTGTATATTTCAATTTTAATTGATAAAGTTGGAAGTCTTGCATTTGGAGGGTTTTTAAATCCAGTAATTTAGACTTTAGAGGTAAATGAAGTTGGGCAACTCACACCTCCATTGTCATCTGAGCACCATTCTTTGAGAGTAAAAGTATTGTAACTTGATGCTGGTCCTGCTAGGGCAGTAAGAACAGACACTGAACCTGTACCTGATTAGTCCACTGCTGCAAAAGTTGAGGTATCAATTACAGCCTAATCTGTTGGAATATAAAATTTGATTTGAGCATTTGCTGGAATAGGATTGGTTGTTTAGAAGGAAATAGTCAATTTAAATGCTGTATTGATAGTAACGACATCTCTTGTACTAACTGTATTAAGAATATCATTGAATGTATCAGCTTTGACAGTAAGAGATGTGCTTGTGTCTATTCTTGCGCTTCCAAAATAGGTATTGAAAGTAAATGCTGATGAAGTTGTTCCTGTAGGAGGATTTTTAACATTATTGACAAGCTGAATAGTAATTGCAGTATTGGTTGGTAGGTCTGCAGAGCTGGTAACTGTAATACTTTAAGTACTAGTGCTTGCAACACATGTTAGAGTGGCTGAAGTTGTTTATGCAGAACAAGAGGTTGATTAAATAGCAACCTCAGCAGGGAATAGTACGACTAAACTTCCTGAGTTAGCTGATGAGGGTATTCTGTTCACTGGGTTTGTAACTGTTAGAGTATAACTTGTGATATCTCCCACTATTATTGGAGTAGTTGGGGCTGTTAGACTGGTAGTGAGTATATTTGGTGATAGACTTAGCTAGGCAGCATTAAAAGTACCAGAATCAACTAAACCATTGGATGCTGAAACCCTAGTTTAAATTGAAAAAGCTACATTTGTATTGGCAAGAGTGCTGAATGGATTGATGAAATTAGTCAAAACAACAGTATAAGTTGTAGCTGCTGCGCATGTAGTTGAAGAACAAGCAGATGATATCAAAAAGTTAGATACTTGGGTTGAGTCAGTTGATAATGCTGTTGTTGTGCAAGTTCTACTAGTTCCTTGAACAGTACAAGTTATAGTAGCAGAACTGCTATAGTAAGCAGTGTTTATTGGGAAAGTTATTGAGAATACTGCTCCATTAGGTAATACAGTAGCTGATTAGAAGCTTAGAGTGTAGATTGGTACTGCACCAGTAAGTTACGATCCACTTCTTACCAAATTCATATTGGTCAAAGTTCCTGGCACCAAACTATTAGTAAAGAATACCCCAGTTGTGATCTCATCTATTGTAACGAAGGTTGAGCTAAAAAGATTTTAGGTTCTAATAATAACTGAATTAGTCAAAGGGCTGTTGATGTATGATGGGTTCCTGGCATTCACTAGTCTCACAGTAAAACTTGAGCCTGCTGGGCATTCAGTTGCACAGAATCTAGAGGCGGCAAATGTTGCTGTAAATATTCCTGTGCTCTAAACAAGTGTGCAACCTAGATCATTTCCACTGGCATCTTGGCAAGTAGTCGAAGCAGAATATGAAACTTGTTCATCCGGAAGAGTAATTTAGAATCTTCCATTAGTAGGGATTCTTGTTCTGCATGTAAAAGACAAAGTGTATTAAGCGCCAGTCAATCCAACTGTTAGGACTGTGGTGGATCTAACTGCTGAAGTAACTGTAATTGTTCCAGCAACAGTAGTATAAATGACACCTGATGTTGCTTGAGCTACAGTGCTACCATCAGATTCCTTGAAGTATATTTAAAATGCTGTATTTGTAACAACTCCTAAATAGTTTCTAAAATTACCAACACTGAAAGAGAGTTAGTTGAAGCTGACTAAGAGACCTGTTGATAGGTTTCTAGTAAATCTAATTGTTTAACTGTTTACTCTAGTACATGTTGAAGATCCAATAAAGCCGAGAATACCTACACATGATACTGTTGTGGAAGTTGAGAAATAGGCTGATGGGGATGTTACCTCAATATAACCTCCACTAGCATATTTTGCTGAGGGTGTGATTGTAAACTGAATAAGTGTAAAAGTATCTACAGTTCTATCATTTACAGTAAAACTATTAATTGTAAGAACTCCTGGTTCAGTAATAGAAACTGTTAGGCCATCTGAGACTTAATCAATTTCTTGCATTGCATCATCAAGAGTAGTTATAGTGAATGATCCAGTTGTCTATATTGAACTAGGGTTTGTAATTCCAGTAAGTGTTATAGTAATAAACTTAGTTGAGTCTGCTGTAACCCCTGAAAGATCAAACAAAGAAGTATAGGTCACTGTCTATGTGATGGGAGTTTAGACTCCAAATCCTGTCCTTGTAGCTCCATAGACATTAATTCCAGTCATACTGAGAATGGTCTGAGGAGCTGAAGTCCAAGGAGAAGGGAATACAAGCTAGAGATATCCCCTTTGAAGAATATTGTTTGTAATTTTGAATCTAAAAGTATAGGTATCAGTGGTTCCAGCTTAGACTGAGGTCTTAGTAAGAGTTGCACTATAAATCTTATTTGGTATGTAATTCAGAATCAACCCTTGATTGAATGTACCTGTTGGGAAACCATTTGACAAAGAAACCTCGAAGGAATCTGTGTATCTAACACTCGGTGGATTCCTGATCAATCCAACATAAAAGTAATAAGCTTAAATATCTGTATAACTCTAACTTATCTTGAATGTTATAGCTGAATAGCCAATATATTCATTATAGATACAATCGGATATTGTAGCATTTTGATAAGTATTAGTAGAAGCTGTAAATGCTGCTTCTCTACATTTGCCAATGGCAGATCCTGGAGTAGCAATAACTTGCAATTCAAATGGTACCTTAACAGTAACCTCAGTTCCTGCTTATACTCTAGTAAAGATTAGTTTGAATTTGAAATTTACCTTGATGTAATTACCTAGAAAGCATAAACACATTGAGAATTAACCATATAATCACCTTGATCGATATCAATGTCCATATTTACTAAGAGCTAGCATTTGATATGACTAAACATGATGAAATAAGCCATTAGCAGTCCTAATTTTTGAATATTTTGTTTGCTCTTCCTTAAATCTAAGGATTTTCTGTGTATCTAAGATAACCTCATTGTTTTAATTTTACTTATTTAAATTTATTTTCATTGACCCATTGTTATCCTAAATATAAATTTATCAGATCTTATTTTATTAAAGACTTTTACTTAAAGGGGTTTTGGGGTTTTGGGG
>Ga0075154_10002693_pt1 | contig 11500 bp, 9 predicted proteins | sample JI71714BDNA_FD_70965 | JGI IMG/M metagenome (GOLD analysis project Ga0075154, IMG submission 70965) | Wastewater effluent complex algal communities from Wisconsin, to seasonally profile nutrient transformation and Carbon sequestration -... | ecosystem: Engineered > WWTP > Effluent > Algae... | reverse complement strand
CTTTTTGAAATTGACTTCACAGGAAAAGGTATTATTTTAATACTTGGAGGTTTATTTTTAATATATAAAAGTACCAAAGAAATTTATCACAAAACAGAAATCGCTAATTCACACGAAGCCGAACTTCCAAAAAAAGGAAATTTTAGAAAACTTTTAGGCGAAGTGATTATACTAGATTTAGTATTCTCGGTAGATTCAATAATAACAGCTGTAGGTATGGTAGACGAACTTTGGGTTATGTACACAGCAGTAATTGTAACAGTAATAATTATGCTATTTGCAGCAAAACCAATTAGTGAATTTATTTCTAAACATCCGTCTTTTAAAGTTTTAGCCCTTTGTTTTTTAATGATGATTGGAGTATCACTTATTGCAGAAGGGTTCCATTTCGAAATTCCTAAAGGATACATCTATTTTTCAATGGCATTTGCCTTTTTAGTAGATATCATTCAAATGAAAACCACAACAAAAAAACATGTAAATTTACCTTAGTATTGTAATGAAAAAAATTAGTTTTTTATTATTTTTATTTACAAGTATTAGTTATTCTCAAAATGAAATTGGTTCATGGAATATTGTTAATTTCAATATTAAACTAAATTCTAAATGGAATACTTTTTTTGAAGCACAATTAAGAAGTTTATCTTTTTACGATCAATTTCATTATTACGAATATAAAGGTGGCGCAACTTATTTAATCAAAAAAAACTTTTCTGTAACAACAGGTATTGGTTCATATAATACCTATAGTGAAGGAGGAAACTTTGAACTGCCTGCAAAAAATCTAGAAACTAGAACATGGGTTCAAATAAATATGAAAAACCCTTTAGAGTTTGTTACATTTGAACATCGTTATAGAGCAGAACAACGATTTACATCAAATGGATACAGAAATAGATTTAGATATAGATTAGGAGCATTAGTGCCAATAAATAATAAAACTATAATGCCTAAAACTTTTTATTTAACGGCATGGAATGAAATATTTTTTACTGATAACGAACCATTTTTTGAAAGAAACAGATTTTTTATGGGTTGCGGATATGAGTTTTCAAAAGAGTTAACTGTTCAAACTGGTTATATTTATCAATTTGATTACCGTATTAATGATGAAACAGGAAAAAATTTTTTAAACCTTGCCATTTTGTATACTCTTGACTTAAATAAAAAAAACAAAGACTTTACACCAATAACAACAGATTAGTAATGCAAAATATACTTTCTAACATAATCATTTCTGTAAATGATAAATTATATGTCAAAAATCCTGAAACATCAGATTTAGGAAAGAAAATCATTGAACAAAGTATTCTATTAATAGATGAAATTGGATTTGAAAACTTTACTTTCAAAAAATTAGGCGAAAAGATAAACTCCAATGAAAGTTCTATTTATCGTTATTTTGAAAGCAAACACAAATTATTGTTATACCTTTCCTCTTGGTATTGGGGCTGGATAGAATATAAGTTAGCATTTGCAACAACAAATGTTTCCAATCCTATGGAACGCTTGAAAAAAGGTATCACCATAGTTACAGAAAAAGTTGAAGATGATTCAACAACATTACATATAAATGAAGCAATATTAAACAAAATAATCATTCAAGAATTTACAAAAACTTTGCTTACAAAAGAAGTTGATGAAGAAAATAAAGAAGGTTTTTTTCTAGTTTATAAAAGAGTCATCAACCGAATTATTGAAATGATTAATGAAGTAAACCCTAACTATGCTTTTGCAAAAAGTTTAGCTTCGTCTATTGTAGAAGGTGCTTTACATCAACATTTTCTAAAAGATCATTTAAAAACAATTACCAATTGTAACACTTCTATTTCACCAACCGATTTTTATATCAATTTAGTTGAAAATACATTAAAATAATAGTTATGAGTCAAACGCCTTTACAACGGTTTTATAATTTATTAAAATTAGACAAAAGAGATATTTCTCAAATCATTTTCTACGCCATTTTTGCCGGATTAGTAAGTTTATCATTACCACTAGGAATCCAAGCTATTATTAATTTAATTCAAGCAGGACAAGTAAGCATTTCATGGATAGTTCTTGTTGTAATTGTTGTCATTGGTGTAGCTCTAGTTGGAATATTATCCTTAATGCAACTTCGTATTACAGAAAACTTACAACAAAAAATATTTGTACGTTCTTCATTCGAATTCAGCTATCGTTTGCCTAAAATTAAATTTGAAGAACTATACAACCAATATCCACCAGAATTAGCCAATCGCTTTTTCGATACTATTTCTATTCAAAAAGGAACTTCAAAATTATTAATTGATTTTTCTACAGCTTTATTACAAATCCTTTTCGGAATAATTCTGTTGTCATTGTATCATCCTTTCTTTATTTTCTTCGGAATTTTATTGATAGTACTACTTTATTCTATTTTTAAATTTTCATACAATCCAGGACTTTCTTCAAGTATGAAAGAATCAAAATACAAATATAAAGTTGCAAGTTGGCTTCAAGAAATTGCCAGAAACAATTTCAGTTTTAGAAAACAAGACAACTTTGATTTTGCTTTAAATAAAAATAATATTTTAGTAGATGAATATTTAAATTATCGAGAAAAACATTTCAAAGTAATCAAAAGACAATTTTCACAACTAATTGTTTTTAAAGTAATTATTACTGCTTGTTTGTTGTTTATCGGTGGATATTTAGTTTTGAATCAAAAGATGAATATTGGACAATTCGTTGCTGCTGAAATTATAATTTTATTAGTATTAAATTCTGTTGAAAAATTAATTGTTGGTTTAGAAAGTCTATATGATGTATTGACATCTGTTGAAAAAATTGGTCAAATCGTAGATTTGAATATCGAAGAACCGCAAACAAAAAATCAAGATTATTGTTTTACTAATATTACCTTAGAAGCAGAAAATCTTAGATTCAAATTTCCAGATTCTATGGATGATGTTTTGGACAAAATAAATTTAAAAATTGATCAATCAGAAAAAATATACCTTGAAGGTAGTAATGGTTCAGGAAAAACAACATTAATACGAGTTTTATCAGGTGGAATGCAACCAACATCAGGCTCCTTTTTTATAAATGACGATACCTATCGTAAAATAGATTTGGCACAATATCGTTCTCAAATAGGAACTATCACTCAAGGTGAAACACCATTTGAAGGAACTATTTTAGAAAATATAACGTTCAACAATCCATTAGTTTCGCATGATGACATAAAATGGGCAATTGAAAGTGTAAAATTAGGAACGTTTATCAAAACATTACCAAACGGATTAGATACACACATTTTCCCTGATGGACGTCAATTATCATCATCAAATGCACAGAAAATTATATTAGCTAGAAGTATTGTAAATAAACCAAAAATATTGTTTTTCGAGGATCCTTTAGACAAAATGGACGAAGAAGCAACCAAAGAAATCATCGATTTTATTACAGATTCCAAAAACAAATGGACTGTAATTGTCTCTTCTAAAAATGAATATTGGAAACAAAAATGCAATAGAAAAATAAAAATGAAAGACGGAAAAATAATTGCTGACACAAAACAATAATTGCCATGCTAAATATTTCTAAAAAAAATCCGATAACCGAAAATATTGATCAATATAGTACTGTAAAAAGTCTTGCCAATAGACCACATTACAAAATATTGAACAAAATAATCCTATATGTATCCTTACTTGGAGTTGTAATATTATTTCTTCCATGGACGCAAAATATCTCAGGTTCTGGTGCGGTAACAACGTTAAAACCAAATCAACGACCACAAACTATTCAATCGGCAATTGCTGGTAGAATAGAAAAATGGTACGTTCAAGAAGGTGATTTTGTAAAAAAAGGCGACACTATTCTTTTCATTTCCGAAATTAAAGAAGATTATTTCGATCCCAATTTAGTTGAAAATACTAAAAGTCAAGTTGATGCTAAAAAAATGGCAGGACAATCCTATGGTGGAAAAGTAACTTCGCTTTCGGCACAAATCAATGCCATTGAAAACGAAAGAATCTTAAAATTACAACAAGCTCAAAACAAAATTCGACAAGGAGTTTTGAAAGTTCAAAGTGATAGTATGGATTTGGAAGCTGTAAAAACACAAATAAAAATTGCCAACACACAATTCAATCGTTCGGTAACTTTAAACAAAGAAGGACTAAAACCTCTAACCGATGTCGAAGAAAAAAGATTGAAATTACAAGAAGTAGAAGCTAAAATCATTACACAAGAAAACAAACTTCTAGCGAGTAAAAACGAATTAATAAACGCAAAAGTTGAAATAAATAGAATCAGTGCTGAATATGCAGAAAAATCATCAAAAGCACAAAGTGATCAATTCACGGCATTGAGTAGCCAATATGATACCGAAGCACAAGTAAATAAACTTGAAAATCAAGTGGTAAATTACCAAATACGAAACGGAATGTATTACATAAAAGCACCACAAGATGGCTATGTAAACCGTGCCATTCAATCGGGAATTGGAGAGACTATTAAAGAAGGAACACAGATTGTAAGTATAATGCCTTCAAAATACGACATAGCTGTAGAAACTTATGTATCACCAACCGATTTACCTTTAATTCACAAAGGCGAAAAAGTTAGAATTTGGTTTGATGGTTGGCCTACAATTGTGTTCTCGGGTTGGCCAAATATGAGCTATGGAACTTTTGGTGGAAAAATTGTTGCCATTGAAAATTTCATTTCTCCAAATGGAAAATTTAGAGTTTTAATTGCACCTGATGAAAAAGAAGAAGCTTGGCCAAAACAAGTCAGTATTGGCTCAGGTGCTCAAACATTGGCTTTGTTAGACAATGTACCTATTTGGTTTGAATTATGGCGAACATTAAATGGTTTCCCACCTAATTATTACAAACCAAAAGGTGAAACATCAAAAGAGAAAAAGTAATGAAATCGCCACAAACAAACTCGTTTGCTTGCAATTGATAAATCATCGAACTCCGATGAAAAATAAAATCATTTGTGAGATAAACACCAATGAAAATAGCGATACATATGCACCAAAAAAAATAATATTCACATATGAAACAAGTTCAAATTATAGTCTTACTGTTTTTCTATAGCTTTGTTTTTGGTCAAGATAAAAACCTTCAAGAACTCACTTATAATGAGTATTTGGGATATGTAAAAAAATACCATCCAATGGTAAAAAGTGCTAATCTTGAAGTCAATAGCGCACAAGCCAACTTAATGATGGCACGCGGTGGATTTGATCCAAAAATTGAAGTCGATTTTGACAAAAAACAATTTAAAGACAGCCAATATTATTCACTTTTAAACAGCAGTTTCAAAATTCCAACTTGGTATGGTATTGAAGTGAAAGCAGGTTTTGACAATAGCGAAGGCGTTTATTTAAATCCGCAAAATTCGCTTCCTAATCAAGGATTAACTTCGCTTGGAATTACGGTACCATTAGGCCAAGGATTATTGATAAACCAAAGAATGGCAGATTTACGAAAAGCCAAAATCCAAATCCAATTAAGCCAAGCCGAACGAAAATTACAAGCTATTGAAGTTTTATACAATGCCTCGGTTGCTTATTTTAATTGGAAAAGAAATTATAGCGAAGTACAACTTTATAACGAATATTTAAAAAATGCGGAAATACGTTTCAATGGTGTTTCAAGTTTAATAAAAAATGGTGACAAACCAGCAATAGATAGTGTTGAAGCAGGAATTATTGTAAGAAATAGAAAACTTAGTCTTGAAGATTCACAATTGAAATTAGCCAAATCTAAATTAGAATTATCTAACTTTTTATGGCTTGAAAACAATGTTCCTTTGGAATTACAAGACGCTATTATTCCAGAGATAAAACTTGAAAACACAATAAAAGAAACTTTAAAAACAAACGAACTTTTAGTAGAAAACATTTCGATAGAAAACCATCCAAAAATTAATTCACTTCAAAGTAAATTGGATATTTTAGAAGTAGAACGCAAACTAAAAGCCAACAGTTTGTTGCCAAAAATTGATTTAGGCTATCATTACTTATCTGAACAAAGTGCTTGGAATAACACCAACTTCAATAACTATAAAGTAGGTGTAAATTTTAGTTTCCCTATTTTTTTAAGAAAAGAACGTGGCGGATTGCAATTGGCAAAATTCAAAATTCAAGACACCCAATATTCACTTGATTTAGAACGCGTTCAACTTAAAAACAAAATCAACGCTCAACAAACTGAAATCAATTCTCTAGAAAGACAACGAAAATTAATTTCAGATTTGGTAAGAGATTACGACACCATGTTGACGTCAGAAGAGCGATTATTTTCATTTGGAGAAAGTTCGATTTTCTTAATTAATTCACGAGAAAATAATTTGGTTAGTTCACAATTATCAGAGTTGAGTTTGGAAAATCGTTATTTAATTTCAAATGCCGAATTATTTAAAATAATGGCCAATCCAGATTAATAAATTAATTGCCTCGAGTATAAACTCGAGGCAATTAAAAACTACATATTATTTAGCATTTCATAATACTGTCTGTCAATACTTTCTTGATGATTTGGATGTGCAATTCGAACCATTTCGCCAACTCTTTGACGAAGCGTTTTTCCATACAAATCGGCAATTCCGTTTTCAGTAATTATATAATGAACATGAGAACGAGTAGTCACAACCCCAGCTCCTTGTTTTAAATAAGGAACAATTCTACTTTCTCCTCTTTTAGTAATTGATGGTAATGCGATTATCGCTTTTCCGCCTTGGCTTAAAGTTGCTCCACGAATAAAATCCATTTGTCCGCCAACACCAGAAAACATTTTTGCACCAATAGAATCGGCACAAACTTGACCAGTTACATCAACTTCAATAGCTGAATTTATAGAAACCATTTTTGGATTTTTTCTAATACGAGCCGTATCATTTACCATTGAAGATTCTTTCATTTCAATAAATGGATTGTCGTTTACAAAATCATACAAACGTTTTGAACCCATTAAAAAAGTTGCCAAAACTCTTCCGCGTAAAGTTCCTTTATAATTACAATTGATAACGTCATTTTCAATTAAATCAATAACTCCATCGGAAAACATTTCGGTGTGTAAACCTAAATCTTTGTGGTTTGTAAGTTTGCTTAAAGCAGCATTTGGAATAGAACCAATTCCCATTTGAAGTGTACTTTTATCTTCGATTAATGAAGCAATGTAAGAACCTATTTTTTCTTCTTCTATTGAAAATGGAACAGGATCATGACCATAAATTGGCACATCAACCTCAACCAAATAATCAATTTTAGAAACATGAAGAATTCCGTCACCAAAAGTTCTTGGCATCTGCGGATTCACTTGTGCAATTACAATTTTAGCGTTTTCAATGGCTGCAACTGTTGCTTCTACAGAAACTCCTAGCGAACAATAACCATGTCTGTCTGGTGGCGAAACGTGAATAAACGCAACATCTAATGGCAAAACATTTTTACGAAACAAATGAGGTAGCTCACTTAGAAAAACTGGTGTATAAGAACCATTTCCTGCTTTTAAAGTGTGACGAACATTGGCTCCAATAAAAAACGAATTTACATGAAAACTTTCTGCTAATTCAGGGTTTGCGTAGCGCGCTTCTCCTTCTACATGAAGATGACAAATTTCGACATTTCTTAACTCAGATGCTCTTTCGGTTAGTGCGTTGGCTAATATAGTTGGTGCTGCTGCGGCAGCTTGAAGATAGACTCTATCTCCAGATTTTACGACTTTTACAGCTTCTGCTGCGGTAACATATTTACTCATACCTAATAAATTTTGTACAAAGTTAAAATTGGAATTTTTTAAAAAATATGATAAAACTCATAAAAGATGAAATTCCAAAAAAACAAAATCCAAATTCCAATACTTACAAAATGAAATACTAAACACTTTTCATTACTTTTGCAGTCACAAAATTTGAAAAATGATTATTCCAAAAACAAGAGAAGAAATTGAATTAATGCGCGAAAGTGCGTTATTAGTTTCTAAAACATTGGGCGAAATTGCAAAAGTGATTAAACCAGGTGTAACTACTTTACAATTAGATAAATTAGCTGAAGAATTCATTAGAGACAATGGAGGAGTTCCAGGATTTTTAGGTCTTTATGGATTCCCAAATTCGTTGTGTATGAGTCCGAATGCTCAAGTTGTTCATGGAATTCCGAATGCAAAACCTTTGGAAGAAGGCGATGTAATTTCAGTAGATTGTGGTGTTTTGATGAATGAATTTTATGGTGACCACGCTTATAGTTTTGAAATTGGTGAGGTGGCTCCAGAGGTAAAAAAACTATTAAAAGTTACCAAAGAAAGTTTGTATGTTGGGATAAGAGAATTTCGTGCAGGAAATAGAGTTGAAGATGTAGGAAACGCAATTCAAAAATATTGTGAAGGTCACGGATACGGTGTCGTTCGCGAACTTGTAGGTCACGGATTAGGAAGAAAAATGCACGAAGATCCAGAAATGCCAAATTACGGAAAACGTGGTCGAGGAAAAATGTTTGTGGAAGGCATGGTTGTTGCTATTGAACCAATGATAAACATGGGTACAAAAAATATAAAACAACTAAAAGATGGTTGGACAATTTTAACAGCCGACGGAAAACCAAGTGCTCATTTTGAACACGACGTTGCCTTAATCGACGGAAAACCAGAAATTTTATCGACTTTCAAATACATTTATGATGCTTTAGGAATTGTAAGTGATGAGGAAATGGAGTATAGAAATCATTATACATTGTAATTTTACACGAATTTTATTTAATCCACGAAGATTCACAAAAGTGACACAAAGATTCGCAAAAAAATGATAGACGAAAATATAAATACGATCGACTCTGATTTAGAAGCTATAGCTTATAAAGTTATTGGTCTCGCTATTGAAGTTCATCGAACTCTTGGTCCAGGACTATTAGAATCAGCATACCAAGAATGTTTATTATTTGAGATTTCAAATGCAGGCTTAAAAGTTGAGAAAGAAAAACTTTTGCCAATAAAATACAAAGAAATTCAACTTAATCACGGCTATAAAATTGATCTTTTAATTGAAGATAAATTGGTTATAGAATTGAAGACAGTTGAAAATTTCACAACAGTTCATTATGCTCAAATTTTAACATATTTAAAACTTGGGAAGTATCCTTTGGGATTACTTTTTAACTTTAATTCTAAAATTTTACGAAACAACATAAAACGATTTATAAATACTCCTTCGTGAGACTTTGTGTCTCCTTTGTGAATCTTTGCGAAACAAAAAAATGAAAAAAATATTCAAGTTCATATTAAATACTATTCCTCGTCCGATATTGATTCGTTTGAGTATTGTGGCGCGTCCAATTTTGGCTTTTTTATTAAAAGGAAGTCGTTTCACAGATCCAATTGACGGAAAAAGTTTTCGAATGTTTTTGCCTTATGGATATGGTAATCAGAGAAATAACGTGCTTTCTCCGAGCACTTTGTCATTAGAAAGACATCGTTTATTATGGTTGTATTTACAAAATGAAACTGATTTTTTTACTGCTACAGAAAAGAAAAAGGTACTACATTTTGCTCCTGAACAAGAGTTTTACAAACGTTTCAAGAAGCAAACTAACATCGATTATACTACAACCGATTTACTTTCGCCCTTGGCAGATGTAAAAGCTGATATTTGCAATTTGCCGTTTGAAGATAATCAATACGATTTAATTCTTTGCAACCACGTTTTAGAACACATTCCAGATGACACTAAAGCCATGCAAGAATTGTTTAGAGTTTTAAAACCCGGCGGAATGGGAATCTTTCAAATTCCACAGGATTTATCAAGAGCAATTACTTTTTCTGATGATACTATTGTTGACCAAAAAGAAAGAGCCAAAATCTTCGGGCAATATGATCACGTTCGTGTATACGGAAGAGATTATTTTGACAAATTAAGAAGCATCGGATTTAGAGTTATCGAAGAGGATTATACTTCTAAACTTACATCAGAATTAGTAGAAAAATGTTGTTTAGCAAAAGGCGAAATTATCCCAGTTTGTTTTAAATAATTCCGATATAAAAAACAAAACCCTGTTAACTTTTACATTAACAGGGTTTTTTAGTTTTCAAAGAAATCTATTATTTCGTTTCTGGCATTAGAATTCCAATAACTTTATCTTTAGTTAGATATTTTTTAGCTACATCTTGAATTTCTTTTGCTGTTACACTATTGATTCTTTCTTCCATTGATAAAACTTCTTCAGCAGATGAAGTGAATGTATAAGCTTTTGTGAAATTACTAAGCCAAAATTTATTTTCCTTACTGTCTTTTTTAAAGTCGGCTATTTCACCTTCTTTAAATTTGGCAACGTCTTTTTCATCTGGACCATTATCAATAATTTTTTGCAATTCATTTAAAGCAGAAGCTGTTAATTTCTCAGCATTTTCTGGTCCGCATGGGAAACCTATACTAAAATTATACGACCCGTTTGGCACTTTATTTAGGCTTCCTCTTGCAGAAACTCCGTAAACACCACTTTCATTTTCTCTTAATTCTTCAATTAATTTTATAGTAAGAACTTCACCCAAAGCTTGAATTGCCATAGCTTCTTTTGGAGAATAAGTTGTGTCACCATAATACATAATCGTTACATTACTTTTAGGATCTGAACCTTTATTTACGACTTTTTTCAAATCACCTTTAATCATTCTATATCCCAAATCTACTGCTTTTTCTTTTGTGGTATTTGAAGGTAAGGATGCAATGTATTTTATCGAATAATCTTCCATTTGTTTATCATCAACATTCCCAACAAAGAAAAATTCAAAATCTCCTGCATTAGCAAAACGCTCTTTATATTTGTCATAAGCCAATTTATAATCTGTTGTTGACCATGTTTTTTCGTCAGGGAAAATTCCAATAAATCTTGGGTTCTCTTTCATCAAATAACCATAAAACTCTTGTTGAAAGAACACATTAGGTTGCGACGATAAATTCTTGAAAAAGGCTGATTGTTTTTGTTTGTAACTTTCAAATGCTTCGTTGTCATAATTCAAATCGGTCATGTAAGCATGTGTCATTTGAAATAAATATTCTAAATCTTTTGGAGTTGTATTTCCTCTTAAACCTTCAGTTGTGTTACTTATATATGGAGAAACACTTGCGATTTTTCCTGACATAAATTTGTCAATATCATTTTTCTTTAATCCAGAAAATCCAGCTTCTGTTAAACCTCCATTTGCAAATTGAACTTTTTTAGCATCTTCATTTGAATATAAATTAGATCCTCCAAAGCTAATTGCTTCCATCAATATTTCATCATTTTTAAAATCTGTTTTTTTATAGGTTACTCTTGCACCATTAGAAAGTATTAAAGTAGTTGTCCCTACTTTTGCATTAGACTCTTTTTTAACAACTGATCCAGCTTTTAGTTCATTTCTTAATAAACTTCTAGCTACTTCTGTTTCTTTATAAGCTGATACATCAGTATCTTTTACATTTAATACATTTAACACATCAGCTTCTGTTACTTGCTTCAAGCCTTCTTTTTCAGGTCCTGTTAAAA
>Ga0075154_10002692_pt1 | contig 11503 bp, 8 predicted proteins | sample JI71714BDNA_FD_70965 | JGI IMG/M metagenome (GOLD analysis project Ga0075154, IMG submission 70965) | Wastewater effluent complex algal communities from Wisconsin, to seasonally profile nutrient transformation and Carbon sequestration -... | ecosystem: Engineered > WWTP > Effluent > Algae... | reverse complement strand
ATCCTGCGCCTGAAGCAAATGAGCCGCCCCGTTGCCGGAAACCAGTACCGTGACCGTTGTGCTGCTGGCACTGCCGTAAGCAAATGGACTTCCCGGAGCAAGGGCACCGTCGAGGAATACATTAAAACCGTTGTTTCCCGTCCCGCTGCCCGTCACCGTCACGCTGACCGGTACTTGTTGGCTGGCATTACATGAACCCGATACCACGGCAGTGGCAACAAGTGAACAGGGCACGGCACAATTCGGGGTCGTAACCGTTGTGCTCGATGAACACGATGGAGAGGCCACATCCTGCGCCTGGAGCAAATGAGCCGCCCCGTTGCCGGAAACCAGTACCGTGACCGTTGTGCTGCTGGCACTGCCGTAAGCAAATGGACTTCCCGGGGTAAGCGCACCGTCGAGGAATATATTAAAACCGTTGTTTCCCGTCCCGCTGCCCGTCACCGTGATGCTGACCGGTACTTGTTGGCTATTGTTACAAGTACCAGATACCACCGCCGATACTCCAAGGACACACGGCGTGGTGCAAAGAGGTGTGAAAATAGTAAATTGATCGCTACAATTTGAATCATTGGTATCCTCCGCCAACAAACTATGATTAGACCCGGTACCCGGTATTAGTATCGGTATGTTCGTACTACTGCTGGCAGAATACACAAAGGGGCTACCCGACACTAATGTTCCATCCAAAAACAGATTAAACGTATTTCCGGGAGGGAAACTGGCGTTAACTTGCACATTCGCGGGTATTTGCTGATTGGTATTGCATCCTCCCGTTAATGCTGCCGTCATATTTAAGGTACACGGGCACTCTGGCACATAAAACGTTGACGTTTCAGTACAATTCGGCTCATCAAGTGAGGTTGCGACAATAGAATGCGATGCTCCGGGGCTAACCCAACAGGTGAAAATGACAGGCTCATCGTCGCGAATACGAATAGGAGACCACGGAAATTCAACGCCATCAAGGGTAATTTCAATATCATCAGCAGCATCAAAAGGGTCAGTGATGGTCACATTTACCGGAACAGTGGTAGACGCTGCAACACACGAACCGACATCAAGCATAATGACAAGGTCGCATTGAGCGTTGGCAGAGATTGAAAAGATACAACCAAATCCGATTAAAAAAAACAAGCGGTTCAGCGCACGGGTAGCGAGTATTAACATAACAATAAGGCAAAGAAGTCTGAAATGACCCGGCAAAATTGTAAAATATTTGGTGTAAAAAACTAAAAAACCGACCAACTTATTACCGAAGCGGGAATTATACCGTCTCAAAGGGAGAAATGCCGGACTCTGTTTTGCCGGGTGAGCGCCCGTTTGCACTATTTAAGCCCTGTTTTTTCGGGGTTCGGAGAATTAAAAAACTTTTTCATTATGCCATTATTCTATTTTTGTGCCGATATGAAACGTACTTTACTTATTGTCGGGATTTGTTGGTTATCGTCTTGCTTGTATGGACAAAAGACGAGTAATTACAAATGTCTCGATGGTTCAATTACCTTCGAATCTTCGGCGCCGTTGGAAAAAATTTCGGCCAAAAGCAACGAACTCCGGGGCATTATTGATCCCGCCAAAATGACGTTTGCCTGGGTAGTAAAAGTAAATTCGTTCGAAGGATTTAACAACCCTTTGCAAAAAGAACATTTTCGCGAAAACTACCTGGAAAGCACCAAGTTTCCCAGCGCCATTTTTCAGGGCAAAATCATCGAAGACGTTGATTTTTCAACATCGCAAAAACGCACCATCCGCGCCAAAGGAAAACTAACTGTTCACGGCGTTGAAAAAGAGCGCATTATCAAAGTGAACATCGACATACAGGGCAATACCATCGTGGTAAAAGGCAGTTTTACGATTCCTTTGAGCGATCACGCCATTAATATCCCTAAAATTGTTAACCAAAAAATAGCCGAAGAAGTGGAAGTTACCGTTTCGGCCAAACTCGTAAAAAGCAATTGAGCCGAATCCTTCACATATTATGGCTGTTGCTGCCCTGGGGAATCGCCCACGCGCAGGCACCCGCTTTCCGCCGTTTACAAACCGAAGATGGCGAACAGGTAAAAGCCAAAGTCATGCACCAGGACCGCCGGGGATGGCTCTGGCTGGGCACTCAACGCGGCGTGTATCGCTACGACGGCATTGATTATGAGTACTTTTCCATCCCCGACTCCCTGCCCGGCAACCCGGCGGTATCCGCCATTTTTGACCGGGGTGACACCCTTTGGATCGGGTTCGATAACGGCCTGATTGCAACGTTGGCGCAGCAGCACACATTTGCCAACCGCAGTTCGGGGAGCAGCCAACTCAAAAGCAAAATGGGCGCGGCAACCATTTGGGCACCCGAAGAGGGGCTGCCCGCCCAAAAAATTACCGGTTTCGCATCCGATAAAAACGGCTACCTCTGGATATCTACTTACGGCGAAGGATTGTACGTGTGGACGGGCGCACGGCTGTTTTTGGTCAATGCCGAAGACGACCACCTGTGCAGCGACGAAATTTATACCATGCTCGCCGATAACGACGGGCAGGTTTGGGCAGCCACCGATAACGGTATTTCCATCGTGACATTTAGCCCCGCCGAACAAAAAAACGTGCGCAACCTCGGTCTCGCCGAGGGGCTGCCCGACGAAATTGTTACGGCCCTGCACAAAGACAAATCGGGGAATATCTGGATTGGCACCAACGACCGGGGCATGTGCACCTACGACGTACGGAAAAAAAGTATAGTGCCCATGTTTGAACAATGGACCTACGGCGAAGTGTTGGCCTTGGTGGTGTTTGACCACTACGAAACCTGGATCAGTACGTCGCAGGGCGGATTGTTGATTTGTAATAAAAAAGGCCAATGCCGCACCATCGAAACCCCGGCCAAAAGCCGCCAAATCCTCCGCGACCGCGAGGGATTGCTGTGGTTGCTGAGCGAACAGGAATCGCTGTATTCGGCTAATTTGAGCGCCATGAACCTGGCAACTTCCTTCACCGGGGTGCAGGCCGTTTGCAGCGATCAAAATGGCCGAATTTGGGCGGGGAACCAACAAGGACTTTTTACCCAAAATACCAATGCCTGGCAACCCGTGGGCACTAAAAACAACGTTATTTCGCTGCTCACCACCCCCGATAACCACATTTGGGCGGGGACTTTTGGCGAAGGCATTTGTATTTATAACGCGGAGGGATCTTTGCAAAAATGCATTAACACGGCCAACGGATTGCCCAACGGCAGTATCCTGAGCATGGCGGTAGCGGGTCAAAAAGTGTGGATTGCCACCCTGAGCGGCGTAGAAGTACTCGACCTGGCCACCTACGATATTACCGGTTTTGAACAAATTTGCCACAACCCCGACGCCGCCGGGTTTTACGTGTATAAAATTTTTAACGACGCCAAAGGCCGCATTTGGTTTTGCACCGATGGCAACGGGCTTTGCCTCTGGGATGGCACCCAATTGCACCTTTGGCAGGAAGCCAACGGCGTGCCGTTTAAAACCATTTATTCCATCACCGAAGACCACCAGGGCACCATTTGGTTCAGCGGCGAACAAACCAGTTTGTGGTCGTTTGACGGGCAGCAGTTCCGGCAGTTTACCGCGCGCGACCATTTGCACAGCCCCCAAATTAATAGTTTGTCCACCACCGGCAGCGGTCAGGTCGTCATTGCGTACAACGACGGGGTGGACTTGTTAACCCCCGAAAGCAAACACATTCTTTTTTTGGGCGAAAACGCCGGTATTTCGCTCACCAATACCAGCCTCAACGCGGCTTGCACCGATCCGTTCGGGCACGTGTGGCTGGGTACGGCCCAAGGCGTGAGTCGCGTGTCGGGTTTTGCCCAAACCTACCAGATTGACCCCGCCATTCAGATCAAGTCGGTGAGCAACGTATCGCGCATGGTCGATTTTTACCAGGAACATTCGTTCGCCTACGACGAAAACCACCTGGTGTTTGAATACGCCGGCATTTGGTTAACCAACCCCGGTTCGGTGTATTTTCGGTACAAATTGGATGGTTTTGACCCCGATTGGATCGTTTCCAAAGACCGCACGGCTTCGTACCCCAACCTGCCGCCGGGCACCTATTGTTTTCGGATTCAGGCCAGCGAACACGGGCGTTTTGACGAAGTATCAGAGGTGACGTATTCGTTTGTGATCCACAAGCCATTTTGGGCCGAGTGGTGGTTTATACTGCTGGCCTTGCTGTTTTTGGGCGCGGCCATTCGGTACTACATCGAACAGCGGGAAGCGCGTTTGCGGCAGGTGCAGGAAATGGAAAGTGAAAAAATTGTGGCGCAGTTGGACGTGTTAAAAACCCAAATCAGCCCGCATTTTTTGTTCAATAGTTTTAATACCCTCATCACCATTATCGAAGAAAACCCCACGGTGGCGGTGGAATACGTGCAGCATTTGGCCGATTTTTACCGGAGCATTATGGTGCACCGCGAGAAAAACTTTATCCCCTTGTCGGAGGAATTGGAAATTGTGCACAATTTTGGTTATTTGCTCAAAAGACGTTTTGAAGAAGCCTTGCAAATTCACGTGGACGTGCCCGAACCAACGGGCCAAATTATGCCGCTCGCGTTGCAGTTGTTGTTGGAAAATGCCGTAAAACACAACGTTATTTCCAAAAAACACCCTTTGCACATCCATATTTACCGGGAGGGCGACGTGATTGTGATTAAAAACAACAAAAACCTCAAAATAAAACCCGAACCGGGCACCCGTTTTGGTTTGCAAAGCCTCACCAAACGGTACGAAGTGCTTACCGGGCGACCCGTGGAAATTGCGCAGGAAAATGGTTCATTCGCCGTAAAAGTGCCCCTCGTATAAGCGACGGGCCATCATTTAAACAATATGAAATTACTACTTATCGAAGACGAAGATGCGGCCATGCGCCGACTGGAAAAAATCCTGATGGAGGCCAACCCGGCCATTGAGATTGTACAACGGCTCGACAGCGTGGAGGCATCGGTGCAATGGTTGCGCTCGCACCCGCAACCCAACCTGATTTTTATGGATATTCACCTGGCCGACGGGTCCAGTTTTGAAATATTTGAACATGTACCGGTGCGCTGCCCGGTGGTGTTTACCACGGCTTACGACGAGTATGCCCTCAAAGCATTTAAGGTGAACGCCATTGATTATTTGATGAAACCCATCAAAGCCGCCGAAGTGGAGGCGGCTTTGGTCAAATACAAAAACTTCCACCAAACGCCAGATTACCAAGGGCTTTTGTCGAGAATGCAAACGCCGGAAACGCCGTTGCTGCGGCGTATTTTAGTAAAATTGGGACAAAGTATCCGTTTGGTGGAAATGGACGATATTGCCTATTTTTACACCCGCGACAAAATTTCGTTTTTGGTCACCAAAAGCACCCACAAACGTTATCCGATTGATTACCCCCTGGACAAATTGGAACACATGCTCGATAACAAGGTGTTTTACCGCATCAACCGGCAGTTCATTATCAATATTTCGGCCATTAAAGAAATGCACCCTTATTCCAAGTCGCGCATTAAAATTGACCTCGAACCGGCCGCCGACGCGGAAACCATCGTGAGCACCGAACGCGCTTCCGATTTTAAGCAATGGTTGGTGGGGGGGGATTTGGGGTAGTGCGGCAGGAGGAGTGAGCAGTAAGGCAAAAAATTAGGCAGCACCCTTGCGGGTACTACCTGAAATCTGAAGTAGTGTAAACCAACGTACCAAGTTGTGCATAATCTACTTTTACCACTACTGCCTTCCGAACTTCTTCGCAAAACAGCGCAGGGCGTAATTAGTAGCAAGATTAATTTGGCATGAGGCTTTCGAACAATATCTCTGCTTTTTTGGGGTAAAATGCGCACGACGTTTTCGTTTTTAGTGTAAAAGCCTGATTCTAAAGGCTGTACTCACGATACCATGTAATGTCCTAACTTCAAATTTACTCCGTAGATTATTAATATGAAATTGCACCCCGGAGTTACTAATATCTTTCATTTGGGTGTGTACTTCGTTACCCAGAAAGTCTCTGGACAAGTAAAAAATCACCTCTTTTTCGCGGTCGCTAATGAGGTGTGCGGCTTCATTCAGGGCAAAATTGGAGGTATGTACTTCAACGATACATTCTCCCCAAGTTTTGATGTGTCGTTTGGACAAATACCCGACAGCACCCGCTCCAAATGCGCGTTTTAACTTTGCAATTTCCTCGTTATCGGCATCGAATGGGCTGGAAAGAACAATAACTTTAGGGGTAAAATCTCTTTCCATCTCCATAATGCGCCTGGTAAGTTCAACACCAAAATCGTGGGGGCGATTTTTAAGACTAAAATCAATGTCCATCAGAATAATGTCTGGCTTAGCCATTTGAAGTGTTTCCAACAACTCCAGCACGTCGTCGTCGTCCTCTACATTCCCCCATCTGCCTACCACATCAAACTGATTTTGCTGCAATGACTTTTGTAATGCCCTGTCAATAGCATCCAAAAAATCATCATCGTCGTCAATGGAAAAAATTTTAATCATGTTTTTATTTTTTATTAAAATACAATCACCTTGCGTGATGAAAACATCTGACATTTGGACTTTTCCACTATCTATAACCTCAGCAGAGGTCAGTGCGAGGCGACTGGATAGTTTTATTTTTTGGTTATTTTGCTAAGTACCACAAAACTACGGGAGTTAGCGGTATTACCCAAACGGCATCCGCCCCGGCACTAACAAAGTTATTAGTCATCTACTCAGATTACGTTGAGCCGATAAGCTTTACTCACCATGCCGTGCAGGGTTTTGGTTTTAAAGCGCACCCGTAGGTTATTAATATGAAATCGAACGCCGTAGTGGCTGATGCCGCTCATTTTTTGATGAATTTCGCTGCCGGGGCAGTCATTGGACAAATGCGTCAGGATTTCTTTTTCCCGATTATTAATCAGGGTTGATTCGGGAATTGCCTGGAATGTTTCAAGAATGCACTCATCCCATCGCCGGGTATCTTCTTTGTTGAGGTATGCCGTTGCCCCTAAAATAAAGCTTTTGTGGAGTTTTTCTTCTTCCCGGTTATCACTTTCATCCGGTGAAAAAAGGGCAATAATTCTTACCTGAAAATCTTTTTCCATTTCCGTTATTTTTTGGATAATACTCAACCCAAAATCATGCGGTCGCCCGGCAAAATAGAAATCAAAATCAACAAGAACAACATCAGGGCGGGAAAGGAGAATGTTTTCCAGCAGTTTGTTGACTTTTATATCATCGCCTACTTTGCAACATTGCCCCACGATTTGGAACGTATTTTTTCGTTCGGGGGTATTGAAATACATTTTAATGAGATCTAAAAAATCATGATCATCATCAATAGAAAAAATTTTAACTGACATAATATTTCATTTAAGTTTATTGATTTATAATTGTTTCACAATGAGACTTTCCGGGGGGCGCCGGGCCGTCGAAGTGGTATAGGAGACATATATTGAAGGGAAACAATCTGGTGTTTTCCGCACCGAAGTGGCACTATGATTTAAGGACACAGGTTTAACACGGGGCTTAAGCGGGTACGAAAAACACCAGATTTAGTATTAAAGATTATTTACAAATGGATCAGGTACCGTAATCTTAATGGTAGTACCGCCTTTAACGGGATCACTATTGATATTAAGTGTACCTATTTCTCCTGCGTATTTACGAATATCGGCAATTCCTTCGGTATTTTCCCGAATGTTGTTGGGATCGAAACCGACCCCATCATCGTGAATCACAATCTTCAGTGTGTCGCCATCGGTTTCAAAACTCAGTGAGGCATTGGTACATTGAGCGTGGAGTCGAATATTGGTAAATGCCAGGAGAATGATTTGAGCAATATTGATAGCAATATTGGGTTTGATGATATTGTATTCAAATCCGTATATTTCTTCTATTTCTTCCACTTTTTCGGGGTCGAAATACAATTTAATGTCATCAAAACAACCTTTTATAAAACGCTCCAAGGTTTGGGGTTCTTCGTCGCCGTTGAGTCGGTTAATGGCTTTACAAACGAGTTGGTAAATATCATTGAACTCTTTCCGCTCTTCCAACCGGGCTTTAATAATGTTGAATTTACCTTTTATATTGGCGTGAATAATACTCCGTTGTTTTTCTACTTTGAGGTTTTGCTCAATGATAGTTGCGTTTTTTTCCTGAAGTTCGTCGTTTTGCCGAGTAATTATTTGGTTTGACACCTTTAACTCTTCATTTTTCTTTTGAACAGTTTTCTTTTGCCACCAAATGTACAAGGCCATGCCAATGAGCAGAATAATTAACCCCTTCATTCCCCAACTCAACCAATAATTGGTTTCTGCTTTATCCACAACCGTCCACATGGAGAAAGAAGGGTTTGCACCCGCCGCTTCACTACCGGATACCCGGTCTAAATACGCTCTGGCCTGGCTAAAATTATTCTCCAGCAAACTCAAATCCACCACGTTTCGGTATAAATGTGCCAAACGAGCGCTATCGCCCCGGGCCTGGTACACTTTTTCGGCTATTCCAAAATAATAATGCGCACTGTCGTAGTTTTCGCTTCGGGTGTACAATATACCCAAACCCATTTGAATATCCGCCGAATCAACGTTGCTTTCAGCCTCTGGTAGTGCTTTGTCAAAAGCCTCCCGGGCCAAAGCGTCGGCCAGCGAAAACACGTATCCCTGTCCCAGTCCGTAATAGGTTTGTGACAATAGTTTACCTTTAATATTCTTATCGGCAAGGCATAAATCAAGTGCTTCTTTATTGGCATTAATTGCCTCCTCCAAACGCCCCAACTCCCGCAGTACAATCGCGTAATTATTCAGGGAACTGATTCGCCCACGTTTACTGGTGGAGGCCGCATTCCGGTACAACCCAACGGCCGTCTCCGAAGCAATAAGGGCATCCGTGAGGGTTAGTGTTTTGATATCCAGGTACAATTGTGATAAATTATTGTACACACTGGCTACCCCCGCACTGTCGAACGGTGGCCCTTCTCGAAGGCGCAACGCTTCTTTATAAAAGTAAAGGGAAGTATCGGCTTGTTTAAGGTACCGATGGTCTAACCCGGCAATGACGTAGATTTTGCCCCATAAAACCCGATTTTCGCCGGAGGGATTAACCGGAGGATTTTCCAGCACTACGGATAATTCATGCAGCGATGCCTGGTATTGTCCCGCGTCAAAAAGGCTGTCGGCTAAGCGCCAAGCCGTGGCCGGATCCGCGGATGGTTGGGCATTTAACAGGGTGATAAAGCCCAGCATTACAGTAATAAATGCAGAGGTAATCTTAGTCATAAAAACTAGTGGGTTTAGTATCTGAACTTTGATTGGGTAGGCTACCCGTCGTGGGTGGATTTTTGCTGGCTACAACATTCCCAGATCCATCAATGTACACGGTTGTCACTTTAACGCAAAAATCACCCTGAATAATTTGTGAGTCCCGGTATTCCCCGGTATTACATTCCATCAGCGCCTCATCAATATAACTTAACCCGGCGTCGGCGGGCAGGTTGAGCGGCGTATATACTTCCAGTTCCTGAACAATCGATTGTTGGGCCGCGCCCGTATTGACCCGCACTGCGCTAATGGCGGGGGTACAAGAGTGCGAACCTAATGAGGAACCGGTTTTAACGGGCACAATGCAGCGGCCACTGAACCACTCCAGTTCATCACTATTAAGCCCCGCCGGGTTGCTCAGGTACATATAAGGACTGTTAAATGCAACATTTTCCGGCGCAATATCATCGACCACAAAAGCATCATCAAAACACACCGTTGTCATTCTTTTTGCGTTAGGCGCAGGATCATCGGTATTTTGGGCATCGTTATACCCAACGGGCACGTGAACAATAACGGTAAGTTCAGGTTTGTTGCGCGTGTTGCCATTGCCAGGCATATTGGGCACCCGGATACCCTCAAAAGCCATACAGTGCCTTTTGACAACACTTGTTTGAAGCGCATCAGAGGGCAACTGTATGGGAATTTCAATTTGGTGGGTGCCGTTGAGGTCTAGCGTCGTTACCGCGCCAATACTAACGTTACCGTACGTAGGCACGATAACAAAGGCTTTATACAGGTCTGCCGCGTTTTTTCTAACAAAAAACACGTACGGGGCATTTATTCGGATGTGATTTATCATAATTTTACGAGAGTAGATATTTTAGTTCGTCCATTAACTGACACTCCTGGTTTTCCTTAGCATTGTTAATGTTTTTGATGGTCATGTATCCTTTTTTTTCGTCGTACACGAATTTTCGGGTTCCTCTGATATAGATACCGACCAATTGGTGGGTATTGGCGCAAAAAACCGGTGAACCGGAGTTCCCACCGAGCAAACCCAAGGTGCACTCGAAATAAGGAAACCCCTTGGGCATCCTCGAAACATGACCGTTGTGTACTAACTTTAAAGGAAGACCTAACCCGTGACCAATGCTGTAAACGGTGTCTTTTACCGCAATATCACCGGAGAAACGAAAGGTATTCACCATTGATATCGCTGGCTTAATACAGGTCGGATAGGCTTGTGTTACTTCTATTAATGCCCAGTCGGAATACATTCTGGACAAGTGGTATTTATGGTTGTGTTTACCGGGTACGGGCATAAACACGTTTTCCTTTTTCAAAACAATACCATTTCTGAAATCGTTTGTATCGGTGAAGGCAAAACCGGACACAAAACGAATTTTATAAAAATCCAAACTATTACCAACAACGACGTGGGCGGCAGTTCCCACAAAAATTTTATCGGCGGCACTTTCGGCCGTTTTAACAAAAAATGCGGTACCCAACGACTTTGCCGAAGGTTGGCACCCAAACTCAATGTTCGGGTCAATCTGATGCTCCAGCCGATCCGATACTTTGCGTTTATTCAAAGGGGACGAAACAAGGGTTACTGTGTCTTCATGCTCAATAATATGGTCCGAACTAATGACCAATAAAACACTGTCAATGTTTTTTTCTAAACATTTTATAGCGGAACCAGTGGTATCCAAGGCTTGTACTTCGGCTTTTAAGCCCGCCAAAACAGGGAATGGCTCTAACATATCACTACCATACCCAACGTTGTTACCCCGAATTTTTTCCATTAAATTCGATGGAATAACACCGTCGTGTAATTCTTTTAAAAATCCGGTACGTATTGATAAAGTGTTCATAAAATCGTTTTTCAAAACCGTACCACAAAAGTCTGCAATTAATTTGATATTAAAAATTGCGCACTACCAATGTTAATAGTACCGTTTGAAATACTCCGATTTTAGCCGGTCCGAAAACGTTCCGAAAAACTGTTTTAAAACAACCGCCATTCCTCCGCTTCCCGCTCGTGCGCGGCCGGGGCATCGTAGGTGGTGGCGTTGAGTTTGGCCGTTACCCGGTACATGGTTAGGTAGTGATCGGGGGCGGGGTGCAGCAGCGCCTCATCGGGTTCCAATAACCACCGTTCCCGTGCTTCGGCGGTAGTAAGCAGCATGGGCATCCGGTTGTGTATCTCCGACATTTCGCGGTTGGGGGCGGTGGTAACGATTGAAAAAGTGGTTT
>Ga0075154_10002691_pt1 | contig 11504 bp, 5 predicted proteins | sample JI71714BDNA_FD_70965 | JGI IMG/M metagenome (GOLD analysis project Ga0075154, IMG submission 70965) | Wastewater effluent complex algal communities from Wisconsin, to seasonally profile nutrient transformation and Carbon sequestration -... | ecosystem: Engineered > WWTP > Effluent > Algae... | reverse complement strand
CCGGCCCCCAAAGCCCGAAGCCGCCGGTCGAGGACTGGTTCGCCAGGATCTCGACCACCGCCTCGTCGATGCGCTTCTGGATGTCCGCGGCGCCCTTCAGCTCCATCACCTGCGCGACCTGGTCGAAGTACAGCAGAGGCAGCGCCTTCGAGGTCATCTGCTCGGTGCAGCCATAGGGATAGCGGTCCAGCGCGGCCAGAAGGCCCGGCGCGTTCAGCCGCGCCAAAGGCCCCACCGCCATCGTCGCCTTGCCCGAGCCGGGAACCAGCCCGGCAAAGACGTTCTCATCGAAAGTGAAGCTCTGGCCCGAGGCAAGCTCCAGCCGGGAAATCCTGGCCACTTCGGGGTCGTTCACCTGCACCGGGACCGTCAGCGTCTTCTTAAGCACCTTGCCGTCCGGCGTGGTCAGGCTGATGTCGATGGTCTGCACCCCGACTGCACCCGCCGTCACCGGCACCTCGAACACCGCCTTGGCCTTGTCGCCCAGGTCAAAGCCCGAAGGCACCTCACCCAGCGTCATCCCTTTGGCCGTCACATCCAGGCTCATCCGCCCCGACGGGCCGGTGGCATGGACCACTTCCAGCAGCAGTCGCGAGGTATCGCCCGGCGACATGAACCGAGGCACCGAAGCCGTCACCACCACCGGATCGCGCACCAGCACATCCGCCGATGCCTGCCCGACCCCGGTCTTCGACCAGGCCACGGCCATCACCTTCACCGTGCCGTTGAAGCTGGGCAGGTCAAAGGTCGCCCGCGCGTAGCCATCCGCCCCCACCGTCACCGGCCCGGTGAAATGGGCCACCAGTTCCTCTGTGGGAGGCGGCGCCTGCAACCGCGCCTGCGCGCCCGCGTCGCCGCCGGATCGGACCTCGCCGGTCGCCCCGTTCAGCCCGTCGATCAGACGGCCATAGATGTCGCGGATACCGACACCCAGACGGCGCTGGCCAAAGTAGTAATCGCTTGGATCAGGCGCCTCGAACCCGGTCAGGTTCAGGATGCCCACGTCCACCGCGGCGATGGTGACATAGGCAGTCTCGCCCGCTGCCACGCCGTCCACTTTCACCGCCACGTCCAGCGGACCCCGCGGAGCCGCCTCCGCAGCCATCTCGACCGTTGCCGACAAAGCCCGCGCGCCCGGATCAATGCTGGCATGGGTCAGGCCCAAGGCCCGCGCCGGGTTGCGGCCCGCCGCCACGTCCATCGGCCGCAACACCGACGCCGTGACATAGACCCCCGCGCCCCATTCATCCGTGACCGGAAGCTGGATCAGGTTCTCACCTTCCTTCACCTCCACCGCCTGCATTGCGACCAGCCGGTTCGACAGTACCGTCACCAGCGCCGTCCCCGCCGCGCGCGGAACGATCCGCAAGGTCGCCGTATCGCCCGGCTTGTAGGCGGGCTTGTCCAGCGACAATTCCAGCGTGTCCGGCGTGGCCGAGGCGTCAGCGGGCGCATACCAGCCCGCATAGAACTCCATCGACGTGGCCGCCTTGCCGCCATCCGATCGCTCGACCACGATCTCGTAGCTGCCCCAGGTCACATCTGCCGCAACCTCGACCGGAGCGTTGCCAAGCGTGGACGTGCCCTCGGCCACCAGCTCGCGGCTGACCACCGGCTCCCAGCTCCAGTTGCCGTAGCTTTGATACCACTGGTAGTCATAATTCACCCGGTTGACCGTCCATTTCACCGGCAGTCCGACCATCGCATCATCCTGCACCGCGATGATCTGGAACCGCGCCGCGCTGCCCTCGGGGGCAACCCCGCCCTGGAACAGGGACTTCACCCCGATCATCGGGTCGCCCGAGGTGACGGCCTTCGTCACCTGACGCTCGACCGGGCGGCCCGAGCCTTCGGCCACCCGCACCGTTACGCGGGCCTCCAGCGGGCGATGCGGGTCCTCGATCATCGGCAGGTAGACCGGCACTACGGCATTACCCTCGGTGTCCGTTTCGGCCCCGTTCAGCGATTCCATCTGGGCACTGAAGGGCTGATCATGGCGACCGAAGACATAGCCCGGGAACGCCTCCAGCCCCTCTGCGGCGCGCAGAAGGACCTCGCCCTCGATGGCCAGACCCGCGCCGGGCGCCCCGAACAGGTACTTCGCCGCCACGTTCAGATCGACCGCCGAATCCCGGCCCACATACAGGGGCTCGTCCGGCATGGTCAGGTCAAAGTCGATGCGTTCCGGCAGGAAATCCTCGACCAGGAAGGTCTTCGACGACAGCGCCGATGCCTCAAGGTCCGCATACATGTCCAGCCGCCAGACCCCACGCGGGGCAGAGCCTGCGATGGGAAGGCTGAACACATGCCCGCCAGCGCCCGAGTCCTCGACCAACTGACGCGAATATTCCACGCCATCGGGTCGCGACAGGACCGCCGTCAGCGGCAGACCTTCCACGGCAGTCTGTTCCGCATCGCGGGCCAGCGCGGTCACATAGACCGTCTCGCCTGCGCGATAGGCGCCTCGGTCGGTCGTGACGAACACATCCACCGGCGGCGCGGCCTCGCGCCCTTCCACGCCACGGTCGGAAAGGTCGAATTCCGGATCGGTCAGCGACAGGAAGGCAAGATCCTTGTCCGCCTCCTTCACCACCACCATCGCCGGAGCGGACCCGCCGGTCCCTCGCGTCAGACCTGCGTCAAAGACGGCATAGCCCTGGTCATCGGTCGTGGCCGTCGCAAGGATCGCGTTGGCGCGGTTCAGCAGTTCAACCGAAACGCCCGCCTTGGCCTCCGCTGTGCCCAGCGAGCGCACGAAGACGTGCAAGCCATCCACACCCGACATCGTTGTGACCCCAAGATCCGAGACCACGAACCACTGCCAGCCCGGCGGGATGGTGTAGGGATCAACCCCCGGAACTGCCGCCTTCAGCGCGTAGATGCCCGCCGGAAGTCCCTTCAGCGCCTCGCCCAGCGGCAGGCGGGTGGTGACATCCTTGTTCACTTCCTGCGCGACCGTGGCCGAGCCGGTCCACAGCTCCTCGCCCACCGTGTCGGCGAAGTATTCCTCGGAATAGACGTTGATCGGCGCCCCGAAATAATAGTCCTGGATCGACTGCAGGAGATTCCGGTCCGTGACCTTGAACAGGGTCAGGTCCAGCTTCTCGGTGTTTACCGTCTCGACCGGCAGCGCCGGATCGCCAGCCTTCGGCAGCACGTAGCCGCGGCCCGGGAACTTAACCCCCGGCGCGCGATCGCGGATGTATTGCGTGATCTCGACAGATTTCGCCATCGTCTGGCCATCCGCCGCCGGAAGCCCCTCGCGGAAAGTCACCGAGTAGCGCTTGCCATGCTCCAGCCCGGCGACGCAAAGCTGCCGCCAGCCGCCGTTTTCCACCGACAGGCCGGGGTCCTTCATCTGCACGAAGGTGGAATAGTCGACGCCCGAAGCGACGAGATCCTCGCTGAACGTCACGCAGATGCGCGGGCGCGCCAGATCCGACTGGACCAGCGTTTCGGCAATGCGGAAGCCGTACTTCCCGATCGCATCATCCAGAAGCGCTGCCGTATCCACCCGCTCCTGCAAGCTTTGCGCCAGGCGCAGCGCGCCGACGGTATCCCGCCCCCGCCCGTTCCGCTCCAGCACATCGGCCATCGTCAAGAGGATCGTGTGCCGCAGGGCCGCGTCGTCCGCGCGGAGGTAGGCATTGATCGACGACAGGAAGGCCTGGTTGAAATAATAGCCGGACTGGTTGCTGTCCGCGATCCCGGCCTGCAACTGCCGCCGCGCGAATTCGCTCCAGGTCGCCGCGTCATCGGTCCGGTTCAGTGCCGCGCCGGTGTAGGCCGCCGCTCCACCCCAGTCGCCATTCGCCTCGGCATCCGCGGCCGCCGCCAGATGCTCCTCGGCGGTCCATGGCCCCGTCGTGTGCTGCCGCCCGAGGCCCAGAGCCTGGTCGAAGGCAGGCTGGATGTCCCAGTCCGGCAGGAAGACAAGCTCCTTGCGCCGATCCGCCGCCGCTTCGGCGACAGCCGGGTCCCCCTGGACCACCTCGGCCGACCACGCCCCCGCGAAGTAGGTCCCCGCTCCGGGCGAGTTCTTCACGAAGCATGACCCGTTCTTGGTGTTGTAGACATAAGCCGTCGCCCGCGGATTGGTCAGTGCCGCCCGCTCGCAAGCCTCGATCGTGGTGTCGAAGACCGAGGCGATGTCCCCCCCCGGCAGGTCCTGGTCCTGGGTCACGACGAATCGGCGCTCGGGGATCAGGTCCTGCGCCTGCGCCAGGCCAGAGCCGCCAAGAAATACCGCCGCAACCGCAGCCTTCAGAAACCAGCGCATAAAATGCCTCCCGTACCGATTGGCGAGACTGTCGCATGGCCCGCCCCGCAAGGGCAAGCCGCCAGACCCATCGGCGTTAAGCCTTGGTTCATTTTGATCAGCGAGGGTAGTCGCGAAAACCGGATGTCGGCCCCGCCTGCATCGCTGAAGAAAGTCGGCTGGAAACGATGGATCTGTCAGAGCGTCTGGTCAGGGAACGCCGCGCCCGGCTGGCAGCCGAACGCCTTCTCGAACAGAAAAGCCGCGAACTGTTCGCCGCCAACGAAAAACTGGCGATCCACGCGCGCGCGTTGTCGGACCAGATCGTCGAACAGCGCCAGGTGGTGAAATCCGCCCTTTTCCAGGCCGAAACGCTCAAGGACCAGAACACCCGTTTCGTCGAGGATCTTGACCGCGCCCACACCGCCGCCGTCATGGCCGAACGCCGGCTCTGGGACGCGCTGGAAACCATCAATGACGGCTTTGCTGTCTTCGACAGTGCCAAGCGGCTGGTCAGCGCCAATGCCGCCTGGCTTGCCCCGCTGCACGGCAAGATCATCGCGCCGGGCTGTCCTTACGAAGACATCATCCGCCACGCCGCCGAAACCGTGATCGACCTTGGCGAGGAACCACCCGACGCTTTCATCACCCGCATGCTCGACCGGATCGAGGGGGACATCATCGAGCCCGTCACGATCAAGCTCCGCACGGGCTCCTGGGTCAAGATCCAGGAACGCCGCGCCCGCGACGGCGATCTCGTCTGCCTTGCCATCGACATCACCGAACAGATGCGCATCTGGGCCGCAATCGACGTGCTCCCCGATGCCTTTGTCCTTTTTGACCGGGAGGAACGACTTTTGGCCTGCAATCAGCGTTACCGCGAGATGTTTCCCGACAGCGCCCCGCTCATGCAGCCGGGCGTCACCTTCGAAGACCTCCTCCGCCACGGCCTGAAGAACGGCCATGTCCCCGAAGCCGTGGGCCGGGAAGACGACTGGCTGGCCGACCGGCTCCAGCACTTCCGCGCCGCCGATACCATCGCGGAAAACACGCTGGCCAGTGGCCGGGTGGTCCTGGAATCCGACCATGTCACCCCCGATGGCGGCCGCGTGGGCCTGCGCACCGACATCACCGCGATCCGCGAGCAGCAGGCGCAACTGGAAGCCGCCCGCAAGGCCGCCGAGGCTGCGAACCGCGCCAAGTCGGCCTTCCTGGCCAACATGTCCCACGAAATCCGAACGCCGATGAACGGGGTCGTCGGCATGGCGGAACTTCTCTGCGACACCTCGCTGTCCGAAGAACAGCGCCTCTTTGCCGAAACCATCCGCTCCTCGGGTGAGGCGCTTCTGGTCATCATCAACGACATCCTCGACTATTCCAAGATCGAGGCCGAGCGTCTGACCCTGCGCCCCGAGCCCTTCGACCTGGAACGCACGATCCATGAGGTCACGATGCTCCTGCAACCCCGCGCGCGGGAAAAGGGCATCGACCTGATGATCGACTTCGACATGTTCCTGCCCACCCGCTTTGTCGGCGACCCGGGGCGCTTGCGCCAGGTCCTGACCAACCTGATCGGCAATGCGGTGAAGTTCACCGAAAAGGGCCATGTCCTGACCCGCGTCGTCGGCGTCGATGCCGAAGACGGCAGCCAGACCCTGCATGTCACCGTCGAAGACACCGGCATCGGCATCGCGCCGGAATATCTCGACCACATCTTCGGTGAGTTCAACCAGGTCGAGGATGAGCGGAACCGCAAGTTCGAAGGCACCGGCCTTGGCCTTGCGATCACCCGGCGCCTGATCGAACACATGGGGGGTGCAGTCTGGGTCGACAGCGATTTCGGCAAGGGCTCCAGCTTCGGCTTCCGCGTCACGCTGCCGGTGGCCGAAGACGCAGCCCCCGCCCAGGTCCCGGTCGCGGTCAAGCGCGTCATCGCGGTGGATGACCAGTTCATCAACCGCACCATCCTGGAACGCCAGCTTGCCCCCTGCGGGATCGAGGTGACGCTCTGCCGCTCGGGCGCCGAGGTGCTGGAAAGACTGGCCGCCGACCCCGCCTACGACGTTGTGCTGACCGACCATGCGATGCCTGAAATGGACGGGGTCCAGCTCCTCGACCATATTCGCGTCGCCGGTCATACGCTTCCGGTGATGCTGCTGTCATCGAACCCGACCGGCCTTGGCAACCTCGCCCACGACTACGCCGCAATCCTGCAGAAACCGATCCTGCGGTCCGACCTCTATCGTCACCTTCAGGGTCTCACCGCACCCGCCGTCAGCGATGCCGCACCCGAAGGCCCGACCGCCGGGGCCGATCTCAGGCAGATGCGGGTGCTGGCCGCAGAAGACAATCGCACCAACCAGCTGGTCTTCCAGAAAATGGTCCGCGACATGGACATCGACCTGGTCTTCGCCGACAACGGCCGCATCGCGGTTGAAACGTTCACAAGCTTCCAGCCCGACCTGATCTTCATGGACATCTCGATGCCCGAGATGGACGGCAAGGAAGCCGCACGCAGCATCCGGGCATTGGGGTCCCGTGTCCCCATCGTCGCGCTCACTGCGCACGCCATGGAGGGCGACGCCGAGGCTATCCTTGCCGCCGGGATCGACCGCTATCTCACAAAGCCCCTGCGCAAGACCGCCATCGAAAGCGCGCTGGGTGAATACTGCCCGCCCGAGGCTCGCCCGCCGGTCGCCGCCTCGGCCGAAAACGCGGCCTAGGCACAAAGGGCGACCACTGCCCCGGCCTCAAGGGTCCCTGCCGGATGACCGGAGGGGCCCCACGCTTGCGACGAAGATGGCCGCGCTTTCCGCCGATCCACGTTCGTCCTGACGGACAGTCAGCCCGTCACCCACCCTCAATCCGGCCAAATGCATGCGCTGGCTCGGGCGATGACCCATGCCCCGATCGACCGTCAGCTTTCGCCACCCGGCCTGGCCGCGATCAACCGCCGCGATGTCGCTCAGGGCAATGTGATGCTGAATATCGGCTGCGGGGCCGGACAGACGCTCCTCCAGCGTTCCGACCGGGTCGGGCCGGACGGACAGGTGATCGCGGTCGTCCTGTCCCCGTTCCTGCTCGACGTGGCCCGGCACCGGAATGCAGTCCTCCCCCAGGTCCGGCAGATCAAGGCCGTTGCCCGGATCCCGACCCTTCCCGACGCCCACGCGATGTTTCTTCTCGCGGTGCACGAGGATGGCCTTTCGAGATCCGCCCGTGCACCGCGCTTGCCGCACCGGGTGATCCCGCCTTGGTTGCCCTTCAAAGCCTCGGTCTGGATCGGGACGGCCCGGGTGTCAGACCTGAAACAGGCCCGTAGCGTCTCTCATCCCGAACAGACCGGCCCTGCGCACCCATCGCTTTCCCTTCCGCAAATATCCTCGGGGGGTGCGGGGGGCGAAGCGCCCCCGCGGCCCGAGCCGGTTGGCCGCAGGCCAGAGGCGAGACAATAGGCTTGCGCGCCAGCGCTCCTTTCGACTGCCGTGCCTTAGGGCAAGACGTCGGAGAACCGGGAACCGCGCGCCCACCCGCGCCCCCCTCTCCCCACCGGGGGAGAGGGCCGGGGTGAGGGGGTGGCGCAGACCTTTCCAGATCCTTAACAGAAAATTTCAAGCTATTGAAATCGTTTGGTATCCAAGTTTTGTCCACCGTGGACAGAACTCTCACCCCTGCCGCAGCACCGCCAGAAAAGCCTCCCCGAACCGCTCCACCTTGGCCTCCCCCATCCCCTGAATCCCCACGAGTTCCCCGAGGGTCGAGGGCCGCCGCTCCACGATCGCCCGCAAGGTCGAGTGGGTGCAGGTCAGGTATTTCCCGGTCCCGTCCTCGCCCCGGGCAAGCGAAAGCTGCACCTCCGCCAGCCTGTCGAACAGCGCTCCCTCAGGCCGGCCGACCAGCTTCATCCGCGCCGGGTGCAGCCCCTCCGCCGCGCCGGTGATCACCTCCAGGAACGCCGCCCCATAGCTCTCCAGCTTCCGCGCCCCCACCCCGGTGATCCCTGCCATCTGATCCAGCGTGGCAGGCTTCTTCTCCGCCATCTCGATCAGCGTCTTGTCGGGGAAGACCACATAGGCCGGAACATTCTGCGCCTCGGCCAGCGCCCGCCGCTTCGCCTTCAGAAGCGCGAGCAACCCGAGATCCTCGTCCGCAACCTGCGCCCGCACCACGGGCTCCCGCTCCCCGGCGGCCACCACCGTGTCGCGCCGCAGCGTCACGGTTTCCTCGCCCCGCAGGACCGGCCGCGCGGCCTCGGTCATCCGCAGCGCGCCGTGCCGGTCGGGATCAGGACGGACGAGGTCGCGGCCCATCATCTGCCGGAAGATTGCCCCCCAGGCCGGTTTCGACAGATCCTTTCCCACGGCAAAGGTCGGCAACTGGTCATGTCCGCGTTCCCGCACCTTGGCCGTGGCCGACCCGGTCAGAATGTCGATCAGATGCCCCGCCCCGAACCATTCCCCCGTCCGAAGGATCGCCGACAAAGCCTTCCGCACCGCCTCGGTCGCATCGAACAGAAGTGCCGGCCGGTCACAGAGATCGCAGTTGCCACAGGGCTCCGCCGTCTCGCCGAAGTAGCCCAGCAGCACCTGTCGCCGACAGGCCAGCGCCTCCGCCAGGCCAAGGAGGGCGTTCAACCGGGCATGGTCGGCCGCCTTCCGGTCGCCCGGCGCAGCCCCCTCGTCGATCTGGGACCGACGCAGGCGGATGTCATCGGGACCGTACAATGTCATCGTCTCGGCGGGTGAGCCATCGCGACCTGCACGGCCGATTTCCTGGTAGTAGCCCTCGATCGACTTGGGCAGGTCGGCGTGGGCGACCCAGCGGATGTCGGGCTTGTCGATCCCCATGCCGAAGGCGATGGTCGCCACCACGATCAGCCCGTCCTCGCGCTGAAAGCGGGTCTCGACCCGGCGGCGTTCGTCCGCCTCCATCCCGCCGTGATAGGCCACCGCCTCGTGCCGTGCCTCGCGCAAGGCCTGGGCCAGCGTCTCGGTCTTGGCCCGGGTTGCGCAGTAGACAATCCCCGATTGCCCCCGGCGCGCGCCGGCAAAGCGCAGGACCTGCTCACGCGGGCCGTCCTTGACCGCAAAAGCCAGGTGGATGTTCGGCCGGTCAAAGCCGCGCAGGAAGGTGACAGGGGCCTCGCCATCAAACAGGCGGGTGACGATCTCGGCCCGGGTTTCCTCGTCCGCCGTGGCGGTGAAGGCGGCCAGCGGCACCCGCAAGCTGCGACGCAGCTCACCGATCCGCAGGTAGTCGGGGCGGAAGTCATGCCCCCACTGTGACACGCAGTGCGCCTCGTCGACCGCAATCAGGCTGCATTTCGCCCGGCGCAGCAATGCCTGCGCCCCACCCGATGCCAGCCGCTCTGGCGCCATGTAGAGCAGCTTCAGCCGCCCCTCGTCGATGGCCCGGAAGACCTCTTCCGTCTCTTCGTCGGTATTGCCCGAGGTCAGCGCCCCCGCTTCGACCCCCGCCGCCCGCAGGGCACGGACCTGGTCCCGCATCAGGGCGATCAGTGGGGAGATGACGACCGTTACCCCCGCGCGACACAGGGCGGGCAGCTGGAAGCACAGTGACTTGCCGCCCCCCGTGGGCATGATTGCGAGAGTGTTGCGCCCTTCCAGAACCGATTGCACGATCTCGGCCTGACCCGGGCGGAACTCCGGAAAGCCGAAGACCGAATGCAGAAGCTCGGCAGCCCCATCCACGTGACAGCCCCGGCTTAGAGGAAGGCCGCGACGTTGTTTGTCAGGATGATTTCAAGCGCATAGATTCCGATCAGCACGACCAGCGGCGAGAGATCAAGGCCCCCCATTGCAGGCAGAATTCGGCGGATCGGGGCGTAGAGTGGTTCCAGTATCCGGTTCAGGCCATACCAGACCTGCGCGACGAACGGTTGCCGGATGTTCAGGACCTGGAAGCTGATCAGCCAGCTCATGACAAAATGGGCGAAAACGAAGAACTTGGCCACACTGAGGATCAGCATCAGGATCTGGAAAAGCGAGGTCATCGGGCACTCCGTCGGGGTTTCGCCACAGGTAGCGGCAGGCAGGCTGGAGGGCAATGGCTTCCGCAGCGTTCCGCTTGACGTCGGCAGAAGGCCGATCCACTGGGGGGCCCTGACCCGGAGGCCCAGATGTATCCCTTCCTTCGCATGTTCAAAGAGATGGCCCGCGCCCGCCAGATGTCGCCCTTGGGCCTGTTCGACACCCATGTCAGCCATCACATGTGCTGGCCCTGGGACCTTGACCCCTGGGTGGAGCTGAATAACGGGCGCACGCTGACCCTGTTCGACCTGGGCCGCCTGCCGCTGGGCCACCGGACCGGCATTCATGCCGTGCTGAAGGCAAAGGGGTGGGGAATGACGGTCGCGGGGTCTTCAGTGCGGTATCGGCGGCGGGTGACGATGTTTTCGCGGCTGGTGACTCACAGTCGTTGTCTGGGCTGGGACGCGCGGTTTCTGTATACCGAGCAGTCGATGTGGAAGGGCGAGGAATGCACTTCTCAGGTGCTGATCCGGTCGGCCATCGTGTCGAAGGCCGGAATGGTGCCGCCGGTCGAGCTTGCCAGGGCCGCAGGGGCGCCCCCGGACAGTCCGGAACTGCCGGATTGGGTGAAGGCGTGGATCGCGGCTGACGCGACCCGCCCCTGGCCGCCGCTGCGATAGGCGAGCGTCTGCACCGCGAAAGGCCTTCCCTTGCGCCGCAGCCCGTTTCCGGGTTCACTTCGGCAAAAAGCAGGGTACAGGCATGGCAAGCGCGCGACAGCGGATCTGGGGCTGGTATTTCTTCGATTGGGCCAGCCAGCCCTACAACACACTGCTTCTGACCTTCATCTTCGGGCCCTATTTCGCCGAAGTCGCCCGTGGCTACTACATGGGCGCCGGGCTGGAGGAAGAGGCCGCCAAGGCCGCAGCACAAAGCCTTTGGGGCTTCTGGTATGCGGTCTTCTCTCTGATCATCGCTTGTCTCGCGCCTGTCCTGGGCGCCGTCGCACAGGGTACGGGCCGTCGGCTTGTCTGGGTCTGGCTCTTCTCGGTGCTCTACGTCATCGGCGCCTGGAGTCTGTGGTACGTGGCGCCGGGGGCCGAACTGGACATGCTGCGGCGTGGCGCGATCCTGTTCGGGATCGGATTGATCGGGATGGAATTCGCGACGATCTTCACCAATGCGCTCATCCCGTCGCTGGCGGAAGGTGACGACATCGGCCGCATCTCGGGGTCGGGCTTCGCCTTCGGCTATCT
>Ga0075154_10002690_pt1 | contig 11505 bp, 8 predicted proteins | sample JI71714BDNA_FD_70965 | JGI IMG/M metagenome (GOLD analysis project Ga0075154, IMG submission 70965) | Wastewater effluent complex algal communities from Wisconsin, to seasonally profile nutrient transformation and Carbon sequestration -... | ecosystem: Engineered > WWTP > Effluent > Algae... | reverse complement strand
GCTCCGATGACCAAAATACAATCCGTATGTTTAATATCTTCTATACTATTGGTAGCTGCTCCGGTGCCAAATGCTCGCTGCATACCCAACGCTGTTGGCGAATGACAAACTCTGGCACAACAATCGATATTATTGGTACCAATCACGGCCCTGATAAATTTTTGCATCAGATAATTTTCTTCATTGGTACATCTGGCTGACGATATACCTGCTATGGCATCGGGTCCATGATTGGCTTTGATTTCCAGGAGCTTTTCTGCTATGAATGCATATGCTTCGTCCCATGTAGCTGGAGTAAGATGACCATTTTTTCTGATCAAAGGTGTCGTGATACGATCCGGATGGTTATAAAATGAAAAAGCAAATCTACCTTTCAGACAAGTATGTCCCTGATTTACAGCGGCATCATATGGGGCTTGGATAGATTTTACAGCACCGCTTACAACAGATACTTCCAGATTGCAACCTACACCACAATAGGTGCAGACTGTCCTTACTTTTTTATCTACTGCCACAGATTTGGACTCAAAAATATCCGAAATAGCCGAGGTAGGGCATGCTTGTGCGCAAGCGCCACAACTGACGCAGTCTGATTCAAAAAATGACACATCGTTGCCTTTGATGATTTTGGAATCAAAGCCACGACCTGACATACTGAGTACGAACTGTCCTTGGACTTCATCACATGCTCTGACACATCTGTAGCAATTGATACATTTGGAAAGGTCAGAAGTCATGTAAGGGTGACTGAGGTCTTTTTGACGGTCAAGGTGATTTTTACCTTCGGGATATCGTACTTTTCGGATACCTACTTTGGCGGCTACGGTTTGAAGTTCGCAATTATTATTGACTTCGCAGGTAAGACAATCCAGTGGATGATCCGTAAGTACTAATTCGATAATGTTTTTACGGAGTTTTTTGATTTTTTCAGAGTCTGTATAGATGTAGCTGCCTGCCATGATCGGTGTGTGACAAGATGCTTGGGTTCTGAATGGCCCATCAGCATGCATGCCTACTTCCACACTACATACTCTACAAGATCCGAAAGGTTCCAAATTGGGTGCATCGCATAAGGTAGGAATAGCATCTTTGGCTATGTGGCGTTTGACACAAGATAAGATAGTCTCGCCTGGAATGATCTCAAAAGGAACATCATTGATATAAGCAATCGTCGATATTTTATTGTAGGTCATATGGCTTTATGATTTGAGCTATAAAAATAAGGGGAATTTCAATTTTTTCTATCTTTTTAGCAAATTTCTTTGATAACGGTGTAATTTTCGGACTTGTGAAATGACGCATTTTATATTAGGGGTGCCATAGCTATTGTTGCGTGGTGAGCTTCTTATGATATTTCATCAAGTTACAATATGACATCTCAAGATGTTAGTTTAGCGATCAATTTTGGTGGATAGGCTGACTTCATTTATCTTTGCATGGTGGGAAATTTTAAGAATTGAAGAGGGTAGGATGGGCCGAAGGATTTGCTTTTTGACATTAAATTGATTATCAAATAGATTATATCTTTAGCGGCGCTGATTCTTTCAAATTGAGTAGAAGAAAAGCAATTAATGATACAATAGAAAAAGGAATAGGTTTATGATTAAGTTTATAATTGTTGACAAAAAGGTCAAAAAATCAATCAATGAAATACTTTTTCCTTCAATTAAAATAAAGGAAACTGAATTTATTATTGCAGTTGAGAAAGCAAAATTTAATTGGTACCATTTAACCGACCAAGGAAGAGAATCTAGTAAGTTTAGTAGAGTGCCAGAGAAAAAATTAGCTTTGCTAACAGAAAATGTATTAGAAGAAAATGTTTGGTTAACTACTCCAGGTGCTGGTAGTATCTCTGTTACGTTTGACCCAAAAGTGAAGTATGAAGATTTAGTCAAAGTATATGAATTTGCAAAAGTAAATAATTGGAATCTTTGGCTAATCACACCGCTAACATTGGTCGATGATGCATATATGGAAGCTTTTAGACAAAAAGAAGAAGCGAAAGGTATTAAGTTGACCAAAGATCAGCGTAAAGCATTAAGTTTATTGGATGATCAATGTAGATGGTTTTACATTCCTTCTGATGAAATAGAAAAAATATTCAAGATAATAGGAATTAATCCTATATTAATAGAATCTGATGCTGTTAGCGCTTTGGATAGTGTTCAAAATGGATCCAAGATAGCTGTTATATCCAGTAATGGAAATACCATCATAATGGGTAGAAATGTACCATATATTACACCTAATACATCAGAATCTGCAAATCATGCTCTATTATTACTGGATACACTTTATAAACTGAGTAAATCCTTGGGCACAGCATCATATTTTGAATACAATGATGATGATACGATGGTTTTGTCATTAGCATTATCTAAAAAAGGGAAGTTAATTTATGCAAAGTTTACATCAGAAGGTCAAGGAGAGGAGTTTTTTGGTACGCAAACCAAATCCATGAATCTTGACAAAAAGCTTTTGCTAAAAACAGCAAAGAAACAAGGTTTGTTACCTGAGGATATTTTGATTGAAATGGTAAAGTTAAATAAACCAATTCAAGTTTTTAACCAATCTGAAAGTGTACTTTATAATATAAGCTAACTTGCTTATTTAAATAAGCTAATTTGCTTTTTTTAACATTTTCTTCAAACCATTAAAAAGAAAATCATTAGAAACATTTTTACCTTTACACTCTATTGAAATTGAATTTTTTATGAAGTCATATAACTTCTTATTTACTAAACAAAAGAATACAAAGTTATTATCTAGAGAGAGGTTTGATCCTAATATTCGTGGCTGGGAAATGACCTTTGATGAATTTAGAAGAGAATTAAATGCTTTTGATTGTTTGGAGCCTTTGATAAATGTGGGTTACTCAAATTACGAAAGGTTTGATCCTGAAAAACACAATATTAAAAATTTGAGGGTACTTGACTATTATTTAAAGAATCGAGATGAAAATTATCCTTGCGAAGCATCTTCTATAGGGTACAGTTTTGAATTTCGTGGGTATATCGAGTTTAGTTCATATAAAAATAGAATTGACGATTGGTACATAGCATACGATGTAGCAAAAAAGCTTGGATTTAGTCTATATTGTTCAGATCTTAACAAATTCATTACACTGGAATACCTTGATAGTCTTAAAGAGAAATCAAAAGCTAAAGGTCCTAAGCTCACCCAAAAACAACAAGAAGTGCTCTCAGAAGTGGACAATGATGCTGCATGGATATATTTACCTACAGACAAGACTCAAGAAATCATTTCTTATCTTAGTGGATCAAGTAAAGAGAGTGAAATCGTTTCTGGTCTGTACAAAGCCTTCGAAAAAGATTTCACAGGCTTGGCTACATATCAGAGTCAAAGTATTCTATTTGGAAAAAACCTAATGACTTTATCATTGCCAGATTTAAAAAATAGTTCCAAGCCAATAAATGACGATGATCTGCAAAAAATCATGTGGAACTTAAGTATTAGATTTGGCGAAGCGCAGTTTTTTAGCTATAATAAATATGAAGTTTGGTACATTCATTATAAAAACGGAGCATTGGTCTATTCCGTTACCAATGGTGGCGACGGTCCATCATATGTTGCTGGAAGCATCACAGAAGAGATAGAACTTTCAGATTCGAAAGTTAAAGAATTGGCTGAAGCAAATGGCATCGGCATAGAAGATTTTATCATCGGATGTTTGAAAAACAAAATCAAGTGTCATCTGATAGAAGCCAAAAATGGTATGCAAGTATGGTGGGATGGTATCATGAATGATGTAAAAAAAAGCAATCCCGAAGGGATGAAATGATCCACCAACCAATCCCGAAGGGATGTTATGATTAAAGAGATGATAAGGTATTAAGAATCGAATGATCATATATACAATATTTAACAACCAATAAATTAAAACCAATATATTTTTATTTTCCAAAATTGAAACATACATTTGACATAAAAATTAAAAAATCTAATAATTATGGCAGCAGGCACATTTTCGCAAATTTATATTCAATATGTTTTTGCAGTGAAAGGAAGAGCAAATTTATTGCAAAAACCCTGGCGTGACGAAGTTTTCAAATACATGTCAGGTATTATAAAAGGTAAAGGTCACAAACCAATTATTGTCAATGGTGTCGAAGACCACGTGCATGTTTTTGTCGGATTAAAACCAGCTATGAGCATTTCGGATTTAGTAAGAGATATAAAAAATAATTCTTCTAATTTTATTAACGAGCAGAAATTCATTAAGAGGAAATTTTCATGGCAAGAAGGATATGGAGCGTTTTCGTATGGTCATTCTCAAATAGATACCGTTTATCAATACGTTGCCAATCAGGAAGAACATCACAACAAAAGATCATTTAAGGAAGAATATATTGATTTTCTGGAGAAATTTGAGATAGAATATAATGAAAAATATTTATTTGATTGGATAGATTGATTTATGTAAAACTATGCCACCCTTACAGGGTTTTATGTGAACTGCATTGAATTTTGTCTATAATTTTAACATCCCTTCGGGATTGAAAAATGTATTCGATCTTTGATTGAATTCTAGTTGAATTTGGAAATGATTTTCCATGTTGAAAACATGCCACTCTTACAAGGTTTTATGTCGGCTGCGTTGAATTTTGTCTATAATTTTAACATCCCTTCGGGATTTAAAATGGTGAATCAATCCCGAAGGGATGACAAGAATGAAAATATTATAAAAATAGCATTATTTCGCAACAACCAAATCCCGAAGGGATGACATGATTATTGCCACAAGATTAGGCAGAACCAAATCCCGAAAGAATGAAATCTAAGGATTGAGTCAACAAATTTTAATGGTACAAACTATCATTATTTTTGATCAGCGTCGCAATATTTTTTGAGAAAAGTGAGCGTTCTATCCCAAGCGAGTACAGCAGCATCTTTATTGTATCTGGCTTCTGACGAATTGTTGTGAAAAGCATGATCTACACCAGGATACATATACTGCTCATAATTTTTTTGTTGTGCTTTTAATTCGGCTTCATAATCAGCCATACCCACATTTATTCTTTCATCTTTTTCTGCATAATGCAATTGGATAGGGCAAGCAATTTTGATTACATCTTCCTTGGCGGGTTGTTTACCATAGAATGCTACCGCTGCTTTTAGATTTTTGGCATGGATAGCGAGTTGATTGGACATAGCTCCTCCCCAACAAAAACCTACACATCCTATCTCGCCGGTACAGTCAGACCTTGATTTAAGAAAATCTACAGCGGAAACAAAATTTTTGGTATTTTGCTGAGCGTCTAGTTTGCTAAATAGTGACCTGGCTTCGTCAGCATCAGCAGGTGTACCACCCAAAGATGACAATCCATCTGGTGCCAACGCTACAAAACCAGCTAATGCCGCTCGTCGGGCAACATCTTTAATGTGTTCATTGAGACCTCTGTTTTCATGGATGATGATGACTCCGGGATACTTATTTTCTTTTTCGGGACGAGCCAGATACCCACGCATGGAGCCATTGTCTGTGGGCCATTCTAAGTTTTCAGTATAAAGACCCGCTAATTCCAAAGGAGTGATGGCTTTTTCGTTATTGTTTTCCAATAGTGAAATCATGCTCATGGCAGTAGTGATACTACCGGTCAGTTGAATCATTTTAGTGATAAAATCCTTTCTGCTGAGCGGTTTATGCGTGTATTCATCATAAAGTCTGATAATATTGGAATCCATGTTTGCGAGTATTAATATGGTACAAATATAGGTGAATTTTGGTTTGGAAGTTTTTTTTATGCATAAAAGTCATATTTTATTTAGCTTGGCTCCCACCTTAGTAATAGAAAAATGTTTTATTATATCCTAAAGGTTAGTACTTTTGCGCCTTCAAAAAAAAAGAATATATGATTTCGGTAGATGGATTGGCAGTTGAGTTTAGTGGTAAGACATTGTTCAGTGATGTCTCTTTTGTGATCAATGAAAACGATAAGATAGCCCTGATGGGTAAAAATGGTGCCGGAAAATCTACCATGATGAAAATCATAGCTGGTGTCAGTAAGCCTACCCGAGGTCATGTGAGATGTCCCAAGGAAGGAGTCATTGCCTATTTGCCACAGCACTTGCTGACCGAGGATCATTGTACTGTTTTTGATGAAGCATTGAAAGCATTTGATGAGATTTTCCAAATGAGAGATCGTATGGCCTTTCTGAATTCAGAGTTGGAAACCCGTACTGACTATGAATCAGATGCTTACATGAAGCTCATAGAGGAGTCATCAGAACTGGGCGAAAAATTTTATTCTTTGGAGGATATCAATTATGATGCTGAAGTGGAAAAAACACTTTTAGGATTAGGTTTTCATAGAGAAGACTTTACTAGGGCAACTTCAGAGTTTAGTGGTGGATGGCGGATGCGGATTGAGTTGGCCAAGATCTTGCTCAAGAAACCTGATTTAATTCTATTGGATGAGCCTACTAACCATATCGATATAGAATCGGTGATTTGGTTGGAAAACTTTTTGATACACAAGGCCAAAGCGGTTATGGTCATTTCACACGATAAAGCATTTATTGACAATATTACCAACAGGACTATTGAAGTCACTATGGGCAGGATATATCATTATAAAGCCAATTATAGTCATTATCTCACCTTACGCGAAGAGCGTCGTGCAGCACAGATAAAGGCATATAAAGAACAGCAGAAAACCATTGCTGAAAGCAAAGAATTTATAGAAAGATTCCGAGGAACTTACTCCAAGGCCAATCAGGTCAACTCAGTGGAAAGAATGCTAGAAAAAATGACCATCATTGAGATAGACGAGATCGATACATCTTCACTGAAACTGAAGTTTCCGCCGGCACCGAGATCAGGTGATTATCCGGTGATTGCTGATGGATTGTCCAAAAAGTACGGTGATCATGTCGTATTTCGAGATGCATCCATGACGATAGAACGTGGGCAAAAAGTAGCATTTGTAGGTAGAAATGGTGAAGGTAAATCTACGATGATCAAAGCTATCATGGGTGAAATAGATTTTGAAGGTAAATGCGATTTGGGACACAATATCAAAGTGGGATACTTTGCTCAAAATCAGGCGGCATTATTAGACCCGGAGCTTTCTGTCTTCCAAACAGTAGATGAGGTGGCTGAGGGCGATATCCGAACACAGCTCAAAAGTATTTTGGGATGTTTTATGTTTTCTGGTGATGATATAGATAAAAAAGTATCGTTACTTTCTGGTGGCGAAAGGACCAGACTTGCTATGGTAAAGCTCTTATTGGAGCCGGTAAATCTGCTGATACTGGATGAGCCTACCAATCACCTAGATATACGATCTAAAGACGTGCTCAAAGATGCATTACTCGCTTTTGATGGTACATTGATTTTGGTGTCACACGATAGAGACTTCCTTCAAGGCCTTGCAGAAAAAGTTTTTGAATTTAAGGATAAGCGCGTTTTAGAACACTTTGAAACCGTAGATGACTTTTTGATCAGAAATAGGATGGAAAACCTCAGAGAAATCGAAAAAAGAGGATAAAAAAAAAGCAGATCAAACAACTTTTTGCAGACCTGCTTTTAAATCATTAAAGCCACATTTAGTAATCTTTGAGTTCGATTACAATACAAAGGTAAAGGATATTTTATTCTAAAGAAGGGCGCATTATTAGTCCTTTTGTGATATTCAAACAAAATGCATTCGTTTTAATTTGCTGTATATCAATTGTTTATTAACTTTATTTTTGTGACTTCAACGAAAAAATGGCTGCTAGATTTTAACATATGATTTACATTTCATAAGACTTTTTAACAAAAACTTTACTTTGAGTTCATATTGCGAGAAGCTTATAACACACTTCTCAGCACATCTAGAGATAACAATTCCTTAAATCCAGGCAGGTGCAATTTGTAGTAAAGAAGCCAATGATCAGTCAACCTGTCTCGTTGAGGTTTGGTGGTTTTAAATTGGGTGATATTTGCTTGATTATATTGTAGTAAAGACGCAAATAAGGAACTGTCTTCAGCATCCAAAATGTATTCGCTGCCAGGATCAGTATCGCAAAAGGCACCTTCCAACATATCAAAATATATGGTTTCATTATTGTGATTATACATAGGTTCAAATCCAAGATATTTACTGAATTCAAACATAAAGAGCAAATGGAGATGAGGATTGATGGAGACTTTATGGTCCATATATTGTATCCATGCTTCTATAAAATGATACATAGGTTGATTGGGTTCTCTTTCTTTGATCGCATTGCGGCATACTTCTAACATAAAAATAGCCATAGAAGAAGGTATGACTTCCAGATTTAAAGTGTTAAAATGATAGGCTAAATGAATTTCTTTGATCCGTGCCAACTTATCTACTTCGGCATCATATGCTACTAGGTCTACGATATTTAACGGAGTAAAAATAGCTGCTTTACCACCTTTTTTAGAACTGCGTACTCCTGAAAGAATATAAGATCTCAGCCCTTTATCTTTAGTGTAAATGTCACATATGATACTGGTTTCTGAGTATTTTAGTGTCTTGAAAATAATACCTGTAGTATTGTACATTTTCATAATCAAAATTCCCAACCTTCAATAGGGTCTACTTTGTACTTAAGTTTTGTAGCCATTCGTTCCATTTGTCTTTTATATATCAGCTTTGCTATGGCAATATTTGCTGGATCAGGATCGATAGGCGTGAGCGCTTTGTCGATTTGCTCTTCGGGTATATCCAATCGATACAAATAACTCATTAATAGGTCTTTGTCGTGTTCCAAAAACCAAGATACTCTGTCGGCAATCAACTCCAACCATTGGTCAGGCGTCAATTCCTGTTGATTTTCGATGTTTAGGTCGTTGTAAATCAATTGAAAACTATCATTCATCATCTAGTTTTTTGACTGTATAAATTGCACCAATTGGTCGGCAAACTTTCTATCGTTAGACAATCTGGGTATTTTGGATTGACCACCGAGTTTACCTTTTACTTTTAGCCAATTATAGAAGGTATCTTTGGCTACTGGGTTAAGTATCAGGGGTTGTAATGCCAGATCCTTATATCTTTTGGCATCATAATCAGAGTTTACTGATCGCAAAGCATCATCAAGGTCGGTACTGAATGCGGCTATATTTTCAGGACATTTTTCAAATTCAATCCACCATTCATGACCACTTTTTGGCCACCATCCATGTAAAGAGGTGCTACGGTATAGTCTGTAACTTCTGCGTTCCATTTACTACACGCTATTTTCAATGCTGCATCGGTATTATGCACCATGACTTCTTCACCGAAAACGTTGATATAATGTTTGGTACGTCCACTGACCATGATACGATATGGTTGGGTGCTTACAAAACGTACCACATCACCAGGTTTATATCGCCAAAGGCCAGAAGATGTGCTGATTACGATACAATAATCTTTATCGACTTCCACGTCTTGTATAGACAGCACATCTGGGTTATTCTGATATATTTGATCTAAGGGTATAAATTCATAATAAATAGCATTGTCCAGAAGAAGTAGCATACCTTTTTGATTTAGCCTGTCTTGAACTGCAAAGTATCCTTCTGAAGCATTGTAAACTTCATAATATTCTATATCATCACCAGGCAAAAACTCCTTAAACTGTTGTACATAAGGATCAAATCCTACTCCACCATGAAAGTATGTTTTTACATTGGGCCATACTTCCCTAATGTTGGATTTGCCAGTGATTTCTAAGATTTTTTTAAAGAGTACCACCGTCCAAGTGGGTACACCAGCAAACATGACTACATCTTCATTTATAGTGGATTTGGCCATTTTTTCAATTTTGGACTCCCAATCTGCCATTAATGCGGTCTCAAAGTCAGGTGTATAAAATGGTCGGCCTACTGCGGGCATCCTATTAAGTAAAATGGCTGAAACATCGCCGATCACCACATCATTACTTTTTGGTGTCAGTGAACCACCCATAATCAAATTTTTGCCATCAAATACCCTAGCATCCGGTCGGTTTCTGTATAATATGGACATGGCATCCCAACTTGCCGCTACATGATTGTCAAATAAGTTCTGGTCTGTTATGGGTATATACTTACTTTTATCATTAGTTGTGCCAGATGATTTGGCAAACCATTTAACATTTCCGGGCCACAACTCATCTTCTTTGCCCTGCATCATGCGATCTATGTATGGAAATAGGTTTTCATATTCAGTAATAGGCAGATATTTTTTAAAATCGTCAGCTGTTTTGATTTTTTCTGCATGATGATCTTTTCCGTATCGGGTATTTTTTAAGTTGGATAATAAATCCTGAAATACTTCTGCCTGCAATTCATTGGGGTTTTCGTACATAGACTCTATCCTGTATCGTCTATATCGCAGATATCCCTTGATTAATGTGTTAAAAAATGAATAAAACATGAGAAGTGGCTTGTAATGATGAAAATAAATGGGTTTAAATAATTGCTATTCTATATCTTTTGAAACATATCAATTTAAAAATAGCGTTTACCAACTCATCCATTACCGTTTAAAAGTCGAAAAATACATCATTTTTAGAAATTAACTAAAATATTACCATCTGAATTAATTTATTTTCAGAAGATCAACTTATATGTTTTTAATATTTGAAAAATAATTTATATCTAATTAATTATAAATCATAAAAATATGTTTTTACGTCGCTTTTTAATAAGCCAAAATATTGCTGAAAGGAGATTTAAACAAGAAAATTTTCAATAAAGTCATTCGATTGTATTAGTTTAGCACTTTTAATCATTCAGCGCATTTATGTCTAAAAATTTGAGTCATCTATCAGGAAGAAAGGGTTTAGATACCAATCTTTTTGAACAATTGGGAATATCGGCAGCGCCTTCGGGTACTCCAGATCCTATTCGATTACAACAATTAGAAAAGGAGTTTTTGTTTGGAAAGGCCAATTTGCACGGTACAGTATCATTTTATGACTTCTTAAAGGAAGAAAATAGGGATAAAAAAGTATATGTTTGTAATGGTACCGCATGTATGACAGCCAAAACCCAAACAAACCTGAAAGAACGATTACAAGCCCATTTTAGTGATCATGAAATAGGAGAGATGTGTTGCCTCGGCAGGTGCCACGAAAACCACGCTTTTCATTATCAGGGACAAAATTACTCTGGAAAGGATATTCATCATATGGATGAAATCATACCTAAACATTATCATCAAAAGGATGCATATTACGTATCATCCACGGGAAGAGCTGTCATTACAGAAGAGATGCCTGATCTTGATACATACTATGAAATTTTAAAGGAAGTGTTGCAATCTGAACCTCATGATTTACTAGAAAAGCTCCGGGTATCTGGTTTGAGAGGACGTGGTGGTGCAGGATTTCCTATATCTTTCAAGCTGCAATCTTGTAGAGACACACCTTCAGATACCAAGTACATAGTCTGCAATGCTGATGAAGGTGACCCAGGCGCTTATTCTGATAGGTATATCATGGAACATCGGCCACATGCTTTACTGTTGGGTATGATTATAGCAGGTTACATTACAGGAGCAC
>Ga0075154_10002687_pt1 | contig 11510 bp, 9 predicted proteins | sample JI71714BDNA_FD_70965 | JGI IMG/M metagenome (GOLD analysis project Ga0075154, IMG submission 70965) | Wastewater effluent complex algal communities from Wisconsin, to seasonally profile nutrient transformation and Carbon sequestration -... | ecosystem: Engineered > WWTP > Effluent > Algae... | reverse complement strand
TTTTGCTATTTCTTCAGCTGAGAGTCCTTCGTCTTCTGCAAAGTGTTTTAGGTCTTTTACTGAAGTTTCTTCTATGTATGCTTTGCCTTTCATGACCACCTCTTTACCAGACAGATCCCTGGGCATAAAAAATCCATAATCCTTAAATTGTACAAACATAGAAGTTTTTGTGGTATCTGTATCTGACACGATATCCATCCAACATCCTTTGGTCTGGCATACGGCTGAAACTTTGCCATATACCTTGGCTTCTATCGAATCTTTGCCTTCCATCTGGCCCAGCATAGCATCGTATGCAATCATACCTGTAGTATCTATCACTTCTCCAAAATGGATTCCATCACTTGTAGCAGCATCTGATGTCGTATTTTTGCAGGCAAACAATAAAATCAATACAAAACCAAAAAGGAATGTTAACTTGTTCATAAAATTTGATTTATTTAAAATAAAAATACAAAATTAATGGTTTATAAATTTAATTCATAGCATTTGTTCATTAAAATACATCAATTCAACCAGCATTTCAAAATATTTAAAAAAAATACTAAACTTGAATTGGATGTTTAGTGAATAAATATCGGTAATTTTACACACTTTTTCAAAAATACAAATACCTATTCGTATGTTTATCAGATCCTTAGGTTTATTAATGTTACTTTTCCTGAATTACAAAATATCAGCAACCTGTGTCAGTGGTAACTGTATCAATGGTAAGGGAACGTATGTATATCAAGACAAATCAAGGTTTTCAGGCACTTTTCTAGGAGCAAAACCTCACGGGCAAGGGACATATTATCATGCTGACGGTAGTGTATATTCTGGAAGCTTTCACCAAGGTTTAAAACATGGTACTGGGAAGATGGTATTTAGATCCAAAGACATATATACAGGTCAGTTTAGCAAAGGTATGATCACCGGAAAAGGCAAAATGACATATATATCCGGTGATACATATGTTGGTGAATGGGTTAATGGCAAAGCATCAGGACTTGGCAAATATACCTTTGCAGATGGCGATATTTATGAAGGAGGTTTTGTCAATGGTGTATTTGCAGGAATAGGAAAAATGTCAAGACCTAATGGTTCTTATTATCATGGAGATTGGGTCAATAATAAAAAACACGGACAAGGAGTCTCTTATGAAAATGGCAAAAAAACCAAAGTATGGTTTGAAGACAATAATCTAGTAAGGGAAGAAACCATTAGCTCATCGCACATCGTAACTGAAGTGAAAAAACAGCATACTCCTACCAAAATTTTGGATTGTAATAAAGAATACTGTCACAACGTAGAAGGTAGCCTACGCTACAAAGACGGGTCTGTCTACACCGGCTATTTTGTCAATGATAAAGGAGAAGGTGAAGGACAATGCATGTATGCTAATGGTGATAAATATAAAGGTGGCTGGAAAAATCACGCTCCACATGGTGAAGGGACTATGACCTTTGCCAACGGAAATGTGTACACGTCACTTTGGGACCAAGGTAAACCCATAAAAAAACAAGACGTAGCCAGTACAAAAACCCATTTACCAAAGTCAGAACCTAAACCTTCTGCACCAAAATCTGAAAACGAGACTAAAATTTTTGCCCTTATTGCAGGTGTGGCAACTTACCAACATATGCCATCTCTAAAATATACGGATGACGACGCTTATCAACTTTTTGCTTTTCTAAAAAGTCCTGAAGGTGGTGCGATACCTGATGATCAAATCAAAGTAATCATAGATGATGCAGTCACAAGACAATCCTTACTTCAAGAACTGCACACCATATCTGCAAAGGCGGATGAAAATGATGTAGTGTTGCTTTATTTATCAGGTCATGGTTTGGATGGTGCTTATGTTCCTAGCGATTTTGATGGATATAAAAATCATGTGACCTATGAAGATATCTTGGAGGTATTAGATGAGTCACCTGCAAAACACAAACTTTTCATAGCCGATGCATGTCATTCGGGATCTATGTTGGCTCAGGCTAGAAGTCCATATAATGTCGCATTGGAGCATTTCTATAGTGCGTACAATACCGTAAAAGGTGGCACCGCTGTGATGATGTCATCCAAAAAAGAAGAAGTATCACTAGAATATGGCGGTCTGAGACAAGGCATTTTCTCGCACTTTCTAATCAAAGGACTCAAAGGTCCTGCAGATATAGACGGTAGTGGATTGATCACTGTTTCTGAACTTTACCAATATATACATCAAGGTGTCAAAGAATATACTGCCAATGCTCAGAATCCTGTAATTATGGGAGATTTTGATGCTAATATGCCTGTATCTTGGGTTCGTAAGAGAGAATAATCATGAATGGGTACATCTATCTTGCATTGACAATAATATTCGAAACCGTAGCTATCATTTGTATGAAACAAGCAGATGGTACACAACACAAAACTTGGCTAGTAGCTGGAGCTGTGTCCTATGCATCCACTTTTTTTCTTTTGACCATGGCACTAAAAACCTTACCCATGGGATATACCAATGCTGTATGGGCAGGTGCTTCTACTTTCCTAGTTTATGTGATAGGTGCCACATATTTTAAAGAAAAAACCAGTATATTGGAATTCTTCTATGTAGGATGTATCCTTATAGGTATTATTGGGTTAAATTACTTGCAGAAAGGGAAGTGAATCTTTATTTGGGAACATACTTTGCAAAATCATCACACTCCTGGATGACCATTTTTGCATATTCTGTTTGAGCATATTGGGTTTTTAGCAAGTTGAAATAAGATAATTTTTCCAATTCTTGCTCCTTTCTAACTTGATCAAAAAAGGAAATACTATTTTCTTCTTCATTAGTCCCTGAAATTTCTTCATGAATCCACTCCAAATTACCATCAAACAAAGCAGCTAAATAAAGTACTTTGGCAGACAATTCTCTATCTCTACTATACTTCAATGCTTTTTCTATATGTATAAATGCCGTTTCAAGTCCATAATAATCCTTCATTAACTTAGTATCCATAGAATATCGTTTCCGCTCTGAATTCCAGTCATAAACAAAAGGCTCTGAGCTTGATTTATAACTATTCGAAAGTAACCATGCATTACCATTATTAGAGATATTGATCAGTGCTTCAGCATATTGGTAATTAGCAAAAGCATCATTAGGGTTTTTGATCACTTTCTCTTTGAGTTTGGATAAACTCTTGACATAATCTAATGCATCAGTCATAAGAGTTGGATCTTCTGATTTCAATTGTAACTTGGGTTTAGAAAGCACTTCAGTTAAACTCATAATAGAATCTAAATACTTTTTTTCAACCCTTTTGAAGGCAAAAAATGCTTTTTCGAAATTGTGATGTAACATCAATTTTCTTCCATATTCTAAATACAACTGATTATGAGATAAATTACAGATAGCATAAAAATGGTTATCAACAGGTGAAATATTTTTGCTTTCGATTAAATGTATCGCACTTTCCAATACATCTAATTGCATTGTATCTAAAAAAGTTTGCATTTCATATCCTCCTAATTTTGGTTTTCTATGATAAGCATTCCAATCAGGACTTAAAACACTCAAACAGCGAGCAAAAAAATTTCTTGCCAAAAGTAATTCTGATGGTTTGATTTCCTTTTGCTTGGAGCATCCGTTCCAGAATGACTTTTTGGGTACTACATAAGGTATTTCTTTTCTATCAAAGTAATTTATAAGCTTTTGACTCAAATACTTCATTACAGAAGCGTCTCTTGCTGTGTTAAGTGACTTTGCCAAAAAAGACAAATCATCCAATACTGGTCCAAATGATTCTTCATCATAAACTACTCCTGATTGCAATTTTTGTAGAATGCTGAGTGTCTTTTGTTGTTTTGTGATAAAGGCATCATTTTCTATATTTTTTACCTTATCCAAAGATTGTTGCGCTTCTTCATTATTTTGATCTAAAAGTTGTAAATACGCATCAGCTAAGTGATAAAAATCAACATTTTCCAACTTTTGACCATTTATTATTTGCTTTATGAGGCCTTCGATTCTTTGGAGTTGACTTGGAGCTTTTATGGTTCTTTCTTCAAGTTGCTGTTTTAACTTTTCTTCATCTTCCCAATACAAATGCTCATTTTTTGCCTTGAAAAAATAATGTTCTTGTTGATTAATAGCTCTACTAACAATTAATGGTAACATCTCATGGTTTGGCTGTAGTTCCCAAATCTTTTCAGCAGCTGAGACGATATCAGAAAAATTCTGCAATCCATACAGAACATAAACATTGGCTTTTTCTTCGTTGGAGGCACAAAGCTTAATTACTTCATCAGAAAATGGGATTGAAAATGCCTTCACACTGAGATTGGCCACTTCCCTTCGACTAGGACAGTGGGCAAATACCTTTGAAAACTCATAAAAAGAACGTGCTATATTATGGGTATGATAAAACGCACCAGCATAGTAACTTTGTGACCACTCAGACACAAAGCTTTTATTGCGGATGGTGGACTGATATTTTTCATATATTCGGATCACATTTTTATGATCTTTGATAGCTGCTGAAGACTTTATGAGTAAATATAAATATCTCTCTTTGATGAAATCATCCTTCTCCTTGACAAAATCAGTTTCCCATTTGCTCACCAATCCTTTTATTTTTAAAGTGTCAACAGGACTTCGTTCATCCCAATAGCTTTCACGCTTATCGGCGATCAATGCATCTAATTCTTTCAATGAAAACATGTAATTTAATGCATCATTCTTTCCTACTGATTTTACTTTTTTTATAAAATCATCAGACAAGATTTCATTTTTATGTAATTCGATCTTTATGGTATGCTGTGGTAATTTCTTACCAAAATATTGATACCATGCATCCGTATTTAGAATGGTATCGTTAGACGTTGGACCATAAGTGTAACTATCTTCACCATATGGATAATAAAAGGTAAAAAAGTATTTATCGCTAGCCTTAGGTCTAGGGCTGGTTTCTGGATAAAAAACACTATACAATTCATAACTGAAATAATCAGCACAAGCTATAGAAAGAAAAAAACTCGCTATCAAAACAAGTTTAGTAAATCGGGAACGACGGTACTTCATGTATAGAATGATTAAAATTTTCTGAACTCAAATCAAAGTAAAGATAGGTCATTTTCTTTTGATCTTTTCTTACAGTTAGAATCTTTTTTTCAATTGTATAAAATCTTTCAAGTTTTGGATCTTCATTCCGTAAAATATCGCCTTTAAAAACCGAAAAATTTGCTAACATTGTATCCCTGAGACACATAAAATTATTGGTTTTTTCTAGTTGAGCAAACGTGGCAGCTTTGTCTATATCAAAGTAGTTTTCTTTACGTAACACTCCCACAAATTTTTCATTCCTAAACAATACCAGCTGCCGAAAGACTGGAAAAGCCATATCCAATTCTATCGGGTAATCTTCTAAATTATCCACATATTTCAAGATCAAATGATCATCAAAAATTGAATTTTTAGTTTTAAAGTCTGTAAGTTTTCCAACATTATATACCATCAAACATCCTCTGTCTACAGGTGGGACACCTGTTAGTTCTGGATACTTGATTTGGTGCAATCGGATGGTCGCACTAAGAATTTGATTTGGTAAAAGCTGCTTTATTTCATCCAACAACTTAAAATATGGTTTCGCCGTTTCTTGACTCCAATCGCAATCTATCTGTATTTCACCTACTTTTATCCCAGCCGTTTCGCAAATAAGATTGACTTTTTCTATCATATTTTTAGCTAAACTTATAATGTCTTTTCCATCAAGATGCATCAATGTCCTATTCGTAATGTACACAACAGGCACTATTTCATATAAGATCGTATCTTTAAAAATTATGGGCGCAATGGGTTTGGGTTTACCATTTTTGTCCACATCAACATCAAAAAATCGAACAAACAGTTGTGAAACCTGACCTTTTTTTAATATTTCTTTTTCTACATCACTCAACTCATAAACAGTACGCCAATAATAGTATGAATGATTTGTTATAATCTTATCACCCTTTGTATTGCAACCGGCAAATATGATTAAAAGCCAAACTAAAGTAAAATGGTAATACAAAATATTCCTACCTTGAGTTAATAAAAGTATTAAACTCAGTTTTGGCATTTGGGCTTACAAATAAGGATGCATGTTCTCCGCCTGCTATTTCAAGTATTTTCACTTGTTTACATTGTCCACACTGCTGAATAGATTGTTTGAAAACGGGCCAAGAATTCATCTGAATAGGGGTATCATTCAATCCTTGAACAAACAAAATATCAGCCTTAAAGCCATCTGCAAAAGACAATAACGACCTATCCATGTATGCAGAAGGATTGGTAGAAGTAGTGCCATATTCCATTCTTAATCTGGTACAGAAAACACCCGATGGGATTTTTCCTGTTTCTTCCAGTTCGCATCGATACACCAGGTTCAAAGGACCTGGCGCATTGGCAATGACACCATCTGTAGCATGCATCGTATTGAGCCTGGTGACCAGATATCCACCTTGAGAATGACCAGCCAAAAACACCTTGTTGACTTTGATTTTCAATGCATCTTCAGCCTTATTTTTAACCCAAAGCAACGCCGCTTCGGCATGAGCGATATTATCACCCAAAAGCATTTTTTCGCCAGGGTAAGCTACACTAATGATCATCATATCTTTCCTATCCAATAATTCTTTAAATTTCTCCAAAATATTATTGGCTGCAGCGAGCGTTAAACTATCATACAGTACAGTTCCATGAAATACTAAGAGCACATCCGCTTCTTTTTGTGCTGGTTTCTCCACAGCAACATCTAGCTTGATATCATTGTAAGAGATACTCATATTTCCTTTATATGCTGATGGCAGTGGGTTTTCGGTCATAGTTGGTTCATCCTTTTTACAAGAAATAAAAAGAACAAAAACAAAAATATATCTCCACATATTCATTTTTTTAATGTTTAGGGATTCAATCCTATAAGATTATCAATGCAAATTTATAAAAAATATATGATGTATTTCAAAATACCTTTCTTATGATTTACCACGTAGGGGATTTTATCAAAAAAGTACATTCAACTTTTCGAATATTAAAAATAACATAAGTTCATCATATTTATTCACCAGTCATCACCTTCTCCTGCTGTTCTATACTCTCATCATGGATTGATTTGATGATTCGAGTGATAAACTCTTCTGTGAGACCGTTTTGCAGACCTCTTTCTACAAATTTATTGAGGATTTCGTTCCATCTATCGGTCTGAAGGATGGTCATATTATTTTCCTTTTTGTATTTTCCTATGTCTCTGGCTACTTTCATTCTCGAAGCTAGTACATTCATGATTTCATCGTCCAAGATATCTATTTCCTTACGGAGAATATCTAGTTTTGTCCTTTCTTTAAGATCTTTAGGATCAATATCCCTTATGATCAAGTCACTAATCAATTGCCCATAAACTTCTGGCGTAATTTGCTGTGCTGCATCACTCCAAGCTGTATCTGGCGTGATGTGAGACTCTATGATAAGACCGTCAAAATTGAGATCCATGGCTTTTTGTGCTACTTTCTGGAGTAGGTCTCTCCTACCACAGATATGGCTTGGATCATTAATCATCATGATATCAGGCATAGCCGTCTTAAAGTCAATAGCTATTTGCCATTGTGGTCTGTTGCGGTAGATTTTTTCGCCTGCAAATGAAAATCCTCTATGTATAGCCCCAAGTTTGGTGAGTCCAGCATTCTGAAGTCTCTCCATGCCTCCCAACCAAAGAGCAAGGTCAGGATTGATTGGATTTTTTAGAAGGACTGGTTTGTCAGTACCTTTGAGTGCGTCAGCGATCTCTTGTACTGCAAATGGATTTACCGTAGTACGTGCGCCTATCCAAAGAATATCAATACCAAACTCAAGACAAAGTTCTACATGTGACGCTTTGGCCACTTCTACCGCCACGGGAAGACCTGTGAGTTCCTTAGCCTTTTGTAACCAGGGTAGACCTTTGGCACCGATACCTTCGAATGCGCCTGGTCTGGTGCGTGGCTTCCAGATACCTGCACGCAATACATCTATTTTTCCAGTGCGAAAGAGCCTTGCAGCTGTTTGGATTACTTGCTCTTCGGTCTCAGCACTACATGGTCCCGCTATAAGTACAGGTTTTTTACCATTATTGATCCAGTTCATGGTGATTTGATTTTTAGATTCTTATTAAATTTATTTTAAAATTCTTCTTATTTCGTTACTTCTAGTCATGAGCATTTCGGTTGCATTGGTATCATCTACAGCTATATGCTGCCTAAAATGCTGCAAATGCAAAATATAACTATCCAATGCTTCCAACAAATAGGTTTTATTTTTGTCAAAGATTGCTGACCAAGTTTTGGGGTTGCTTTTGGCAAGACGCACTGTACTTGCAAATCCTGTACCTGCAAGCTCAAAGATTTGTTTTTCGTCCTGCTCTATATCCAAGACCGTCAGACCCAGCATAAATGAACTCACATGCGACAAATGAGATACATAGGCCAAATGTTTATCATGTTCCTCAGCTGACATAAAACTTGTGGTTAATCCCAAACTTTCAAAAACTTTTAGCGAAATCTCGAGCGCATCCACATCTGTTTTTTCGCTTTCGCAAATGATGTTCTTTTTTCCCTGAAACAATCCTTTCATAGCAGCTGTAGGACCTGAAAACTCCGTCCCGGCCAACGGATGTGCTGCCACAAATCGATTTCTTTTTGGATGATTGCTGATGATTCTGCATATCTCAGCTTTGGTAGAGCCTACGTCTATTACGGTGACATCATCATCTATTTTAGTCAGTACTGTTGGCAATAGTTGCTCTATCTTATCTACTGGAACCGCTATTATAATTATTTTACAAGCAGAAATGGCTTCATCCAAATCCATTAACTGATGTACTAAACCTAACTCCAACGCTTGTTTTTGGTGTAATTCACTAAGATCTACACCAATGACATGGACATTGAGTTGTGAGCTTAGATCTTTTGCTATCGATCCACCTATAAGTCCCAATCCTATTATTGCTATGTTCATGTTAACTATTTGAAGATTGGTATCCTGTTTTGATTCTGTAAAGGGCCGCCTCCATCTCCGATACCGGACTACACAGCGAAATTCTCAGATATTGATTCCCTTGTTTTCCAAAAATATGTCCTGGAGTGACAAACACTCTTGATTTGGTCAGAATTTGATTTGAAAATGTTTCGCTATCCTGACTTTCATCCTTAATTTTTCCCCAAACAAAAAGACCTGCGCCTTCTTTGTCACAGTCCAGCCCCAATGTCTCCATGATCTCAATAGCAGCTTGTTTTCTCAGTATATATTCCGCATTAAGCGAGTCGATCCATTCCTGATCTAAATCTAATGCGATAGCTGCTGCTTCTTGTATCGGCTTAAACATACCCGAGTCCATATTACTTTTGAAAGTCATGATGGTATCAATGTACGGTTTTGCTCCGACTACAGCTCCAACTCTCCATCCTGCCATATTGTAGCATTTGCTCAATGAAACTAACTCTATACAGCAATCTATGGCTCCTTCAGCATTCAAAATAGAAATTGGGTGATCGTTTAAAATAAACGCATAAGGATTGTCATGACAAACCAGGATTTGGTGTTTTTTTGCAAATGCAACGACTTCATTAAAAAATTCGAGATCAGCTTTAGCACCAGTGGGCATATTGGGATAATTGAGCCACATGAGTTTTACCTTTGACAAATCCAGGTTGTCCAAAGCTTGCAAATCAGGTTTCCAACCCAAAGATTCTACGAGTGGCATGGATATAGGAATACCACCTGCTAAAGTAGTGCACATACTGTAAGAAGGATAACCAGGATCTGGAACCAAAACTTGATCACCAGGATTCAGAAAAGACATACTTACGTGCATCACTCCTTCTTTAGATCCGATCAGTGGTAAAATATCCGTGTTGGGATCTACGCCAACATCAAAATATCTTTGATACCAGTTTGAAAAAGCACTTCTCAAAGTGGCAATTCCTTTATAAGATTGATATTTGTGGGCGTCATGAGCTTGCAAAACAGACTTAAGCTTGTCCATAACTACATTAGGCGGATTCAAATCAGGGCTACCAATGCCCAAATTGATCACCTCAGCTTTTCCGTCCTTATTCATTTGGTCTATCTCAGCCAATTTTCTTGCAAAATAATAGGTAGTGACACCTTCCAATCTTTTTGAAGCGGGTATTATCATAAGGTTTGAAGATTTCCTTTGTGTTCATCAATGATTTCGGACAAGTCTGCCCTTTGGTAAATCCCAGTTTCATCATACTCAAAAGTAAGTTCGAGAAGGTCATCTTTTAAACCTTGGTATTGAGATATCTGATCAAACTCTATGTCCAAGTGGAAAAAATATTCTCTAAGACTACCAATCACAGGAAATGATTGCAGCTTACTCATATTCAGGTCGTGATCGTTGATAACTTGTAATACCCTGAGCAACTGACTTTTTTTATCTGGAATTCTGATATAAACTGAAGCTTTGTTTGCGTTTTTGGCAACCTCAGTTTGGGCTTTATTCACTATAAAAAAACGGGTATAATTCGTTTTGTTAGTTTCGATGTTTTGACCCAAAATATCCAAATTATAGATGGAAGCAGCTTCAGCACTGGCAATACAAGCTTTTGATTTTTTGCCCAATTGCGCTACCCTATCAGCACTTAAAGCGGTATCTTCTGATTCTATAAGTTTCCAATGTGGATATTTGCCCAGAAAATTACGGCATTGATTGATAGCCATAGGGTGGGAAGATACTTGTTTAATATCTTCAAGAGAAGCACCTTTTACACCTAGTAGTTGATGTTTGATACGTAAATATAACTCGCCACTGACCCAAAATCCGTTCTCTCGCAGAATTCTATAGTTTTGCAAAATAGTACCTGCTATGGAGTTTTCGATGGCCATGACGGCTACATCAGCCTTATCCTCTACCAAAAGTCGAGCTAAAACATCAAAAGAATCCGCAGGTATAAGTTCCAATTTTGCATGTGGCCAATAGGTTTTGGCAGCAACATCATGAAATGATCCCGGATATCCCTGTATGGCCACTCTTAATACTTGTTCGCTCATCCAATTAATTTTACAAAAAGGCATAAAACAAAAAAGGAGCCTGTTTTTGTAACAGAACTCCTTTTATATATAATGACACACTTACGTATAAAGCCCTGCTACTTCAACTCGCTAAAGTAAAAGTACCAAAAATAAAAGGCGGTAAATGTGGAATGAAAACTTCTCATGATGCAAACATATATGTAAAATTCAAAATCACAAAATTTTTGAACAAAAAAATGGTTATAAAACTACTCTTTCAAAAAAAATTAGATCTTATGTATACTTTTACAGATATTTATCGCTTCATCAATTGCATTTGTATCATTGTCCAAAAATGTGATAATCACAAAAAAATTGGTATCCGATTTAGGATCTATAAGTCCCATGATAAAAATTTTAGTATCCCCTGAAACTCCTTCAGCGTAGCCACCTTTAAAACCGTTTATGGTTATTTCGCTGATATCATCGATTCTACCCAACTTTAAGGATGCGGCAA
>Ga0075154_10002686_pt1 | contig 11512 bp, 10 predicted proteins | sample JI71714BDNA_FD_70965 | JGI IMG/M metagenome (GOLD analysis project Ga0075154, IMG submission 70965) | Wastewater effluent complex algal communities from Wisconsin, to seasonally profile nutrient transformation and Carbon sequestration -... | ecosystem: Engineered > WWTP > Effluent > Algae... | reverse complement strand
CGAGAAATTTCGGAGTCGGAACTGGCGCGGTTGCAAGAGCAGGAAGATATTATCGCGCTGAAGCAAACTGCTCTCCGATACGCCACATATAAATCTCGCACGGCAGAAGAAGTACGCCGTAAGATGCTCGAAAAAGACTTTGCGCCGGAAGAAGCTGAATATGCCGTTCAGTTTTTGGAAGAATTTGGTTACGTGGACGACCGCAAGTACGCACTGGCGTTCATCCACGAGACTATGAAGCGCAAGCCTGCGGGCGAAAGCCGTTTGCGTCAAGAACTGATGAAGCGCGGAGTCAGCAAGCATGATATAGCTGATGCCTTTGCTGAAGCGTTTCCACCGGAAACATCACGCGAAACCGCGCTGGAGTCTGCTTTGGAAGCTGCGCAGAAAAAGATGCGCTCTCTTGAGCGGAAAGACCCCGAAAAGCGAAAACAAGCGCTTGTGGGCTACTTGCAGCGTCAAGGCTTTTCGTGGGATGTCATTAAAAAAGTGCTTTCGGACGTACTTCCTTCAGGCGACAAGAGCGATGAGGAGGAGTAGAATCAAGAGTTGTTGCAAGATTTTATCGTCCTACAAACGTCGGCGCTTGCTTATTGGCAAAGGCAGCCAGTCCTATCATGCAATCCTCGCTTGTTCCGGCGATTTCCTGCATTTCAGCTTCGAGATTGAGCATATCTTCCAGTGAGCTATTCATCGCACGTTGGAGCATGGATTTGACCAAGCCAAGCGTTTTCGTGGGTGCAGCTGCAAGGCGCTCGCCCATTGCTTTCAAAGATGCTTCAAACTCTGCCGCCGGAACAACGCGGTTTACCAAGCCCATTTGAAGTGCTGTCGGTGCATCCATCGGTTCATTGAGCGCGATAAATTCAAATGCCTTGGGGTAGCTCATCATGCGGGCAAAAAAGTACGTACCACCCGAATCCGGCACAAGCGCTATTCCCGTAAAACCTTCCACCAAACGCGCATCAGCACTCATAATGCGCATATCCGCCGCCAGACCCAGCGCCAGTCCAGCGCCTGCCGCTACGCCGTTGATTCCCGCCAAAATAGGTTTCGGAAGGTCACGCATGGCGCGGATGATTGGATTGTAGCCGTGCTGAATCATTCCTTGAAAATCAATTTTACCATTTTTACTCAGCCCAACCGCTTCCTTCAAATCCTGTCCTGAAGAAAATGCTTTGCCGTTGCCCGTCAGCACGACAGCGCGTACGGCATCGTTTTTGCCGGATTCCTGTATGGCATGGAGGAGATCTTTTTTGAGTTGCCCATTCAGTGCATTGTACACATCGGGGCGGTTCAGCGTGATAGTTGCCACGCTGTTTTCAATCGAATACGTGAGTGTTTCGTACATACAAATTGGTCTCCTTGCCTTGGGAAAAGAAGGTCGGAAAATCGTGGATAATGAGACGGGAAAATTAGAGAAAAGCCACATCAATTCCAACGGTCATCATCGAAAAGCCAAAAATCACTTTTCACCGAGAACAAGCGACACATTCAGTGCCACAAAACTACGGCTGATTTCGTTGGGGTCGCGTAGGAGCACATTTGCCCAGTAATACCGCATTGACACGTCCGCACCAACGCCGAAAATAGTCGCTTCCACGCCGAGTGCCGCACTGCCACCTATTCTGCCGAGAGTGGTTCTGTTACTCGTTAGTCCGCTTGGCTGCCCGTAATCGTTACCTGCGAGAATGAGGTTGTAGCTTGCCTCTCCGGCAACGTAGGCGTGAAGAATAAGTAAGGACAAAAAGCGATACTCAAAGCCGATACCAAGTGGAATGAAGGTCTGGGAGACTTTCACGGAAGTAGGCATGGTGGGCTGTGAGGGGTCATAGACAGAAAAAATTGGCGTTTCAAACTGATGTAGTCCGCCCGAAAGTGTGATTCCACGACCTTTGTCCAGCGAAAGCAGATAGCGAGCCGAGATGTGATAGCCAAGATTTTGTGCCTGCGAGACGGGATAGATAAACACTCCGCCCTGTGGCAGAGCAAAGCGTACTGCCACAATCTGCTCGTAGGGCGCAGAAATACCACCACCAATGCGCAAACTTTGTGCAGGGGCGAGGAGTGGCAAAAGTCCGAACGAGAGAACTAATGCGGTCTTGAGAGCGAGAGAAATTTTCATCTGGTTTATCCTTTGCGGCTTGTGGAAGAAAATCCGATATTTGTGCCGGGCATTCTAAGAAAGCCCGCCGAATCGTTTTCGTTACAAACCGAGCAAGAATCATGCCTACGCTTCTTTATGCAGAAAACCTTATCAAATCGTACTCTTCAAATACGAATGGTGAGAAAACGCCCGTTTTGCGAGGTGTTTCACTTGCGATTGAGCAAGGCGAGATATTGGCTATTGTCGGTTCTTCGGGTGCAGGCAAAAGTACGCTTCTGCACTTGCTCGGAGCGCTGGATGAGCCGGACGAGGGGAGCATTACGTTGACGTATCATCTGGAGGCGCAAGAAGGCACGACGAAAAGTCCCATTCGGCATAATTACGGGCAGTTGAGCGATACGGGGTTGGCGGGGTTGCGTAATTCCATGCTCGGCTTTATATTTCAATTTCATCATCTCTTGCCCGAATTTACAGCTCTGGAAAATGTGATGATGCCCTCACTCATAGCGGGAGAATCGCACGCCAAAGCCCGTGAGCAAGCCTCGCGGTTGCTTGACCGAGTAGGATTGTCGCACCGCCTTCAGAACAAGCCCGATGCGCTTTCCGGTGGCGAACAGCAGCGCGTCGCCTTTGCCCGTGCGATGGCGAATAGCCCCGTTCTCGTCTTTGCCGACGAGCCGACTGGCAATCTTGATGCCGCCAACAGCGCAATGCTGCTGGATTTGATGAAAGAGTTTCGCACTGAAAGCGGGCAGACATTTGTGATTGTGACTCACAGTAGCGAGATAGCTGCGGGTGCTGATAGAACCGTGCGTTTGCATGAGGGGAAGTTTGTGTGAGTGCCGATACTACGACGACAGACTGGATTATTTTCACTATTGTTGTTGCATTTTGCCCGAAAATGTTATAGATTCAATACAGTTATTTCACGCTACTGCTTCGACAAAAGATTGCTACTACCACAATCTTTTTACTGTTATCGACGCGCTATTCAATAAGCACCATGTAGTGCTCCTCTAAAGCAAAGTGGAGCTACTGGGCATTCTTACCCCAAATATCATCACAAGATATTTGGGGTGTAAAGGTTATGTGTTTTCTTTTTTTCTAACCACTCATCACTTTTCTCTCGAAACGGAGTTATTATATGGCTGAAGTGAAAGGCAAATTTATTATGCTGGCAGGAAGTCTTATGACCCTGTACAAAGATGGCTTGGCTGAAGCAAACAAAGGGCTTGTGGCAAAGACGGGCAAAACATTTGCCGAACTAGACCCGGAGGGTTGGTATGATACAAGTCTTTTCAATCTGTTTATGGAAACATATGCACGGTATTCGGTTTCCGGCGATAGAGCTATTGTGACGCTGGGGCGTAATGTTTATCCGACCATCAAAAAAAGCGCCGGACTGCCACCGCATTTGAAAACTCCTCTGGATTTCATCAAATTTGAAGCTGAAGGATTTCTCGCTAATCATCGTGGAAGCGATGTACAGCCACGAAAATTTATTTCGGCGAAGGACGGCGATGTCTTGTGCAAGCACCTGCGCCCGGATACAACCCCAAACTGTATGAAGGTGTCTTTCTCGGTATTTTGGAGATGAGCGGCGTAAAAACAGGCACCGTCGTGCAAACAAAAGCACGCGCAAAAGGTGACTCAACCGATGAATTTCATATTACGTGGTGAAAACATTGCAAAAAATTGAGCAAAACAAAAGCCGCTCCACATTTGATGTGGAGCGGCTTTTCTTTAAGATGCGCGGTAAATTTACAATTTTGCAACGATGCTATCTGTCATTTGCGCGGTCGAAAGTGCACCTGTTTTGCTTAGGTCTGCCGTTCGTGCGCCCGCTTTCAAAGCAGATTCCACAGCGCTTTCGATAGCATCAGCCTCTGCCATTAGCCCAAGCGAATGGCGCAAGAGCATTGCTCCGCTCAAAATCGTGCCAACCGGGTTCGCAATACCTTGTCCCGCAATGTCAGGCGCAGAGCCGTGTATGGGTTCGTATAAGCCAAGCGGTAAGCCTTTGCTATTTTTTACTTCGCCAATAGAAGCCGAGGGTAGCAAGCCCATTGAACCCACCAGTACGGCTGCTTCGTCCGTCAAAATATCACCAAAGGTGTTCTCTGTCACCAGTACGTCAAAGTGCGAGGGCGACATCACAAGGCGCATGGCGGCTGTATCCACAAGGACGTGTTGAAGCGTGGCGGCGGGATAATTTTTTGCCAATGCCGTCGCGTATTCGCGCCAGAGTCGTGAGGTTTCCAGCACATTTGCTTTGTCAACGCTTGCCACAAGATTGCGTCGCGAGGCAGCCAGCTCGAAAGCAAGTTTCAGAATACGCTCCACTTCGTAGTCATGATATTCGAGCGTATCGACAGCCGTCGTGCCGCCGTCTGCACGGGTGCGGCGCTCTTTGGGTTGCCCGAAGTACAAACCGCCTGTTAGCTCCCGCACAACGAGAAAATCTACTCCGGCGATGATTTCCGGCTTCAACGGCGAGGCGTAGGCGAGTTCGGGATAGACCTTCACGGGGCGAAGATTTGCATACAGTTTCAGCGCCTTGCGAATAGCCAGCAAGCCGTCTTCAGGTCGAGTTTTTGCTTTTGGGTCGTCCCACTTCGGACCGCCGACAGCGCCCAATAGCACTGCGTCCGCGGTCTCTGCCGCTTTGACGGTGGCTTCGGGCAATGCAGAGCCGGTTGCATCAATAGCACAGCCACCAATTAAGCCTTCCGAGAAGACAAAAGAATGAGAAAATTTTTGAGCAATATGCTCCAGAACCCGCTTTGTGGCTTGTGTTACTTCGGGTCCAACGCCATCGCCGGCGAGAATGAGGATATTTGCATTCATGGAAAATTGTTGAAGTGTAGAAAGTGTTGGCTGTAGTGATTCTTTACGGGAATTGGGGCGGCGTTAAGCGAGAATTACGCTCAAAATCAAATAACGTCAAGCGCCGGAGGCGATAATACGCCATCCAGTAATTTCGCAGTGTTTGCAAATAATTTTGCCGCGCAGCATCTTTGTCATTCTGCCCAATGAAAAAATCATTCAAGGCAATTTTACCAATAATATAACGATTTTTTGCCACCTCGAAGCGCTTTTGTCCGATAGTGTCTGCCTTTGCCGAGAGAACAACTTGCTGTTCCAGAAGCAGTAGTTCGGCGGCTTGGAAATATGCTTCCTGCCCAAGAGTGAGCACATCAGCGATGATGAGTTGCTCGGTTTGTGCTTCGTTTGCTCTTGCTGATTCCACCTGTGCCGCGCCGCCGCCCCATTGCAAAATTGGCATTTGGAAAGAGATATTGGCGCGGCTTTGCGAAAGTAAATTCTGATAGGCAAGTGGTAGTTCGCCGTTTGATTGATTATAGCCCAGACTTGCTGTGAGTGTTGCATTAAAGCTGTTATTGAGCCGTGCTTGCTCAAGAGTGCGTGTGGCGGCAAGACGGCGGCTTTCAAAGTTGACAACTTCGCTTCTATTTGCCAGCGCTTGTGCTTTTGCACGCTCCGGCAGCACTTTCACGAAAGGCAGCTGAATCGGCGGTACAAGAATATATTTCGTTTCAGGCGAACGACCGAGTAAATTTTGCAAACTGTACTGCGAACGGCGAAAGGTTAGCTCTGCACGAGCCGCATTTACACGCGCATTCATCACGGCAAGCTCACTTTGTAACAACTCGTTTTCGCTAATTTTCCCAACTTCAAATCGTCCTTTAGAAAGCTGATAGAGCGTGTCGTTGATGGCGCTATTCAGATTGGCATTCTCAAGATTCAATTCTGCAATATACGCATCAAAGAACGCATTGGTGATGTTCATTGCAAGCGTTTCCAGCGTTTCCACGTACTGCCGCTCGGCAATGGTACGCTGCAAGGCGCGGGATTGCTGGTCAAAAGCATAGCCGTTAAACTGGAAAATCGGCTGTCGGATACCGATTTGAAAAGGGACAGATTGCCATAGCGCCGTGGAACGAGTATCGCCGAAAAGATCTATGCGGTTGAGTCCGGTGGACAAAAATACATCGCCTCCGGTGAACGGAACACGTTGGTTGGCAGTGAGCGAAACCGTCGAAAACATCTGGCTTTGCGGTACGAACTGCACTGTGCCGTCGGGCTGCGTGATGGGGTTAATGGACTGTACAAAATTTGGCGCATTTCCGCTAAGACCAATTTGCGGCAGCAAACTTGCCTCAAACGCCCGATAATCAAACATAGAGCTTTCGTAGTCTCGCCGCGCTGCTATGCCGAGTGGGCTTTCCTCGCGAGCAATACGGACGCACTCTTGGAGCGTCAATGCGGGCGCAGTTGTGGAAGCCTTCTCGGAAGTACCTGCCGATTGAATCGTTGTTTGGGCACTCAGTATCGGCGCGATAAGTAGTGCGTACAGAAAAGCGCACCGTAGGCAGGCGAGAAGCATTGAAGAGTATTGCTGCATACAAAAAAGTTCTTGAAGTCAATAATTTGTTATTCGTACCGTAGGGATACAACAGGGTCTTGCTGTGCGGCTTTGCGAGCGGGAATAAATCCGAAGATTAAACCCACCGCGAGCGACACAATGAAGGAAAGTAGCGCCGACCAGAGAGAAATTATCGTCTTGATGTCCGTCAAGCGCTCGACTGCGAAACTGGCAATAACGCCCAACACCACGCCCGCAAGCCCACCCAAAACGCTGATGGTAATAGATTCGCTCAGAAACTGCATCGTGATGTCGCGTGGCGTAGCGCCGAGTGCCAGACGCACACCAATCTCGCGTATGCGCTCCATCACCGAAGCAAGCATGATGTTCATAATGCCAATGCCACCCACCACGAGTGAAATGGAAGCTATTGCACCCAATACAATATTGAAGATAGACTTGGTGCGCTTTTCTTGTTGCAGTAGAAGTTCCGGCACGGTGATTTCGACATCTACAACGTCATTGTGCCGCCGCTTCAACATTCGGCTCAGAATTTCAGCCGCACCGGCGCTGTACGCCGATGAGGACATTTGGACAACAATACGGTCGAGTTGATGATAGTTTTTTGCTTCTTCCGTCAGTTCTTTGTCTTTGTTCGTTTCCTCATCGTTCGATTGGCTTGCAAGGCGTATTTCTTCTTGCGTTACGACGGCACGATTGCGATAACGAAGCAGCATGGTCGTAATGGGCGTATAGACATCCATATTGACGTTCCGAATACCAAGGCGTTGCAGCGTTTGTGCCGCCACGAAGCGCTCTTTCAGCACTCCGACAACCGTGAGCCACGTCGAGCCGCATTTAATCGTTTTGCCAATCGGGTCTTCATTCGGGAAGAAGCGCGATTTGATACCGTGTCCAATAAGACACACCGGCGCGGAAAGCCGATAATGTTCGTCGGTAAAATTATTACCTTCTGCCACAGGCATGGCAGCAACGGTGCAGTACGCCGAATCTATACCAATTAACTTCACCGTGCGCTGAATAGCACTGCGCATGGCGATAGTTTCGATGACGGTCTCCACGCTGAGGCGCGAAACGTTGGGAATGGAGGATTCTATCGCCGCAGCATCAAGCAGCGTCAGCCCCGGCGAGAAGCGCTTCTTTTCTTGCTTTGTAGGATTGCCTGCTTTCTCCATATCCCCTTCATCTTGCTTGACAATGGGCTTGATAATCACGTTCTGTGCGCCCAGAAGCTGCATTTGCTCAAGAATTTCTTGCTCTGCACCTTTGCCGATGGCAAGCATGGTAATGACCGAAGCCGTACCGAATACAATCCCAAGCGACGTGAGGAACGAGCGCAAGCGATTGTAGGAAAAGGATTCAAGAGCAATGGCAAAATTGAACAGGAGACGCTTGAGCATACAGAGAAGACCGTAAGAGATAAATGAAAAAATTATTAAGACACTTATTGTTTACTTTTTTGCGAGGTGGGTGCGTTGCCGGATGCCGCTTGTAGATACTTTACCGAAGGTGAAGCACTCTCGGTCGGCAGGGAGAGATAAAGTGCATCGTCGGAGGTAATGCCTTCTTCGATAACGACTTCGTTGTCGTTCATCGCGCCTGTACGCACTTCCTGCTTCACAATTCCGGTGCGCGTCTTTTTATAGACAAATTGTTTTCCGCTTTCGCCGTGCAGCGCATCAAGAGGAATAAAAAGCACATTGTTGAGAGTGGAGGCAATAATTTCATTGCCGGTGGTCATGCCCGGACGTAATGTAGTGTCACGCTGCTGCACAGAAATAAGTATCTCAAACACCTTTGCATTCGAGTTCGGGCGCTGCTCACCCACGTTTGCAATGGAAGCAACCGTACCGCTCAAAGCCTTTGTCGGGTCGGCATCCAAGTGAATATGTACATTCTGCCCGACGCGGATTTTCTGTACGTCTATTTCATTGATGTACGCAAGCGATTCCATGATGCTCAAGTCTGGAAGCGTCGCAACGGTCGGGTTCCACGGCGAAATAGTTGAGCCGGATGTAATTTTTTTTCCGTTCCACTCTTTGGTATAAATGACCATACCCGCAGCAGGCGAGGTAATCACAAAGCGCTTTTGCAACGAGTAGAGTGCATCCAGTTTTTGTTGCTCTTTCTCAACATCGGTGTAGGAAGATTGCATCTTCGCTATCGCCTGTTGCACTTTGGTTTGGTAGTTGATGAGTCCTTGCTTTTGCGCTCGCTCGGCTTTTTCGTAATCAATTTCGGCTTGACGCTTGATAGAAGGTGCTTCGTAAATTGCTTGTTCTTTAGCGAGGCGTTTCTCTTCCAATGCAAAACGCTGGTTGTTCAGTTCCTCACGTGCCGTTGCTAGCGATAACGTTGTGTCGAGCCGTGTCTGTGTGTACTGGGCGTTGGCTTTTTGCAGTGCAAGCTCGGCAGCCCTAATTTTTTCATCCAGCACGGATTTATCAAGGGTCGCAACGGTTTCCCCTTCCTTAATCACCGTGCCTTCCGGCACAAGCGAACTGATTTTCATCTGGTAAATTCCCACCGACATTCCATCGGTAGGTCCTTGTATGGCAACAAACTTTTTGGCTTTGAGTTCGCCGGTGGCGGTAATCGCAACACGAAACGTACCGCGTTTGGGGCTGATAACTAAATCATTTTGTTCTTTTGCCTGAGAACGCAGCAAAAACCAACCCGACAGAACAATGCACAAAACCACAGCACCAAGAGCAGCACGTTGGGTATTTTTATGTTTAAGGAACGCAGGAATATTCATCGAAGATTCTAAAAAGTACACAAAAGCATAGTGGATAGGTGCAAATCTAGGAAAAATTTGGCAAAAACCCGCTCGATTTCGTTTGTCTTTTCGATTATTCCCAACTCCGCCCCCGTCCTACGGTTTTTTGACCGTAGAACGGGTTTGTTCGCACTCTCACGCAGCGTGTTCATACACCTGAATAGCGCTCTCCTGCTGCAAAATATAGCCCAACTCGTCCACACCATTCAACAAACAATGCTTGCTGAAGGCAGCAATGGGAAACGTCAGTGCCGTTCCGTCGGGCAGTGTAAGTGTTTGTGCTGCTAAGTCCACGCTGAAGGGCGCATCGGGACTTGCTTCCACGACACTGAAAATGCGCTTCAGTTCCGCCTCGCCGACCACAATAGGCAGCAAGCCGTTTTTGAGCGAGTTATTCTGGAAAATATCCGCAAAAGACGACGAAACCACAGCGCGAAAGCCGAAGCCCCGCAACGCCCACGGCGCGTGTTCGCGCGAAGAACCGCAACCGAAATTGTTGCCCGCCACAAGGATTTGTGCGGTATTGGCGGGTGCTTGGTTCAAAACGAAATCCGCTTTTGGCGAAGCGTCGTCGTTGTAGCGCCAATCTTGGAAGAGGTGATTGCCGATGCCGACTTTATCGGTGACTTTTAAGAATCGCGCCGGAATGATTTGGTCGGTGTCCACGTTTTCGACCGCAAGCGGTGCGGCGTGGGATTGGAAGGCAGTGTATTTGTCCATAGTGGTCAGGTTTGATAATGTTACGATTTATTTATTGAGAATTGGATTCTTGTAGAGCCGATGCAGCCATTGCTTCCAAGATACTAATCCGTGAATCCGATTGTGCAAGAGTTTGTTGCCAATGCAGTTCGTTCGTAATATCTTCCAATATCTGCTGTGCAAGCTCATTTTGTGCCGCTTCCGGTAGCTTTTCCGCTTCGTGAAGCACGTGGGTCAGTAAAGTGGTCATGGTCGTATTTATAGGGATTGAGTTGTTTGCAAAGTTATTTGACCTTCAGATTTTTTTGAACTCTTGAGGAAAGCTCCTTTTGTGCTTTTGTTTGTGATGCTGTGTAGCCTCCATCCCAATATTCAGTACCATCAGTGCCAACAAACCCCCAATAACCATTAATTTTGACCGCTGCAAATCCCTGAATAAAATCACCTTTTGTCATTGTCTCAATATCGTATCGGGGGGAAATGATTTCTTTCATACTATTGTCTATAAAACCGATTTTGTCACCTGCTTGCACCCAAGAGAATTGATTAGAAAAAAAACCAACGTCATCATACTTCGGTGAAAGAACTTCCTTTCTGTTGCTATCAATAAAGCCCCATTTATTAGCCAACCTCACTGCGGAGTATCCATTTGAAAATCCTTTGATTTCATCATATTTAGGCGGAATCACTTCTTTGAGATTACTATCAATAAAGCCCCATCTTTTATTCTTTTTTACCATTGCATAGCCCTTATCAAAGTTCATAACCTCGTCATAAGTAGGCGGTACTACTTCTTTCATGGACTTATTAATGAAACCCCATTTATTATCTACTCCAACTATTGCAAAACCTTCAGAAAAGGGCATAACTACATTATAGCCTGCAAGAGCGAATTCCTTGAAATTACTGTCAATCATACCTCGCTTACCGTCAATTAAGAATGTCGCATAACCTTCAGAGAAAGAACTCAGATATGTGTAGGTTGGAGATATTACTTCTTTCATGGATTTATCAATAAGACCATATTTATTGCCAACTTGGATAACGATATATCCTTGCGCGAATGAGTAAACACCATTATACTGAGCCTTGAGAATTTTTTTTGTTTCAATATGAAAAAAATCCCATTTCCAGCCAGTCATGACTGCAACATATCCTGAGTAGTTTCCTCCGATGGCATCGTATTTAGGGGCAATCACCTCTTTTCCCTCTCTATCAATCAAGCCCCATTTACGTTCCAACTTTATTGGAGCATAACCGTTTGAGAAACCTCCAATAAAATCGTAACGAGGCGACAGTACTTCCCGACAATTACTATCTAATAACCCCCATTTATAGCCAATTTGAACAGCAATATATCCTTCTGCCAAATCAAGGATTTCCTCATATCGGGGAGAAACAATTTCTTGCATTTTGTTATTAATCACTCCCCATTTGCCACCCATTTTCACATGAGCATGATTATTAGCAAATTCTAATGCTTCTTCATAGCGAGGTGTAAGGATTTCTTTGCCATTAT
>Ga0075154_10002683_pt1 | contig 11517 bp, 8 predicted proteins | sample JI71714BDNA_FD_70965 | JGI IMG/M metagenome (GOLD analysis project Ga0075154, IMG submission 70965) | Wastewater effluent complex algal communities from Wisconsin, to seasonally profile nutrient transformation and Carbon sequestration -... | ecosystem: Engineered > WWTP > Effluent > Algae... | reverse complement strand
AGCAACATATCCATTTCCCGCTTGTTGGGATTTGGGGAAATTTCCTTGGCGAGTTTAACTAAACCGTCGGTGGTTTTGCCCATCGCTGAAAGTACGACAACGAGAGAGTTGCCGAGCTGTGCTGTTTTTACTACTCGTCTGGCTACTTCCAAAATGCGATCGACTGTACCAACCGAGGTTCCGCCATATTTCTGAACAATTAGTGCCATAGATTCTACACAAAGCTACAAAATACTTATCAAATAATACAAGCAGCTTCTGGATTAGAACCGATGTCGATCTTGTTTTTGAGGCTGGTAGGTGCCAATCAAGAAACCGGGTTTTTGGCTAGATTGAAGGTTTGAATCGAATACTTTGGCGAAAAAACCCGGTTTCTCGTCACCGCTGCGTAAGTTCAAAGAAACCGGGTTTTTGGGAGATTGAGGATTTTTTGCGAATATTTTGGCGGAAAAACCCGGTTTCTGGCTACCTATTAACCTCCTTCTAACTCTCGCAAACGCGCTTCTAAGGCTTGAATTCGCTGCTCGGCTTCTATTCGCTTTTGCCGCTCTTGTTCTGCTTCTGACTGCGCTTGTTCGACTGCCAATTCCGCTTGTTCAACCCGTTCATCAGCAGCCAGCAGCAAATTCCCCTCAGCATCCCACCAGCGCATCCAAGGCCGTTCTACGCCCTGATAAATACCGGAATATTGACCGATGCAGTATTGTCCGTCGGGATGAAGTTGGTCTAAAATGGGGCGAACAGATGTTGTTAACAGGATGCTTTGAGGGAGTTCTTGAAAGTTTTTCACAAAAGCACCGTCGGAGTCGGGTAATTGAGTGTGATCTGGAAAATCGGTAAAATCTGTTACTAGAAGTTCGGGTTTTTCGGTGACACTCATGTTGACCTCTTGAATGTTGAAAAATTATACTTATAATTGGTGAATGAGAGATTAATTATGCTATTATATCGTGGCAAACCTCCGATTGCTAGATAGAATATTTTAAATAATATGAGTCAGTACAACTTAATTATTTTCGACTTCGACGGCACTTTGGCAATTACCCACAAAGCTATTGTATTTTGCTTTACCAAAACTTTTGAGACTTACAATATTACCCCGCCTGCTGCTGATACTATTATAGGTACGATCGGCATCAATTTACCAAATAGTTTTAAAATCCTCCATCCGGCGATCGAGGAAAGCGCAATTCCTGAATGGGTTGAAACTTACCGCTCTTATTATCGGACGGAAGGTGAAAAGCAGGTAGAGTTATTTACCGGGACAAAGCAAGTGTTGCAGTTGGCGCGTCAGTCGGGATTGAGCCTGGGAGTTTTCAGCAACAAACAGGTTACTTTTGTTAATTTATTACTAAAAAATTTGAGCATTCACAGTTTTTTTGATTTGATATTAGGTGATAACGGACAAATAATTCCGAAACCCAATCCGACTGTTTTTCACTCGATTATTAAACCGCTGTTCCCGGAGTTGGATAACAGTCAAATTTTAATGGTTGGCGATACAGCGATTGATTTGCTGTTTGCTAAAAATGCTGGGATAGATGTTTGTTGGGCGGCTTACGGATATGGCGATCGCGCTCAGTGTCTCGCCCTAGAACCGACTTTCGCGATCGACGATATTTCAGAACTTGCTGTGTTCGTTCAAAATTAATTTTTCCTCTGTTTGTTTGAGAGAATAGTTTGAATCATTTAACTATAAAGTATTTAATTATTTTTTTTAGGATAGCCGGACGATGTATTTTTATTTAAGCTAAAAAATAAATGACCGAACTTGTAAGCCGCCCAAACTCTGCCAAGTAAACTATACCAGAGATAGAGTTATGGTGGGAACAACTATTATAAATTAACAACTAGGATTCCTGTGAAGGTAGAAGGCACAAGGCAGAAGGCAGAAGGAAAAAAAACGAGGGAAGCCAGATTTTCTTTAGGTAGAATTTAGCGCCAAAATTCTGCATGATAGCCTTCTAACTTCTGCCTTCGGAAAACAGGGAAATTCTGTTAAACTTTAGGGTGTGCTGGCAGTCGGTATCTACAATAAACTCAATTTATAGAAACTTATGCAGATCGATATAAGCATTCCTTCTGAAACGCTATCGCCGACTCGTACTGGCGGCACACCGAATTTAATAGAAGAAGTATTTCGGCTGTACGATCGCGCCCTGGCAGCTACCAGCAACGGCATCGCGATCGCGGACGCTACCCGGCCGGACAAGCCTATAGTTTACTGCAACGGTGCTTTCGAGCGGATTACAGGCTACAATCGCAGCGAAATAATCGGGCAGAATTGCCGCTTCCTGCAAGGCCCAGATACCGATCGCGCGGCCGTCGATCGCATCCGCGCGGCCATGAAAGAACAACACGACTGCAAAGTAGTTCTGAAAAACTACCGCAAAGACGGCACCGCCTTCTGGAACGAACTCACCATCTCGCCGGTGCGCGACAGCAGCGGGCTCGTTACCCACTTCATCGGCGTTCAATCTGATATCACCGATCGCTTCCAAGCAGAAGAAGCCCTCAAACAAGCCGAGGCAAAATACCGCAGCATCTTTGAAAACGCCACCGAAGGCATATTTCAAACCGCCCCAGACGGGCGCTACCTCAGCGCCAACCAGGCACTCGCCCGAATGTACGGCTACGATTCGCCGTCAGAACTGATCGCAAAATGTTCGGCAAAAAACCTTTACACCGATCGCACCCGCCGCGCTTCCTTCATGGCAGAAATCAGCAAAAACGGCTCCCTGAAAGAGTTTGAGTCCTGCGTCCGCCGCCAAGACGGCAGCACTACCTGGATCTCGGAAAACGTGCGCGAAGTTCGCGACGAAGATGGCGAACTCCTTTACTACGAAGGAACCGTCGCCGAAATTGCCGATCGCAAACAAGCCGAAGCAGCCCTGCGCGATCGAGAATACTGGCTGAAAACCGCGATCGACGCCGTGCCCGACGCCATCAACCTCACAGACAGCGAGGGGCGCTGGCTGATTGCCAACGACTGCGCCCTCCAACTTTTGGGCTGGGAAACCTCAGACTACCAGGGCAAAACTACTGCCGAACTCGCTGCCGCCGCCGATCCGAGAGTCAGAGAAATCCTCCTAACTTGGCAGGAAACCGACGAAACCACCTGGCAAGCAGGCACTCTTACCGACCGCCGCCAAATTGTCCCCTTGCCCACAGGCGGCAGCAATTTGTTTGAAGTGCGAAAAGTGCCGCTGTTCAACCCCGACGGTTCGCGCAAAGGTTTGGCAGTGGCGGGGCGCGACATCACGCAGGAAGTGGCAGCGGATGCAGCTTTGCGAGACAGCGAACAGCGGTTTCGGGCAATTTTTGAACGCGCTGCGATCGGCATGGTAGTCGCTACCCTCGAAGGTGTTGCGATCGCCACTAATCCGGCATTTCAAGCTATGCTGGGGATCTCGGAAGCTCAACTGCGGGGTCTCGGCCTCGACGACTGCGCGCACCCGGAAGACGCACAAGTTTCGCGCGAGTTGCGCCAACAGTTAGTCGCGGGCACCCGCGAAGCTTACCAAATCGAGAAGCGCTACCTCCGCCAAGACGGCAGCATCAGGTGGGGACGCCTCAGCGCCTCTGTCATCGACAGCAGTCAGGGAACGCCGCAGTTTATTTTGCAAATGGTAGAGGATATTACCGATCGCAAACAAGCCGAGTCAGCTTTGTTCCAAAATGAGGCTAAGTGGCGATCGCTGATTCTCAACAGTTCCGACATCATTACTATTCTCGATGCTAGCGGTCGCATTGTTTACGAAAGCCCTTCTGTAGAAAGAGTTTTGGGCTACGAACCCCTTGAACTCGATCGTCAAATTGCTCTCGATTCGATCCACCCTGACGACATTGCCTCGGTGATTTCCGACGGCGAAAAACTGATCGCAAATCCAGGCGTTCCGATCGCCCTAGAAGGTCGGTTCCGGCGCGCTGACGGTTCTTGGTGTTTTCTCGAAGGTGTGGGCATCAACTTGCTAGCAGACCCCGCTGTGAAAGGAATTGTGATCAACTCCCGCGACATGACGGCGCGCAGGCAAGCAGAGTACCGCCTCAGCAAAATCAACGAGTGCTTTTTGGGATTCACCACCGACGCCGCTGAGAACATCCAGCGCCTGACATCCTTAGCCGGCGAGCTTTTGGGCGGAAACTGCGCCATCTACAGCCACGTCGGTGGCGGACTGCTGCAAGCGATCGCGACTTGGCAAGCGCCGCCGGACTACCCGCTGGTCGATCGCGCCGAGGGCCACATCTGCACTGATGTATGCAGCAAAGGAAGCGATCGGGCTGTTGCCATTCCTGACTTGCAGAACACGATCTACGCCCAAATCGATCCCGCTGTCATCCGCTACCAACTGCGAAGCTATCTGGGACAAGCAGTGCGCCTGGGCGACAATTATGTGGGTGCGATGTGCGTTCTCTACACTGAGTCGATCGCGCCCACAGAAGCCGACTGCAAGCTGATCGGAATTATTGCCGCGGCGATCGGAGTTGAGGAAGAACGGGCCGCCGCCGCCTCGCGCGATCGGCAAAAATCCCAAGAATTGCAAACAGCTTTGCGCGACTTGCAGCAAACTCAAATGCAGTTAGTACAAACCGAAAAAATGTCTTCCCTCGGACAAGTGCTAGCAGGAATTGCCCACGAAATTAACAACCCAGTTGGCTTTGTCGCCGGCAACCTCTGCCACGTCCGAGGCTACGTTCTAGACTTATTAGAAATCGTGCAAGTCTATCAAGAAGAGTACCCAAATTCCCCTACAAAAATTCAGCAACAAGCCGAAGATATAGACTTAGAATTTCTAGCAAAAGACCTGCCCAAATTGCTCAATTCAATGCAGACCGGATGCGAACGCATTGTAGAAATTATTCAAACTCTCCGAAATTTCTCGCGGGCGGACGAAGCGAAAATCAAAACTGCCGACATTCACGAAGGTTTAGAAAGTACCTTGTTAATGTTGAACAGCCGACTGAAAGCAAAACCCAACTGGCAGGGCATTAAAGTGATTAAACAATACGGAGAACTGCCGCAAATAAACTGTCATCCCGGACTGTTAAATCAGGTATTTATGAATGTATTGGCAAATGCGATCGACGCCTTGGAAGAAAGCTGCAGCCAAGCAAAAAACACCGGAAATACTATCTTTCCTACTATTACCATTCAAACAGAAACAATTGATGATAAGAGCATTTTAATTCGGATTAAAGACAATGGCTTGGGCATTCCCGAAGATCATATTGTGCGTTTGTTTGACCCGTTTTTTACCACAAAACCCGTAGGTAAAGGCACAGGTTTGGGTTTATCAATTTCGCACCAAATTGTCGTTGAAAAACACAACGGCACATTGCAGTGTCACTCGGAACCCGGTAAAGGTACTGAATTTATCATCGAAATTCCAATTAAGGATCGCGAATTAAATAACTTACAATTTTAATTGTTATTGTGGAAGTTATTTAATTCTCATTCCTAAGTAGAAGGAATCAGGAAGGCACTACACGGATGAACACGAATACACGGATTAATTATTGAGTGTGTCAATTCATGTCATGTCCGTTTGATTCGGACTTGTATGATGTTAAATTTTGTAGGGGCGGGTTCGCCTATATTTTTGATAATTATCGACAAATTATATAAACCCGCCCCGCCCATACTTACTTACACCAATTCTCTAAATTAATGCTACAGTCTTGGGGCGGGTTTATCAATGTTATTTTTCGGTGGCAAATCTTATCGCGAACCCGCCCCTACCCAAACTGTAGCAAATTTTTAGAGAATTGGTATTAGAAACTGGGTTTTTTACCTTGGGTGCGGGCTACAACGCGTCTTTTCGTCAAAAAACCCGGTTTCTGAGTTCCCATGCTGGGAATTAAAAACTAAACTGCGTCCGCAAATTGCCCACAAAAATTGTCGGGTTGTTATCGAAATTGTTGGGATTGCCGATCGCATAAAATGCCGGCACGATCGAAACATGGTCGGTGAGAGGAAAATAATAAGTTGCCTCAATTTCGTACTGCGTGCCGCCATTCCCCCCGCCAGAAATCAGAAATCTCCGACCGCCAGTAAAGTCAAAAGGTACTAAATATGACACCGTAAGCAAAGCTCCTTCTTTGAACAAATCGGGAAATGCAACTCCTAACTGATAAGATTGATTTTTGATCGTGCCGTCGGGTCGGTTAGTCTTGGGAAATATATTGGTTTCGGCGTAGCCGTAACGGCCGAAAAGACCAAAACCGCGAGTGACTGACCAATCGAAATTGAAACTATAAGTATTCGCAGTCGCATTCCCCAGCCGACCACCAAAACCGTCATCTGCCACACCGTTTAACGGCTTGCTGTTAGGAGATCCAATTAAGCCGCCGATTTGCTGGATGTTTGAACGGCTGTACAAAAAGCGCAAATTAGTCCGATCGCTCGGACTGAATGTTAATTCTGCTGTAGTCGTATTTGTCCCGTCAAACAAGCCTTGAGACGGATTGGAAGCCGAATTAAACACGGAAGTTGGCAAAAATTCTGTACTCTCGCCCAAGTAACCAAAACGCAGTTTCAATGCGCGGCCGATATCCCACAAAGCCAAAGCACCGGCACCGCGTCGGGTAGCGCTTAACAAAGGGCTGTTGTTAGAATTAAAGCTGCTCGCACCGTCTACGAAAAAGTTAAATTTATTGTTGTCAAAGTAGCGGTAAAAATTAATCCGCGGCCCGACTACTACTTGCAAGCTGTTGGTAAGCGGGAACCGATAGGAAAGTTCCCGCAGGATAACTTCATTGGGATTTGCTCCGGCAGTTTGATCGAGAAAAGGAGTGCCGAATGTATTGAAAAAACCCGTTGAAGTATACTGGTTGGCGGGGGAATTGCCGTTACCTACAGCTAGCTGTGTAATCAATTCGTCTTTCCCTGTAAAGGAAGTAGTGAGAGTTAACCAAACTAACTGACTGAAAGTGATTTCTGGATCATCGTCCACTCTCTGCACAATTGGTCTGTTGGTGACTGGATCGCGTCCGGCTACTCGATCGAGCGGAGCAGCATTTCCATCTATTGCTTCAACTCGGACTCGATCGCCCGCAAAAGCTCCAGTCAGGTTAAACCAAGCAAATCCGTTTAGTTTAGTTGTCGTGGAAAATTGGTTGGCCTCCAATTCGGCAGTGCGGGCTTCTAAAGCATCTACTCGACCGCGCAATGTAGCTAATTCTGCTGCAAATTCTTCTTGCAATCTTTGCAAAGCAAGTAAATCTTCTCGCTTGACTAAATTACCAGTAGAACCGCCAATTTGTTTGGTGATTTGATCCAAGCAAGCGTTTAATCCGGCGGCAAATTCGTAGCGAGTCATTGCCCGATTGCCTCGGAATGTGCCGTCTGGATATCCCGCAATGCAGCCGTATCTTTCTACTAGGGATTGCAAGGCTTGAAAAGCCCAATCTGTCGGCCGCACGTCGGAGAGTTGGGAAACAGAAGTGACTTGTGCTGCGTCTTCTTGTATGCTGAGGTCATCAGCGCTGCCCGTCTCGCTGCTGATGTCGTCAACTTTGCTGGCTTCAGCAACGTTTTGAGACTGAGGAGAGTTTGCAATTTCTAACTCCTGTGGGGGCAATTCGCCAATTGCCTCCGTTATTTCTGGGGTTGTTGTTGCACGATCGACTTTTGCTATATCTTGTTTGGGTAAAGCAGGATCGACAGTTGCTATATCTGTTTGGGGTAAAGCGCGATTCACCCATGCTGCATCTGTTTCGGGTAAAGCAGGATCGACTTTTACATCTGTTTCGGGTAAAGCACGATCGACTGTTGCTATATCTGTTTGGGGTAAAGCGCGATTCACCCATGCTGCATCTGTTTCGGGTAAAGCGCGATTCACCCATGCTGCATCTGTTTCGGGTAAAGGGCGATCGACTGCGGAGTTAGTCTCTGCGGTAATCGCCGCTAACTGCGGTATCTCAATCTTACCTGCTGCCAGCGCTGCGTCTGGGGTAGCCCTAGGGAGAGCACTATCTTCTAGCGCAACTTCTGGAGTTGAGGTATCCTGAATTTGAGCTGTTGCGGAGATCGGCCCCAAAGGCACTGCCGCACCAGAAATCAAGAAAGACAGCCAAAAAGCTTTAACGGAGGTTGAATTATTCACCATACCACTCACACCACTTGTTGAAAATTAAATCTGGCCCATCTTAAACGATAAGCTTGCTTATAAATGTAGTTGGTTTAACAAATTCTTATAAATAGTTAAAATTCTTTTAGGAAGCGATCGATTTCCAATCACTAATCACTGATGACTACTGACTACTGACTCCTGACTAATTCCCCCAATGAAGTTTTTATTAGTTACAGATTTAGACAACACGCTAGTCGGAGATGACGAAGCAACTCAAGTTTTAAACCAGCGCTTGCAACCTGTGCGATCGCAAATTTGTTTGGTTTACGCTACCGGGCGTTCTTATGCTTCAACTTGCGAATTAATTGCCCAAAAGCAACTGCTATCACCCGACTATTCGATCGCAGGTGTAGGCAGCGAAATTTACCAAGACGGAATCCTCGATTTAGATTGGGCGGAATATCTTTCTCAAGGCTGGGATAAAATGGCGATCGCCTCTTTAGCACAGCAGTTTTCCCAACTTAAACCCCAATCCGTAAAAGAACAAAATCCTTGGAAAATCAGTTATACTCTGGAACCAGCAGCAGAAAATAGCTCGACAATCAAGGCTTTGCAGCAAAAGTTAACTGAATCGGGACTGCCAGCTCAAATCATTTTTAGCAGCAATAGTAATGTAGATATTTTACCACAAACTAGCAATAAAGGCAATGCCCTTACTTATTTACAAAAGCGCCTACAAATTCCATCTGAAGCAACATTAGTTTGCGGTGATTCGGGCAATGATATCAGTATGTTTGAGCAGGATTTCCGGGGAGTAATCGTCGCTAATGCTCTATCAGAACTCTTAGAATGGCATCGCGAATGCGGCACTGAAAATCATTATTTAGCCGGTTCTGCTTCCGCTTGGGGAATCATGGAAGGAATGGCATATTTTTGGGAATTTTGATTGCCAAAAATTCGGTTTGGTTTGTAGTTAGTTGTGAAGTCCTCAGTACAAACGCACCCCAAGCACCCCAAGTCCTGCAAACAGTTAAAATCTGTTCAGGAATCTCAACCGCGTATCGATCGAACCTGCGAGTTGCGATACCATCAGCGTGTACTGCTTTATCAAACCTAATCGAACTTCACTTGAGTTACCTCAAGCGAGTTGAAGTTTATTTCCTAGCCTGTTGGGCCCAACGTAGTGGAGGGAGTCGGCTATCCCAAGATAAGTCGCCTATTCCCCGATCGCCAAAGGTTCTATAGTTAAGTTGAGCGCCTAAACCTAAATTACTCTATCTATAAAAACTTATCTTTCTAGATGAACAAGATGTAGGTTGAGTCAACTATTTGCCCCTTTAGTTCAGTTCGCCAACGCACCGCCACATGGAACAAAATACTTTACCCGTAGAGGTGATTCTCTCTCACCCCCGCCAATATTTAGGTAGCCTGCGGCTCGATTGGACGCCACAACCGGGGAACTATGTAGATTTAGAGGGACAAACCTACGCTGTTTTGGAACGCCACCACCGCTATCAACTCAAATCCGGCCGCTACCAACTGCAAAAAATTGCCCTGTACGTGCAGTCGGCCACACCGCCGACGGAAAGAACTTTTGTAAGCGGCATCTGGGTTATTGGAGATGCTAGCTGTCGCTTTAATGCTCGATCGGAAATTCTGCGCTGCGCTGTCAATCCCAATGGCCCCTGCGACGGCTGTGGCGATTACCAAAAGTCTTGAACCATCAAGTCAATCGATTTTAGATTTTAGATTTTAGATTTTAGATTTAAGCATTGAGCCCACGGATAAATTCGGGGGCGCCTTTATCGGATACAGGTTTTTTATTTCTGGACGGATGAATCACCTGGCGGGTATCCTGGATGCTTTCCGTCAGTACACAATTTCACCTCGCCCAACTGAGAAACCGAGAGTGCCGAGAATCTCGGCGTCTCCCTCAATGACAATAAACTATCAAAACCAACTAGCAACTCTCGAATCGAATTTAACTTCTTCAGGTAGGGGGTAATCTATCTTCTGATAGCTGTGCAGCACGTCGCGAATGCCAGTATGAATCAAATTTTCTATGTGCAGCAACTGTTCTGAAGAACAGCGAACCTGAACTGTTTGGTTTGACAAAGACTCGCCGGAGTCGATCGCAGTATATCTATTAGGAACTCGGCTGAGCACATAAGCAATTAAATCTTGTCGCAATCCCGAAGGCGAAAAAGCTTGTTGGTATGGGTGCTTCGGATAAGACTCCAAGATAATTTCTACTTCCTCTGTGACTACAGCCAAGGTAATATTGACAAGATTTTTCTGCATTTTCCCTGTCCCCAAAGACTCGTTAACTAATATTTTTGTGATCCTTCTCGTTTTCGTCTGATTTCTCATGAATTTTAACCGGCTAATACCGCCCATCGTTCTTCGGTCATCACCAGCTCAAACTCAGAACTTACCTCTTCTATAACCCGCAGCACGTAGCAGGGAATCTTGTCGGATAAAATAGCACTTGCCACCGTACCAGTGTGAATTTCTAAGACTGCTTCTGCAGCAGCTTCAAACATCAGTCGCTGTCCCGGAAACATCACTCTTTCAAAGTACCAATTAGGAATGTTCCCAATCCGAACCACCTGAACTAGGTTGGTAACATTTGCGTAATAGCACAGAATCTGGTTGTTACCTTTATAAGATAGCCGATCAGACATTTAAAAAATCTCCACACTCTTTCAAAAACTTACTGAGACTTGGCTTTGCCTGTTAGTGGCAATTGTGAGTTTGGATCTTGACAAAAGGACAGACTTATTTTTTTTGTGTTATTCTATAGCACGAATCACATCTTCAGTTATTAATTTTTGTAGCATTGAGTAATCCTGCCAACATTGAGAGGTTTGGCGAAGAAACCCCGTTTGTTCCGGCGAAAACCCCCGGTTTGTTTGGTATGCAGGGCCTATATCCTGACTTATTAAGGTTGTTGTTCTGTTGCACCCGTTAATCGAAAATACCGTCACTTTCCCGAACTCTCCTGACAACAGATTCACTCTTTGGCAGTGGAATGGTGCTGAGAGTGCGATCGACCTTCAGATTTTGAGCTCGAAGTAAACTTTATCTAAAAAATATGAGGAAATTATGAAGACCATCATTTTTTTTTGATAAATATACTTTGGCCGCAGCCGGGATTACAACAGTTAGGCAAAAACCAGGTTTTTTAGCCAAAAACTTGACTGAATCTGTGCTCCTGGGTTAATAAACCAGGTTCTCAGGTAACTCTGCGTAAATCTTCGATTAGCCGGCCCAAACCGAGTTTTTTAGCAAAAAACTTGGCTGCCTCTGTGATTCCGGGTTTAAAAAAACCGTTATTGAGGCAAGTGTGCGTAACTTCTGGAGGAGTTATTCTGCCTGTAAATACGGTGATAGCCGATCGGCTTTGCAGGTAACAAAAAACCCCGACTCCCTGAGATAATCTCTA
>Ga0075154_10002682_pt1 | contig 11524 bp, 6 predicted proteins | sample JI71714BDNA_FD_70965 | JGI IMG/M metagenome (GOLD analysis project Ga0075154, IMG submission 70965) | Wastewater effluent complex algal communities from Wisconsin, to seasonally profile nutrient transformation and Carbon sequestration -... | ecosystem: Engineered > WWTP > Effluent > Algae... | reverse complement strand
TGGGATATTTTATAATCGGTTAAACTGGGGGATTTTATATTTAATTCTCGGTTTAAATAAATCAAAGGTAGCAGTCGCCCTCGCAATCGATATACGGGAGTTCCATGAAACATTTCGATGCGTTTAATTTGTTCTCCTTCTAATCGTAGCAATTCTAGTAAATTGACTTGTGGAATTGCGTATCGATCGCCGCCAGTAGTAATAATTAATGTCGGAATAATAGCTAGAGTCAAAGGGACTTTTAGCTTAAAAGTTGTACCTTTGCCTACTCGACTATAAACATCTATGGTGCCACTAATTTTTTCAATATTTTTGAGTACCACATCCATACCAACTCCCCTACCGGAAAGGTTTGTTACTTTTTCGGCTGTGGAAAAACTGGGGAGAAAAATTAAATTTAGTGCCTCGCGATCGCTCATTTGGCTGGCTTCCAGGGCAGAGATGATGCCGTTTTGGACTGCTTTATGTTTAAGGCGCTCTGGATCGATGCCCCCGCCGTCATCAGAAATTTCAATGTTTACCTGACCACTTTCGTGATAGGCTCGCAGAAACAGCCTCCCGATCGCGGGTTTGCCTTTGGCGGTGCGTACTTCTGATGTTTCAATGCCGTGATCCAGAGAATTTCTGACTAAGTGAGTGAGCGGATTGGCGATCGCCTCAATTAAAGTTTTATCTAATTCAGTTTCTTCTCCTTCCATTTCTAAATGCACTTGTTTTCCCAAGCTAAATGCTGTGTCGCGCACCACGCGGGGAAACTTGTTCCAAATTGTGCGAATGGGCTGCATTCTAGTTTTCATTACTTCTTGTTGCAATTCGGAAGTAACTAAATTTAAGCGGCTGGATACGGATTTTAAAGTATCATCATTTTGGTAGTTGGCTGTTTGTGTATTCACGAATTCTAGGATTTGGTTCCGACACAAAACCAATTCGCCTACTAAATTCATTACTTTGTCTAGCAAGCCGACATCGACTCGGATGGCGGTGTCAGCAATCTTGAATCGATCGCCCTCAGTATCAACTGGTGTTTGTTCGTTGGGGATATTCGGATTAGTCAGAATCGCCATTTTGCCCGTCGCAAACAAGCTAGAGTCCACCAAGGAACTATCTCCTGTTGCATCCTGTTTTCCCTGTGATGTTGGGACAGATTCTGGGGTAGCTATGCTGTCTTCAGAGGCGATCGCACTTGCATCCAACTCCTCACCCGATGATTGCAGTTTTGCCAGTCTCATCATTAAAGGAGTGCGATCGACTAAACTTTCTTTTCCTGTCGTTTCCAGCGCTTCCAAGTGCTCTCGCACGGCGTCGATTGTCTCCAGTAAAGCGCTAGTGATATCGGGAGTCATGACAATTGTGCGATCGCGCAACAGGCTGAGCAAATTTTCCCCAGCGTGAGCCACCGCTTCCAAATTCTCCACTCCCAGAAACCCACTATTACCTTTAATAGTGTGAAGATTGCGATAAATTCGATTCATCACCTCTGGATCGGAATCATTTTTTTCCAGAGCGACTAAATCCCCTTCAATTTGGTTCAAATATTCATAACCTTCAATCAGGAATTCCTTTACATCTTCATCGATTTCCATTTCTCCTGTTCCTTTTTCATGGATTTGATTCTTGAGTATAATAAATTATAGAAGACTTAAAAAATTTAGCGGGGTGCAGTCCCATCGCTCTTACTCTGACAGTCGGAGCTAAAAGATTGCAAACTTGACCTCATTAGTATACTATATTAATACAAATTCACAAAAAATATTCACATCCTGTCTGACCCCGTGTTTGTCAACCCTGCTGAGATAAATATCGGGATCGAGGATTGCCAGATACAGTTACCAGCCAGATACAGGACTTATAGGTCAAATTTTAACCACGTAAAAAATGCTAGAAGCAATCAAACAAGCAGAGCAAGAATTCAGCATACTCGATCGACTACCCATTGGTTTGTGTGTCATCGGACCAGATTTTTCAGTGCTGTTTTGGAACCGTATTTTAGAACAGTGGACAAAAATACCTAAAAAAGAAATCATCGGTACCAACTTAAAAACCCACTTTCCTCAACTCGACGAACCTAAATATCAGAGTCGATTACAACAAGTATTCAAAAATGGGTTGCCCGCTGTATTTTCTTCCCAACTGCACCAGTCCTTAATTGCCTCAAATTTACCCAACGGCAAACCCCGAGTCCAAAATACTAATGTCACTCCAATTCGAGCCATTAAAGGAGAAGGTTTTTACGCATTAATCGCCATTCAAGATGTTTCCGAACTCACGCACCGCATCCAAACCTATCAGCAAGAAATTAAGCACAGATTAGTAATTGAAGAAGAATTAAAGCGTGCCAGCATTCAAGCCGAAGCCGCCAACCGAGCCAAAAGCGAATTTTTGGCAATGATGAGCCACGAAATTCGCACTCCCATGAATGGAGTCATCGGCATGACGGAGTTATTGTTAGATACTCAATTATCTCCAAATCAGCGTAACTTTGTCAATACAATTCGCACCAGTGGCGATGCTTTGCTGTCAATAATCAACGATATCCTGGACTTTTCTAAGATAGAAGCAGGCAGATTAGATTTAGAGGAAGAACGCTTTAACTTGAGAAACTGCATTGAAGAATCTTTAGATTTGGTAGCGATGAAAGCAGCTACAAAACAGCTTGATTTAGCCTGTGAATTGGATGGCAATACCCCCACATTTGTCTACGGAGATGTCACGAGACTGCGCCAAATATTGCTCAATTTACTAGGTAATGCTACCAAATTTACCGAAGCAGGAGAAGTGGTAGTTAAAGTAACAGCCAAACGAATTATTGAGAGTAAATTCAACAGTATAGAACCACAAACAACCGCAACTAGCAACTACGAAATTAAATTTACTGTCAAGGATACAGGTATCGGAATTCCGCCCGATCGCCTAAATTTACTATTTAGACCTTTCAGTCAAATTGACAGTTCCACAACTCGGAAATACGGCGGCACAGGCTTGGGTTTAGCTATCAGCAAACGCCTTAGCGAAATGATGGGTGGCACGATGTGGGTAGAAAGTGAAATTGGGAAAGGTTCTCAGTTTTATTTTACTATAACATCTCAGTCAGCACCTCCTCCCAAGGAGAGTTTAAACCTCGATGTACCCCAGCCTCAACTAGCAGGTTTGCGACTGCTTGTAGTAGACGATAATGCCACTAACCGCAAGATTCTCACCCTGCAAGCTAAGTCTTGGGGAATGATTGTCCGCGCTGCTAAATCTGGCACTCAAGCACTGAAAGTTCTGCAACATGAAAATCAATTTGACTTGGGAATTTTAGACTTTCATATGCCAGAAATGGATGGAATCACTTTAGCTGAAAAAATTCGCACCTTCCCCAAAGGCAAAAATTTGCCTTTAATAATTCTCAGTTCTGGTGGCAGACCATCCCGCAAAGAAATTCAAGGTAGAGTTGAATTTGCAGCTTTTGTTTATAAGCCCATTAGGCAAGGGCAACTTCACGAAGTTTTACTCCGCATTCTTGGCGGTGAATGCACCAATAATCAACCCTGTATTGTTCCCACTCAATTCAATTTAGAAATCGCTGAAAAACGGCCTTTAAAAATACTGCTGGTTGATGATGTCGAAGTTAATCAAATAGTGGCAGCGCAGATGTTGCAAAAGTTAGGCTATAGCCCTGATATTGCTAGCAGCGGACAAGCAGCGCTGGATGCTTTGGCGCGTTGTGAATACGATATTATATTTATGGATATGCAAATGCCAGAGATGGACGGACTGGAAACTACTCGCCGGATTCGCCAGCAATTTACCGGGAATTCAATATTAGACGATCGTCGCGAAGAATCAGAAATATTGGAATTAGACCATCCAGAAAATCCCCAATCGACTTTTCCTTGGATCGTTGCAATGACGGCTAATGCCATGGAGGGCGATCGCCAAATTTGTTTGGAAGCTGGAATGAACGATTATATCAGTAAACCAGTGCGAGTCCAGGCGATAATTCAAGCACTCAATCTGTACGATCGCGTTGTGGATAGATCTGCACTAGATCCCTATTTTATAAATCCAGATGTAGAGCAGACTGAATTTGTGGAGCTAGAAAATCAGGCAGCCAAAAGTGATGTTGCAGAGACAACTATCGGGGAAACTCCAATGTCTCCTGTTACGGAAATATCTGCTTTTGAAGAGTTAAAAACAATCATAGCCCGTGCCGGGGTTTTGATTTCACAAATAGAAGCAAATACTCCATCATCGACACCAAGTTTAGCAGCAAATAATATTCATAATTTATCAGGACATTCCCATCCTCACTTACCTATTTTACCGCAATTTGATAACACCGAATTAGAGAAAATAGCACCCGCCTTAGTACCACCATCTACTGCCAAAATTTCCGTAACAAAGACAACGGAAATAGAATTACCACCAATCGACTCTCAAAACTTTGAAGAATTGAAGGATTTATTGGGGGAAGAAGCCGAGGAATTCTGGCTGGAAATAGTTAATAAATTTCTCGAAGGAGCAGAGCCAAAATTACAAGCGATGGCAGATGCAGTGAGTCGAGCTGATTGTCCAGCAATTAAAGCTTCAGCCCACGCTCTCAGAGGTGCTTGTAGCACCGTGGGAGCCATGCCTTTATTTCAATTGTGCGCCCAACTCGAACAGATGGCCAGAAATGAAACTATCGCCGATAGTCAAGCACTGATGTCAAAAATTCAAGCTGAATATCAGCGGGTAAAAGCTGCTTTACCATCGAGTCTAGCCGATGATGTTTGACAACAATCAAGTAATTTGCTCTCCCGCCCCTAGACTCCTTGATTTGCCAACTCAGGACGGGAGTTAATCTCAAATTTTAAATCCGATCGCACAAATATGAAATATCTGCAAGTATCTGGTACAATCATAAAAATAATTCAGAAATAAGGTAAAAAGTAATTACCAATTAATCACTAGGCACAGGTCAATAAAATTTGGCAATAAACAATCCTGAACTATCACCTAATTTGCATCTAAAATGATTAGTGCTGAATTTAGAACAAACCCGCAGACCACACCGAAAATTCTGATCGTTGATGACGAAGAAACCCAGCAGCTATTTACACGCAAAATTCTACAAAAAGAAGGATATCTGGTACTGGAAGCATCAAACGGTCTAGAATGTTTGGAAATTTGTCAAGCAAATTGCCCAGATATTGTGTTGCTAGATGCCATGATGCCTGTAATGGACGGATTTACTTGCTGCGCTCAACTCAAAGCAAATCCCAAAACCGAAAAAATCCCCGTGTTGATGACTACAGCACTAGATGACAAAAAATCAGTCAATCAAGCTTTTGAAGTAGGAGCAACAGATTATGTAACTAAACCTATTCACTGGCCAGTTTTGATCCAGCGAGTGCGGCGCTTGATTCAACAGTCACAACTTTACAGGCAGTTGATTGAAAGTCAAGAAAAGACCGAAAAATTATTACTGAATATTTTACCAGAATCCATCGCTCAGCGATTACAAGCAGAATCTAGCCCCGACTTAGTGATTGCGGATCACTTTCCCAATGTCAGTGTGTTATTTGCTGACATGGTAGGCTTTACTAAGCTAGCAGCCGAAATTTCTCCTATTGAATTAATTCTCAAACTTAACTCTATTTTTTCAGAATTTGATAAATTAACTGAAGAGTACGGGTTGGAAAAAATTAAGACAATTGGGGACGGTTATATGGTAGCATCGGGATTGCCAATACCTCGCGAGGATCATGCCGATGCGATCGTACAAATAGCCCTAGCCATGCAGCAAGCGATGGCGAGGCTAAACACCGAAACACAAGAATTCCATAGTCTGCGAATTGGCATTCATTCCGGGCCTGTGGTGGCTGGAGTCATCGGTACTAAAAAATTCAGCTACGACCTCTGGGGTGATACCGTGAACACCGCAAGTCGCATGGAACAGTACAGTTTTCCCGGCTGCATTCAAGTGACAGAAGACACCTACAAACAGTTGTCAAAACCACATTTGTTTACAGCTAGAGAAATAATGGATGTTAAGGGTAAAGGGAAGATGAAAACTTATCTTTTAGATTGCTCAAAACATTTCAACAAATGTACTGCATGAATGATTAATTAAAAATAAAAACTGGGAGGAAATCGCCAAAATGGCTTTAATTTTGATTACAGATGATGCAGCATTTGCTCGGCGGATGATTCGGAAAGCTGTGGAAGCAGGCGGACATGAAGTCATAGAAGCTGGCAACGGACAAGAATGCTTAGAGATGGCTGCTGCTCATTCGCCCGACTGTATCATGACAGATTTGTTAATGCCAGAAATGGACGGTTTTACCTTGCTGAAATCCCTGGACGAAAAAGGAATCAAAATTCCCGTAATCGTACTGTCAGCAGATATTCAAGACAGTGCACGGAAAAAATGCGAACAATTGGGAGCTTTTATGATGCTGAAAAAGCCTCCAAAAGCTCCAGAAATTCAGGATGCAATCCAAAAAGCTCTGAGTAGCAAATAGGAGATAGGAGAGTGGAGTTAACAGCCGATGAATTAGATGCTTTGAAGGAACTGATTAATATTGGCGTGGGTCATGCTGCTGGAATGTTGAATGAAATGATTCAATTTCCGATTCAGTTAGAAATTCCTGATGTTGAACTTTTATCCTCTCTTGAATTGCAAAGAGAATTAAAGCAACGTTTCGGTCTAGAGTTACTTTCTGTGGTGCAGCTAGCCTTTAGCGGTTCATTTTCTGGCAGTGCTCAGCTACTCTTTCCAACTGAGAGTGCGGTAAATCTAGTTTCTGTTCTCACTGGCGAAGATAAAGGAAGTCCAGACCTGGATTCTCTCAAGATTAGTACGCTCAGCGAGGTGGGTAATATGGTGATCAACGGGGTCATGGGTTCAATTAGTAATGTTTTAGACCAACCCTTAGACTATGCAGTTCCCTATTACGCAGAGGAAGAGATTCAGGAGTTATTATTAAAAGAAGAGTCTCTCCACTACGGCACTATCCTGTTAGCTCCTGCTCATTTTAGTATAGAAGAATTACAAATTCAAGGAGACATTATGCTGTTTTTTGATATGGGTTCATTCAAATTGTTATTAAAGGCGATCGCCAGTGTATAGTCCTAGTAAATATCCGATATTTCTTAATTAAAATTTCCCGAAACTAAGCCGACAACATGGAAAACCAAAATCAATCAATCCCCTTAGAATCTTCTAACATTGATGCTGTGGACAGCGGCGATTTGGGAGAAAAAGAAGTTCCACTAATCGGCGATAGTCAATACCGCCAACAACTAATTCTCGCTCTGGCAGCAGTTAGAGATGGGGACTTTAGCGTGCGCTTACCAGCCGATCGCGGATTGGGTGAAATTGCCACAGTCTTCAATGAAATGGTGACAGTCAATGAAAAATTTGCTGACGAAGTAGAGCGAATAAGTCAAGCAGTTACCGAAGCAGGAAAAGTACCCAAAAAAACAGTAATTAAAGAATTTAAAGGTGCTTGGGTTAACAGCTTGGATGCCGTAAACTTGACACTAAATAGCTTGATTGTACCGACAATAGGCATGGCAAAGGTACTGCACGCTGTGGCTAAAGGCGATTTATCGGAGAAATTCCAATTAGAAGTAGAAGGTAAACCAATTAAAGGATTATTCCGTCGCATTGGCACTACTCTCAATAACATGGTAGACCAATTAAGTGCTTTTGGCTTAGAAGTTACCCGCGTCGCCCACGAAGTTGGTAGCGAAGGAAAATTGGGAACCCAAGCAAAAGTAGAAGGCGTTTCTGGTATTTGGAAAGAACTTACCGAAAGCGTTAACTTGATGGCGGCAAATCTCACTAATCAAGTGCGGAACATTAATAAAGTTGCCATTGCGATTAGCGTGGGTGATTTGAATGAAAAAATTACAGTTGATGCCGAAGGTGAAATTTTGCAACTGAAAGATACTCTTAATCAAATGGTTGATAGTCTCAACGACTTTGCAAGAGAGGTAACGCGGGTAGCAAGGGAGGTGGGAACCGAGGGGAAACTCGGCGGTCAAGCACAAATTCACGGCGTGGCTGGTGTGTGGAAAGATTTAACCAAAAATGTTAATTTAATGGCGAGTAATCTTACCAGTCAAGTGCGAAATATTGCGGAAGTGACTACGGCCGTGGCTCATGGTGATTTGTCTAAAAAAATTACTGTAGAAGCTCAAGGAGAAATCTTGGAGCTGAAGAATACAATTAATAAAATGACCGATCGACTTGATGGATTTGCTTTAGAAGTGACGCGAGTTGCTCAAGAAGTTGGTGTTGAAGGCAAATTGGGAGGTCAAGCACAAGTTGCAGGTTTGTCTGGTACTTGGTTGACTTTGGCTGATAATGTGAATATTATGGCTGCTCACTTGACGGCACAAGTTCGCAATATTGCTGAAGTTTCTACGGCGGTTGCTGGGGGAGATTTATCTCATAAAATTACTGTAGAAGCTAGAGGGGAAATTCTGAAACTGAAAGATACTTTGAATACCATGGTGGATCGGCTTAATACTTTTGCAGATGAAGTAACTAAGCTGGCTCAAGAAGTAGTTTCGGGACAGTTGGGAGGACAGGCGAGGGTACCCGATATCGGCGGTACTTGGAAGGATTTGACGGATAATGTTAATTTGATGGCTGCTAATTTGACCCAGCAAGTGCAGCAGATTTCTCAAGTGGCGATCGCCGTTAGCAGTGCTTCGGAGGAATTGATTAGCGAAAGCCAAAATATGGGGGCTGCGGCTGAAGAAACTTCGGCTCAAGCTGTTACGGTATCGGCGGCGGCGGATTTAGTTAGCACCAATACTCAGTCCGTTGCTATCGGTATTGAGCAGATGAATTTTAGCATTAGGGAGATTGCTAAAAATGCTTCGGAAGCAGCCACAGTTGCTTATTCGGCGGTGAAGATGGCGGAAACGACTAATGAAACGATTACTAAACTCGGTCTCAGTAGCGCAGAAATTGGCAATGTTGTTAAGGTGATTACTTCGATCGCCCAACAGACTAATTTATTAGCTCTCAATGCTACGATTGAAGCGGCGCGGGCTGGAGAAGCGGGCAAAGGTTTTGCGGTGGTGGCGAATGAGGTGAAGGAGTTGGCGAAACAAACTGCGGCTGCGACTGAAGATATCAGCAAGAAAGTAGAAGCTATTCAAGGTGATACTAGGAGTTCGGTGCAGGCGATCGCCCAAATTACTTCTATTATCAACCAAATCAGCGATTTTCAAACTACCATCGCCAGTGCAGTGGAGGAACAAACAGCCATAACTACCGAAATTTCGCGAAATGTCAATCAAGTTGCGATCGGTTCTTCGGAAATTGCCCGTAATATTACCAGCGTAGCCGAGGCCGCGGGAAGTACGACCGCCAGTGCTAGCAATACTCAAAATTCGGCGCTCGAATTGTCGAAAACCGCCACCGAACTACAACAACTTGTCAGTCAATTCAAGTATTGATTTTATTAGTAGTCAGTAGTTAGTTATGATTATACGTTAAGAGGTTCCCTGACAGTAGCTGGGAACCTCTTAACATACAATCATCTTTGAAAAATCTACTTAAATTATTACAAAAATACCGCCATGAATATTTACTCACATCCCATCGCTTTAATTCTGATTGGTGGCAGTGTAGAGGTAGAAAATAAGAGACTATACGACACTATAAAAGCCGACGAATATGTATTTGCTACAGCTACCGATTTGTACAATTGCTTAGATATTGCTGAGTGCCACCATCCCAAAGCAGTCATTTTAGATTTTGCATTTATCGAACATAATTATTTGCAGATTATCCAATTTTTACACTTTTTGCAAATACCCACCATCATCCTCAGCGATGATTTAGCCAAAAATATGATTCAGTATTTGTCCCTGGCCGGAATTTTTGCTACCCTCAAAAAAACTAACAATGAATTAGAACTGCGCCATGCCCTAGCAATGGCTGTCTATCCCAACTATTTCAACTCCCTTGATTCCCTAAATCAAAGTCAGAGTTTTGACTTAGGATTTATCCAAACAGGGAAACAAAATAAATTACAGGATGTGGTGAACAAAGCCATCCGCACAGCCATTTCTCAAATGAGCGAAACCATCGGCTGCAAAATCGAATTTCAACCACCTTTTTTTCATGCACTGTCGCCTCTATTTTTACAAAAAAAAATGAGAGATACCTTGGGCAACAACTTATTATCTGTAGCTCAAATTAATTTTACAGGCAATTTATCTGGTTCAGCTCAGTTATTATTTTCCTGCGAAGCGGCAGATGCTTTTGTCTTGGGAATCAACGGCGGTGGCGATGTCGGAAGTGATAAATTCAAGCAAGATAAAGCCGACATCATGGGAGAAATTGGCAATTTAGCGATTAGCGGTATCGTTGGCACATTTAGCAATACATTAAAATACGACCTCGGTTATGTAGTTCCCAACTATATAGAAGGTTCTGCGGAGGATATTTTTACCGCTCTTAATTTTAATATCAGGTCAACAATTATACTGTTGATGTCCCATTTTAAAATCATAGATTTTCATGTAGAAGGAGATTTTATTCTGTTTTTTCAAGCTCGTTTACTTCTAGATCTGATGTTTAGAGTCTAATTTAAAATGCCCCCCATTAAAATTTTAGTAGTTGATAAATCCGTAGTTGTACGCCGATTATTAAGTAATCTCCTCGATGCCGATGCAGCATTAGAAGTTGTAGGAACTGCGCCCAATGGTAAAATTGCGTTGGCTAAGATTTCTCAGGTGAATCCTGATTTGATTGTGCTGGATCTGGAAAAACCCGAAATGGAAGGCTTACACACCTTGGTAGCTATCAGGGAAAAAGACAAAAAAATTCCCGTTATCATGTTTAGCTCCCTCACAAAAATGGGTAGTTCTGCTACTTTGGAGTCTCTCTCTCTTGGCGCTACAGATTACTTGAGTAAGCCTGAAAATTTTAATAGTAATGAAGTGATTTCAGCCTACGTTCGGGAGCAGTTAATTACTAAAATTAAAATCATTTGCCAGACCAGTTTAATGCCGAATTTAGCCCCTAGGGAAGTAGCAGAAAAAGCTCAAACTATTTCTCCTGAAGCCCCCAAACATCAATCGCCTTTTCTCTCCCCCCCTCCAGCGATAAAAAATATTAAATCTCAGGTGGAAATTGTGGCTGTAGGGGCATCAACGGGAGGGCCGAATGCTTTGGAAACTGTTTTGTCGGCGTTACCGGCTAATTTCCCCGTACCCATAGTGATTGTGCAGCATATGCCACCTATATTTACAAAGCGTTTGGCCGAACGACTTGCTCAAAAGTGTCAGATTCGGGTGGAGGAAGGTTTGACAGGGGGTATTCTCGCACCGGGAGTTGCTTGGATAGCACCGGGAGATTATCATATGTTGTTAGAAAGACAGGGTTTTGAAGTGCAAATTCGGACTAATCAAGATCCTCCAGAAAATTCTTGTCGCCCTGCGGTTGATGTGTTGTTTCGATCGACTGCTAAAATTTATGGTGCGGGGGTTTTAGCTGTAGTGCTGACGGGGATGGGACAAGATGGACTTC
>Ga0075154_10002681_pt1 | contig 11529 bp, 6 predicted proteins | sample JI71714BDNA_FD_70965 | JGI IMG/M metagenome (GOLD analysis project Ga0075154, IMG submission 70965) | Wastewater effluent complex algal communities from Wisconsin, to seasonally profile nutrient transformation and Carbon sequestration -... | ecosystem: Engineered > WWTP > Effluent > Algae... | reverse complement strand
GGGTTGGCTACGGTAAGTTTTATCCTCTCGTAATTGGGGCGGGCGTGGGTATAAGCGTGGTATAAATCGCGCAGGTCTTGTTCGCTGCTCAAAAATTGGGCTATTTGTATCATTTTTTGCTAAACAACTAAATTTTATATTTTTTGTAAATATGTGGAAATTTCTAACCGCCTTATCCTTGTGTTGGGGGCATTTATGGGCTCAAACGCCCAAACCTATCGCAGCGGTAATGGCTGGACATTATACGGATACAACAGGGCTTTTTTGGTTGGCTTTTGCCCCCAAAGCTAAGGTTTCTGTTGAGAATTTGAGCGAATTGATAACAAAAAAACACGCCGCTTGGTTTGGCAAAATAGAGAAATTGGCGATTAAAGACAGTTTTTTGAGCAAAGAAGCGAAAATTTTTCACGTCATTTGCCACCGAAACCCCAAACCCGCTACTACTGATTTTAGTTTTGTAACCGGCTCTTGCGCTTTTCAGTATTTTTTCCCCTTCAACAAAGCCCGCCGCACTCGCAATCCCATTTTCACGATAATGCAAGCGCAAAAGCCCGAGTTTATGCTCTGGTTGGGGGACAATATCTACTATATTTTGGGCGAATGGAATAGCAACAAGCAAATGTTGAAAAAAAATCTTCGCGTCCGCAACCGCCGTCCTATCAAAGAGTTTATGGAACTTTGCCCCCAATATGCGCTTTGGGACGACCACGATTATGGACCCAACAACAGCGATGGTAGTTTTAAAAATAAGAATAAAACGCTGGCTATGTTCAAAAAAACCTGGTTAAATCCTTACTACGGGTTCGAACAGGGCGAAAATACAGGCGTTGCTTCCCATTTTCAGCGGGGCGATTGTGCTTTTTTTATGATGGATACGCGCTGGTATTCTGATTTGGGGGCTAATGTGATGCTGAGCGATGCGCAAATCGCTTGGTTGGAAAAACAACTGTTGGCTTCTACCGCCAACTTTAAATTTATCTGCTTGGGTGCACAGGTGCTAACCGACGACAAACACGGCGTACATTTGGGCAAGTGCCCTGTAGAGCGGCAAAAACTAATAGATATGCTCACCCGCAATAACATCAAAGGGGTGGTTTTAATCAGCGGCGACCGCCATTTTTCCGAAATTAACCAATGGAAACGCGATAATGCCTACACTTTACAAGAATTTACCATCTCTCCCCTAACCAGTTTCATAGACGAACGCGCGAGCAAAAACTCGTACCGCTTGCCCAATTCTTTTATCACCGAAACCAATTTTGCCCGCTTTGACATAGCGGGTGAGGGTGACAATCGCACTTGCACTGTAGAATTATTAAGTAGAACGGGCAAAAGCTACTGGAAACACAGTATTAGCCTCAAAGAGTTGAAATAGATTATTTACAAAATTATATTTTTTTTCCTAAATTTAAACTTTTAACGTATGTCCAACCCCAATTATAAATTCCAACACGTCAAAGTGTACGGCAATTCTGAGTATTTATACCAGAATATGAAACAGTATCGGCGCGTATATGATGTTGCTGAATGTACTTATTTGTACGCTGAGTTAGCTTTATTCAATAAACTGTTTGATGAAGGCAATTGGAACGCAACAGCCCGATTCAAATGTTTTAACGTAGAGGACGAAAGCGAAGTATGCGACGTTACCAAAGCGATTAAAGCCTCCAAAACCGATAATATCGTCTATGCGCGCGAGGGTTGGGGAACAGAAAAACCAGGTTGGTGGAAAAAAGGACACTATCGCTGGGATGCTTTTGTAGATGAGGAAAAAGTAGGCTCTGCCGAGTTTTTTGTAGAGGACAAGGGCGTAGTAACCCCCAACTCCAACCCCCATTTGAGCCTTAATCACGTCAAAATGTTTGAATGTGGCGATGATGATTACCCAAGTTTGGGCACTCGCACCTACTACAAATCTTTCGCCAAAGCCAACACCAGATATATTTACGTAGAACTCAACGTAACGCTAGCCGATGCTACCCGCCCAACACCTTTGGAGTTCACGTTTAACTACTACAACGATGCTGGACAGTTCAAAGCCACCACCGATTATTACCATATTTGGAAAAAAGAGGAATCTACTATCACTATAGATGCGGGTTATGGAGCAGCCACAGGCAATTATTGGTTTGAGGACAATTATACTTTAGAAATTATCTATATGGGGCAACGCATCGCCATCGTCCCCTTCTCTGTGGGGGCTGATTTTGTGGAACACGAGGGCAGTTTGCCTTTTGATGTGGATTCGCGCGTAACCACCACAGGCAGCACTAAAGAGAAAAAGCCTAAAGTAGAGAAGAAAAAGATGACTTTTGAACAAGCTACTGGCGAGTTATCCAAATTGATTGGTTTATCAACGGTCAAAAAGCAACTGGAAGAGTTTTCTACCTATCTACAGTTTCTACAAATTCGCAAAAAGAAAGGGTTTGAAGAAAGTGGCAAATTCAATATGCACGCAGTTTTTACGGGTAATCCTGGCACGGGCAAAACCACAGTAGCCAAAATGCTGGGCAATATCTACCACAGTTTGGATTTATTGAGCAAAGGGCACGTTCACGAGGTAGGGCGCGCAGAATTGGTGGGCGAGTACATAGGACAAACCGCCCCTAGGGTGAAAAAAGCCATTGACAAAGCACGCGGGGGGATTTTGTTCGTGGATGAAGCCTACAGTTTGACGGACAGAGGGGGCGATGAAGGGGGTGGTGCTAACGATTTCGGCAAAGAGGTGGTAGAAACCCTAATCAAAGAAATGAGCGACGGACAGGGCGACATAGCGATTATATTCGCTGGTTATCCAGAAAAAATGCAACAATTTCTCAACTCCAACGCGGGCATAAGCTCGCGAATTTCTAGTATTATTAGCTTCCCAGATTATAATCCTAACGAGTTGATGCTGATAGCAGATTTTGCAGCCCAGCAAAAAACCGTCGTCATAAGCGAAAAAGCCAAAGAGTTTATACACCGCCAATTGGTGGAAGTGTACAGAAATCGGGACAAAAATTTTGGTAATGCGCGCTACATCCACGGGATAATAGAAGAGTGCAAAGAAAATATGGCTTTGCGCTTGATGAAATCCACAGACATTGAAAACCTAACCCGCGAAGAACTTTCTACAGTAGAACTGCCCGATGCGGAAAAAGCGTTCGGTATCAACTCTAACAGCCGCGTGGATATACCTGTAGATGAATTGCAACTAGCCGAAGCGTTGAAAGAATTGCACGCGCTCACGGGAATGGATAATATCAAACGCGAGGTGGAAGAAATGTCCAAATTGGTGCGTTATTATACAGAAATTGGCAAAGATGTGCGCAAGGCATTTTCTCTACACACCGTTTTCACGGGCAATCCTGGGACGGGCAAAACCACAGTAGCGCGGATTATCGTCAAAATTTATAAAGCCTTAGGCGTATTAGAACGCGGACATTTGGTAGAAGTGGATAGAAAAAATCTAGTTGCCGCTTTCTCTGGCCAAACTGCTATCAAAACCGCCGAACTTATCGCCGCCGCCAAAGGTGGGGGCTTGTTTATAGACGAAGCCTACTCTTTGGTTAATGGTCCTCACGACGACTTTGGTCGCGAAGCTATAAATGTGCTGTTGAAAGAGATGGAGGACAAACGGGGCGAGTTTATGGTTATCATAGCGGGCTACAGCGAGCCGATTAAATTATTCTTAGAATCTAATCCGGGTTTGATGTCCAGATTTGATAAAACTTTGCATTTTGAAGATTATAATGTAGCCGATTTGATGGAAATAGCCAACGATATGCTGGAGGTTGAACATCTAAAATTAGACGCAGAAGCTACCACAGCTTTGGAAAAACATATTGGGTTGTTATTAGAAAACAAACATCAATACTTTGGCAACGCGCGCACGGTGCGCAAAATCGTGAAAGAAATAGCCCGCCGCCAAAATCTGCGCTTAGCTTCTTTAGAACCAGCCGCCCGTACCCCCGAAATGGTGGAATTGGTAAGTATAGTCGATGTTACCGACTTGCACTTAGTAGACCAAAATATGTCAGGAGATGGTCGCAAACGCATAGGTTTCTAACCCGCTCCGTTGATTTATACCTTGCTAAAAACCTCAACTGCTTCTGTAGTTGGGGCTTTTTTTTGCAAAAATCAACCCTATTGGTTAAAAATAGCTACCTTTGCGCCTTCATAAGAGATAAAAATTTATATCAAAAAAAATTATTATGTCGGGCAAAATCCATTTAATACTTGGCCCTATGTTCTCGGGCAAAAGCACCACCCTACTCACCCGTTACCGCCGTTATCGGATAGCGGGCAAAAACTGTTTGTTGATAAAATATGCGGGCGATAATCGCTATTTTGCCAACGAAGAGCAATTAGTAACCCACGATTTGATTAGCTATAAAGCTGTGTCCTGCCGCCGTTTGTCGGATATGAACGAATTGGTGCGCAATTACGATGTGGTTTGTATAGATGAGGTTCAGTTTTACCCCGATGCTGCTGAAACCTGCGATGCTTGGGCAAATGCTGGACTAATTGTGGAGGCTTGTGGTTTGAACGGAGATTTCAAACGCCGCCCTTTTGAGCAAATTAGCCGCTTAATCCCCTTGTGTGAAAGTATCAACCATATTTGCGCCGTGTGTAAAGTTACGGGCGAAGATGCGCCTTTTTCTAAGCGACTTTCCAACGAAGAAGAGCAAGAAGTGGTGGGCGGAGCGGATAAATACACTTCTGTTTCCCGCGCTGTGTATTTTCAACCCTAATTTGGCGATTATATGAAAATTTACCATTGTATAGGGCTTATGTCTGGTTCGTCTTTGGACGGTTTGGATTTAGCATACTGCCGTTTTGAGTTTGATAATCAACAAATTACCAACTGGGAATTATTGGCAGCCGAAACTTTGCCTTATAGCGAAATGTGGGTAGAACGGTTAAAACACCTACCCAGCCAAAGTGGGTTGATTTTACACAAATCGCACATTTATTACGCTGAATACACTCAAGAACTGTTGGATATTTTTATCAAAAAATACCAAATTAAAACTGTAGATTTTATCAGCTGGCACGGGCATACCGTTTTCCACTCGCCGCAGTTGGGTTATAGTTTGCAGTTGGGAAGTGGGGCGGTTTTGGCATCCAAAAGTGGAATTGATGTGATTACAGACTTTCGCCAGCAGGATATTAGCGCGGGAGGGCAAGGCGCGCCTTTAGCCCCTTTTGTGGATAAAGTATTGTGGAATGATTGCAATTTTTGTCTAAATATAGGCGGCATAGCTAACTTGAGCGCGAACTTGGGGGAAAAATACATAGGTTTTGATGTTTGTTATGCCAACCAAATTTTGAACCGACTTGCGCAAGAGTTGGGTTTTTTGTACGACAATAGCGGAAATTTAGCCCGTCAGGGAAAAATTGATGAAAATTTACTCGCCGAGTTGAAAAATTTACCCTTTTTCGGGAAAAAATACCCCAAATCGATGAGCAATGAGGAAGTTTTGGGCATCTATTGGCCTGTATTTGAACAAGCACGGTTGGAAATCGCGGATAAGTTGGCTACAGCCACCGCGCATATAGGTTATGAGATTGGAAAAGCCTGCCAGAAAATAATTTCTATAGAAAAATTGAATAGCGAAAAAATGCGTATGTTAGCCACAGGCGGGGGCGTTTTCAACTCATTTTTGATGGAGCATATCAACCAAAATTTGCCCAAAGAGCTAATGTTATCCGTACCCGACGAACAAATTATCAAATTTAAAGAAGCTGTTTTAATGGCAGTTTTGGGGCTGTATCGGTTGGAGAATATACCCAATACCCTAACCAGCGTAACGGGTGCGCGGCGAACTTCAATAGCGGGTGCTGTGTATGTAGGGCGTTGATTATCATATTTTTATAATCTTTTAAAATAAAAAACAATGTTTAGACTTTTTGTATTCTCAGCCCTTATTTGGGTAGCTTGTGGGCAAAAAAACAATAGCCAATCCACACCTACAGTTGCCCAGCCCAGCGTACAAACCAACAGCCCAAGCCCGCAACCAAGCCCACAGAACGATTTTTCTAAGTTTGCGGGAAACTATGAATTTTATATGGACGGGGGAAAAAATGCTGGCGGCACAGCCGTTTTTGTGGGTTATATGTTCAATATGAAAACAGCGGATAATATCTCCATAAGTGGCGATGGTTATCAAACGGGTTTTGAAGTAGTTTGTAGGGCTGAGTTCGTACCCAATAATCCCAACTCGATAGAATTAGTTCTGGAAGCTATCACCCGCGAAAGTTCTATGGATTATCTGCAAGAAAAATTGGATAAAAAAGAGCGGGTAGTTTTCGCAACAGTCAATAAATTAGATAATAAATTACAGTTTTCGTCTGAATATATTTACGACAACAAAGATGCGTGCAAAAATTGTGCGCTAATCGCCGTTGGCAAATAAAAAAACAGCTACTCAATAAGCCGAGTAGCTGTTTTTTTTATACATAGAAATTGGGTTACTCCCTCTTTTGGTTGTAAATTTTTTGCAATTTAGGGCATTTTTTGGCTATTTTTTTCTCCATTTTGGTTTGGTAAGCCTCTCTTTTATCTTCAGGCAAAATAGACAAACTGTACCGAATAAGCGCAATTTCGTGCATTACCTGCACCCGCAAAGCAGCCATATTAATCGCCATTTCTATCTTATCCATACCCGACAAACCAGCCATTTTTTCGTTAGCTTTGGATAATTCTTTGAGTGAAGCACAATCGCAAAAATGAGCTGCCGCCTGCTTTTCGTTAATTTCTTTAAACAGTGAATTGGGCAAAGGGGGCGCGCCAGCACCGTTGGCTATATCTGTGTATTCGAGCGTTTTCGGGCAAGTTTTTTTAGCTTCCGCCAATAGGTACAACTCATCTTCAGACGTAATTTCGCCCTCTATTTCTTCCATTTTGGTTTGCATATTACCCACACAGTTGCGCCCTTCGTTCTGTAGCAATTGTAGCGGCTCAGCCGCTTCTTCGTCGCTAAGATATTGGCGTTGATAAGCGATAGATAGCAAAGCCATTTTGCTAGTTTGTTCGCAATTGCAGAAAATATCGGCTGCTTCTTTCAAGATGCGTTCTTTGGTGGTAGTTTGTGCAAAACCTGTCCAAACAAAACCCGAAAAGCAAGCCAATAACAAAAATTTAGCTGACATATAAAAGATATTTTAGTAATTCAAAAAAGATATTTTATCAACAAAGATGCAAAACTAAGCAAAAAAGTATAAAATTTAAAATTTTATGGATGAAAAAGGGCAAAAAAGGGTAAAAACTGCAACCTTAAAGCTGGGATTACGTTAAAAACTTTTGCGGTGTAAAAAAAATTGGTTAATTTTGCGCCGCAAATTTTAAAAATAATTTTCAAACAAAAATTTTTCAAGCATGAATTTTTCAAAATTCCTCTACAAGACCACGTCGCTCTGCACGTTGGGGCTCTTGCTGAGTTCGGAATTGAGTGCGCAAGTTACGACCAATGGGGGTTCGGGCTTAGCAGCAACCTATCCTAGCTTAGCCGCAGCCATCACTGCGCTAAATGGGGCAACTATCAGCAGTCCTGTGTTGATAACGCTTACGGGGGCTGAAACGGCCCCTGCTGGTGGGTACAACATCACTGCTCAAGGCACAGCAGCCAATGGCATTACCATTACAGGCTCGAGCAGTACAATCACCGCCTCCAACGCACAAACGGCGGGCGCGCTGAATGACGCAGTGTTTAAATTGGTAGGTGCTGATTTCATCACCCTGCAAAATTTCACTATGCAAGAGAATGCTGCCAACACAACCACAGCAGCAGCCAGCAACAATATGACAGAATGGGGGGTAGCTCTTCTGTACGCTACTACCGCCAACGGCGCTCAAAATAATACGATTCAGAACAATACGATTTCTTTGAACCGTACATACCAAAACACCTTTGGGATTTATGCTAATGCTACCCATACGGCTGCCGCCCCAACTACTGCTGCCACTGCAATCGCAGGCGGCGGAAATAATGGTTTGTTGATTACAAATAATATTGTACAAAACACCAATAATGGAATTTTAGTATTGGGGGCTACAGCTTCAGCTAACCAAAATGACGGAATTTCAATAACCGATAACTCAGTCTTAGATTTTGGTACAACAGGGACTTTTTCTGGTTACGCAAACGTTTCTGGCTCTGTTTATGGTGTCAATGTGCGCAATTCCAAAAATGTAACCATTACAGGTAATACCATTACCTCTTCTAATGGTGGGATGACTTCAGGGACACTAAGAGGGATTTTTTTTCCTGCATTCACTAATGCCCCTACAGGAAATGTGGTCTACACGATAGACAACAATACGATTTCCTTGCGCCCAGGCGCGGTTGGTATTGCTTCAACGGGTATTGATTTGTTAGGAACTACTGCAGGTACAAACACCACAGTTTCTATTTCAAGCAATACATTTACTGCTTTTGGGCATACGGTAGCTGGCGCTACTGGTGCAGTAACTTTTATTTCTAACGTTTGTCCAGCAAATGTTGCGAATACTAATAACAACAGATTTAGTAATATCACCTTAAATACTACAGGCAGTGTAACTTTTATTACCCAGAATTTTCTCCGCCCAGCCAATGCGGTATACAATGTCAACAATAACCAAATCGTTACAGGTTTTTCCAAAACAGGAGACGGTGGAACCATTCAATTCTATCTTAGCAACAATTCAAGCCCTACCTCTGTAATAGAAAATAATAGTGGGAATAATTTTTCGAATATCACTGTAACTGGCGCCACAATAATTGGAGGATGGCTTAACCAAGATGGTTCTGTTAGTGTTCCTTTTGGTACTGTAAAAAATATAGCGAACAATACTTTCAATAACATTGTGGGTGGAACTGGAACTATTACGCTATTGACTGTTGGTTACAGCAACTCCACAATTACCAACCCTTCACTTATCAACGGAAATACTATCAGCAACATTACCTCAGCAGGCCAAATCACAGGGATAATTTCTCCTGCTGGCACACAGGCTTTCGTCGGAAACAATGTTGTAGGGCTTTCTTCTAATGGCGCTTCTACAATAACAGGTATAGCCATAACGGGAGGAGCTACACAAACTATTTCCAAAAATAAAATTGGCGATTTACTAAATTCAAATGCAGGTGGGTCTGTACAAGGGATAGCTGTAAGCTCAGGAACGACCATTAATATTACTAACAACACCATTGGAGATTTAAAAGCTACTGCCGCTAGTGCAACAGCAGACGCTGTTAGAGGTATTAGTCTTACCTCCTCTACTACAACTAGTACAATCAACGTATATTATAACACTGTATATTTAGCAGCAGCCTCTTCTGGTATAAATTTTAGCACCTCAGCTATTTTCCATACCACAAATGCAACCGCTACCACAGCCGCTTTGGATATGAGAAATAACATTTTCGTAAATAATTCCACTGCTAATGGTACAGGAAATGCTGTCGCTTTTAGACGCTCTAACGCTACTTTAACCAATTTCGCGGCTACTTCCAACAATAATGATTTCTTCGCTCCGATTATTTTTGCTGACGGTACAGTTACAAACGCTACTTTAGCGACTTACCAAGCAACAGTAACACCCCGCGAAGCCAATTCTATTAGTGTAGCTCCTAATTTTACCAGCATTGCTGCCAACAACTCAGGCTTTTTGCATATCAATCCAAATATAGCCACACTGATAGAAAGTGCTGGAGCTAATATAGCGGGTATTACTGACGATTTTGATGGCGACATCAGACAAGGCAACGCAGGCTATACTGGCACAGGCACAGCCCCAGATATGGGTGCTGATGAGGTAGAAATTATTATTACCAATTGTAGCGGCACACCAGCTGCTGCCGTTGCTTCGCCTGCTACTGGAGTTTATTGTTCAGGAGCAAATCCCACACATACTATGTCCGCGGCTGTACCTGTAGCCACTACAGGCATCAACTACCAATGGCAAGTATCTAACACTATGGGTGGTCCTTACACCAACGTAGTGGGCGGTTCTGCATCAACAATCACATCTTACACAAGTGGAGTATTAACTGCTGGTGTTTATTACTTTGTGCTAAGAACCAACTGCTCAGCAAGTGGATTATCTTCTGTATCCAATGAAATAGCTGTAACTGTTACAGCTAGTCCAACAGTAACCGTAAACCCAAGTACAGCTAATTTTTGTACTCCTGGTGGTGCTCCTGTAGCTTTGACGGCGGCTGGCGCAACTACTTATTCTTGGGCACCAGCGGCAGGTTTGAGTGCAACGACAGGCACTACTGTAACTGCTAGCCCTTCAACCACCACCTCCTATACGGTTACAGGCACAGCGAATGGTTGTACAAACACAGCAATTGTAACTGTTTCTGTTTTACCTGGCGTTAACCTCAGCGCGATTACAGCTACACCTGCAACTGTAGGTTTGGGGGGAAGTTCGCAATTAACGGTTAATGGCACTATAAGTTACAATACCCTAGCGTCTGCATATACTTTTACAGCAGGAACAGGAAGCACTTTAGCAACAATGACAGGGGCGCAAACAGCTATTGCTGCTGGTGTGGATGATACCCCCAATGCCACACCAATTGGTATTGGTTTCACCTTCCCATTTGGCGGAACAAATTACACACAATTTTCAGTCTCTCCTGACGGTTGGATACTTTTGGGCGGTACCACTGCTGCTAATGAATTTACTAACGCAGTCACAAGCACTACCAATACACCAAAAATTTATCCATTTTGGGATGATGCTGCAACAGGCACAACCGGAAACGTACAATACATAGTTACAGGGACAGCACCAAACAGAATTTTAGTGATTCAGTGGTCTGTTACAATTCCGCGTAATACTACGGGTGCAGCAAATTCAACTTACCAAGCGTGGTTGTATGAAACGAGTGGCCGCATAGAGTTCCGTTATGGTACAATGGGCGTTCCAACCTCAGGCAGTATTTCTGCTGGTTTGACAAGTAACGCAACGAATTTCAATAGTATTTCTTTTGCCACAAACACAAGCAGTAATGCTACCGCAAATGATATTAATAGCATAGCACCAACTACTGGCACAATTTACACTTTCACTCCACCAGTAGCACCAGTGATTACTTACGCTTGGTCTCCAGCTACTTTCTTGAATAGCACGACTATTGCCAATCCACTTGCTAGCAATGTTACGGTTACAACGCCTTACGCGGTTACTGCCACAGCTCCAAATGGTTGTTTTGCAACATCCAGCACGACTGTAACTATGGTATTGGCATTCACTGCACAAGCAAGTATCACCAGCCCTTCAGTTGTTTGTGAAGGTGCGACTTTGAATCTTAGTGCAACCCCTTCAGGTGGCAACTCTCCTTTCGCTTACGCGTGGTCGGGTCCTAACGGTTTTAGCTCAACGATTCAGAATCCTTCTATCACCAATCTTACCACTGCAGCGGCTGGTCAGTACAGCGTTACTATTACCGATGCAGGCTCAGCTACAGCAACTGCATCCACAGCAAGCTTGACTGTTAATGCTGCTCCCTCTTTGACAACCACTCAAAGCTCAACTACCTATTGTAATCCAGG
>Ga0075154_10002675_pt1 | contig 11534 bp, 15 predicted proteins | sample JI71714BDNA_FD_70965 | JGI IMG/M metagenome (GOLD analysis project Ga0075154, IMG submission 70965) | Wastewater effluent complex algal communities from Wisconsin, to seasonally profile nutrient transformation and Carbon sequestration -... | ecosystem: Engineered > WWTP > Effluent > Algae... | reverse complement strand
GCTTTGCTCAGTGGCTTCGTCAGCCTCCTGTGCGAACACAGGTTGGCTGCACAGCGCAGCAAGCGGCAGGGCCGAGATGGCCGGGAACAGCTTTTTCTTTTTCATTGGTATCCTCCCCTCATTATGGGAAGGAGATGCCACTTAATGGACTAAACGTCAATATCAACGCCAATGCGAGTGCGTATGTGTGCATTTCCTACGCTAATATGGGGTTTTGCGGCATCATTCGTCATTATCGTCCACAACCCTCCCCCGCTGATGGAGCGCGCCACATGTCCCGCCGAAAGTGGCCTGCGAGGACTGCGCAACGTTTTCTCATCAACCGATGAGGCTCGACTCGACCGCACTGGCGTTGTCGAGCCAAACGAGCTCGCTTTGCGCAAATCGAAACGCAAGACCGGCGGCCCAGCATTAGTCTCGTTCGCTTGCGATGAAATGGGCCGGTCGGATTAACGAAGATTGTCGGCTTCTATCAAAACCAGACATCTGAAACATCTAAGGGAACGGCCGTTTCGTCCCAATTCTAGCTGCTCCGAGCCCAATCTGGACTTGGCCGCTTTCAGGAAGTCGCAGGTCGCAACCGAACCTCTGACATGGGGTCGGTTGCTGAAGAGCAGGAAATTTTCAAAAGCGAGGCAAAGCCGCAAGACCGCCTTAAGGATTGCGGATCCTGACCGCCGATGGGCGGAGAGCTGAATGCCGGGCATCGGGAAAAAAGCCTCGATAATCCCCTATTCGATATCTGAAGAGGGGCAGTGTGGATTGCTGACCCAAGGGGCCCTTCATTCACTCGGGCCAAATCGATGTCGGCTCCCACTATAAGCGGCCGATGAAGCGCCTCGTGGCTGACAGTCAGCAAGGCGCCTCAATCCGGTTCGTTAGGCCATTCGCCTATTCGGGCCGCGACGGGCCAAACCTGTTTCGGCGTGCTTGAGAACCAACCTATTCACGTGGTGTTCATAGCTAAGGTGTTGATCTTAAGGGAGAGAGAGTCGCATCCATGACGCATCGCCTTACCTGTCTCGCAGTTCTTGCCGTCGCCATCGGCATTCCTGCTGCTGCCGAAGAAGCGCTGGATCGCGGTGCCTTGATGCAGTCTGGTTACACTTTAGCCGGGAATGCCGAAAGCCAGCTGCCCATGCTTAGCCCGCGTGGGCGGCTATACCTGCTCGTCGTAGCCGAAGATCGGAGAATTGACCCCAGCATCATCAAGCATGTGATTGGCAACGCCTGCGAAGCCGGGGCCAAGAGCATGGTCCGCGTTTCAGAAGTGGCGTTGTCCGATACTCAGCACAGAGGCTTGTTATGAGGGCCAGGCAAGGGATGAATGTGGGAGCCCGCTCAAGGGCACTGGTGATTAACTCAGGCCGTTGAAGGAGATGCAGATGAAGCTAGGGTTCGTTATTCTCGCCGCCGTAATCGCCAGTGGCAGCATCAGCGCAGGTGCCGAGACGCCTGCCGCTGCCCCGGCAATCGGCGACACGGCCTCGCTCGTCAGCACCATTGCGGGTGAACCCGCCGCGCGCCGCCCACTCGCGCGGCTGAGCATGCCACTGTGCCTAATTGTCGCCGCCGAAGACGAGAATTTCGCGCGCAGCATTGCCGAACGCATTATCGCAAATGCCGGCGTCGCCGGCGTCCCCACCCTGGGCGACGGGTGCACCCCCAATGCGCTCGTCACCTTCTCCAAGGATGCCGCAGCCCAGATTAACGCCTACCGTGCCGAGGGCCGCAAGCTGTTCCGGATGATGAGCGAGAAGGAAATCGACGCGGCGCTCGCCGGACGGGATCCGGCCTATGTGTTTCAGGCGGTCAAGGCCGGTGGAAACTGGGCCGACCCAGGTGAGAATTTCGAGATCGGTGCTGGGGCGTCGTGGGAGAAAGAACGTTCCTACCAGCGCCGGCCCGAGCATCTGCTGAGCACGCTGGTGATGTTCGAGGCGGATGCTGTTATTGCCCTAAGCCCGATCCAGATCGCCGATTATGCGAGCCTGCGCCTGCTCGCCCAGACGGGCGAGGTGCCGGCTGAGGGCGCAAACGCACCGGATACCATCCTCTCGCTGTTTAGCGCGCCTGCCGAAGCTCCACTCCAGATGACGCGTGCCGACCGGGCCTATCTCAGATCGTTATACAGCTTGCCTCGCACTGCCTTTGCCAAGGAAGTGCTGGAGGCCGCGCTGGTCGATGCGTCAGGCGCTACCGACGAACGTGAGAATGAGGACTGACACCAACGATCCCAAGGACCGCCCCCTTCGCGCGCTTGCCGTTGTGGCGGTCCTCCGACGAAAGTAGACGCCTCGCCGCCAGCGGAGACAGGCGACCCGATCATCGTCCGGGCCCCTCCAAGCGAGGCCGAGCGTGGCAAACAGCTGCGCGACATTGCCCGCGAAGTCATCCACGGGCCGCAGATGCGTCAATAGATGGCGAAGTTTGCCTTTCAGGTCGCATGCCCGTGTTCGGCCTGTAAGTGGATGACGCCGAGGTGTCAGATCGCTGTAGCCGCCGTTCCGTTTTCGAGATCGCGCTCCAGCCCGGCTCATGACCGATTATGGGTTGATACTCGAATGTCCGGTTTTCAGGGGAGTTGCCGTCAGAGCGGACGCGGTAGAGCAAAGATGTCTCGCTCCAAGCCGTCGGGAAACTTCTCGCGCAAAATCTGAGTTCCCCCCAGTTTTTCGACCAGCTTTCTCGCCGCAACGTTTTCGTCATCAATGTGGGTCTCAACCAGCTCCCAGCCCAGCGTATCGTATCCAAATGCAACAACTGCTCGCGAGGCTTCCAGCGCATAGCCGTGTCGACGCGCTGAAGGAGTAATCCACCAAGTCAACTCCGATCTCGGATAGCTAGCGGGCCACCATAGTCCACAGCCACCGATCATTGATCCGGTTGCACGCTCGATAACCGACCATCGGCCATAACCGCGCAGTGCCCAGTGACCCAAGTCCGTTGCCAACACGCGCCAAGCGCGGTCAGCTTCCATCGGGCCACCGTAAAAGCGCGATGCTTCAGCGTCAGCGAAGAAATCACGGTAAACCGGGAAATCATCACTTTTGGGCCCGCGCAGTTCGAGACGTTCTGTCCACAGGTTGGGTATGGGCTCTTGGATTGTCATGGCAGACGTAGGTTTATGACAAACCTCGATATGCAGGTAAACGACCGAAACGGGTCGCTTTCAGAATCTCGGCTTCTGGCGAAAAACCCACTGAAGCGGCTGGGCAGGTTCCGGGATCGCGCATCGCCCCTGGTCATGGCCGGTGGTGAGTGGTTTGCTGAATGACCGCTTTTCTGGCGAAATTATGTGAGCTTGTGACAGGTGAAGGCACCCGCATGGTCGGCTTGCAGATCTTGCCTAACCAATGACAGCAATAACTATGGCAATCGCGATCCCGAAGACGGCCACCGCCAGCGGCACGATTAGGATCTGACCGAACACCGCGCCGCGCGACATCGGGCCGAATGCGGTTTGCAGATGGGTTCCTGGATTCCGCACCGGAGCAGGTTCTTGCTGCGGACCTTGGCGCGTAATCATCCGTGCAGTGCCGAAGAACATCGCGATATAAATTGAAGAAACCGCAATGGCGAAGCCTGCGCGTCCGCCGCCTGTGCTGGCCAGCAGCGCGATCAGAAAGACAGCATAGCAGGCGGTCATAATCTGCCAGACCGACGCAGGCAGTTCAAACGTCCGCCGCTCGCCAACGCGCTCTGCGATGGGGACTTCATCGGTTTGCGCCGGTGATGTCACGACGACCAAGGTAGGCCGGAATGGATGAGACTCGCGAGTGTCGCTGAATGCGCCATCCAGAACAGTTTGCGATGCGGGGGCTTCAAGCATGGGGAAGATCCTTTCCTGCGCGCCCTCCGGCCAAACCGGAACGGCGTATTTGGATGGCAGTGAGCAAACTGTCGGCAATCATGCGCGCCCGTCCGGCGACCAACCCGGTCGCTTGCGGGTGGCTCTCCAGACGGCGCAAGGTGGCGTAAAACAGATCGAGCCAGCGAACGAAGTGGGCGAGTTCGAGCCCTGGGATGGCCAGATGCTTGAGCATCGGGTTGCCCGAAAACTCCCCGCTATTGTGGAGCACCGAGCGCCAGAACCCCTTCATCCGTGCCAGATGCACAGGCCAATCATGGACCCGTTCGGCGAAGATTGGGGCGAGCAAATCGTCCCCTTGGATCGCGGCGTAAAAGCTCTCGACCATCTGATCGATGAAGTCTGCATCGACGCCGATGTTTTCAGCCGCCACCTTCTTTTCCGCACGCCTGCGCAGCGCAAAGGCGCGTGCGTCGGATTCGGCTTCGCGGGAAACAGGAGTGGGACTGATCATCGAAGGACTCGCTTAATAGGCATATCATATACGTATTAAGCGGCGTTGCCGGAAAAAGCAATATCTGATATGCGCATTTTCATGCAACTTAGCCTTCACACCGATTATGCGCTGCGCGTGCTCATGACCCTGGCTGCCGATGACCGGCACCTCTCGGTCGATGACATTGCCCGGCGGTTTCAGATCTCACGCAATCACCTGGCCAAAGTGGTGCAACGGTTACAGGCTGAGGGGCTGGTCGAAACTTTCCGCGGTCGGGGTGGCGGGATGCGACTCGCTCGCCCGGCTGACACCATCACCGTGGGCGAAGTGGTGCGCAGGTTCGAAAACCTCGATGCCTTCGTATCTTGTTTCGCCGCTGGTTCGGGTTGCGTGATCAACGGCGTGTGCGGGCTGAAGCCTCTCCTAAGCGAGGCGATAGAGGAATTTCTTGCCAAGCTCGATCAACGCCGCATCAGCGAGCTTATCCCTGAGCCCCAAAGGTTCCGCGACCGCTTGCTGCGGGAGCCTGCAACACAAGACGAACCGCTGAACCACCCCGCCTGACAGCGATCAGGATCACAAGTCTATCGAGGAACTCATCAAATGGCTCTGCATCATGCCAGCCCCGGCGAAGTGGTCGATCTTGACCTGCCCGCGAATTCGTCCGCGCAGGCCTCCGACCAGCCCGGCACCAGAGCGATCGTCAAGACCGACCGGTTCGAAGCCATCCGTCTTGTTCTTGCACAAGGTGAAAGCATTCCCGCCCACGAGGTGGCCTCCGAAATCACGCTCCACTGCCTCGAAGGTGCGGTATCCGTTAGCCTGGCTGACCAGAGGCTGGCCTTGCATGCAGGCCAGTGGGTCTACTTCGATGAAAGCAGTGTGCATGGCATCAATGCCGATGCGGATGCTGTTTTGCTGATGACGATCATGCTGCCGATTGCCGGTTAGTCAGGCAAGGCGGCGCGGGCGCAGCAACAATGGACCATAGAGCGCGGCGAAGCCCGCAAACGCCAAAATCCAGCCAGCACCTGAAAGGCTGTGCAACAAGGCGGAAGAATCCGACCACACGCCCGCGGATAGTCGCGCAGCCACGGCGGCGATGACAGCTATGTAGATCGCGGTCGTTCCCGGCCCGGCTGTCAAATCATGCCCGCTGTGTCCCAGCGTTGCGCGCGTCATGACCGCCAGCGTCATTAACCCAAGCGCGCCAGCCATCCATACATGTTGCGAGGTGCCTGCACCGATCGTGCCCGGCCCGAGAATTTCCGCGGCACCCGCCAGAGCGCCCAGCGGCACAAACGCATACCCAACGTGCAGCACCAACACGAGCGGTTCGGCAAAGGTGCGGTCGCCTGCCCAACGCGCCAACCGTGCAAAATGGACAAGCCCCGCGAGCAGCAAGGCAATCCCCGTCCCCGCAGCATTGGGCCACACGGTCCACGCCAGCAAGGCGACCATAAGAACGGCCAGCGCAGCCTTGTCGAAATGTTGCATCGGCAGGGCCGGCAAGCGCCCCTCACCGCGTTTGACCAGCCAGTTGCGGGTGAAGGTTGGCACAATCCGCCCGCCGATCACCGCGATCATCATCAGCGACGCGGCCAGACCAAGCCGCAGCCCCATCCCTTGCGCGGCATAGGCACCACGCGCCGCTTCCCAATGAAACAGGCCATTGGCGCCCCCGAACACCACCAGTAGGATCACAACAGGAAGGTTGCGCCAGTTGCCTCCCGCTACAATCTCGCGCGCTAACAGCACCGCCAGCGCGGCCATCATCGCCAGATCGACCAGTGCAACAACCAAAGGAGGCAAGCCTTGTGAAAACATGGTGGCAACCCGGCCGGCCATCCAAAGCGCAGCAAAGGATGCCAGCGGCCAGCCCGTGAGCGGCGGGCGTCCGGTCCAACTGGGAACAGCTGTCAGCAGAAACCCGGCAATGATCGCTGCAAGATAGCCGAACAGGAACTCATGTGCATGCCAACTGACCGGATCGAACGCGGTCGGCAGCGCCATTTTCCCGGCCAGCATCGGCACCCACAGTCCCATCGCCAGCGCCGCCCAGAGTGCGCCGAGAAGAAAGAAGGGGCGAAATCCGACGCTAAAAACCGCAGGGCCACTCCAGGCGCGCACTTGTTTGATCGTGGTGGCCGGATCCATGACTATTCTCCCCGAAATCTGCCTAGGCGATAAATACGGTATTTGATATACCCATTATCAAGCAGATCTACGGTCAAAGGCCGTCATGGAGCGGCCCCAGATCCTGACCGGAATCGTAAGCGGCAGGCGCGCCTTACGCTTTCAAACGAATGTCATCCGCATGCGCCGGATAGGGCGCGGTTTTACCCGGATCGAACGGTTGGCCGCCAAGTTTGCTGGCAAAGCCATGATTGACATCACGGTGGTGCGCCTCATCAGCCCGCACAAGCAGGACGACATCGCGCAACGTAGCATCATCCGCCATCTTCCAATAATGCCTGGCAATCGCTGGCGCAGGCACATTCGGCGAGCGGCCTTCGTCGATCTCTTGCAGATAAAGCGTATAGCTGATCACCGCTTCTTCCTCGAAATACCCTACGACGCGGTGAGCGGTGCGTGACGAGACCAGATACAGGATCGAAAACAGCGCGAGGAAGACCCATTGCGCCATCAGGATCACCAACCGCTCGAACAGTGTTGGCTTGGCGATCTCGATGAAAGTCATCAGGTGCATGCGCTCGTTCTCCGCCTCTTCCATCAGAGTGCGGATCCAGCCTTCATCATCCTTCATACTGCGCAAGCTGGTGAGGTGGGTGAACATGGCGCCGACCATGCCGGGCACAGCAGCCACCGTTTCGAGAACAATCGCACGGTGCCCGTAACGCTTGGCGAAAAAGGTGTCTGCCGTGAAGCGTAGCAGCTTAGTAAAGCCAAGCGCGAACTGGTCCGAAAAGCCGTCCGGAGCATAATGGATCATCGGCTGGGCATTGTGTTCATCAACCAGTGCCTGCTTGTCGGGAGTGAGGATGGAATTGACCATTGTCGGTCCTTTCAGGACGCGCGAGGACGAGGTCTGCGCATTGCAGACAGCAAGGTTCAGTGAGCGGGGAAATGCCTGATCAATCGCGTTATGTGCCCGCAGCTCTAGCGGCAGCAATGTGATGGCCTTGTGCCATACGTGGTGGGCGGCGACTTGATTGCAAGGCAACGATCAAGCTTTGCGACCAACGGAGCGGGCAAGGTGAACTTTGGTTTCCGGTCGCTGACGCGGGTCAATCCCGCACAGCAGGAACGGCCTTTATGGGGTCGGTTCCTGCATGTCGGGCTTTAGGAATCGAACCTCGCAAAGCCGCTATTCGCAGCCTGAGCAGGGCTGGGGCCGCTGCCGACCCCTAGTCGTTCATTTGTCTCGCACAAGATGAATGCCCGCTCCAGATAGAAGCTGCCAGTGGGGCGGTCCGAAGCAGATAGTCGGCAAAACTCTCTCATGTCCGTCAAAGCGGATCAACTGACGATCGCCTGCAAGCAGACATGCTTGCGAATAGGTCTCAAATCCCCGATCTGGGAAGCGTCTGCCAGTTTCGAGCTATTGGCCGAACAGCCTGTCTTGCTGGGAGACGAAAATCAGGATTTGCTCGATCATGCCCGTCAACACGCCGCTTATCTCGATCCGCGGATTTGCCCGCAGCGATCTTGCTCACGCTCTGGCGATCCAGTCGCAGGTCTACCCTGTCTTTCTGGTGGAGAGCGAGACGTCATTCTCCAGCCGCCTCGATGCTACAATGCCCTATTGCCTCGCAGCGACTGTGAAAGGTCAGTTGGCCGGCTACATGCTAGCGCATGGCTGGCAGCGCAATGCTCCGCCGCCGCTGGGCACGCCGCTCGAGGAAGTCGGATCCGCCGAAATCCTTTTCATTCACGATCTGGCGGTTGCGACCGCGGGCCAAGGCCTCGGGATCGGGCGCAGGCTGGTTGATCATGCCTTCGATCTGGCAGTGCACGATGGCTTAAAGTCTGCCGAGCTCGTCGCGGTCGAGGGTGCGGCCGGCTTCTGGAAGACCATGGGCTTCGTCACGCTTGATGCCACGCCTGAAATCGCCGCCAAACTGGCGGGCTACGGGCGCGGGGCCACGTGGATGGGACGCACGATCGGTTGACGCCCAATGCGCGCAGCGCTGACAATACCTGCGCCGATCAGGCCCATGCCAAGAAAATGGAACCAGCGGATTGGTTCGGAAAGGATCGCCACGGCAAGCAGGGCCCCGATCACGGGCATGATGTTGAGATAAAGCCCGGTCGCAGCCGAGCCGAGCAACTCGACGCCGCGATTGAAGAAGAGATAGGCAATCAGCGAGGGAAACAGGCAGACATAGCCGATCGCCAGCCAGCTTTCAGGGCGGCTCTCGATCAAACGACCGCTGGCGATTTCAGCCAGGTAAGGTGGTGAGATGACGGCGATGCCGATCATGAAAGTTGCAGCGAGGAAGCTGAGCGGGTGCACGACCGGGCGCTTTCGCAGTAACACAGAATAGAACGACCAGACGACAACTGCGGCGCAGATCACGAGATCGCCTGTATTGAACTTCAGGCCGATCAGCGCGGATAGATCGCCGCGAAGAACGATGATCGAGGCGCCAGTGATCGAGAGGCATATGCCGATGATTTGCGGAATCCGAACTTGCTCGCCAAAAACGAGGGCACCGAGCATCAGGATCAGTGCAGGCTGCATCGACTGAAGCAGCAGGCCGTTAACCGCCGTTGTGGTCTGCAGGCCTGTATAAAGGAGGGTGTTGAAGGTGCCGATCCCCAGCGCCCCCAGCACCAGCACCCAACGCCAGTTGGCTTTCAGGGTAGCAAAGTCCCGCCGCAGGTGGGGCCAAGCAAACGGCAGGAGCAAAAGCAAAGCCAGCGCCCAGCGCCAGAACGCCAACGCCACGGGCGGCATGACATCACGAGCAGCACGTCCGACAATCGAATTGCCGGCCCAAAACAGCGCAGTGAATGTCAGCAGCAGGTAAGGACGCGACCAGAACCAGCCGGTCATTCGGGTTCCAAGCGAAGGCATGGCGATTTCAGGCCTTATGGGACAAGTATTGCGAGCGCTGCGCTGGCGCATTGCTCGTCGCTTACTGACCCACCTGAGCCTGCGACTCCGATACCGCCAATCACTTCTCCAGCGTGCACGATCGGCAAGCCCCCGCCCAGCAGCAGGAGTTCAGGGACGTTCGCTAGGTTGCGTGATGCGGGATCGGTTGCAGCCCGCTCGGCTAACGCAGAAGTGCCGGTCTTGGTCGACAGAGCAGTGAAGGCCTTGCTCTCGGCGGCACGGGTATTGTGCGGCCCGATGCTATCCCCCCGCTGGAGCGCAATCAGGTTTCCGCCACGATCAACGACAGCGACAACCGCGTCCCTGTTCATGGCACGGCACGATACAAGGGCTGCGTCGGCGAGCGCATTGGCCATTTCTAGCGACACAGACCGCTGCGCAGCAGGTGCCGGCAAGGCGGTCACGGCAGCAACCGCAAGCGGGATCAGCAGGCCAATCATCATCAGTTGCCGCGATAGGTCGAATAGCCAAAGGGGCTGACCACGACGGGAACATGATAGTGCCCAGCCTTGTCCGTCACACTGAACGACACGGTAATCTCAGGGAAGAAGGGCTTCGCTTCAGCGTTCGGATAGGCGGTCATATCGAAATGCAGCCGATAGACTCCGGTGTCGAAATCGGCGCCCGGGCCAAAGCTGCGCACCCGGCCGTTCTGGTCCGTGCGAGCCGTGCCCACCTCCACCCAAGCTCCGGCGGCATCACGCTTCGAGAGAGTGACAGGGACATTTGCGCCGCCGGCACCTTCTGCGAGGTCGAGCACGTGGGTCGAAATATCTGCTGCTGCGGCCGGGGCCGCGATGAGGCAAAGCGCGATTGGCACAAGCAAGCTGGTCATCTTCATCGGTCTGATCCTGATTTTGTGGCTGGGCCAAGCAATGGGAGTATCCGCCCGTAACGCAGAGCCTCATCATATTCGAATGAAATGATTGAATGCCTATCATTCACATCTATAATGATACAGTGTTAGATCCCAGACTTCTCGAGGCGTTTGTGGCAGTTGCTGATGCCGGGAGCTTTACAGCTGCGGCCCACCGGCTGCACTCAACCCAGTCAACGATCAGTCAGCAGATCGGCCGACTGGAGGGTCTGATTGGCAAGGTCCTGCTCGATCGCTCTGCCCGACCCGTAAAGCTCACCCCCGTGGGCGAACGCCTCATCGGATATGCGAGGCGCATTCTCGCCCTTCAGCGCGAGGCTGCCGCTTTGCTGGCTGATCCTTCGGGCAGCCGAACCCTCCAGGTCGGCTTGCCTGATGATCTGATGACGGCCACGATGAGCAAGGGGTTTGCCCACTTTGCCCAGCGCTACCGTGAAATTCGCCTCGATGTCACGACAGGGCTCAGCAGGGATCTGTCGCGGCAGTTTCGCGAAGGGGAATTCGACGTGGTTATCGTCAAAGAACCCCGTGCGCAGGCCGACGCGCGCGCAAGTTTTTCCGAGCCGCTGGCATGGATCGAAGGCGCCAACCAATTGCAGCAGTGGTTTGAACCGATACCGCTCGTCGCCTTCCCGCCGGGCGGGCTCTACCGGGACCAGATGATCGAACAGATCGAGGCTGCAGGATTGCGCTGGTATCTGGCCTTCACCGGCAACAGTCTTGTCAGTGTGCTGCGCGCTGTGGAAGCAGGGCTTGGCGTTTCGGTCCTGCCTGTTGCTACAATCACACCCTACGCAGTTCAGACCTGCCGACAGTTTGAGCCCGTCCCGCCAATGGTCCTTTCGGCTTACGCATGGGAACAGGACGCCGCGACAACCGCGCTTCTGTCGGTTTTGACCGAGATCGTGTCGTTCGAACGCGCGGTGAGCAGTGACGCGGAAAGCCCGGCAGCCGAGGCTGAGCACGGGCCAGCAATGGCCGCCCCAACACTCGGCTGAATGACTCATAGTTCTTGTTTGTTTTCTACCCCTGCATGACGTCAATGATCCGCAGCAGCCGCTCCTTTTTTGCGCGATCAGGCCACATGATTGACTGGCCCGCCTTCAGGCCGAGGAGTCCGGCTCCGACCAGGGACAGGATCGAGATACGACCTGCATCAAAATCGGCTTCCGTCGGATACACGAGCTGCAGGGTGCGTTCGACGCCGTTTGCTTCATCAATGAACTTCACTGTCGCTTGCATGGTCACGATGTCTGCCGGCAGTTCG
>Ga0075154_10002674_pt1 | contig 11535 bp, 8 predicted proteins | sample JI71714BDNA_FD_70965 | JGI IMG/M metagenome (GOLD analysis project Ga0075154, IMG submission 70965) | Wastewater effluent complex algal communities from Wisconsin, to seasonally profile nutrient transformation and Carbon sequestration -... | ecosystem: Engineered > WWTP > Effluent > Algae... | reverse complement strand
AGTCCGTCGCGCGCTAATTCTGTTTTTGCATTTTTGTAATGTAAGCTTAGTTTGTTGGTTATTTCTATCAGTGGCGTTATTGTTTTTTCAAATTCAATTTTGAAATATTGCCTCGTCGCGATTTCTAATAATTTTCTCTTATATTTTCTAATACAAAATTTCAATTATGCATTGATTTACCAGTATTGTGAAATGCATGGCAGTCTATGGCAAAGGACTTTCAACTCAATCAGATGCATAAATCTTGGGCAAAAAATGGTTGCTCATTACTTTGCATTTGGTTCCAACATGTGTTTAGACACCAAGTTGAATCATCAAGGTTTAAATCCAATTGCATCTTCGCCACCTATTTTAAGGAATTATTAGTATGTTTTAGACATTCAGGGAATTCCCTTTGTCAAGTGACATACACGTTGTTGGGTCAACTTTGAGTACAAGTGAAATTGGTAAATCACCAAGTCAGTTATATTTAAAACATGAGATTCTGGACCTATCAGATGAGCACACCTCCCACAAGAAATGGATCTGGGACTTCCGTATGACTGAGATAATGAAGTCTGAGAACATACTGGAAGGAAATCTACACAACCTGTTCACGTTGCTGATGTCATTCTGTGACTCCAATAAAAAGACTCAAGTCAAAGCAAGCCCGAGTATTACTTTTTGGAGATGACTCTCGACTCTATTGGTCTGCTTAGTGTTATCAAAAGACTTGTGTAAACTAGGGGCACCAATAATCTCAATGTTTGACATAACAAGGCCATGGAAATTCATGAACCTGATGATGCTGTATCATGAAACATTTCAAGACATGCAAGACTTCAGGGATCAATAGACAACATTGAAAAGTGAATGCAACAGGTTGGGACTAAAGTTTGGTAGCTGTGAAGATGATGAAAGGGCAATGCTCAAAGAGAAAGAGATTACTGAGCCTACAATTGTCCAGCTGAAAGATTCAACTGACAAGTTTGAAGAGGAACTACATGCAACCCTATTCCTATACAAAACGGACATGTTGAAGTATGGAAAGTTTATCAAGGGAATGGAGAACCATGTATTACAAAGAAAAGACCCTTTCCCAAAGAGGGTATCTGATGCATGCAGGACCCTCGCAGGATGGAAAATTCATTATGGCAATCAAGAAACCAGGTTAACTGACATGAAATTTGTAACAACAGGCAATGAAAAAAAGAAAGGCAATAAGAAAAAGGAGGTTACGTGTTACAAATGTGGAAAAGCAGGGCACTACTCCAATGAGTGTGATGAAATAGAAACTGTGAAGATATCAAACACTAGCAAGAAAGGTTCGAATTTCTTAGTTCTCAACAAAGATGCAGAGGAAAGCAGCTCTGAAGAAGAAAATTAAGTTGATGACAAATGGGCAATACCCACTATGAAATTGAGGATGTAGAAGAGGAACAAGAGCCTGATCCTAGTACTTATACTGACACTGATTAAGAAGAGGAACCAAATGAAAATAGTGAAGACAAAGATACTGAAGATGAGCCTGACAAAGAATGTGTTGACTATGACAAAGACAAGGATGATGATTACAAGGTATTTGCATTCCTGCAACAAGACAGCATGTGCTCCCTACAAGACAAGCCAGGAATCCCAGGCAGTTGGATCCTGCTGGACAGTCAATTGACTGTTGAATTGTTCTCCAACAAGAGACTTTTGATCAATATTTAAGACTCGAGGCGGACACTGAACTTGTACTTTAATGCTGGAAGGGCAATTGTTACTCGGAAAGGGGAACTGAAGGGCTATTGAACAGTTTGGTACTACCCTGAGGGAACATCAAACATTATGTCTCTGGGAAATGTCGAAATGCAGCACGAGATCACATATGACAGTTCTATGAAGACATTATTCATGTTCCACATGGCATATGGCACTAACCATGTTTCATGCCCTCCAAAAAGGGTTTTCTTTCTCTCATGTTAAAAAACAACATTGCATATTTCATGATTAACACAATAGACTCAATTAAAAATAAACACATTGTTAAAGAGTATGCAAATGACTGTAATACACACTCTATACAAGACATAATAGGAAGTCCCACCACTAAATGCATCAATATAGAAAAAGACCTAATTCCAAACTGCCCTATTACAAAGCATGACATCCTCAGAGCCGAAGAAATACTAGGCCAAAATCCTGGATCCATAAAAGGGGAGACCACAATAGAAACTCTGTCCAAAGTAATACTTAATACACACAGTGACACTAACCATGGATATAATGTATATTAACAAGATACCTTTCATCAATATGCTGTCAAGGGCGATATAATTTGACACAATAGAAATGATAAAAGACGAGAGGAAATTTACAATCATGAAATCGCTCCAACAAGTAATTAACACATATCAAGGTAGGGGATTCAAGATATGACGCATCCTCGCAGACAGGTAATTTGAGTGTATCAGTAAGCCAATGGAAACTGTAGGCATTGCTTTAAACACTACTACCTGCAAAAAGCATGCACCAGAAATCTAGCGATAAAAATTTGAACTGTGAAAGAAATAATAAGATGGACAACAAACAATACCATTTGAAAAATCGCCCCATCAACTAATAGTGGAAATAGCCTACAATGCAGTATTCTGGATAATTGCTTCTCATAAATAAACGAATTAAACACTACACTAAGTCCACAAAAAATATTCACAGGATCAAAAATCGACTTCTACAAACACTGCAGACTACAATTTGGAACATATGTGCAAATGCATCAACCACACAACAATTCACTATTGCCAAGAACAGCAGGGGCCATAACACTATGTCTGATAGGCAATGAACAAGGTAGTCATTATTTCCTAAGCCTCTACACAGGCAAAAGAGTTTGAAGAAATGACTGTACTGTACTGCCCATTCTGGCCAAAGTAATAGCAACAACACACCAATGCGCTGCAGCATGCAAAAATTACAAGGACATTACGTTCACTGATAAGGATGGCAATATCATAAATAATGCAAATGACACCAAAGATGACATTCCAAACAATATAGAAATTACAGGAGTGGATGAAGAAAGAAACGGAAACACACAGGAACTGGACAGCACAGGAGTGCCATCTGAAAACAGCACAGGAGTGTGACTCAAAGACACCAAAGTTGAAAGCAAAAACAAAAACAATCAACATGGCAATATTAACAACGAAGGCGGCAATTCACCTGAAGATGACAGCAATATAAAAAATGAAAATGGCAACACAAACGATGAATACAGAAATACAACTGATGATGAATATGGCAATACACCTGAAGACAAAGAAATTTAAATTTAAAATGAAGCACTTGAAGAATCACACATAACAATGAATGACATCAATGCACTGTAACAAATGAACATGGCACAAATCAACATAGACTCAGAGACGGGCAAACTGTCAATTGGAGAAGACCACAAATGGATGACTGTATAAAGCAACAACTTAAAACCCAAGACAAAGACCTAGATAAAGGCACATAGGTTCACCATGTTGCAAGATGGTCAACAATCAACTATGATGGCAATACCCATGCCACACCAACCTGTAATCATGACCCAAATGAGGGTGAGAGAGAAAAAGGGAAATGAGGCACTCCTCAAGGAGCTAAAGCAATGACTGTCCAAAACAATGAAAGAATGGGTGTTCAAGCCCAATGGTTGTGACCAAGGTTGTGGCAAATAAAACACATTAATGACAAATAATGTACAATCGCATGGCATGTGGATGACATTAAAATATCACACATTGACAAAAAGGTCATAGAAGACATAATAAACAATTAAATTAAAAATTTGGAAAAGAAAGCCCAATCACTACAGCCTGAGTAAAAGTACTAGAATACCTGGGCATGACATTGGATTATATGACAAAAGGCAAGGTAAAAATATCAATGTATGTATATATCAAGAAAATGCTGACAGAACTACCATCAGACATGAGTGGATCTTTCAATATGCCAGCTGCATCGCACCTGTTCAACCATAATAAGGACACAACTAAGTTGCCTGAAACTGCGGCACAATTATTCCACCACCTAGTGGCCAATCTACTGTACCTATACAAGAGGACATAACCAGACATCTAGACAGCGGTGGCTTTACTGTTCACTAGAGTGCAATCGCCTGATGAAGATGACTATAAAATACTGACTAGGGTGATGCAATACCTATGTGGCATTCCAGACCTGACATAGACATTAGAACTGAATGGTCACCCAAACTGGTGGGTGGACAGCTCATATGCAGTGCATCCTGACATGCACAGTCACAGTGGCATTTTCATGTCACTTAGAAAAGGTGCTACAAACTCAACCTCATGTAAGCAAAAACCGAACACAAAAAGCTCTACAGAGACAGAGTTGGTGGCTATAGATGACGCTATGGGTCAGGGTGTAATGGATGGGTCCCTAACAACACAAGGACTGGTCATTCCTGAGGCTACAATAAGATACCAAGACAATAAAAGTACCATTTTGTTAGCAGAAGATGGTGAAGTATCCAGCAGCAGGCGCACCTGACACCTGGATGTGTGTTTTTTTGTAACTGACAAGATTACAACAGGAGAGGTCAAGGTGGTCTTCTGCCCAATACATGGCATGCTAGGAAATTTCTTTACCATGGCATGCTAGGAAATTTCTTTACAATGCCCTACAAGGAAATCCTTCGTGTGTATGAGAGTTAAGATATTAAATCTGCCTGGCAATACACGTACTGCCATGCACAGGAGTGGGTTGGAAAAAGCAAACTCCAATGAAAAAATACGGGAATGAAATCAAGTTAAAAAGACTAGATAACAATGACCAGAATATTCAAATTTGAGACATAAAGAGGCGAAGAAATGAGGAGTATACACAGACAAGTAGCTCAGAATTTCTAACTTTATTAAAGTATGTGTTGACTTTATTTATGGCAGGTTTATACTGAATTACCAACACACTTGCATTTTTAGTTCCCACTAATGTATCTCTGGTCCATTTTCCGTATTACATGCAATTACATACAAATTGTCATTCCTTCAAAGCCAGACCAAAATATTCAAAAGTGTCACAAATCTGTACAATTTTCACGACTGATTCGAGACTCGAAATATGATCGCGACCTACTTTGCCTTAGTTGTATCTTCTTCGCGCACACCCATCTTGGGGAAGAACGCGTTCGAGGCATTCACGAGATTACGGAGGAAGTTTTCCGCTTTCTACATTTTCAGATTTTGATGATTTTACTCTATCTTAGTGGTTAAGACTACTGATAACTGTGATTGATATCGAAATAACCGCTGCGAAAAGGTTGCAAAAATTGGGGCAGTGGTTCGAGTATTACCACTTTTCCATCTGCAGTATGTGAAATAGTGGATGGAAGGAGACCAATATCACACTGAAAAATATTTTAACCACCACACATCCCGCAGATTTTGGAAGCTGGGGTGCTCTGAGTGCCAAGCTGTAAGCTGCAATGGAGGAGAATGCAGGATTTTTATGAGCTAAGTTGAAGGTAGTAGCTGGAGTGCTTTTGACGGAAAATACGTTTTAGATTCTGGGGGAAGTCATGAGTCCAGAATTACAGTTGAAGTTGACCCAGAGACCAGGGAAATCATTTCTTTTGCTAAAATGTTGAAGCTACACTTATGACAAGATTTGTAGAACCATACACTTTTGGATGTCAGATTAGTCTTAATAGTTTGTGCAGAACCTAGCCAGCAGACAGATTAATGGAGAGCTATTGTTGGAGTAGTTTAAATGATGAATATATATGATATCCTTGTTTTTACCATGATTGAGGAGACATACTTGCTCTTGAGTATGACCACAACAGAGTCAATACACCCATTCAATGAATACAAATGAACTGGATTAGGATCATAGAGGTATGGAATCTAAAACTGAAGTGTTCATGAAATGCAGATCAACTTGATAGATAAACAAATCATTAGCAAAGACAATGGGTACGTACAGGGCCTCACGTTAGAATCCGCCATTAATATCATCACTTAAAGCTATGTCAACTACAAACCTACATTTTAATATTCGTGACAACCGTTCAAGAACTGTCAGGTCGACAAATAATGCTGCATCTATTTTTAGAATGGCTATCACAGAGATAAGTCTCATTTTTGAGGCTATTTGGAAGATCGGCAATGTTATATCCGGGCCACTGTCATGGCACATGGTTGCGAACCAGTCACATATCAAATACATGTTTCTAAAGACAAAAATGAACTAAGGCGCTTCAAATAAATGCAAAATTTTAAGTATGATGTCTTGATTGGGATGCTGCATACTACCAGGGGACAAAAATCTGTACGAATGCGTGCAAACTACGGAAATTTCCAAGCCACATATAAGGATTTTTTATCATACATCATCCACAAAGGCAGATATGGAGGTTGAAGACTTAATGACAGTCTTAACCTCAGTCAGACTCACCAGCTTTTATGCGTGCCCACCCTTAGATTTATCACAGATCAGTTGGATGATATTAGACTCTACGAATCTTTGGTGCCAATGAAATCAAGTTTCCCAAGCTGCATGAATAAAGCATGTTGCAAATGCTCTCAAAAGTTCACAAATCATACACAATGGGAGATATACAACATTGTGGATTATGCGTGTCACCAGGAAGACATCAATCCACACCTATCAACCATTACTATTCCAGCTATATGGACTACATTATGAAAGACCTTGACTCCAGTATTGAATGCACTTTTCCAGTCACAACACAGTTTGCTCCCTCAGGAAGGCTCACAGGGCACAGATTTGACACATGATCACAACTGTTGAGAAATGATAGTGTTGAGTTTAAGTAATGTCGTGAAAAAATTTGATGATATCGGAATGCGTTGCTGTTCTTTTATCATATTATATGAAAAATGTACTTGCTCAATATGAAAAATGTACTTGCTCGATATGAAAAATGTACTTGTTCAATATGAAAAAGGTACTTGCTCAAACCATGATCGCAACAAACTTCGCTGTTCCTTGAAATTCATTCATTTAACTCAAGTTTATTCTATCGTGCCCTCTGGTTAATTTGAACTATCTTCGAAATTTTCATATAATTGAGCCCATTAGTGCTATGGAAAATAAATTTCTTCAACCTTGGCGAATCATATCAGGAAATTTTCTACAAAAAAACCATTCCTAAGTGCTCCAACAAAAATAAGATAGTGATAGTTTCGACCTTTTTTAAAACATCACACTGATTTATGATTTACGCATATTCATTTAAAAACGATCTGTCTTATTTCGAATGCTGGCAGTCCAAGACATATTTCTTGACAAGACTTTTGTCGTAGAGCAAATCACGAACAGACTCCTGAGAGTTGACAAAGATGTTCGAGGGCAATTATGCAATTATTCTATAGGCAACTAATATTCATCAAAATTATCTCATACCACTAATTCAAACCATAAGATACTTTTTCATCCACGTCATCGCATCGTGTGTTAAAGCAACTGAATTACATCGAGCAAGCTATCTACACAATTTCTGACCAACGATTTTTCCCGTATAAACAAGTTTACAACAACATGATATTTATTACAGAATCTTACAACCAAACAACCTCAACAGCCAAGATTTCCACTTAATTCAGGGAATATTCTCTAGCGGTTCTCTATAAAGGTACAATCGATGTCTTCTTTAATTGTAAATAAATGAAATGAATTCTCCAGTAATTTTTAAATTGCAAAGTCAAACTTGTTGTTTAATTTGAATTCAGTTTCTCCCGATGAATCGAATCGCCTTAACCATACATAGTATTTTTCGTTTGGCCATGCCTTATGAATTAACATGCATTTTCATTTATATCAATTATGCAAATTGTTCAACAAATCGTTCATGAATTTTATCTACGATTCGATCCATTACAAGGACAAAATTTGTTCTGATTGTGTTCTCGATTTGTTTCGTTCGATTGTCCTCTGCCTTCCGCAGTACTCGTAAGACAAATTCGTTCTACGCTTGCAGGAAATGTCCTATCTGCTCCCAGACGCGTATAACTTCAGTACAAAATATCTTAGGCCTCGTCAAACGGGAATAGAAATCTGTCCCTACGATTCTCATACATACTATAAGTGCCTTGCCTTTAAATATCAAATAAATATTTTTAGAGCTCATTTAGTTCAATTGGACGATTCTTCTACTGCATATCTGAATGGACAAATATGGACAAGGCTCGTGTCAGAACTGCTTCAAATCTTTCTCCGGCATTCCTTTTCGATACGATTGTAGATATCCGTGTTTTATACTTAAATGGCACGTTTTCGAAGACCTCCAATCGCTGTGTCAATAAAAGCATCGGTACTCTGGGCAAATACATTCCAACAAAAAAATCGACACTATGAATTATTTCAACAAATTTTATTGTTAATTCAAATGCTGGTTGTTTGGGCTTTAGCGGAGTTTAATCTTGATTATCTCCCTTAACTGGATCTCAAGGTTTAGACATTCACACGATCTATCACGGCTTGATGAATCTGTACTATGAAATGACAAAGATCCAACAGCAGAAGTTGTGAAATGTGAATCAATGATATCCGATTGTGGACATGAGAACATCGTCACACTGAAATAGCGATTAACGTCCTCGCGTTTTGGTTTAAATCATTTATGCAACAAAAGCTCCAAACATAATTTTCTTCTAGAACGACTTAACGAATAGCGAGAATTGCTGCACATTTGGATAACAAACAGCCCCATGCGTGGGCTCACGCTTGCTAAAGCCCAAATTTTCGTCTCATGTGATATCATTATCTGAGCATTCACGCTGCAATAATCAAGCACTTTTGATTGAATCGCTTGCCATGAAATAGGCATGAGTAGTGATATAGGCTGGAGTGAAGTTCTATGATTTTAATCATCATCAAGTTCATATTTTACAGATTTGAAGAGAATCCGTAACATTGAATCTGAATTGATTAACCTTGCAACATTTACTATTTTGCGAAACAACCTTGGTTGAATTTTGTCGAAATTTCTGCGATTATGGTCAACACTTGCACAGTGTTGTTTTTAGCACTGCTGAAATTCTCCAGTTCATGGGGTTTGCATGGAGACAATGAAAACTCTAGTCCAAACTACGGATCTTCTTTATTCAAGGTAGGGAAATGTTTGAAGTTTATTCAAATTACAAATTATTAAAACTCACAATGGATTTTGGCGCCACACGACAGAATATCCGGGGTGTGATCTCACACAACGAGTTAGCACGTAACCTTGAAGATGATCCGGCTAAAAGTACCATTCGTTGCATGTACGAATGTGTGAGTCAAAAAATGACTGCCGAAGAGTGCGTTCAATACATCAAGGAAACATTTGGCGATAACTTAGAAGGACATGAGATTCCAAACTTGCACATCAAAGTGTCACCACCTCGAACTCCAAAAGTGATTTCAGAAACATACTGGATGATTGGAATCAGAGTCAATATTTATGGTGAAGTGGATTGTGGCAATCACGGAGGGAACATTATTTACCCATGGGACTGGGAGATATCTGACGGACTTTACGTCAAGATTCCAACTGTGAACTGTCTAGGTCTGAATGCAAACTCATGTTGTGACAAGGTGCTCAAAGATGTCGGTGCTGTTGTTCCTTTGGTTGATAAGAATGGGAATTGCTTGTCATGTTGGGTGCATCAAGAGCCTTTAGAAACTATTATCTCGGATGTAACTGGATCTGTTGCTTATGTTGAATACTCTGCGCTAAATGGCAAAGATTGTATAGCATCAGAGTTAGATCCGCCATCAGTACAAAGCGTTGATGATGGTGTTGAAGCGCAGTTAGTCAACGTTAGGACTGCAATTGACGCTCTTATAGCACAATCTTTGGTTAGTTGTGGCGACTTTATTCAACTGCATCGTGACCTACTCTTGTATGGTAGAGCCATTCCGCCCGCTATGTCCAAGATATCTGGACTGCTTTGTGGCATTTGCGGAAATCCAAGCGAATCTTATAAGCTGACGTCTACAATGATTTGGAAGCTGAAATGGATTAAAACGAAACTCACACAAAAGATAAATTCTGACCAGACAGTAATTGTTATATACACTGATCATCAAGACAAGGTTCTGGAACCTCCGAAAATTGGAGGACCTTACGAAGAAATTGATTGGGACCGAGATGATGACTGTGGTAGCAATCCAACCCCTACGACTCCCGACAACCCTGCCATGACACCGGTAGAAAGTCCCACGTCTAGAGGCTGCACATTTCCAAAAGTCAGAAGTTCTGCCACTGGAAAGTGTGCTTGCCCGTCACCATTCGCCGATGATGGGAAAGGTGGATGTGAAGCGTGTTTAGATTCAACTTATGCATACGATCCAGCGAAAGGATGCACACCTAACTCAAATATGTGTGGACCTGGAAAAATTGAATTTCCTCCAGGTTCCGGAATTTGCAAATGCGTCAGTCCGTTTACTGACGATGGATCTGGTAGTTGTGATGCTTGTGAAGATAGCAAGCTGGTATTTGACCCTGTTGAAGGATGTGTTCCAAAGCCAGATACACCTGCTGTCTCACCAGTTACTACCCCGACAGCTGGTACATGCAGATCTCCAAAAGTAAAAGATCCAAAAACGGGACGATGCGTGTGCCTAGCACCGTTGGCAAATGATGGTAAAGGCGGATGTAACGCTTGTAAGGATCCGAGTTATATATTTGATCCGACTATGGGATGCATGCCTCCATCTGTATGTGAAGGATGGAGAGTCGAAGATCCTCCTGGTTCTGGTAATTGCGTATGTGAGTTCCCTTACGCTGAAGATGGATCTGGTGGATGCAATGCGTGTTTGGATTCAAGCTTGATATTTGATCCTGTAAAAGGCTGTATCGCTCCTCCGTGTGATGATCCAAAAGTAGAAACTCCTCCGGGCTCCGGAATTTGCAAGTGCCCAAGTCCGTTCAAGGATGATGGATCTGGTGGTTGCAATGCGTGTGAGGACAGCAACTTGGTATTTGACCCTGTGAAAGGATGTTGTTCAGTACCAATCACGCCTGCTGTGTCGCCAGTAACTACACCTACTACTGGTACATGCAGAGCTCCAAAAGTCAAAGATCCCAAAACAGGTAGATGTGTGTGTCCAACTCCATTAGCAAATGACGGTCGAGGCGGATGCAACGCATGTAAGGACCCAGATTATATCTTTGATCCAGTGAAAGGATGTGTACCAAAAGGCTCAAGCTGTTCACCGCCTAAAGTAGAAGATCCACCTGGCTCCGGTAATTGTATATGCGCCAGCCCATTTATCGATGATGGATCTGGTGGGTGCAACGCTTGCGAGAATCGTAGCTTGGTCTTTGATCCTTTAAAAGGATGTGTCGCGCCTCCGTGTGAAGCTCCAAAGGTAGAAACATATCCGGGATCAGGAATTTGCAAATGCATCCATCCATTCGCTGATGATGGATCTGGTGGTTGTGATGCTTGTGAAAACAGCAACCTGGTATTCGACCCTGTGAAAGGATGCGTTCCAAAGCCTGATACACCTGCAGTGTCTCCAGTAACTACCCCTACTACTGGTACATGCAGAGCT
>Ga0075154_10002672_pt1 | contig 11538 bp, 5 predicted proteins | sample JI71714BDNA_FD_70965 | JGI IMG/M metagenome (GOLD analysis project Ga0075154, IMG submission 70965) | Wastewater effluent complex algal communities from Wisconsin, to seasonally profile nutrient transformation and Carbon sequestration -... | ecosystem: Engineered > WWTP > Effluent > Algae... | reverse complement strand
CGTACCTACACAAACGTCAGACCACATTTACATGCAGTCACACACCAGGCCGATTTACAGCAAGAGTCATTTAATCAACTAAGCTACTAAATTAAGACTTATTCGCTTCTTACACTAACAATCTGTACAGTCATGTTTTAAAGTATTTGACACAAACGTTTCACTATCTAATTCGCTGGTTCTTGAGCGTTGGAAGTTTCAAGTTGTTAAAATACTCATGACCCGTCGATGCTTCTCTCTATTGGACATTCCTTTCTTAGATCTCACACACATACTCAATGAGTTTTCTATCATGATATTCAATTTAGTCAATTAGCTCTTTTTGTTTGCATCAGATACTTACCCCACATTGCATTTTTTTTGTTTACCTGATTTTTTTAACTTTCATGTTTGTTAAACATTTAATTAAGCCAATCAATATTACAGCAGCTGCTTCAAGCCGAACCTTGAATGTGAAATTCACTATGAGCGACTAATGATCATTCGTATATTGAATATCTTGGCCTATTTATCGAGTCAACATGAAAAATCTATAATAACGAAGGAACGGGCTTAAGCATAAAACGCCTGAAAAGCCTGAAAAGATTTGAAAACATGAAAGTGTTCAGACCTAATTGCTGATTCTGTAAGACAAACTAGGCATTTCGTAATCTAGATATTTCAATGGTTCTTGTAATCTCAAGGCGCTTGATGCGGTTTCTTATTTTGAAAATAGAGCCCTTATCACATTTAAAACACATAAGGTATAGCTTAGTGTATAGCTTAGTATACAACTTATTGCAACTTTTAGTATAACACAAAGGCATCTTGTCTAACCTTGCACCTCATTTCGTATATAATTTATAGCACCTCGTGGTACAGCTTCAAAATCTACCTAGAATCGACCAATTTGATCATTTTGTTCATAAATTGTTTGGAATTAGGAAAAGCATACATGACCAATGAGAACACAACTTTGTCTTTTCGCCTTGCTATACTCGCTGGTGGTTTCGGGCGAGCAAGTTAGATCTTTGACAGTAGAGCAAAAGTAAGCATCCATCCCTCAATGATAACTTGAATTGTTTAATTGCGACTTACTTTATCCTGTATTATATAGTGTTGCAGGAAGATTGACAGCAACCATGGGAATTTATCCTGGAACTGATTCTGCACCAGCTCCGGGAGGAATCGTTAAAGTAATTTTCAATCCAATAACAACAAAATAAGAATTTATATGAATACTGTGGGTATAGATGCCAATTGTAAGGGAATGAACAACACCGTAACCAATGGTTGTGGACTTCACATTCATATTGGGAAAGAGTGCAAGGATGCTATTGCTATCGGTGGTCACTTTTGGTCGCCTTCTACTGCTGTTGATCCCTGGCTAACTGTAAAATATACCTCGAACAGGCACAGAGAAACAAATGAATTCATCACATTGGTAGGAGGCAATGGTTATAAATTTAACTCCAATAAGGGTCATGCTTTCGTGATCCACGGCGCAAATGGCCAGAGAATTTCGTGCGGAGTTCTCTATTAAATATTCGACCCATATTAGTTTTAAATTTGTGATTAAAGTGCATGAATTCATGCACCCTAGAGTAGTATCTTTAATCAGATTTTTTACGAATGCTTGACATGCAACTATTACGTGCATCTTGTACATTGACGGTTAAATTTTCATGGAAGCCTTTTGATGTCATGTAAGCCTTTTGATGTCATGTAAGCATTTTGATGTCATGTAAGCCTTTTGATTTCATGTAAGATTTTTGATTACGTGTAAGCCTTTTGATTTCATGTAAGCTTTCAGATTTCATGTAAGCATTTTGATTTCATTTAGATTTCATAAGTTCCAGTTCCAGCGCAATATCTCGATTGAAGAAAGAAAGTTGGTTACTTCGCTCATCTCCCATGATCAATCTTTTATGTTGAGGTGTTTCTAAAACGAAATAAATAGATAATTAACGGATGGTTTTTTTCAAAATCTGAGTACCTATTGGACAATAGCTGGACAAATCACGAAGAATCAAAATTTTACTTTTCCTTCCAGAAAAAGCGTCACTGAGGCTTTTTTTTCGGGTAGTTACATGTTTTGAAAAAATGTGTTTACATAAGGGGACTGTTTCTGAAACGATCCGAGAACGTATCCATGAACTTTGTCGTGAAATTTGTTCATTGCATGAACTTATCCATTAACTTTTGAACCAAATAGCGTGGCTTACAACAAGAAATGCCAATTATCTATTTTTAAAAAAGCTTAAAACGATTAAAATTATCCTGCTCTGAAGAAACTCATGTCATCCAGGCTCTGTTGTCATAAATGGATCTGGGCCACCCAACTGTAATATAGCAAATTCTTGCTAAATGGACACAAAAGACTAGTGAATGTAGAACATAATAACCCTTCTTTTTCCAGTAGTCTTCAGCATAAACTTGTGGCTTGAACTCCAAAAGGCAAAAAAGTGCTATCCACAATACCACAACAATTGGGAAACCCTTACATAGCATGAATAGCCTCAGCTTCTTTTTTCTTTCATTTTCACTTGGCCAAACAATAGCAATATCTTTCATAGCACCACAGGCCCCTATGTATTTCATAAAAGCTAAAAAGAGCAATTCAAGTAGTGCACTAATATTAGAAAGCACATCTTTGCCTTTTAGTAAACCACAAATGGATGTGGAGCAGTCATCGGTCATATGAAAATGACTCAGAAATTCTGTTGGGGTTCAACAATTCAACAATTAACATCAGTTGCCATCTTAAAGCATGCTTGCAATAGTTCAAGCGATAAAGGTAGCTTGAAGACTCCATTTCCCTGTCCTTAGACATCACAAACTCATCAAACAAGTCTTCATCCCTAACACAGATAGTCCGCGCATTTCAAGTGCGGTTCTCAATTATAAATTAATTGCTTACCTGCAAATTCGTAATATATCAGTGGAGAAGAAATCCATCATTTTTATGCTTTGATCCAAGTTTTCATGGACCTCTTTTTACAGAGATAAGATTTGACATACTGCCTGTAAAGCATTTATATTACTAGGTATCAGATAAAATCAAACCTTCTTTGCCAGATGTGTAGTGGATTGATGCAACAGCTTGCATGATCTGTTTGTAAATCAAACACTTGGAATAAATTAAAGATGGGATAGTTGGAAGTATTTCACTAAAATTTCTTTAGACAATAGTGTGGCTCGAACTCCTTGCAAAGATAAACTGGAAGATTCTCGACTTAAACTTGACCTTCTGTGTGTTCTTGCTCTTTGGTATAAACAGGCTTACCAACTTGATAACAAATTTGAATCATGGGAAATGGAGATCTGCGAAGTTTGTTGTCATAGCCTTTACGACCGACGTATTCAGGATGAAATACTTCCAAAAATATCTTGCCACCAGTTAAGCGTTTTAGAGCTGCATTGATTGTGACGGCAAATCTTTTGAATCCTTCTGAATTGTAAGCTCTGAATTTGGTTGTGACAAACATGGAGCTTATTACATCCACCTTGTATCCATCATTCTCTTCCTTGCAATTCTTGAATGAAGGCAACGGTAACAACGACATCCATTCCAATTGACTATATTTGGATTTCACTTCTTCTCCGTCTTTACTCTTTGATTTCTGAGATGTACATGTGTTAAAGATGAAAACGTTTGAGTAGATTCAGGTCTGCAACTCTTACCGCTTTTGAAATTACTACATCTAGCGCCTCTCCAGAAGTGTCTAGTTTTGATATAGCAGCCCAAATCTTGAAATAGACTTCTTCAGGTATTTTGTCATATACCACATTCCACTCTCCAACAGTATCTGCGAATTCCAGTGCCTTGTTAAGCTCACGCTTTGGCGTGTTGACAGCGTTGATGGATAGAGTTGAAACTTGCTTAAGTTTGTTCTGAGAGACCCATGACTGCGCAGCTTCAATAACTTCTTCCTTTGGAAAACGTTGGCTCAAATTACGAAGGGAAGTGGGTCGTCCCAAGTCATCTTGTGTGGACGAAGCAGCTGCCTTGTTGAAAAGAACTTCAAAGGTGGCCGCTCTCTCCTTTACCCACTCTCGCGATGGTGCCGGTGCAGCAGAAGCAATTATTGTCTTTGCACGATCAGAGCCGTACTTATGAGAAAGCCTTGAGACATAATCATCAAATTCTCCAGCAAAGTGTAGTCCCAAGCACGGAAAAGGCGAATGACGAGTTGGATGCACCATATCTTGTGCGTTTTTGTATTTGGGATGAAAATGCGTAAGGGTGAATTGTTTGCCGAAATGTAAGCAAATTTCTGAACAAAAGTCAATCGCAGCATGAACTGTTGACATGACCTTGTAATCATATAATTCCTTGCATCTTGGAAATACAATCATACGCAAAGAACTTTCTTTAGAGTCATGGCTTTTCGATCCTACCCAACGTCCAGTTACCTCGCTAGTTCCTTCTTGGATTGTGGTCATGGTGAACTTCCAAAAATCAGACATTACTTGAGAGATTGTCGTGGCATTGGAAACATGAACAGCCTCCAATGATTCGTATGGTTCATCTCCTAAGTGTTTACCTACGAGACCTGATCTGTGTGCCCATTCCTGTATCTCATCTTTCACATCAGTATTGAGCAAAGCTGTTGCGCTCTCCGAATCATAGCCATCTTGTCTACGTGATGTTGATTTTTCATTCTTTTGTTCAGCACGCTTTTCAACTTGATTTTCCTCTGGCCCCGTGAGCCAGGGAATGTTCCCTTCTTTGGGATGCCAATGCTGCGTATATCTGGAGACGTCGTCGAAATACATGGTCAAACCATTTTTGTTTTCCGCCGTTGTCCTGTGACCACCAAGTACTAGTCTGCTGCCATGTAAAAATGTCTGATAATGTAAAAAGGAAATTCATCAGGATGAGAGCCATCTGATGAAGACAATGCGGAGTCATGTCACTCTTTAATAGTATCTTACAGATCGGTATGCATTTGATCCACAGATGCAAAACGCAGCGCCCAAAAATGCTGTAAAGATCTTTCTACCTCGTGAATGAAACATTATATCATGAATTTCTAAAGGTTCAAAATAATTTGATGCAATTAGACAAGTAATAACTTGTAGAGAATGAGATTATAAGAATTTTTTTTTTCGTTTTGCTTGCCCTGCTGCTTTGTGGAAAGAGTTGCAAGGAGGCGCTAAAAAGCTTGTTCTTTTCACACTAAAATACCCATCAAAGAATGACATATCCATGTTCTTATCGGAAGAATTTTGAGTTTGAAACCGTCATGTGTATATCTTGGTACAGAACAAGAGTAGAAAGGTCTACGGAGCCGCAAACCTGTGCGAAGTCCAAAAAAAAGTCATCTTGCAAGCCCACATCGGAACATCTGTGCTCGATTTCTTTTCCTTCCCTTTTTAATTATTGCCTCTTAAAGAATTAAGGTTTGTATCGTGATTGATCCAGGCCCCAGGCCCCACTCTTTCATTATAGATGTTAAATGCCATGTACTGTAATAATTTCAAGGATGGCCCGGACCGCGGCAACTCTGCTGAACTTCCTCTTGTTTGTTCTTCCCAATTTGATCACGTCTTCTCTATCTTTAAATTTATGAAACAGGAAGTTGATCAATATTTTATCAGCGTGAAAAATATTCACCTATATTAAAATGTAATAGGGTTATTTCCAGACCAATAATCACCAGCCATGAACAGCAAGATAAAAGAGTACAATTTGATAGAGCTTGACTTATATAACACACAGTTTAGTTTCCAAGTACGTTCCTAGAAATCAGCTGAATTCTGTTCTTAGGATTTGTCCGTGTGTAAAAATGCACTTTTAGGCAATATTAACGCCAAGTAACCGTCAATGTATAGTGTGAAAACATACCAATGAGTACATGCATTGAGTTTATACCTCATATTATCGTCATTGCGAGAAATCATTGGCTTATATGTTAATATATCTTCTCCCACGGTTCCCCTTGAGTGCAACCACGTCCTCTGCAAATCTTTCACAACCTCAGAAAAATTGTTTTGCACTGAGAATAACTGTTTGGCACCCGAGAATAACAGTTTTGCACCCGAGAATAACTGTTTAGTTTGAGTAATTATGGCTACAGCAAGAATATCTTTTGCTTTCACGCGTGGGCTTCAAGGAGGACTACGTCGATCACCTCTGACAAATAACAGATCCAGGATTTGTGGGAATTCATCGGCACATAAATGTTTTGGTTTGGATTCGTCGACGCGATTTTTAAGCACCAACGAGAATATTCATAGAAACATTGGTATCAGTGCGCACATTGACAGGTAGGAGGATACTTTTGCTACATCTCTTTAGAAAAAAACAGTTTGGCTAACATTAGTAACAATGCAATGTTTTGATCCTAGCGGCAAAACTACCTTGACTGAGCGAATATTGTTTTATACAGGAAAAATTTCATCCATTCACGATGTGCGAGGCAAGGACGGTGTGGGTGCCAAAATGGACTCTATGGATTTGGAGCGTGAAAAGGGAATCACAATTCAAAGTGCTGCTACATTTTGTGAGTGGAAGGGTGCACACATTAACATTATAGATACGCCAGGGCACGTTGATTTTACAATTGAGGTGGAGCGTGCCTTGAGAGTTCTTGATGGAGGGATATTAGTGTTGTGTGGTGTGTCGGGTGTTCAATCTCAATCACTGACGGTAGATCGACAAATGAAACGCTACAACGTGCCGAGGTTGGCGTTTGTCAACAAACTCGATAGACAGGGCAGTAATCCATGGAAAGTTATAAATGATTTGAGGACCATGCTCAAGCTGAACGCAGCAGCAGTCCAAATTCCCTTGGGTTTGGAGAACGAGCATCGTGGAGTGGTTGATTTACTCGAAAATTGCGTTTACACTTTTGAAGGGGAAAAGGGAGAGAAAGTCGTAACGTCTCCTGTTCCACTTGAATACGAGTCCCAAGTTCAGCAAAAAAAGCTGGAATTGGTCGAAAAGTTGGCCGACGTGGACGAAGAAGTGGCAGATCTCTTCTTGATGGAAGAAATGCCTGATACAGACCTGCTGAAGGCGGCCATTAGACGACAAACCATTGCATGTAACTTTGTTCCAGTCTTTATGGGATCTGCATACAAAAACAAGGCCGTGCAAGTGTTGCTAGATGGCGTCATGGATTACCTTCCATCACCACAAGAAAAAGATAATTATGCTCTCGACTTGACTAAGGACGAGGAACCGGTAAAGGTCACATGCCATCCTGAAGATCCTCTATTGGCGCTGGCGTTCAAGTTGGAAGAAACTCCCTTTGGACAATTGACTTATATGCGCATTTACCAAGGTACACTCAAAAAGGGCATGTTCATCACCAATGTTAACGATAAGAAACGTATCAAAGTGCCACGGATTGTGAGAATGCACTCTGATGAAATGGAGGACATTACAGAAGCAAAAGCTGGAGAGGTGGTGGCGATGTTTGGTGTCGACTGCCGATCGATGGACACCTTTAGTGATGGCCCAACCGATAAAGTAATGAGTAGTATGTTCGTTCCTGAAGCCGTCATGAGCTTGGCTGTCAAACCTAAAAACTCACAAAAGATGGACGCATTTGCCAAAGCATTAGGAAAGTTCACAAAAGAGGATCCCACCTTGAGATTAAAAGTGGATGAACATTCCAAGGAAACTATTTTGAGTGGAATGGGAGAACTTCATTTGGAAGTTTATGTAGAACGTCTCAAGCGTGAATACAGTGTGGAGTGTACAGTTGGCGAACCCAAAGTCAACTACAAAGAGACCATCAATCGCAAGATTAAGTTCGAGCACCTCCACAAGAAGCAGTCAGGTGGTTCCGGACAATACGCCAAGGTTATTGGATTCATCGAGCCGATGTCTCCAGAAGAAATCCAGCAAATTGGTGCACAAGTTGAATTCAACAACCATGTCGTTGGAACCAACATTCCACCTGAGTACATACCCAGTTGTGAGAAGGGTTTCAAGGACGCCATGACCGAAGGTGCACTTGTAGGTGGAGAAGTACAAGGTGTTCGAGTTGTCTTGCAAGATGGAGCTGCTCATGCAGTGGATTCCAGTGATATGGCGTTTCGGATTGCCATGGCCCACGCAGTACGCAATGCTATGCGTGAGGCACAACCATCCATTTTGGAGCCTGTCATGACTGTCGAGGTTGAGATCCCTGCCGAGTTCCAAGGAACTGTAGTAGCAGGCCTGAATCGTAGAATGGGCTTGATTCAAAGTTCAGATATGAACGATGATGGAAGCGGTGTCAAATTGGTGGCTGAGGTCCCCCTGGCAAGCATGTTTGGATACTCCACTGAGATTCGTAGTGCCACCCAAGGCAAGGGCGAGTTCACTATGGAATATGCTCGACATGCACCTGTTCGTATGGACGTGCAAGAAAGTTTGATCAAGAAATTCAAGGAAGAGAAGGACGAGGAAGCTGCATAAAATTAGACCTGTTTACTCTCCATGCAAGATTATAATGCAAAATTAACTTTTTGAGAATACAATCTAGTGTTTTAGTTGCAATATAGAAACTATTCTTTCGAATTTATCTTCAAAAAAGTAAACTCATAAGATTCAAGTTCATATTTCCTCAAGGTGCAGAAATTCCTGGCTTGGAGGTTGGATTATTTTTGTCATGAAATTTTTTGTTTTACTAAAATCTGTTGTGAAAAACGAAAAATTACTAAATACGCATGGCGTCGGGCATCATTTTACATGCGTGCCAAACTCGTGTTACACTCATATCTAAACATCGTCAAAATTTTCACAAATAGCATTATTTTTTCCTCAACATTCATTGCGACTATCATCCGTCAAAATGTCCTCACAGACAAAGGGAAGAACTAAGAACAAATGGGAAAACGACAAACGTCATTATTGTGCAGCATGCAATGCTTGGATGGGGAGCGATCGCCACTCAATTGCACTTCATGAAAACGGGAAGAAACACAAAGAAAATGTTGATTTTCAACTAACGAAACATCGAAAAGAGAAACAGGCACAGGAGAAACAACAAAAGTTACTAACCAAAACTCTGCAGCAGATTGAACAAAGCGTCTCCGTCAATCGAGCAAACGATCAAATTCATTATGGGCTTGCTTCTGGATCGCCCATGTTTGCTTCCGCTCCCGTTTTCGCTCCTCCTCCCCAAACCGGTGGTCCCTCCCTTGTCACCAGCGGCGGCTCATCTCAAGCTATATTGCAGTCTCAAGCGCAACCGCAAGCGTCGGCGATTGGCAATAAAACTCACTCCGTCACAATAAATATTGGCTCAAAACGACCCCTGAAGCCAAAGAAATCAGAGGAATTGAATTTGTGGCATTCCAGGAGGAAGCAACGTGAATCTAACGATGCTGATGATGATGAAGATATAAATGGGGAAAAAAGCTCTGCCGCTTTGCCTCCCGTGAACATGTCTCGGAAACGCAAAAGAGTTTTGATGGAAAATGAGGGACATTACACAGCACTAAACAAAACGTTTCTGGAAGGACAAATTTATTCTCCCCTGTTTGAAGAAGATATGCCAGTTCAAATCTGGACTGGAGTTTCTAAAAATGAGATGCGACGTGAGGAAATGGCTCACTTATGGAAAGATGGTCTTGTAATCAAGGTTCACAAGAGTCAGTCGAGTGTTGTAGAAGATGTTGGCACGGAAGAAATTTCTTGTGATGTGGCCTATCTGCGTAGTCCAGATGACTCCGACGAAACTTTGGAACGGCAAGTAGAGCCCTTTCGAATTCGTTTACTGGTTGGACAAGATGAAATGCTGCCGTCTTCGGTACAGGAGGCACGAATTGCACTAGAAGGCTTGACTGCTGGTCAAGAAGAAGATAACTGCATTGAAGAAGTTAAAGAAGAAATTGACGAAAACACCGGATTTACCAAATTTACAACAGTTTCAGTAACTCGTACAACTCAATATCAGCTGGAACGTGAAGAGCGTGAACGCAAGCGCCAGCGATTAAGAGAGAAAGAAGAACAACGTTTACAGTCAGAAAGAGACCTAGAAATGCGCAGAATGGAAGAAGCCAAACATGCCAGTGTAGATGATTCGGCCTTGGGTGCATACGACGTTTGGGGATCCAAAAAAGGCTACAAAGGAGTTGACATTTCAACCAAAATCACCTCTTCGATTGGTGATTATTCGCAGCCTTTGGCCACTGGTAAAGTTGACTTCAAAAAGAAGTCCACTTTTAAAAGTAAGGATAGAAAGAAGTCCATTCGGCGCACTACTGCTGACGACGTCTAATTATACTTTACACTTTAATAACTAACATGAACTCAAAGATTTTAAACAAAAACTATGTGCACGCTGACGACGACTAATAAGGCGTTAGTTACACTTGAGTGACAAACATGAATTTTCTAAAAGTCTCGAGTGTTGTAGAGAAAAACATGATAAAAAATTCTTGAGGGTGCTGAAACGAGCTTATGAAAAACATGTGTTCCATGAAATGGAAATCACAAAAACCTACGAACAAACCTTGAGATTCGTTACCATTTACGCCTGGTAAGCTTCGAAGGAAACGCGTTTGCGCTTTTTCTTTGAAGTAGAATTTCTGGAGCCAAAGCCAGTCTGCGAAGTAGAATCGCCATCTCCAGTATTTTGTCCTGACCTGAATTGAATTTCTTGCGCAAGAATGCTGAACAAATCGGCTATTCTCACAGAAGGAGTATCACTGTTTGGGTGATCTTTTTGAATTTTGTTCAAATCCACTAGAAACTGTGTGGATGACTTGGGGTCTGGTGTTGGGTCTTCTTGATACTCGGACAAGTCAGACATGGTTCTTGGCATTGCTACTTCTTCCTCTTCGTCCTCTTCTTCATCCGGCAGCGATTCGGGAGTTGTCATGTCTTTGCAAACAACATTGCTCGATCCGGTGTTAAAAGAAGGTGAATAAACATCATACTTGAAGTTTTCAGCAGACTGTCTCTTGTAGAGGGCAGCTTCTTGATTTGCTGCCATGATTTTGGCAAGCTTGTACAAGTGCATTTGAGAATTTGCAATAGCAGCTGCAGCTGCGGCCGTCTGTCTCACCAGGCTTCTAGCTTTGGCCATCAGTTCGTCCAAGAGGTAAGAGCTATCCAATTTGAGTTCGACTTTTTTCATGAGGCCTGTTGTAGAGCAAAGCATTCCAGCCAAGGTGCCTGTAGTCCTGATAGGGACTGTTATCATCGCAGTATCTAACACCGAAACGTCAATTACTGTTTCAAATACAACAGGCAGCACAAGCATATCTTCTTCGGAGGAACTTGGCCAATTAGAAAATGGAACAACGCGGAAGCTTGTAACGGCTGTGGTTACTTTGAGTGGTGTGTTGCTTTGGCTTGGGATAAGCATCTTAGTTACCATCAACGCTTCCTTGTTGATTGTACCCGAACTCTGGGTTTGACGCATCAGGGCAAAGGCGGTAGATTTCATTCTGGATTTGATTAATGAATTGAGCGATTCGACCAAGTTTTGTAGTAATCTCATGGGAATAGTGTGAATATCATCATTGGTCGGAGACAATTCCATAGGCAACGATAAATTAGTCGCAGCAGCATCTTTGAGAGCTAGTTGACCCACATTTTGGGGCCTGGAA
>Ga0075154_10002670_pt1 | contig 11539 bp, 11 predicted proteins | sample JI71714BDNA_FD_70965 | JGI IMG/M metagenome (GOLD analysis project Ga0075154, IMG submission 70965) | Wastewater effluent complex algal communities from Wisconsin, to seasonally profile nutrient transformation and Carbon sequestration -... | ecosystem: Engineered > WWTP > Effluent > Algae... | reverse complement strand
AACAATTTATTATTTGTTTCATAGTTACTTCGTGAAAAATGGAAGTTTTATCTAACTATAATCTTAAAAACCTAAACACATTTGGTGTAAGCTGCGTTGCTACTTACTTTGTAGAATGCAACAATCTAGAAACGCTATCATCCATTATTAAAAGTACTATTTTCAAAGAAAATAAACACCTGATAATTGGTGGTGGAAGCAATCTTTTATTTACTCAAAATTTTGATGGCTTAGTTATAAAAAATAGTATTGAAGGAATTGAAATATTCGAAGAAAACGACATTGAAATCACATTAAAAGTTGGGGCAGGCGAGGAGTGGAATAGTTTGGTAAATTATTGTGTAAGCCATAATTATGGAGGAATTGAAAACCTAAGCTTAATTCCTGGATGTGTGGGGGCAGCTCCTATACAAAACATTGGAGCTTATGGTGTAGAAATTAGTAATGTTTTATACAAAGTAGAAGGATTTGATATTGATGATAATACACTAAAAACACTTACAAAAGAAACTTGTAAACTAGGATATAGAGATAGTATTTTTAAAAACGAGCTTAAAGGCAAGTTTATAATTACATCAATTTATATTAAACTACAAAAAATTCCTACAATTAATGTAAGTTATGGTGATGTTGCTAAAAAATTAAGCCATATACCAAATTCAAAAATTAGCATAAAAGATGTTAGTGAAAGCATATGTTCAATACGAACTGAAAAATTACCCAACCCAAAAGAATTTGGCAACGCTGGTAGTTTTTTTAAAAATGTTGTAGTTTCAAAACCTTTTTTTTACAACTTGCAAATTCAATATCCAACCATTCCAAATTATATTGTTGAAAATGGAGTAAAAATTCCAACAGCTTGGCTAATTGAGCAATGTGGGTTTAAAGGATTGCAAATAGGCAATGTGGGTTGCTACAAAAATCAACCATTAGTTATTGTAAACTATGGCAATGCATCTGGTAAAGAAATTTTTGATTATTCAACAAAAATTATAGACGCTGTAAATCAAAAATTTGGTATTACCCTAGAAAGAGAGGTTAATGTAGTTTAAAGTTTAGTTGTTATATTGATATTTTATGCAATGTAAACTATACCATTACCAAAGAAAACTACATTTCTATTTTCAATGTGTTTGCCATATTCATCGTTTTTTCAAGCCCAATAAATGCAAATGATTCTATAATGGGCAAAGATTCTTTTATTTTTTGTTGCACAATAGGCACCTCGCTTTTATCCCACTTACCTAGCACAAACGCTGCTTGCATACCTTTTGGAAAATTATTGCCTATTCCAAATCTCAACCTAGGATAAGTATTTGTACCTAAAGTTGCTTCTATATCCCGCAATCCATTATGCCCACCATGAGATCCACTTCCTCTTAATCTTATAGCATTTATTGGCAAAGCCAACTCATCTACAACAGTTAAGGTATTTTCTATTTGTATATTCTCTTTTAATTGCCAATATTTAAATGCCTTTCCACTAAGGTTCATATAAGTAGTAGGCAATATGCAAATAAAAGTTTTACCCTTAACTTTTACTTCTGCCACGTGTGCTAATCTATCTTGCTTAAAAAAACCACCATGTTTGTGTACAAAAGCACCTACAACATCAAAACCAATATTGTGTCTTGTATTGGCATATTCGGTGCCAATATTTCCCAATCCTACTAATAAAAACTTGTGCATAATTGTAAAAGTGGGCAAACCTACAAAAACAGTTTATTATTTGAGTAAATAATAAAAACCATAGTTCTACAACTTAGTTTTTTAAAGAAATGATGTGCTTACATTTGCAAAGTTTTTAATTTAAAAATTTCTATAAAATTAATTAGTGCATCTGCAAATTGGCTAATTAGCAAATTAAAAGTATGAACCTTTTTCAACAACAAAACACTGAATTTCAACGCAGACATATTGGTCCAAATGCAACTGCAACAAAAGAAATGTTGCAAACCATTGGGGTAGATAGTTTGGAAACTTTAATTAACGAAACTGTACCTGCAACTATTCGTATGCAACAAGAAATTGCAATACCAGCAGCTATTAGCGAGTTTGAATACTTAACAGAGTTAAAAAAAGTTGCAGCAAAAAATAAAGTGTTTAGAAGTTTTATTGGGCAAGGCTATTACAATACCATTACACCAAGTGTGATTTTAAGAAATATCTTCGAAAATCCAGGATGGTACACACAATACACTCCTTATCAAGCAGAAATTGCTCAGGGTAGATTAGAAAGTTTACTCAACTTTCAAACTATGGTTAGCGATCTTACTGGTTTGCCATTGGCAAATGCAAGTTTACTAGACGAAGCAACAGCTGCTGCCGAGGCTATGGCTATGATTTATAATCATAATCTCAAAGATGGAAGAAACAAATTTTTTATTGATGAAAACACTTTTCCTCAAACAATTGATGTTTTAAAAACACGTGCTACTCCAATTGGTGTTGAATTGGTTTTTGGTAATTATCAACAAGCTAGTTTTGATGAAAATTATTTTGGTGCTTTAGTGCAATATCCAAACTGCAAAGGCAGTATCGAAGATTATAGAAGTTTTATTAATAAAGTACACGAAGTTGGTGGATTAGTAGTAATGGCAACAGATTTACTTGCCCTTACTTTACTTACCAGTTGTGGCGAATTGGGTGCTGATGTGGCTGTTGGTAATGCTCAACGTTTTGGTGTACCAATGGGTTTTGGTGGGCCACATGCTGCATTTTTTGCAACTAAAGAAGAATTTAAGCGTGGTATTCCTGGTAGAATAATTGGTGTAAGTATCGATGCTCAAGGTAACAGAGCCTTACGTATGGCTTTGCAAACAAGAGAGCAACACATTAAACGAGAAAAAGCTACAAGCAATATTTGTACAGCACAAGCATTATTGGCCAACATGGCTGCTATGTATGCAGTGTATCATGGTGCAGAAGGATTAAAAAATATTGGCACTAGAGTTTCTTTATTGGCACACACTTTAAGCAATAGTTTAAAAGAGTTGGGCTTTACAGTTGTACACAACAATTTTTTTGATACTATTACTGTAGTTGCAGACGCTAATGTTTTAAAGCCCTTAGCAGAAGCTCAGGAAATGAATTTTAATTTCAACTATAATGGTGTTGTTTGTATAAGTTTAGATGAAACTACTTCTCAAAAAGATGTTTTAGATATTGTTTATGTTTTTGCCCAAAGTTTGGGGAAAGATGAAGCCGAAATTGAATTTTCAAGCGATACTGTGTTAAATAATATACCAAAATTTGCAACACGTACTTCGCTGTATTTGCAACATCCAGTTTTTAATACCCATCATAGCGAAAGCCAAATGATGCGTTATATAAAGTTACTAGAAAACAAAGATTTATCTTTAAACACTAGTATGATTAGCTTAGGCAGTTGCACCATGAAACTAAATGCAGCAACCGAAATGATGCCAGTTAGTTGGCCTGAGTTTGGCGGAATACATCCATTTGCACCAACTATTCAAACATTAGGTTACCAACAAATTTTGGACGAACTCAACCAATATTTATGTAAAGCAACAGCTTTTGATGCTTGTAGCTTACAACCTAATAGTGGAGCACAAGGGGAGTATGCTGGATTGTTAACTATTATGGCTTATCATTTTGCCAATGGAAATAATCATAGAAATGTAGCATTAATTCCACAAAGTGCACATGGCACAAATCCTGCAAGTGCTGTTATGGCTGGGATGAAAGTTGTTGTTGTAAAAAACAACGAAGATGGAACAATAAATTTTGAGGACTTAAAGGCTAAAGCCGAACAATATAAAGACACATTAGGGGCACTTATGGTTACATACCCTAGCACCTATGGTGTTTTTGAAGAAAACATTAAAGAAATCTGTGGCCTTATTCATGAAAATGGTGGGCAAGTTTATATGGACGGTGCCAACATGAACGCCCAAGTTGGGCTTACTGCTCCTGGCTTAATTGATGCAGATGTTTGTCACTTAAATTTACATAAAACGTTTGCTATTCCTCATGGAGGAGGAGGCCCTGGCATGGGACCAATTTGCGTAAAACAACATTTAGCACCTTATCTACCTGGTCATACAAATCTTAAAGATTCTTCTAATAGTGCTGTTTCTGCAGCTCCTTTTGGATCAGCATCAATTCTTTTAATTAGCTATGCTTACATAAAAATGTTGGGGTATGATGGTATAAGAATGGCTACAGAATATGCTATTGTAAACGCCAATTATATGAAAGCAAGATTAGAAAAGTATTACAGCATTTTATATACTGGAAAAAATGGTCATTGTGCACACGAGTTTATAGTAGATTTAAGACCATTTAAACAATCTTGTGGTATAGAGGCAGAGGATGTGGCAAAACGTTTGATTGATTATGGATTTCATGCACCAACTATGAGTTTTCCTGTTGCTGGAACTATAATGATAGAACCTACAGAAAGTGAAGATAAAGCCGAGTTGGATAGATTTTGTGATGCTATGATTGGTATTTACCACGAAATAAAATCAGTAGAAGAAGGCAAAGTAGATAAGTTAGATAATGTATTAAAACACGCCCCACACACTCAAGCAGTTGTATGTAGTGATAGTTGGAACAGAAGTTATACTCGCCAACAAGCTGCTTTTCCATTACCTTATGTTTCTTTAAATAAGTTTTGGCCTAGCATTGCAAGGGTAAATAATACCCATGGAGATAGAAATTTAGTATGCACTTGCGAGCCAATTGAAAGTTATATTGAAGCTTAAATTGATAAAAAATTAAAACAAAAAGGTGCTAAATATTTGGCACCTTTTTGTTTTATATCACTTAAAAAAATCTAGTATTTGTAAAGTTTAAATATCCAACATTGAATTTGCCATATTGTTCTTAATTCTATTTAGCTTAACCAAAGCTAAATTACTTGTTAATTTCAATCCTAAAACAAGTGCCTTTTCCAAGTTCGCTATGTTTTACAAAAATGTTTCCTTTATGGTATTGTTCTACAATACGTTTGGTGAGGGTAAGGCCCAATCCCCAACCACGCTTTTTGGTGGTAAATCCTGCTTTAAAAACCTTAGCCACATTTGCTTTACTTATGCCTTTTCCTGTATCTGTAACTTCGATTATAGCTTTGGTGTTTTCGTTAAATATGGCTACACTAATATTGCCCTTACCTTCCATTGCATCTAGTGCATTTTTAAGTAAATTTTCAATAACCCAATCAAATAATGGAGGAGATACATTTGCTAATACTTCTTCTTCGGTATATAACAATTTAAATTCAACTTTTTGACTGGCTCTCTTTTTAATATATTCCACCATTTCACCAACTTGAACAACTAAATTTCTTTGCTCCACATTGGGTTTGCTACCTATTTTTCCAAATCTATCTGTAATCAACAAAAGCCTCTTTACATCTTTTTCCATTTCGGGCACAATAGTTTCGTTGCCTTTTATATCTCTAAGCATTTCAACCCATCCTTCAAGGCTACTTACAGGTGTTCCAAGTTGGTGTGCGGTTTCTTTTGCAAGTCCAGCCCAAACTTGGTTTTGTGTACTTTTATAATTGTTTTGCAATGCGATTATTATAACTATTACAAAAAGTAACACAATAAACATTTGCACTAAAGGATAATAAGCCACTTCGTTTGCCAATTTACTTTTGCCATAATAATATTTATTGGCTATAAGAGGTTTCTCTTGAAGTACTAAAATAATTGGGTTGGCGTAGGATTTAAAAACTTGTAATTGCTGTTGTAAGTAATCCTTATTTTGATTAATAAGAAAAGTATCGATATTATTTGTGTTTCCTGTAATACTATCGTTTTCGTTGGTTTCAATAATAGGAATACTACTGTTTTCGCTGCTAATTTTTAAAGCTAAATTTATGCTAGCACTATCGTTACTTGTAAGCAAGGTTTTCTGAGCTTCTACCCAAATAGCTACATTTTGTTTTTCTTGGGCAGCAATTTTGTTTGATAAATAGTTGCTATAAAAAATAGTACCAATTACTATGGCAATAGCAATTGAAGCTAAAACTGTTTTAAAATTTAAAAAGTTGAAAGACATATTTGTTTTTTAAAAACTATTTATACGTTTTTACCGCTCAACATTGGTACAAAACTACATTCCTCAAAACGTTCTTCATGTAATTCTCCTCCTTCTTTTTTGGTTAGTCGCAACATGCGTTGTTTTCCTCCTTCTTCATCCAAGGGTAATACTAAAAAGCCATTTACTTTTAATTGCTCCACCAAGGCTTGTGGAATAGTTGGTGCTGCTGCTGTAATTAAAATTTTATCGTAAGGTGCAAATGCAGGATGACCCAAAAATCCATCTCTATAAAAAGTTTTTATATTGGTATATTTTTTTAAAAGAATATTTTTCTTTTGTAAATCAAATAATTCTTTTTGCCTTTCAATGGTATAAACCATTGCACCCATTTCTGCCAAAATTATTGCTTGATATACACTACCTGTTCCAATTTCTAAAACCTTTTCGCCTCTTTTAACTTGGAGTAATTGCGATTGAAATGCCACTGTGTAAGGTTGAGAAATGGTTTGGTTGGCAGCTATAGGAAAAGCCCTGTCTTCGTATGCAATATTATCGAATGCAGAATCTAAAAAAAAGTGTCGAGGAATACTATTTATGGCAGTTAACACATTTTCGTCAACTATCCCTTTTTGAGTTCTTAACTCATTTACAAGCTTTTGTCTTAATCCTTTATGTCTATATGTATCTTCAAGTATTCTCATTTAATTTTTACTCCTTATTCTCTCAAAAATAAACACAAACCTCCTATCTTTTTTTTTGTGGAAATTAATACGGCATACCGCCCATTAGCAACATACTATTACTTTTGCCTTTCAATACAAATTAATGGCAATTAACGTACAATTATTTATTCCTTGTTTTGTTGACCAATTGTATCCTAGTGTGGGTTTTAATATGATAAAGGTATTGCAAAAACTAGGATGCACTGTTACTTATAACGCTAATCAAACCTGTTGTGGGCAGCCAGCCTACAATGCAGGATTTTGGGGCGAAGCCAAAGATGTTTGCCAAAAATTTTGTAAAGATTTTAGCGGTGCAGATTATATTGTTGCCCCAAGTGCTAGCTGTGTAGGTTTTGTAAGAAATTATTATCCTAAATTGTTTGAAAACAGTACCAACCTTAGCGATATAAAAGCATTGGGTAATAGAACTTTTGAGCTGAGCGACTTTATAGTGAATGTTTTAAAAACTACTCAAGTAGGTGCTAGCTGCAATATAAAAGCTACTTATCATGATAGCTGTGCTGCTTTGAGAGAATGTAAAATAAAACAAGAGCCAAGATTATTATTACAACAAGTACAAGGATTAGAACTAGTTGAAATGAACGATGTAGAAACCTGTTGTGGTTTTGGTGGAAGTTTTGCTGTAAAATTTGAGCCCATAAGTGTAGCCATGGCCGACCAAAAAATTACTAATGCAAAAGCAACCAACGCTAATACCATTATTAGTACAGATATGAGTTGTTTAATGCACCTTGATGGTTGTGCCAAGTTTAACAAAGCCAACATTCAAGTATTGCACTTAGCAGATGTATTGGCAATGGGGTATTAATAGTTTTTTAAAATGATAAAAATGAAGTTATGAACTATTGGCTTATAAAATCGGAACCTTTTAAATATAGTTGGGAGCAGTTTGAAAAAGATAAAAAAACTTTTTGGGATGGTGTACGCAATTATGCTGCTCGAAACAATTTAAAAGCTATGAAAAAAGGCGATTTGCTTTTTTGGTATCATAGTAATGAAGGGCTAGAAATTGTAGGGATTGCTAAGGTAATTAAAGAGTTTTATCAAGATCCTACAACCGAAGAAACGGCTTGGGTTGTTGTTGATGTTGCACCCTATAAAAAACTTAAAAAACCAGTTTCTTTAGCTCAAATTAAGGCAAATACAGCTTTGCAGCAAATGGCTTTAGTACGTTTAGGAAGATTGAGTGTACAACCTGTTACACCAGATGAGTGGGAAATTGTAATGGAAATGGCTGGGGAAAAATAAAGCCTACAAAAACTTTAAAAACTTTTCTTTTACTTCATTTGGAAGCAAAGGTTCGGCTATAATATTTTCGATTAAGCCTACATTTTTTTGCTTTGCCATAAACTGATTGGCAATATCTTTAATTGTAATTTTACTATTGCTTTTATTATATAACAAAATAGTGTCGTTTACTTCTAAATAACCTTCTTCAATTACTTTGAAATAAACGCCAAAACAAGCTTGCTCTGCAAATAGTTTCACCATTTTTGGATTATTGAATCTAAAGTTTAACCTGTTGCAAGGGAATCTTGGTTCAATAACTTGTAACAAAGCTGAGCCAATTTTATAAATATTTCCAACAAAAGCCTCATCGTCTGGCAAACCCTGTGTACAAAGATTTTCTCCAAAGTTAGCTGGGGAAAAATCATATTCTTTTAAAATAGTTTTCCAATGGTTGTAATTGCTTTGGTCGTAGGCATATACAGCTTTTGTAATGCCACCATGATATTTTTTATTGGTTTGCACATCGCCTTCTAATCCTAAAAAATTGACTTTTATTTTATTGGTTGTGGGCTCTTTGCAAAAAGCAGTTTTTATAACTTTGCCGTTATAGGTATAGCTTTTGGTTTTACCAATATTTACCGATAAAATTTTCATTTAAAATTAGATTACACTTGTGTTACACTACCTTAAAATAAACATTCAAAAAATGAGTGTTTAAGCTAATGTTTTTTAAAAAAACTATTCTACATCATTTAAAACTTCAACAATAGTTTTTATAAATGTTGCGGTTAAATAGCTTATTAATTTTCCTGTACTGTAATCATTACTGCCATTGCTTAAACTAGTTGCTCCCTCACAAATGTGTAGATAAGCAGGCCTGCAAGTGCTTGCAATATATTGTAAATATTGTAAGGCATTTTGTGTACTAATGCCTACAGGAGAATAAGCACTACTTAAGGTTTTTTCAATGCAATCTAAATCGAGCTCTACGCCTACTAAAGTTTCTTCAGTAAAACCAGCAGCATGTGCTACGGCTTGCATAAAGTTTCGTTTTTCGTGAATAAAAATGTCTTCAAAAGTTATGCAATCTATAAATGGATTGTTTACCATATCCATCCAAGTATTTTGTGTAATATAACTTTGGTGTATGCCTACGGCACAATATTTTTCTAAGTATCCATCTTCCTCGGCATATCTAAATGCATTACCACTATGTCGCCCTTCTAATGGTCTATAATCTGCATGTGCATCTAAATTTATGGCATTAATTTCTGCTATACTAATTACCCCTGCTTTATGCCATCCCTTTGCTGCTCCTTTTATACAACCATAAGCATTATTATGTCCTCCACCAATTACAATTGGTAGTTTTTTGTGTTGTGCAATTGTGCTTATAATATGCTCCACCTCATCATCAATAATGGTTACTGCATGTCGGTAAGCTGCTTGTTTTTCTTCGAACGATTGTGCGTTTTTTTCTACTAATTCTGCTATATCGTTAAAATTAAATGCTCCTAAAACTAAAATTTCATTTCCGTCTAAAAAATCATTGCTTTGAATGTTTAAAAATGATTGCAAAAAAGGCAACCATGCACTATCAGTTCCACCAATTCCATCATTAGCTTTTACGCCTATATCTTCAGGAATTCCTAGTATTACAAATTTTGCATTACTTGCTTTTAGTGAATCAGAAATACTTAGATGGTTTGTAGCTTTTTGAATTCGCTCTCCTAACTTGGTTTCAAACTTTCTGGTTTTTGTAAGTTTTAAAACGTCCTCTTTTTTATAAACGCAAAAATGTGATGGTATCATAAGGCAATTTGTTTGTTAAAAATAAAGGTTTTCTTTATCCAAAAAAACAAACGCATACTAATGTTACAAAATATATTTGCAACTTAAAATTATAGCATGACAAAAAAATTTTTCGGACATGTGCAATATATTGCTTTAGTAATTGCAGTTATAAGTGTGGGTTGTAACACAAGTAATATTAGCAACAATGATAATTTAGAAAAATATTTTAAAGCCCAAGATGTTGAAGGTTGTTTTGCCGTATTTAACAATGGAAAAGGCAGTTTCAACATGTACAATCTAGCTTGGTATAAAGATAGTAGTGCTGCTCCTGCAGCTACTTTTAATGTGTTTATGAGTTTGGTTGCCTTTCAAAATGGTAAACTATTTAATGAAAAATCAACCATAAAAAATAGTAGTGTAAACAAAACTTTTGATAGTGCTTTTTTACAAAACGATGCTAGTTTTTTTGCATCACTAGCAACAAATATTGGTAAAGATACCATGCAAACTTGGCTTGATAGCTTGGGTTATGGAAGTAAAACTATTAAAACTAGCATTGATAATTTTTATAACGATAACAGCTTTACAGTTTCTGCAGACGAGCAATTAGGCTTGCTTAAAAAGCTTTATTTTGATCAGCTGCCATTTAATAAAAATTCTATGTCGCTAGTAAAAAAGCTTTTAAATAAAGAAAATAATAGCGACTTCAGTTTGGCATATATACAAGGTGATAACTTAAACAAACAACAACATCAAAATAATTGGGTTGCAGGATGGTTGGTGCAAGATAAGCATCCTATTTTTTTTGTGCTAAACTTTAAATCAAAAACCAATAAATCTGCGATAGGTATTTCGTTGGTAAAAGATTGTTTAAAAGATTTAGGATATTTGAATTAGCAGTAAACCTTTATTCTACAAACTTGTATCCTAAACCCCTTACACTAAAAAAGTGTTTTGGATTTTTGCTATTGGGTTCAAAGTATTTTCTAAAGGTTAAGATAAAGTTGTCTATGGTTCTTGTTGTAGGGAAAACGTTATAGCCCCAAACCATTTGTAAAATTTTTTCTCTTGTAACTACTTCGTTTTTGTTTTCTATAAGCAATTTTAAAAGCATGGCTTCTTTTTTGCTAAGTTCAATTTTTTGATTGTCAAAAGTGCTAGCCTGGTGTGCTTTAAAGTCAATAATATTTCCACCAAAACTATACTCATTAGCAATAGTTTGTTTTTCGATTATTCTTTTGTTTTTTGCTATTAAGTTTTGTACTCTAAGCAATAATTCTTCAAGCTCAAATGGCTTTGTAAGATAATCGTCGGCTCCTTTTTTTAGCCCTAAAACCCTATCTGTGCCTGTGTTTTTTGCACTTAAAATTAAAATGGGGCTTTCTATTTGTTGTAATCTTATAGTTTCAGTAACAGTAATGCCATCAATTTCTGGCATCATAACGTCCATAATTATCAAATCAAAATATTCGTTTTCTACTGCTTTTAATGCCTGTGTGCCATTGTATGCAGAGGTTACTTCATAGCCTTCAATTTCTAAATTTAACTTTAATGTGTCGTGTAGGTTTTCTTCATCTTCTACCAATAAAATACTCGGTCTTTTTATCTCCATTTTTACATATTGAATTGTACTTCAAAAGTAGAACCTTTGGGTTTATTATTAGTCACAGTAATGTTACCATTATGTAGATTGGCTATTTTTTTACATAAATATAAGCCAAGACCAGTTCCTTTTGTTGTTCTTGTAGCTTCGT
>Ga0075154_10002669_pt1 | contig 11541 bp, 10 predicted proteins | sample JI71714BDNA_FD_70965 | JGI IMG/M metagenome (GOLD analysis project Ga0075154, IMG submission 70965) | Wastewater effluent complex algal communities from Wisconsin, to seasonally profile nutrient transformation and Carbon sequestration -... | ecosystem: Engineered > WWTP > Effluent > Algae... | reverse complement strand
AACACCCTGTTGACTGACAGCATGAAACTTTCAGAAACCCCAGACAATAATTTACCCCGCATCACCACTCGACCAGACCGCAACTCCTCCAACGGTCAAGAATCCAATGTTCCCATACCTTCAGAAGTAGGTCAGGAGGAAATGATGGAAGCAGTGCGGACGATGCTGCTAGGAATCGGAGAAAACCCCGAACGGGAAGGATTGCTCAAAACCCCGAAGCGGGTAGCAGAAGCTATGCGGTTTCTCACCAGTGGCTACAGTCAATCCCTAGAAGAACTGCTCAACGGCGCTATCTTTGACGAAGGTCACAATGAGATGGTGTTAGTCCGAGACATCAGCGTCTTCAGTATGTGCGAACACCATATGCTACCGTTTATGGGACGAATTCATGTCGCTTACATCCCCAACCAAAAGGTAGTCGGGTTGAGCAAATTAGCCCGCATTGTCGAGATGTACAGCCGACGGTTACAGGTACAGGAACGTTTGACTCGCCAAGTTGCCGAAGCGGTTCAAACCATATTGGAACCGAGGGGAGTAGCTGTGGTGATGGAAGCTAGTCATATGTGTATGACTATGCGCGGAGTACAAAAACCCGGTGCTTGGACAGTAACCAGTGCGATGTTGGGCATATTCCAAGACGAACAGAAAACTCGTGAAGAATTCTTGAATTTGATTCGCCATCAACCGGCATTCTTTTAGTCAGTAGTCAGTAGTCCGATTTCATCAGTGAGCAGTCATTAGTGATTAATTTATTGACTGATGATATCAGGTGGGATCGAACAACCTCACTACAAACCGTTTTTATTACAGATAACTGAGCGGACATTATATCATTGTCATCAGTCATCTGTGATGAATTTAGTGGCGGCTGAAAATAGAGGTGGTGGCATTTGGCGGTCAAGCTGCTGCTGCGATCGCCTCTTGTCCGTGTCTCCGCAACAGTTCCATGAGCTCGTCTCGGTAGTCGTGAAAAATAGAGTTTCGTTTCACAGTTTGACTGCGATCGGGTAGGTCGATCGTGATTACCTTTCTGACAGTCCCAGGACGAGCACCGAGGGCGTAAATGCGGTTAGCGAGAAACACGGCTTCTTCGACATCGTGAGTAATCATGAATACAGTAATGTTAGTGCGCCGCCAAAGGTCTAGCATAAATTCGTGCATCGACTCCTTGGTGTGGACATCTAAAGCGCCAAAAGGTTCATCCATCAACAGCACTTTCGGTTCCAAAGCCAAAGCGCGGGCGATCGCCACCCGCTGTTTCATCCCTCCAGACAACTCCGAAGGCAGAGAGTTGGCGAACTCAGACAGCCCCACGATACTCAGATAATAGCTAGCTTGTTCGCGCCGCACCTTGTGAGGCACGTTTTGCAGCTTGAGTCCAAACTCCGCATTTTCTTGTACGCTCATCCAAGGATAAAGCGTATAGTGCTGAAAAACCATGCCCCGATCGGGCCCGGGCCCAGTTATCGGTACTCCGTCAATCCTGACTTCTCCCGATGTAGGGCGATCGAGTCCCGCAATCTGTCGCAGCAGCGTAGATTTTCCCGACCCAGAGGCCCCTACCGCGCAGATAAATTCACCTTGCTCGATCGTCATGTTAATGTCTTTTAGTACCACTAAATTGCCATTTTTAGTGCCGAATTGTTTGTTAAGGCGGTTGACTTCCAAATACATAAGTTAAATCTCCTAAATTCAGAACAGATGGTGCAATTAAGTAGAAAGAAGAAGGAAGAATATCGATGTGAAGAACGCTATTATCGCTTTTGGAGCGCCCACTTGCAGGATACTCGCAGGAAATACTGAAACAACAAATCAAATGCTAATCCGATCGCCCCTATAACGATCAGCCCGACAAAGATTTCATCAGTCCTTAAAAATCTGCCAGCTACACTAATCCGGCGGCCCAATCCTTCTGTAGCTGCAATCAATTCCGAGACAATTACTAACTGCCAAGCCGCCGCCAAATTGATACGACAAGCATCAATAATTCCCGGCAAAACGTGCGGAAATATTACTTGAAACAGAGCTTGTTGGCGCGTTCCGCCTAACATATAAGTCGCTTCAATCAAATCTTTGGAAACGAATTTTACTGTATCCATTACCATCAATGAATTAAAGAAAAATACTCCGATAAAAATCAGCGTAATTTTCGGTTCCTCTGCAATCCCCAAATACAGAATGAGTAGCGGAATAAAAGCGGGTGCAGGCATATAGCGCATCAACCCAAACAGCGGTTCCAGCAAAGCCCGAATGCTGGCAAAACTGCCCATCAACACGCCAATGGGAATCGAAAGAGAGGCGGCCAACAGAAAGCCGACACCGACTCGCCACAGACTGGCGACGGTATCTTTGAGGAGTTCGCGAGTGCTCCACAGGTGGCCAAATGCTTCGAGAACTTTACCGGGCGAAGGCAAAAATTTCGGGTCTATGTTGCCAAAAGTTGTCACCAGCCACCACAGCAGCAAGGGAAGGGCGATGGAGGTAACAATCAATCCGGTATTCAGAGGTTTGGGAATGTCTTCAGCGAGTCGCCAGAAAACAGTGGGATTTAGCTGTTTAGATCGCGTGAAGTCTTGAATCGATCCGGGGTTTGGGTTCATGTTCGGTAATTTGCTGTTAATAATTTGTACAAATGCGATGGATTAAATTGGGAATTTGGCATTGGACATTGAAAATTCAGTAGAGAATTTAACTAGGTTTTTTTAACTTTTTCGGCGTAGGCTTTAACGAAGCGATCGTCAAATAACTTGCTGGTGTCTAATTCGGTTTTTGCCAAACCAACTTCGGTGAGGAATTTGCTCATTTCTCGCGCAGCAAACTGCAAGGAAGTATAATCCCTGCCCTGTTGGAAAGCTGTTAAGTTTTCCTCGATAGTAAAAATCCGAGTGCCATCGGCGTACTCTTGGTATTCGCTAACAGAAACCCCCGCTCGTTTCGACATAATTTGATAAGCTTTGTCGGGATTAGCCTTCATGTAGTCCAAGGTGGCAAACCACGAATCAACTAATGCCTGTACGCGATCGGGATTTTCCTCGACAAATTTGCGCGTAAATACTAGATGGTCTGAAATCGCACCCGGAAAGTCTTTGGAACTGAATAATTCCTTACTACCGACACGCTTTAGTGCTTGAGTTGTGAAAGGGGCAAACACTGCTGTAGCATCGACTTGTCCTCCGACAAAAGCTGCTGCTGCTTTGCCTGTTTCTAGAGGTACAAACTGAATGTCTTGCGGGGATAAGCCTGCTTTTTTCATCCCTAATAGCAGCAGAAAGTGATCGACAGTCCCTTCTTCCGCAGCTACTTTTTTACCTTTGAGATCCGCAATTGAATTAATACCTTCTCGAACGATAACTTTATCGTTACCGGTGGAGTTGTCGTTGACGAGTACAATTACTTGGTCTGCACCGCCGGATACGGAGTTAACGGTATCTCCTAAAGTTTGACTGTTGGCATCGATTTGTCCTGCTGTGAGGGTGCTAATCGATTCTAGGTATCCATCGAACCACTTGAGGTCTACGGAGAGTTTGTTTGCTGCAAAGATGCCCTCATCTTGTGCTACTTGCCAAGGAAACCAACCCGGCCACGCACTAAATCCCAGACGCAGGGAACCCGCAGCGGCTGATGGGGCGGCGGCCTCGGTTTCTGTGGTTGTTTTGATGTAGGTTGCAGGGTTGACGCAGCCTGCTACCAGGGCGAATGTGACTATAAAAACGATGCAGAATGTTAAGGGCGATCGTACTTTCATAGCATTTACTTTGAAAAATATTTAATGTGTTTTTTTTATGTTTCTGGTGGGAATTTAGCAGGGATAGTTTTTGAAAGGTAGTTGCATACTTTTAGCAAATCCAGGAATTACCACTCTGCTATCTTTGTTACAAAGATAGCGATTGGTGTGGCAAAATCTGAAGCTTTACGCCTGATGATTCGTAAGGTGCGTCGCTCATCGACAACAGTGACTGTTGTTGAGGATTGTTTCGGGCGACGCACCCTACAGCTTACGCCTGATTATTTGTCAGGTGCATATCTGCAAGATAGTCACTCTTTTTTAATAGGATTGTTTCGGGCGAATCACCCTAAAGCTACTGCTTTCTCGCCAACTGTTGAGAGTTGGTGTGGAGATTTTGACAAGTGATGGATCTGAGAACGCACCCAATCAAACCAAGCTTCTAAGCCTTCTCCGGTTTTTGCGGAAACCACAATGATCGTGACGTGGGGATTCATTTGTCGGACGTTCGCCACAATTCGATCGACGTCAACATCAAGATAGGGTGCTAAATCTATTTTGGTAATTAACAAGCAATCGGCTTCTTGAAACATCACCGGATATTTCAGCGGTTTGTCTTCTCCTTCAGTGATGCTCAGTAACGCAATTTTCAGGTGTTCTCCTACTTCAAATTCTGCGGGACAAACCAGATTGCCGACGTTTTCTACCAGTACCAAATCGATTTCGGAGGGATTATATTCATGAGCTAAGGTGTGAATTCCTCCCGCTACCATTTTTGAGTCTAAATGGCAGGAACGACCTGTGTTAATGGCAATTACTGGGACATTGTATTTGCGGAGGCGATCGGCATCTAGTTCCGTGGTCATGTCGCCTTCAATTACGGCGATTTTGTATTCAGCGGTGAGGACTGCTAGCGTTCTTTCTAGTATGGCTGTTTTGCCCGCACCGGGACTGCTCATGACGTTGAAACAAGCAATTCCCCATTCGTCAAAATGAGCGCGGTTGTGGTCTGCTCCTGCTTGATTGGCGTGGAGCAAGTTAATTCCTAAAGCGGCGTCAAAGGTTTGGTGCATGAGTTTCGGTTGATTTTCAAGAATATTCAATGCGATCGATCTTTAGTTCTCGCCCGGAGCGAATATCTTCCATGGGTGAATGGCAAGTCGGACAAGCGTATTGAATGCCAATTTCCGGTTGATATTCTTGCTCGCAGTGGTGACAAAATGCGATTAACGGTGTTTCTTGAATGACGAGTTCTGCTCCATCTAAAAAGGTGTCGCAGATTTGGACTTCAAAGGCAAATTGCAAACTCACTGGTTCGACACAAGTGAATTTGCCGACTGTGAGGTGAACGTGAGAAATTTTGGGCGGTTCTGGTTGTGCTTTCCACCAATTTTTGACTGTGACAATTAAGGCTTTGGTCATGTCTGTTTCGTGCATGATTTGTGCCACATTTGAATGTATAGGAGAAGGAAGTTCGGCAACGGATTCTGTAACGCAGGTAACGGAGAGCGATCGGGAAGAAGTCAGTGGTTATGGGTTATTGGTTATGGGTTATTGGTTATTAGTAATTGGTTATTAGTAATTGGTTATTGGTTATTGGTTATTAGTAATTGGTTATTGGTTATTGGTTATTCGCTCTTATCAAGAGTTAAAAAATAACACTTAACAAATCACCAATAACACTTAACAAATAACCCATAACATTTAACCAATAACAAACAACATTTAACCAATAACCAATAACATTTAACTGTTAACAAATAACAAACTGTTTAAGTCCATTCAACGAGGTCTGGTTGGGCGGCTGGATGAATGTAGGCGGGTTTTTTTCGCGGTAATTGACCGGACAATACTAAATGAGCCATGGTGTCGCAAATGACGCGAGTTGCCATTAATGAAGTCATGTCGCTGACATCATAGGGTGGGGAAACTTCGACTACTTCCAAACCGCAAATAGGCGCTCTTTGCACAATTTTGCCGAGTAAAGCTAGGGCTTCGCGCGGTAACAAACCGCCCGGTTCCGGCCAACCTGTACCGGGGACAAATCCGGCGTCGATGCAATCGATGTCAAAGCTGATATACACGCAATCGGTGCCGTCTAGTGCGCGTTCTAGGGCGAATTCTACTGCGGCATCAATGCCTTTTTCTACGATGTCGGTAACGGTGAGAATATTGGTGGCGCGTTCGCGGCAAACTTTCACGCCTTGGCGGGGAACTTGCCAGCCTCCTATGCCTAATTGTACTAGGTTTTTGGCGGGGGCATTTTTCATGTTGGTGGCATGAAACCAAGGGCAAGTGTGCATCCGTTCGTCGAGGTCGGTTTCTTGAGTGTCGGCGTGGCGATCGAAGTGAATTATGCCAACTTTTTTATCGCCTAAGTGTTGGCAAATGCCGCGTACTGTAGGAAAACCAATTGAATGATCGCCTCCTAATATAATGGGAAATGCGCCGGAACTAAAGATGTGGGCAATACCTTTTGATATTTGATCGAAGGATTTTTCGTTGTTAGCTGGAATGGTGAAAATATCGCCGACATCGCATAGGGTTATTTGTTCGCGCAAATCAACCCCTAATTCAAAGTTGTAGGGCGTGTAGAGTGCGGAAATGCGCCGGATTCCTTGGGGGCCGAAGCGGGTACCGGGACGGTAGGTGGTGCCGGAGTCGTGGGGTACGCCGACTATTGCTACGTCGTATTCGCCGACTTTGCGAACATCTTCGACATAGGGGGCTTTCATGAAGGTGTTGATGCCTGCATAGTGGGGGAGTTCGCCGCGACTGAAGGTGGGAATGGTGCGATCGCGAATACTTTCTGCTGCTTCTAATCCGTATTCTAGCCCTTTTGATACTTCTTGCTGCCAGCCTGTCAGTGGCAGTTTTGCTTCGAGTTCTAAGGCGCGTTGCGCTTGGCTGGGAGTCTGTTCGTTGTTGGAGTCTGGGCTTTGAAATAACGGGTTTTCAGAAGGATTTTCAGTCATTTGGACACCCTCAATGTTTGCAAAACAATAGCGATCGAATTTAGCCATCACCAAACCAGAAAGCCCGGGAAAAAACACCCAGTCTTGCCGATTGGTGTATTTCTCCCGGGCTTTTATCCCGCCGTGCGGCTGGCCGATATTTCACTAAAAACTTTGAGTTTTCGATCGACCAACTTGCCTCTCTCGGACCAGCATTTGAGCGATCGCCCAAACCGGAACCCTAGAGGCATTAAATTATTGAGGTCATCTTAGCCAGTGAGTTGAGTCAAAAATGTATTGAAAGTTACTCTCCTGGCTTTAAAAATACGATCTCAGTCCTGCGGGGGATACTGCTTGTTTGGAAAATTTGCGGGCAAATTTTAGTGACGATCGCCTGTTGAGCTAATAAAATAGATTGGTGACTCATGGCTTTTGACTAATGAATCCTATTAAATTCGGTACAGATGGCTGGCGCGGCATTATTGCTGACGATTTTACATTCGATCGAGTAGCGTTAGTCGCTCCGCTAGCAGCACAAGTTCTCGCACAAACCGGCGGCAATGATGCCAGCAGCGGTACCGTAATCGTCGGTCACGATCGCCGATTTTTGGCGGAAGATTTTGCCAAAACAGCGGCTGTTGCAGTCCAGAACGCAGGATTTGACGTGCTGCTGACCGATACTTACGCTCCTACTCCGGCTTTTAGTTTGGCCGCCAAACAGTTAAATGCTTTGGGCGCGATCGTCCTGACTGCCAGCCACAATCCCGGTGCATATTTAGGGTTAAAAGTCAAGGGCTCTTTTGGCGGTTCAGTTTCGCCGGAAGTGACGCAACAGATAGAAGCAAAGTTAGGAAATCCGGTGGCACTTTCAGCAACTCCCGGAAAATTGGAAAATTTTAATCCTTGGCCTGCTTACTGCAAAACCTTGCGGGAAATGGTCGATATTGATGGGATTAAAGAGGCGATCGCCTCTAACAAAATTACCGTGTTTGTAGATGCCATGCACGGGGCGGCCGCCGGAGGATTGGCACAAATTTTAGAAGAAACAGTCCACGAAGTCAATAGCGATCGCGATCCGCTGTTTGGAGGGGGTGCTCCCGAACCTTTGCCGCGCTACCTTTCGCAGTTGTTTCGGGTGATGCGAACTCACCAACGCCAAAGCTCTGGTTTGTCGATCGGGTTTGTGTTTGACGGAGATAGCGATCGGATTGCTGCTGTTGACTCTAGCGGCAATTTTCTCAGTTCTCAAATCTTAGTTCCCATATTAATCGAACATTTAGCCAAACGGCGCGGGTTTACTGGGGAAGTGATTAAAACAGTCAGCGGTTCTGACATTATCCCCAAAATTGCTAAATTGTACGACTTGCCCTTATTTGAAACGCCGATCGGTTACAAGTATATAGCCGATCGAATGTTGACCACCCAAGTGTTAGTCGGCGGCGAAGAATCGGGCGGAATCGGCTACGGTACGCACATCCCAGAAAGAGATGCTTTGTTGTCGGCGCTGTATTTGTTAGAAGCCGTTGTCAAATCCGGCGAAGATTTAAGCCAAATCTATGCCAGATTGCAAAAAGAAACAGGCTTTACTTCAGCTTACGACAGAATCGACTTGCACTTAGCAAATATGGACGAACGTTCGCGTTTGGTGTCGCTGTTGGAAAATCAACCTTTAACAAAAATCGCCGATAAAGCAGTTGTAGATTGCAACAAAGTAGACGGATATAAATTCCGTTTAGCTGACGGAAGTTGGCTGTTAATTCGGTTTAGCGGTACTGAACCAGTTTTGCGGTTATATTCAGAAGCTGCGACTTTGAAAGAAGTAATGCAAAACTTGAATTGGGCGAAAGATTGGGCGCAGAAAGGTTAAACAGTTGATAATTGACAAGGGACAGCCAAATCAGCCCTAGGTTTTTGCTGTTCCTTGTCAAAAGTTAATTTTTAATGCTCCACCGTAATCTAAAAAAAGCAATAAAACCAGATTTATTTTCACTTGCTTCTCCCTGCTTATTCTCTGTGCCCTCTGTGTCCTCTGCGGTTAATAAAAACATTAACTTAGGCTGCGCCCATTTTAGCTAAATTTTTGTTAATATTGACCAGTAAGTTTTAATAGAAATAATGACTAATCGTAAATTGCTAGTTGTCGCCACCAGCAATCCCGGCAAACTCAAAGAAATGCAAGCTTATCTTCAGGATTTAGGGTGGGAATTGCAACTGAAACCCGAAGAGTTGGAAGTAGAAGAAACTGGCGATACATTTATCGCTAATGCTTGTTTGAAAGCTGCGGAAATCGCCAAAGCAACTGGAGAATGGTCGATCGCAGATGATTCCGGTTTAATGGTAGATGCACTGGATGGCCAACCGGGAATTTATTCGGCGCGCTACGGGAAAACAGATGCTGACAGGATTGAGCGACTCCTCAAAGAATTAGGAAGCCAACACAACAGACAAGCCCAATTTGTTTGCGCGATCGCCATTGCCCGTCCCGACGGTACAATTGCCCTACAAGTAGAAGGAATTTGTCGCGGTGAAATTCTGCAAAGTCCTCGCGGTACGGGAGGTTTCGGCTACGATCCCATTTTCTACATCCCCGCACAGCAACAGACGTTTGCAGAAATGACACCTGATACCAAGCGATCGTACTCTCACCGTGGCAAAGCATTCCAGTCTCTGTTACCACAAATAGAGACACTTGTCAAGTAAAAGAATAGGGATATAGGGAGATAGCGAGAGGGCGACAGACGGCTACAAATTCCGATTCGCGATTCTCGATTCCCCATTCCCCATTCCCGAATTTCCTAGATTGCCTCTAGGTTTTTTTCACCAGTGCGAATACGGATAATTTGCTCTACAGGAGAGACAAAAATCTTGCCGTCGCCAATCTCGCCAGTGCGAGAAGCAGCGATGATTTTATCAACCACCATATCAACCTGATCGTTTTCAACAACGACCTCGACCTTGAGTTTTTGCAAAAACTCAACCGTGTACTCAGAACCGCGATAGCGTTCAGTCATACCCTTCTGGCGGCCAAAACCTCTAACTTCAGAAACAGTCATCCCTACAATGCCGGCATTGACAAGGGCGATTTTTACTTCGTCAAGTTTAAAGGGACGAATAATAGCTTCAACTTTTTTCAAGTTTTTCACTCCTGACACTTACTTCTTTCGTTATATTACTTAATTGGGGTGACACCTTTTGATATCATTGCCAACGCCATTGCATTTGTAAAATATACTACCGTATATTCCAACGCCATTGAAATGTAGACCAACCTTTGACAAATTCCTTGATTTTACTCAAGGCTGGGTTAGGTTGAGCCACTCGCAGTAAGGTGAAAAAGAGCGCAGCTTTTCAACGGCGATCTGCTAAAACAGAAAAAGCACCTAGGAGACAGGAGTTTTCCCAGTCTCGATTTTGTGATGTCAAATTTGCACATATTCTTGAAAAATATAATTAGGCGGTCAGTTAAACTATTCCTATGCACCCAGCTAGCCCTCCCCCTGACCGCAACGGCCTTGATGCCCTGTTCCGAAATCGCCCCTTCCTCGCCTTGTGGACTGGGCAGTTATTGGCCCAAGTGGCAGATAAGATTTTTTATGTATTGCTGATTATCCTCCTGAAAACAGGCGGTTACACGCCAGGGTACAATTCGGAAAATTCCATGCTGTCAGCGGTGATGATTGCCTACACAGTGCCGGCAATCGTTTTTGGTTCCATAGCAGGTATTGTCGTGGACCGCTTTTCCAAGAAGCAAATGCTGATTGGGTGCAACGTGATTCGCGCCCTCTTGATTGTCGCGATGACGTTTTTGCCCAAAGCCTTTGTCGTGCTTTTGGTGATTACGTTTTTGGTTTCTACTGTTACCCAATTTTTTGCTCCCGCAGAAGCAGCCGCCATTCCCCTAGCAGTGGGGCGAGAGGGACTGATGTCCGCCAATGCCCTATTCGCCTCATCCACGATGGGTGGCATCATTGTCGGTATGACCATCGGCGAACCGCTGTTTAGTTGGATCAAACACAGCTACGGAGCAGGTTCGCGAGAGTTTTTGCTGGGCGGGTTATACATCATCTCGGCCGGTTTGATTTATGGGATGCGTATCAAAGAAAATCATGCCGGCGGCAGTGCCAAAAACATCCATCCTTGGCAAGATTTTAAAGAAGGTTTGCGCTATTTGAAGAGCAATCCCCTTGTCAGTAACGCTATGCTACAGTTGACGATTTTGTATTCCGTGTTTGCTGCACTTCAGGTGTTGGCGATCGCCCTTTCGGGTAAAATAGGTCTCAAAGAAACTCAATTTGGCTTTTTACTCGCTGCTGCGGGTGTAGGCATGGTATTTGGCGCAGCCTTTTTGGGACATTGGGGGGATAGAGTGTACCACAAACCTTTACCATTAATTGGTTTCTTAATGATGGGTTTTGTATTGGTAATGTTTGCCTTTACCAGACAGTTGTGGTTGGGATTTAGTTTAAGCGCTTTGTTCGGTTTCGGGGCTTCACTGATTAACGGCCCGATGCAAGCGTTAATTCAAGAACAAACTCCTGAATCAATGAGAGGAAAAGTCTTTGGATTCGAGAACAATGCGATTAATATTGCCCTCAGCCTGCCTTTAGCGATTACCGGCCCGCTGACAGATGCTGTCGGTAAAGCCGTAAATTCCGATGACCTCGGTTTGCGGATCGTGTTGATGAGTTTGGGCTGTTTAGTAGCGGTAATGGGGATTGCAGCTTGGCGGCATACTCGCCATGTTTTACCAAAGAAATGGGTCTAAAGCCCCGTCCTTATAGGACGGCTTTAATTGTCCTTATTCTATCAGTCAGTCATGGTATAATAGAGCAAGTAAACAGCCAGTAAAAATGAAAGCAAGAT
>Ga0075154_10002667_pt1 | contig 11544 bp, 7 predicted proteins | sample JI71714BDNA_FD_70965 | JGI IMG/M metagenome (GOLD analysis project Ga0075154, IMG submission 70965) | Wastewater effluent complex algal communities from Wisconsin, to seasonally profile nutrient transformation and Carbon sequestration -... | ecosystem: Engineered > WWTP > Effluent > Algae... | reverse complement strand
AAAGCTATCTTCTGGTCTAACAACTCCACTTCCATAAGACTTGTTCGAAGCTCCCAGAATACTTTCACAATCACACTTTCCTGCAAAAGGCAGCAGAGAAGCAACAGGGTAGACATATAATTTAAATTAGAAGTTATTAGTTACATCTGCGAAATTTAGGATAGGGTTTGTCAAAGTTCTATATAACGTCGACTTTTTTCGACTTTTTTGGTCAAAATTAGGTTATTTTTCTCAATGAAATCTGATTGGTCAATTCCAAAAATGAGCTATAATAATAGTAACTTCAAAGATAATAGGTTTTTGGTTATCCTGGAGGATAATTTTTTTCACACAAGCTGCAAATGGAGAATACATGTAAACTTCATTCAAAGTGCCTCAAAAAGGAAGAAAGCTTAGAAGAATGTAACAACCCGGAGTGCCAGAATGTCATTCATCTGAGTTGCTTCAAGAAAGTATTGGCTGCATCTGCAGAGGATGAATGGGAGGGTCCATCTTTTTGTGGTAAACGGTGATTCAATTACCACAAAAAAGCGCTCGAGGTGGTCTCAAGCAAAGCCAAAGTAAGAGCGCCATGGCATACTGACAGTCTGACACCTGAAATCAACTCCATGGCAGTAGCATGCCACTTGCCACCATATCATCAATTAGTCCTTTGGAGATTGTGGATGGCGATGATAGCAGGGCAGATGAAGTAGATGACATTAAGCCTATTGGAGTGGACACTCCTAGGCTTAAACGAAACATGGGGGACTTACCCACCTGAAGAAGAAGCTGCGGTCATCGCCAAGCAGCCTATCATCAGACTTGACTGAGCTGTCACAGTTAAATAGAGAGCAGATGATTGACAACAAACAGTGCCAAATCATGCAATTTGGAATAGAAGAGAGGAAGCTTGAATTACTAGAGCAAGAATTGACAATCAAATGGAAAAGCTCAGAGCAGAAGCAGCTCATGAGCACCTAAACTTTGAGATTGAGAGATTGCAGTTTAAAGTAGATTTATTATGGCGGAGGGTTAGGAAAATAATGTACCATCGATCACACCAACGCAATTAATGAAACCATGCACCTTTCTGATTCTTCCACTGATGTTTCAACACTCTTCTTTGTTTGGCCAATTGATAACTTGATCGTGATGTTTCAAAATAGCATTACAAGCCCATGTCACATAGTCATTCACCAAACCTTTTGAAATACCCATCATGTGGCCAATCTTCTATAGTGCTGCTGCATTCCCGTATCTACCTAAGAACATTAACAACACCATGATATGAAGCATTGATGATTGCCTGTCTACCTTTCCATAAACAATCCTGAAGTCTTCATCATTTTCAACCAGCCTGTTCAATTGCATGGCACATGATCTATTGGAGGGGTTCTTTCGAATGCAACAGGTTTGTTTGTATGCAACAAAAAAAGATACATTTTTGTGATTTTAAGTGTTTTAGGGTAGTCAAAGTTGCTCAGATTTGATTGGCTAAGCCGGAAGTTTGCAAAAAAATTCTTGTAAAAAAACATTGATGTTAGATAGAACTTTGACAACCCCTATTTAATGAATAACTATTTTTTTGTTTGGGCTAGTTCTTGTCAGGGTTAATATTTGGCTAACGGGGAGTGGCGCCTGACGATACTTAAAAATCCATTCTTGAGCAAAAAAAACGCATTGCGTGTGTCCACGTGGCGCATTTTGGTGCACTGACGAACTGTGTTTTTGTGTGTTTCGCGCAGGTCACTAGCATAAAATAAAAAATTAAATTAAAAATATGTCTTTGCAAACAAGTCTTTCAACTGAAATATATTTGCTAGATGATTCTGACGAGGAGCAAGTTTAAAACTATTTATAGCTTTTTAACTTTGTAAGGATATTCATAGCTTTGTAAAACTATTCTGATCTATCTGAAACAATTTGGAAGTTTGGGAAATGATTCAGAGCTTTGTGAAATGATTAAGAGCTTTGTAAATCAATTCAGAGCATCTATACAGTATTCTGAGCTTTGTAAACCATTCAGAGCTTTGTGCATATATTCAGAACTTTGTAAAGCTATTTAGAGCCTTTGAAGACTTTTAAGCACTCTATAGAACTGTTCATGAGGCTGTAATTCTATTTTGAGCTTTCAGAGATTTGCTAAACAATTCAGAGCTTTGCAAACTATTCAAAGCTGTGTAAGACGATTCAGATCTTTTAAAATGAATTCTTAGTGCTTTATAATACTATATAGTGCTTTCTAAATTTATTCACTGCTTTGTAAAACCCTTTAGAGATTTGTCAATCTATGCAGAGATTTGTAAAACTATTCAAAGCTTGGTAAAACAATTCAGGGTATTGATATTCATTCCGAGCTTTGTAAAGCTATTCAGAGCTGTAAAACTATTCAAAGATTTTGAATGCTTTCTGAAACTATCCATCGCGCTGTTATTCAGAGCATTAAGACTGTTTAGAGCTTTGTGAATCTATTCAGAACTTTGTAAAACGATTATGAGCTTGAAGAATCGTTTCAGAACTTTGTGCAACTTTTCTGAGCATTGTTAAACAATTCTGAGCTTTGTAAAAGATTTAGAGCTTTGTACAACAATTCAAAGGCTTGCAAAGCTATTCAAAGCTTTGTACAACTAGTCATGCTTTGAACAACTATTCAAGGCTTTGTACAGCTATTTGATTCACCTTGGTATTCGATGAACTTTTTTGTATGATGAGCTGTCAAAATTACATCTACCTTCTGTTCCAATGAAGCATCATAGATTGAACTCTTAGCTTCTGCGATTGACATCCCTTCCGTTTGTTTTTGCTTCATGATTTTAATGGATTTTCGAATCCTAAACCTCGACCATCTTAGCTGTATGCTTAGGAAAACTGGGTCAATATTGATAAATAACAATAAATGAATTGTCTGAACAAATCCAAACACAATTGATAGTTCATAAGAATTGCTTTTGCAGATCATGCAATTGTTTAAGTAACTCTAGGAGCGAGCGCATTTTATTCTTGCTATTTCAGTTTTAATTTATCCATAGTTGCAATTCTCTGAAACTAATCCTTCCCATTTGCAAATGCAATGACAGCTTGGTGAGATGGTGTGTGCCTTGTCTGTAGCTGCATCTTGAATTGGATTGTGTGACCTTGTGGTGTGAGTTTATGTTGAAATAACATTGAATTATCTGGCTCAAATACTGTGGGATGATCTCCTGATATTCGCACCCCAGTCATATCAGAAATGTTAGTCTTAGATGGTGCGGCATCTGAAAATATGTTATTTTTTACTGGTATGTCATTGTCATTCAAGTATTGAGTATAAGGGTTAGTATACAGATTCGCCAGAATCTCCAGCCCAAAACTCATAGACAACATAAGGAGGAGAATCCAGGAAGTTGGTTAGGATATGTATTAGATATCCATGTCAACAAAAGATAGAACTGCCGAAATCCTCGGGAATTGTTGGACGTCTGCGAAGTACAGTCTTGAAAGATTTAATTCGGTTATTTAACCACCAAGTCTCGAGATTGCTGCAACTGCCATGAGTTCACGTTGGTGTGACCTAACACATTCCATGCAGCAATATTTGTATGTCAGACGTGAAAGCAGTTGACTCTTCTTTTTAACAATCCTTTGACAAAAATCACAAGCATTCTCGATTTTTTCTGCCATGGGTCCGAGACCATCACGGATGCGCATGGCATCTTCAGCCTTTGTTTGATCTTCAAAATTCGTAAGTGCTGAACGCTCATGTTCTTCAGCCGCCTTGCGCTCTAGGGCCTTCTTTTCTTTTTGTCTAGCGCGCTGATTTCTCTTTTTCTCGGCGGCCCTTTCTTTCTTTCTCTGTAATGAATCTTTGGTTAATGCTGGACCAACTTTTGCTCCATCCTTCCAGTCACAATACGATTCGCCAAGCTCTCCTCGTGCTAGACGAAATACATCGCGAATGCGATCACTAGTAGCTAGAAAGTAAGGTGGGCGCCCGTGAGAATCTACCACACAAGGATTAGCCCTGGCTCGTACCAGCAGTTCTCGAACCACAGATGCTGCATCAGTAACGTTATCGCCACTGTATGCGGAAGCAACATGTAGAGCAGTCATATGCTGTGGTCCACACCTGACATCAATTGTAGGCAAATGCTCATCGTTTTCGAGTTGCGCTAGCAACGAGTCTACGAGCTCAATATCTGCTTTCATCGCAGCCAGGTGTAATGACGTGTAAGGAACTTCCGTGTCATTATTCGTCAACTGTGCATGCGTGGAATTCAGAACGATCTGTGATTTTGTTTCTAAAGGCAAGCCCTCTTCCGCTTGAGTTAATTCATCCGTTGGACCAATAGAAATTGCTCTTTGGAAGGCTTGATGTTCATCATCTGACATGCGGCGAATCGTCACGTTTGTGAGGGTCTCATAAACTCTACAAACTTCTTCGTAGCTTGGGCGCTTGACACTCAATGGTACATAGCGAATACGCTCATCATTTTTTTCTAAAACTCCTTTAGCACATTCTTCGTATAATGATCGTTGCATCACTTTTGGACAACTAATAAAAACCAATCCAATGGAATCTCGAAACTGATCTGCCAAATGGTTGAAAACCTTGTACACATCATCTTTTAAAGCCTTTTCGCCTTGACGGCGTAATTGAGATCCGATACTCTTCGCTTTTCCTTTGGAACTATCGTTTGATGCTTGGGTCCCACCTTGTCCCTTCCTAACTGTATATCTAGTAGATGTAGTATGATACAAACAGTTGGATTTCGAGAATACTCCAGTAGCAAAACGCCCACTTCGCAACAAAATTACTGCAACTAAACTCCGCTCTGCTCCGGATAATTTATCGGATACTTCGATATACTCCCGACAAAGCGCTTTGAAGCTTCGTTCCTTCCATCCGTGAGACAAAACCGCAGTTGGTGCAGTAATCACCCCTAATATATCGTTTGGGACTGTTACCGCATCGTCCTTATCTAAGGGCATAGGAAGCATGAAACTCGGTACCTGAGATGTCAACGATGTGTTTTCACTCAAGCACTTTAGCGTATTTCCAAATTTCGAAACTAGATCTTTGTCCGGACTCGTTTCATATCTTGGGTCATAAACTTTATGTGCATTCACCTCAGTTCCGCTATCACTTCCAGATGATTGATCGTCACTACTTTCATGGTCATAATGATCTTCGCTATCAGTAGACGCGTCCTTGATTTTTCTTAAGGCTCTAGAACCTCCTAACGTATGATGACTTGTTGATCCAAATGTCACAAGTTTTGCAGGCAAATCATTTGCACAACCAAAACTACCGTCAGATGAATCAGCTAAATTATGTACGAACTCAGAAGACTTTTTCAAAGCTTTAATGGCATCCAAAGAGTGGATTGGAACATTCAAGACTCGTAAATTGGGCTTTTTGCTCATTGTCAGCAGATCGGAGCTTGAGTAGCAAAACTTTGATCTTGGAAGTTTTTGAAGAGATGTTCAACTGGAAGCGATCATAGGTTATAGGTTTCGCTTATTCTTACACGGCTGATGTGGAAAATGCCGTATACTTAATCGCTCTCCAGAACACATTTTGTTCTATGGAAAACCATAGAACAACCAAAATTTTTTAGTTCATACATAAATTAAGAGCATTCAAGAATGCAATTATAGTAATTAATTGAACTCCCCAAAAGATTCAGGCAGTTGCTGAAATGATGAATTCTCCCAACCAAGACATACATTCAATCCAATACTACACCAACAAGGCCAATTTTCCAAGCCATGGCTGTGTGACTGAGTATTTGAATAATTAAATTTTTTTATGAATCTTAGAGGCATAAGTAGACAGCAATTTGATAGAACTTTTATGAACTTTTAACCATGAAGTAGCACAAATGAGATGAAAGGCAAATTTTAATGGACTGAAAAAAGTTTATTTGGGCTTATATTAGTGCTTCGACCTTCGACGCTTCGTGAAACAATTATGTACATAGTAATAGCTTGTAGTGTTCGGTTCATCTTCGAATCTCGTTTGCTAAATAGAAGTGCGTACAGTGTAGATGCTGTATTTCTTTATCAAGTGAGATAGCTGTAAAAAGCAATATCCTTACAGTAGCAGGCTTTCGTACCTTGGCAATTCTTCTTTGATCATTAGCCACCGGTTGCCACACACCATAACTCGAAAACAACATGGCCTCTGCAGGAGTTTCAAAAACCATACGCATAGGTATGGTAGGAGGAGGCACCGTCGGCGGAGGTGTATACGAGATAATCATGGGACGACTTCGTACATCGGGCACTCCCAAATGTGTAATTTCAAAAATTTGTGTGCGCGACTTGAATAAAGCTCGTGACTTTTCCATAGACGAGACACAGACTGTTTTTACTGCCGACTTAAACGACATTTTGAATGATTCAACAATTGACATGGTTGTCGAGGTCATGGGAGGAACTGATTTGGCCAAAACCTGCGTTTTGAGCTCGCTTGCTAATGGAAAGTCTGTAGTAACGGCTAACAAGGCTCTCCTGGCTGAATACATGGACGAAATTAGTAATGCTGTTGCAGAACATTCTCAGCAACTTGGGTTTGAAGCGGCCGTTTGCGGCGGCATTCCAATAATCAATGTCTTTCAAAGTTGCTATGCTGGAGATGTAATACAAGAAGTTTCGGGAATCATGAATGGCACCACCAACTATATGCTGTGCAAGATGGAAAAGGGTTCCGACTATGACGAGGTTCTAAAGGAAGCTCAAGACTTGGGATATGCCGAAGCAGATCCTACGGCCGATGTAGAAGGTTATGACGTGCGAGCCAAAATTTCAGTGTTGGCAAAATTGGCATATGGCAAGACTGTTCCAGTTGAAACAATCCCCTGTACCGGAATCAGCTCAATTACCTCAATTGACTTTGAGTATGCAAAACTAATGGGGTGTACCATTAAGTTGATTGGTACGGCGGCGCGATTGTCGAAATACGGTGAATATGATGGTCCGTTATCTGTCCACGTTTCTCCGAAAGTTGTATCCATGCGAGACATGTTTGGAACAGCCAGTGGAAGTGGCAACATTGTCGCAGTCAAGAGTTCTAATATGGGGGTGGCAACTTATGCAGGACCCGGCGCAGGAAGGTTCCCGACTGCAAATTCCATTGTAGCGGACGTTTACCGGATTGCGAAAAGCGTTAATCCGTCTAATCCCTTTCCTCTCTCGACTGTGGATTTAGAAATTGACAACGATTACTTTTCAGCCTTTTACATTCGCATCAGTTTCCAAGATGCCCTTGGAATAATCAGGCGAGTTGGTGAACTTTCGGAGAAGCACCATGTATCAATTCACAGTGTACTACAAAATCCTATTGTTGACCGCATGGCAGCAGACTTTGTTGTGACGACTGAAAAGTGTAAATACAGTCAAGTTGTAGCGTTATGTCTTGATATCGAAAAGGAAGACTTTGCTCGTTGCAAGCCTCTTTTCATGCCTCTTAATCTTGAATGCTGAGACAATGGCTTTTTAAAGACTTACTTTAAATGTTATCCTAGCGATTAATAATTTTTAATCAGTTACAAGCAATATGGGAATTTTTTCAATCTTTTGGTTCTTTGGCGACAATACGCGGTGTTAGTGATGGAGAGCCAAAATTTTTTCCTCTTGCTTTTATTGGGAAATCTTTCGGGTCCACTCCTTTAAGGGAAAACAATCTTGCAGCTCGTTCTTGAAGGGTCCCACTAAGATTTACAAACGGGAGACATGGGGACTCAGTCATGAGCAGAGAGAAATTATATCTCCTCTCTTAGCTAAACTTACCCACACTTGGCACCAATTGCAATCAGAGCAAATTTGAGTCTGTCGAGTCCCAATCGTTCCAATTCTTTGCTCGATTTATAGGCTTCCAAATCCAAGGAACCAGTCTCGATAAAATCTTGACAATCACTCAAAATGGTAGGCTTTTCCAACGACAATTTTTTGGGATTCAAAAGGGAAAGGCGATGTACTTCATCTTCGAAAGCAGAATAAACACCTGAAAAGCCCTGATACAGAGATTTAGCGGATAATCTCCAGCAATAAACAGTTCAATGGTTAAACAAAATAAAACAGCAATTGCCTCACCGATGGAAGAAAGTCAAAGTTTGGCCCGATTCGTACCAACACAATTTCTTGTCCATTTAAGCTCAACGCAGGGAATAAACCTTTGGATTCGTTGGGTAAGTAATGGAACGCTAATCCTATGTTCGATCCGTTTAATGAGTAAGAAATGTATCCATCATCAGCATCAAGCATGCAACCAACAACATCCTGTGCCTTCCATGGCTTTTGCGTACCATAGGGACGCTCAGATGACTCGGTACCGATGAATGATCCTGAACTCATGTTCGTTTGTTCAGTTTTGTGAAAAATCAAAGCACGACTGCCGTCGTAACCAAAACTATTACAATCATCTCCAACTCCATCACCACTTTCAGTGCTTGGTTCAAATGAGTCGTTGGCCCATCCAATTTGTGCTAAACCAGCTGATTCAGTGATTTGAACCTCGTAGTACCACTTTCCTGAGACAAATCCTCCATTCATGAGGTACCGGCCGCAATCTGGCAACAAAACGCAACCTGTCGAAAAATCACTTCTAGCCTGAATCCTAATCTCAGATTGACAGAGCCAATCATGGCTTCCTGCGGGGTCACCAACGGTGGCACTTTGGTCGTCTGTGATGAAATCGCCGGAAAGTGTGCAGAACCAAGTACTACTACTTGTATCAACGACTTGTTTAACTATTTCTGCTATATTCGCCGTATTTTCAGCCTCGTCAAGCATCGTCAAGGTGTTGTGATTTGAAGTATGGCATGCCGAAACTGCGGTTGAATGCGCTAATGAGAACTTCGCCTCAACATCGGACAAAGTTGAATTGATTTGACGTCGCCGTTTAGCTATACCGTCTGCAACGGCCTGTTCCATGGCACAAGTATCATCTTGAGAAAGAACGGCAGCGCTTGCATACGCCATAATTGAACGATCCCTTGCTAGTATTTCTGCTTCGTGCTGAGATCTAGACAATTCTTGGCTGCGAAGCCTTTTCTGACCTTGACGACGGATGCGACGTTCATTAGCACGCCGAGCCTTGTTGCTAAAGGCTTCCATGGCCCAGTTAGGGATATTCAAATACCAATTCTCGATTCCACTTTTGGATTTGTAGTGCTGTTCCTCATCAAATGGTTCACCTCTGGCCTTCATCGCCAATGCTTCTCGCCATTTTCTAAGTTTGATTTCGTCGTTTATATGTCGCAGTCGTCTACCAGATAAATCGCGACAAGCTCCAAAATCAACCGTAGTCTTGGCCGCGGCTTGCTTTGATTGTCCTTTGAGTAACGATCCAAATCCACCCTTGCCTCCTCGAATGTGGAGCTTTAGCTTTGCAGTTAAGAAGAAGACGTGACATTTTTTAGCATAAACAGCGGGAGTATCATCAAGAATGACGCTTTTTTTCTCCATATCAATGGCATGTCGCATTTCTTGTCGGGGCATATCGCTTTCATCAAGCTGTAACAGATGGGTAGGAATGCATGCTTTGGAAGACAACAGTGCACAAATTTGCCATGCGGATGGCATTAAAAAGCAGTAGTTTTGTGGTATGTTTGTGGATTGTACACTGTCGCCCGTAGAAGGAGGCCGCCAGACTGGAAAACACAAACAATATGTTTTGTCACGTAATTTCACCAAAAATTGGAATTCGAGAGGCACTTGTTGGTGCTGCAGAGGCGGTGGCGAAGGGGAAGACAGCGACAAAGATGAAGTGAAGGAGTCGCAGTTGAAATCATTCATCTCTCCCATCGTAGCAAGACCGCGATTGCTGCTCTGACATGTTTCATTAACATTGACAGTATTGTTCATTCGAATATCATGAGATTTTTTTGTTTTTTTAGAGCAGTGTTCTTGATGATACGATAACGAGGCTGAGAAAGGAGAGCTACGAGAAAGAGTCTTATGGTATCGGTGCTCTTCGGGTGCTACTGAATCTATCATGCTAGCTATATTTGACGATGTTCTCGGGAGATCTTCCATTTCTTCGTCTTCCGTTGAAACACAAGCACTACCCGCAGCTGACGAGGCGGTGGTCTCGTTGTCAGAAGAGCACGAATCGCAAGCACTATCACTCATGCTAGTACCCATTTTGACTGGCGTCGGTGTAGCTTCAGTTAAGGACGATGCGCGCAAAGGCGACAGCCATAAACTAGCGTTCCCGGCGTATGCTATTGACCCCGTTGCCATGAGGCTACCTTGACTCAGTGGCCCTCACAACGCAAACTTTGGTTATACCTGCTGACTGATTTAAGCCATCAAACCTACAATCACCGCTGCATGAAAACGAAATCAACCCTATTTTCTTAAAATTGACGAGTGATGGTATGCCGTATGCCGTAAATTTCGCTTCATAAACAGTATTTTGTATTTTGACAAGGATAACAAATCAAGTTTCCCTTCGATTCAGCAATCCATGGTTCATACCTACTTACCTGCCAGTATTTGTTCATTGTATTTAAACCAGTAGGGTTGCTTATGATATGTTTTGTACGCTCAAATTAAAAATTGCTGTATGTTACTGACATTGTCACATCGCGCAGAAGCGTTGAGCTGCGTCGAATCGGCAACAGAAATATGCCATTGGCGAACCCTCTTTTCAATAAGCGAATCCTTAAGAAAGAGCGAAAATTGTTGTCATCATTATCCAAATGAAAATCGTAATTTTACCAACACTTCTGCAACAGATTAAGTCACAGGTAATCTTGTTCCACCAGTACTTTCTTTTGATAGACTTTTTGAACTTGTGTAACTTGTGTCTAAAGTGTGGAATTCTTTTTCATTCATTAATCTTGTATCTGTTTTTCTATGAGTGTCAGGTCTACCTTTTTCACGTTTAGCATTTCAATGTGCCTTCCTTGGGTTGACAATGTTAATCCTATACTAGATAGAAAAGGTTGAACTGTCATTGGGCGATTCTATCATGGATCCAGTGGTACTGAATGTCAAAGATCGTATGCAACTCATGCCTACTTGGGATGTGAGAATTTCATGAACAGTGCATGTCTGATGCTGTTTGTTTGAAGTAGTCTGAGTGTGTGACAGCGGGGAAGGGGATTTTACCCAGGAGTATATCTACTATAAGAGCACCAAACTCTTCCATTTTGTCAGGAAAGTAAACTTTGTGACAGCAGTTGTGTTTGGGTGATAGGCCCATTTACCAACCAATGAGACCATGTGGTGCGATGAAGCACAAAAAATGTCGGCTGTATGGACCATGACTTTTTCGTACCAGGACGTGCTTGTGGGACAATTGTAATCATGATTGCCAAATAGACATTCATTTTTTAATAGATTTGGGTGGATGTGAGATGACCAAAGCAGGTTGAGTGTCATAACTGTATGACGAATCAGCGGTACCATTCAGCCAGGGGATGTGGAAATCATCTGTCTTGAGGATGGAAATGAAGTGAATTTTGAATATGAGAATGGCACATTCTGACGCATTGGCATGATGCTCAGCTGGTGGAACCATTGTCATGTTTGCAGAATGCTTCTTTAGTGACCAACTCCTCTTAGTAGCTCTAC
>Ga0075154_10002665_pt1 | contig 11555 bp, 11 predicted proteins | sample JI71714BDNA_FD_70965 | JGI IMG/M metagenome (GOLD analysis project Ga0075154, IMG submission 70965) | Wastewater effluent complex algal communities from Wisconsin, to seasonally profile nutrient transformation and Carbon sequestration -... | ecosystem: Engineered > WWTP > Effluent > Algae... | reverse complement strand
TGAAGTTATCGAAGGACAAAATGTTCACTATTCCAGTAGGTGATACTATACAGTACCATAGCCCTTTAGATCTCCTTTCTTTGTCACCAAAGTAGTTCCAGCATTACAGTGCAGCATTAGATGTCTCTTTACTTCCTGTATATTATGCAGTAGCCTCTTGTTACAGAATACATCTACTGTAGACTCACTGTCCAGTAGGATCCTGCTTAATGGGATTCTGGCTATGTCCTGTACATTACATAAAATGTCCTTCTGAGCAAATACTATTCCCTCAAAGTCCTCATCGTCAAATTTCCTCCAAAGTAATCTTCATCTTTCTCAGTCTCAGTGTCCATTGCTCCTCCTGGGTATTGCCATTCTCTGCATTGGTCTTGTAAGGCTCTTGAGATGATTCAACAAGCTTATTTTATTCATATTTGCTTTCTTCGTTGTATTGCTCATCTTCATCATCCATGTCTTGTCCTTCATCTTGAGAGCTTTCCTTGTCTGCGATCGACATATTAGATCTGCTCTTGGGTGTCTTGGAGGGCAGTTCTTCATTGCAATCCCTTGTGTAGTGCCCAATATTCTTGCTCCTAAAGCACGTCACCTCTTTTTTCTTTCCAGCCTTTTTTGGTTCTTCCTTGTCCTCAGACATGGTCACAAATGCCACTTTATCATTTGCCTCAGTGCATACAGACCGCCCACCATAGTTATTGCACCAACCATTAAGCAGCCTGCATGTGTAGGGATCTGGGCTGAGGTTTTTTGGCTCAATACAATACAGTCAATACTGTATCTAATCCCGTGAGGTACTCAATAAGCTTTCCCACTACAACACGTACTCGCTACCTCAATTTTCGATACGCTACTCGATACACCATACACCCTATGTACACATCATATACTACTGTACTTACCATAGGTTACTGCTAAATACTGTTTCACTATTCCCACTGTATAATATACAACCTCCTTCCCAATGGTTCCCAATTGCTTAAACCAACTGCTGTACTATGTACATGGAATCCAATGTTTTAGCTGCTACGTACCAACTGCTGTACTACATAGATGGAAAATGCTACCAGGAGGCAGACAGTCTTGTAAAAGAATGAAAAAAATAGAAAGCGCAAGGAAAATGGCAGTACCAGTACTGGTTTAGCATCGTCAGGCACAATTGGTTACCACAATCCATCTCCTTACTATTGATATACAAAGTCATAAATTGAAAAATATTCTGATTATCAATCTGATTAAAATTAAATTCAATTTCTAGCCCCTCGCCTTCACAACCAAATACTTATCAGAATCCTCCCACTGTTGCCATTTTTGATATCTCTAATAACGATGATGGGTCACCTCTCACTGAAACGGAAAGTGAAAGTGAATCTTCCTCAAATCTTCATTCTACAGTTGAAGTTAAAACCGAAGCTTCAACTGTTGATCCCTCTATGGCTATACGTAGGACTTCATCCGAGTTTTTCATTTTGAAGGGTGGTACCCTGAAACTAAGAATGAGGTGTGACAATTCTTCCAAGTGTATAATAAGAAGACATGTAAGACACATGCATATTGCGTGTTATGCAAATCAGATACGGAAAGACACATTCCATGAGCAATTTAGAGAAGCATATACAAAGACATCACAACAAAGAATATGCAAGTATTATGAATCATAGAGCTGAAAAGCGATTAAAATTACACGGAGAAATCAGCAGAAATACTTCTTTACCAAAACAGCAACAGCAAATGATAAGTAACTACATGGAAAAAATGACGACTATCAAGAATGCCTTGTAAAGTGGATGATTGACTCATATCAACCATTTCAGCTGTCGAAAAGGATTCCTTTTGTGCTATGGTCAACTGCTTGAACAGGAAAGCTCCAGTTATAGGGTTTGATAAGATTAGAACCTTGATGTCCAACAAGTTCTTTGACACTATGCGTGCTGTAACTGATATTCTCAAACAAAAAGACGTAGCACTCACAACAGATGCACGGACATCAATTGCAAAGGAGGGCTATGTTACATGCACAGTACAATTCATTGAGCACAAGACATGGACACTGCATCACTTTTCACTGGGAATATTTAAGCAAGAGGGCAATTCAACAACTGAAGATGTAGTCCGTTATGCAGAAGGTCACATGCAGACCCTCAATGTGAGATACTGTCAACTTACCTGTGTTGTTACTGATACCGAAGCAACAATGATAGCTGCCGGTCGCAACTTCAAGGAGAAATCGAGTCAGGCAGGTGGAAGTACAGCCTGGCACGGGTGTATTGACCATAAGCTTGAGCTTGTAACAACGCTTGATTTCAAGGATGTTCAAGAATCCATTGGCACTATGGCCACCTGTCGTGCTATCGTAGCTTACTTTAACTCTTCTTTGAAATTGAAGGAAAAGACAAGGCAAGGTTAGGTGTTACATCGGCAGTCATTCAAGATGTTATGACATGCTGGTGGAGCACATACAGAATGTGTGAATGGTTATTACACTTATGAAATATACTTACCATCCTGCACCTTGATGGTGACATGAGGTTACATCTCACGGAAGCTCAGTGGGTTGTTGTAAAAGATTTGGTGGCTCTTCTCAAGCCATTTATGGTAGCACAAAGATAACTTGAAGGCCAATCAAATGTGACGATCAGTATGATCCCATATATGCTTTATAAGATCAGGAATGGTCTCATGGCAGCAAATGCAGATCCTATGTCATCGCTTCAAGTTATGAGTAACTAATCACTTACCATTTTATTTAATGATTTTATATATTTTATGTTCAATTTTTTTACTTTTGCTGTTTACATGTCTTGGATCGAACATCATACTGGCTTGTAGAGACCCTCCATACACTTATCGCTATGCATATCGTATCGAGGGAAGGGCCATGATACACTATGTATCATATTGAAAAAGCGAGAATTGTATTGACAATACACACCATTGGCACAGATCCCTATGCACGTGTCACTTACATTTTTAGGAAATGGATCCTTCTTCTGTAACACTGCATTTTCCATGTCTTCGATTATTTTTCCGTATTTCTGACGGTTGGCCATAAATAGGAAAAGTATGCCAAAAATTCCTCTACTCCCTTGTTTTTTGCTTGTTTTAATTGCTCAGTTGTCTGATCTGTCATGCCGACTCTCTTCAGTACTGCCTTTGCCCCCTGTTCCAATTGACCAATAGATAGACCCAATTGCTATCACCCTTGTTGCATTGCTGTAAATGGCCCTGGAAACCTTGCACTGATTGCCCTCTTGTCTCATCTGAAACAGACTGATTGTATACATGACTTGATTATGGAAAGTGTGTAGTTCCTCACTACCATTTGAATACATGTACTGCTTAATCACCTGGAGAAAATTGATGGAGTTTCTGGTACACTTGATTTCTGCATAGTCTTCATGCATCTTTACCTTATCTTCCATATTAGAGTCGCACAGTGACATCATGACTGCATATAGTGAGTGCATGTTCTGTCTTAGGGTTTCCTCACTTTTTATCACAACCGTCATGTGCAGATCCCACATTTTCCACTGGTGTGCCATAAGATTCTCTGGCAGTACAGGCTCCTCAGGTAGTATGAGCACTTCAGTCTCTAGCCTTTTTAGCATCTTCAACCCTCTAGCAATAGTAAAACTCACCCCTTTGAGCAGGTCCGCGATACCTTCATACTTCTTGTCACTGTTACTGCTCCTAGGGCCTTTCTTCTTAAAAGCCTTGTTTCCTTTTGTGACCTTCTTCTCATTTGATCCTTCACCATGAGCTCAATTGGAGGCCTCTTCCTTAGTTACTGCCTGCTCTATCATGGTAGATGCAGGGTATAATTTAAATTTTATGTTGAATGCACAGATAAAATTGCATTGACACACACTAATAAAGTTTAAATTATGAGCTAGCCCAATTTTCATCTGCTTTTCTTCTCTTTTTCTTCCCTTCCTTTTCATTTCTCTCATTTCTTTCTCACCATTTATTTTTGTGTCATTGGATTTTCTTTCCTTCTTATTTTAAGTCACATCATTTTTTCACCTTTCCCAACACTAGAACTTTGCAAGGAAATATTAGAGCTGCAAGGAACATCAACTGGAAACAAAAGTTATTTTCATCACCAGAACACCATTCTTCATGACAACATAAAGGGAAATACACCTTGGAATTGCCGAGAATCATATGAAAACAGAGCAGTGTTTTCTTCAGCCAAGAGAGTGGTGCTGGAATCCCATTTAGACAACATCAAAATGTTTAAAGTCATAGGAAACTCAAATGAAAACCACCAATATGTTATACGAAACTATAGGGTACACATACCCTAACGCCCTCGAAAACAGACTCTAATGAGTGCGTCAGCCATGCACACCAGGTGAATATGCTCTCCAATTTCTTTAGTGTCCATACGCTGGAGCAGCCAAAAGAAACACCTGTACAAGTCAGATGAAGTCATCAACACAGTACTAACTAATCATCATGAATCAAGTGATCCATTTGACAAACCAATGATGACATAAAAGGACATAAAAGGACATAAACTTGAATTGAGGATATTCCGGAGGAATAAGCCGAAAAGTTGTAAAATAAAAAAAATTATTGAATGAACTAGCTGCAGACATGGACAAAATGTGTAAGTAGAAGTTTATGTTGAGTTTTGCACGAAGTTTGACATAGTGGCAGAATTTTTTACAAAAAATCGCGTGGATCAGGATTCAAAAGGATGGGAGACTAGAAAGTGATAAAGCAACCAACTCTCATTTGAATAGAAGTGTGTTTGAAGAAACAAAAAAAAATAAGAAGAATAAATGCTGAACCAGTCTCCTTAAAAATGGATAGTAACAATTACTGTCTTAATAACTCCTATCATGATCTATACGTTAAAAACTCAACGATTTCCCTTGGTGCGTTACCACAAACAGCACAATCAAGTACGCTATGATCGTTTCCATCCAGGATCCCAATTTTTGCACCATTTTGCAGTAATAGCTCAGCACATAAAATGAATTCAAGGATACGATTTTTTCGGGGCGTCGATGCTGCAGGTTCAGTCTCAACAATCGAATGTTCATAATTTTCACACTGGGAACATATATGAAGAGGGGTTTTACCTCCATCTGATTCATTTCTCCAGTCAACCTTTCCTCCCTTGGCTAACGCGAGAGCAATACCAAGCAGATCACCCTGCCGAGCAGCTTCGTATAAATCTAAACTAGATTTTCCTTGGCGCTCCTCGTCACTTTTAATCTCTTGACTATATTCAATAAATCCTTTCCACTGATACTTGCTCTTGATAAAGTCTTCTTTACGTTTTCGGTCGTCAGACGCATTTGGCTTGGTCCAACCAGTTTGATGAGCAATACCTGCCTCCCAAATGGAATTTGATCTCAAATTTCCTATCGAGCAAATCAATAGCCCCTCAGTCTTGCTTATGTCGTCTAACCTAACAGATCGTATCTAAAATGCAGAAAGCATATACATTAGCAAATAAACACAAATAGCTACCATAGAATATTCGCCTCACCTTGCTAACGTGTACTCCCAAACTTCGGTGAATGCCACTGCACTCGATACATAGCAAGATTCCCAAATTAAGTGATGCCCAGTCAGGGTTCCTTGCTCCACAGTCAGCGCAATAAGGGTTAGCAGACAACAAATCTTTTATTAAGTCTTTTGCGATGTTGCAAGGTTTCGATTTTTTTTGCTTTTCACTTGGAATAATACAAGGCTCAGACGATGAATGTCTTCCGTCCTCCGAGACAAGGTGGGAATCAAGAAACTCATCCAAGAATTCGGAAATTCGCTTGATCTCGCGGGGAGCTGATGGCGCCAAATTTGTGTTTCCTTCATCGCTCGTTCGCAAGGTTGTTGAACTTAAATTGCTGATGGAAGATTTCGAGGGATGACTCGATTTTCCAACACTTGTTCTGCCACGGGATGAAGTAGTATTGCTTGTTAATGTATTAGGATTGACTTTCCCTGAAACCAGTTGTCGTTCAATACATTGACGTATACCATCTACCCAACGCGTGTAAACGTTTGGTCCGGGAGCTTGAAGCATGTACGGTTTATGGTTTGGGCTAATAATTTCAAAGCAAAAACGACAACCAGGATTCCCTTTTACATTCACCTGAGGTACTTCGCGAACCGTGCAGAGTAAGATATCACAAACCTTAACCAATTCTCTTTTTGATGATTGCACATAACCAGTTCGGCCATTTCCACCTGTACTGCCTGCGCTAGCGTCTTCGGCCTGTCGCATGTAATAAACTCCTGTCTTATCTAAGATAAACCACCTTTTAGCCCAACTCGAGCTGATTCTGGTGGTAGTTTTTTTGTAAAGCCAACCCTCTACAATGACTCCGCGCTTTGGCTCACGATAATACAACGAGCATTCTGCGAGGAATTGTGGAAGATCCCAGAACTCAACTTCTTTTTCAAGATCTTCGAGGCTGAGCGCTTGCTTGGCGATTGAAGACTGAACAACATCAGATACAGCACCGTTTTTAATGGCTTCTACCATCTGCGATGCATTCAAAACCGATGCCTGAACAAGAGCAATAGCATTTTCTAAACTAGCCTCGCATTTCTCCCATGGCTTCTGTTGTGATTCATGTTTTTCACGAGAGACGTTTTGCTCCTCTTGCGCACGGGTGAGCCTGGGTATCAAACTTTGGGTCAAATCAGAACAGTGATGAAAGTATGCTCTGATTCCGTTTAGTGAAGCGATTCCGCTTTCTCCAAGCTCGTAATTTCTGCGTGTTTTCAGTGAATCTAAACGTCTCAAGAGGCTAAACCGCTTTAACTCAGAATGGGCCTGAGCGAGTCTGATTTCTTCCAACAGCTTTCTCATCGTTGCTGAAGCAAGTGCTTTTTGTTGATCTGCGATTAACTCTTCGGTAATCTCTTCAGATCCATCTGGGTTATTGCTGATCAATATCGTGTTGTTGACTAGGTGCCCTCTTACATTCCTTCTTTTGCTACTTGCCGATTCTTTTTCGGTACTTGGCAAGGCGCTATTGTAGCTAGAAACGCCGCGACCCCGACTAAAAAAAGATCCTATCCCAGATTGGTCACTCAAATTTTTCCAGTTTGAAGAAACCGCTGCTTGCACTGTAGCATTCAATTCATCCATCGCACTAGACGAAGAAGAAGAAATTCCGCTCAGCCCTTGACCACTGTTCGCACTAACTACATTCTGTAAAAAACGAACATCAGCAGGAGAGTTACATTTTTGCAAGTAACGTGATAACATTGCCTCGGAGGCGGCCGTTTGTCTCTCCGCTTGAGCTTTCAAGTTCGTTACTTCTTCCAACTCTATGTTCGCAAAAGCCTCTAACGTCATGGACAAGGATGCCTCAAGACTTTCGCACATGAGCGTTTGTGCATCGGCAATTTCATCCAACACCTTTTGTACAGATTAAAAATGTATGAGTTGACTAAAAAGACAGACGGGAACTCTGTTTATATTCTTACACACCTCGCCAAGTATTAGCAATACACTTCCCATCTCTTTCCCTACAGCTTCTTTTCGTGCTTCGCATATTCGTCTCTCCCGCGACTTGCCCTCTTCGTCATTTGGCATAGCGCTTATCCAGTCATCACCATTTCTATCATACGTAGGAAAAAGCTTACATGCGCTTGATAATTTCCTATTAGCTTCGGCCATAGCTGCACCAGCTTGCCCAGCAGCTCGGGCTCTAGCGGATATATCATACAAGGTCTCACTGAGGATTGTTAAGTGACGAAGCTCACGGTCCACATAAGCACCGAAGTAAGGAGTCTCAGCGGTGAAACTTTCACGCTTTCCTGTTTCTTGCATCAAATTTGTTGGACTCTTAGTTGTCCTGGATGATTGTGCCTGACTTGACTGGGATGATCTTAAATGGGAACCATCATCTAATTGTGTTGGGTGATGTGATTTTTCATGAATTAACTGATTCGTCTGGAACATGGATGGTGTATTTTTGACATTATCTTCACCCACATCTGTGGCACCTGTCATAGGTTTTTCGTTTGAAGGATTTTCTGTAGAATAGCTGGCTGCAGAGCACAACACGTTATCTGATGCTGTGAGCTGGAGCGCTACAAGTGACAATTCGTCTTCAACGTTATTATTCATATCAAAAGGTGATTCTTCGTTCTGGCTTACGAGGCTTTCAATTTCTTCACCATGAAAGCTCGTTAGGCCAGTATTGTCATTTATAACTACTAGGTCTTCATTTGCTTGCAAGTGTGCTAAAGAATTAAATTGTTGCATGATTTCTCCGGGAAATTCGAGGTCACTTGGCATCATTTTTTGAGACTCATTGGGTCTGAACTATGTCCTGCGATAAGACCACACGGGGGGCTGTAAAGAAATCTCACACAGTGTAAGTACGAATAATAAATTTGTGTAAGCCCACACAACCTGCACGATGAAGTTTTAAAATACGCAGTGTCTTTTCATCTCAATTATTCATTAAATCCAGAGGTCTCAAAAGAGCATCTCCGTGGTAGGCTCACAAAGAAGAATATTATATCTATGACAATAAACTGTTGCTGGAGTGTCCTGTGAGAATTCAGCCTGGGCACGTACAAGTTCTAACCAATAACAACTATGATGTTCAAGTTAACTCCAGTCAAACATATGCGTCTGCGTGAATAAAGGAAATAAGAAAAGATATGTAAACAGAGATCAGAAACTTCCAAACATATTCTTATGCTCAAGAACTCATGCTTTGTCAAATATTGGTCAAGAACTCCAATCTCTGGTCCTTGTGTAACCACAGATGTTATCCTGCTCTTTTGCCAGTTCAAAATAATTGAAACTATTACTAAACAAATGGACCCTATTTCAAATATAAAAGGTTGTCAAGTCTCAAATATCATACACCTCCGATGATACAGACTATTCAAATAAACTGCATGAAACACTTGATTTGTTGTATTGATTAAGGTTATACTTCTACTTTATAGTGGTCTTATGGCCCAAGGAAATCTGCAATTTAAAGAGAAGTTGTCATTTATTGATATTCTTGCACGTAAAATATAGCATCTAGGATGAGAATTATAGCTGCCAAAACAGCTCAGTAAATTTATTCCATAGAAGAATAGAATGTTTATTTGATAAGCGCTTCAAAACCAAAATAGCATTTTTAATAGCAAATGTTCATGGCAGAACATAAGCTGATTCTTGCGAACGAATCAAAGCATGAAGAAACACTGCTCTTGACCAACTGTTGATCGTTCCTTGAGACTTCTATATGATGTGCTTTATTTGAAACCTTCAGAGTAAATGACTTTATCTGCAATTGAGCTGGTCTCTGTATAATCGTAAATAATATAGAAGACTGTATTTTGAGAAAAACTTGGAGAGGATAGGATAGGAAATGTATTTGAGAAAAGTCATGCTGTAGAATAACTTGAGTTCTTGACACCTTCGAAAAGATTGAAAAAGTTGGAAAGTAAGAATCCCATGGTCAAGTAGAGAATAAAGTAGATAAAGATACAACCAGAAAATTGAAAGACACACTAAACTGGTGATGACACTAAAATATGAAGTTAGTGGATTGACCGAAAAGGATCCAACGAGGTGATATCATAAACAAGCATGATCTCTAAAAAGATGTTTAATCTGATGAATTCAGACTGAGTTTGACATTCAACTAATTCCTTTGATAACATCTTATTACAAAATTCTAATAATATAAAATAAAAACTGCGATTATGCCTTAGAATATGTCTCGCAAAGGTCGAGAACCAGCTTCGGTGGAGCCAAAGAAAGTATTGCCGGGCAGCATACCAAACAAGCACAAAAATTGAAGCATTGATTGAAGGTGTACTCCTACATCTTCATTCGTCGAAGTCAATCAGAACTCATGTCAAGACAACCAAAGTAATGGAGAAAGAATATGATGAGTTCCCCAGTGACTTGAAGAATAGTATGGAAGATCCAAGCATACATGTCATCGCTAAAGCAGGAAACAAGCCATTGATTGGAGTGGATGATGCAAATGACACGCTTGCAATGAGTATCTGAAACAGAGCTTCAAGAAAACCTACATCATTAAGAGGGGACAATGTTTTATGGCAGGAGAGAAATCCTTGAGAGCGTAGACGACAAAGTAACAGGCTGCCAGTAGCCTACTTCGGACTTAGCAGCTGATGTTTGTCATGATACAATAAAGTACTTACTTGATGCACTGCGCGGTGAATACATTACTTCAACCGTTGTGAGCGCCGCAGATGTTTTATTGAAAACTGGTGGGGAAATTTGAGGAATCATTTGCGAAAAAGATCATAGCAAAAGAACTTGGAAAAGTGTATTGTTCAGCTGTTGGAGAAGAAAATTGATATGTGTACTAAATTAGGAGAGAAATACCAATAAAATGTTTCTTTCATGTGGCCGAAAAACATTGATATGGAAGACTCCTTGAAACTACTGAAAACAGTTTCCTTCAGGGTTCTAACACATACATAGGAACATGTATAGGTTTATTGTTCAGTTCTTCAAGGAGAAAACGAGGGCATAACTGATATAGGCGTTATTTTTGAGACTAACAAAAATTTAAACGGAAGACTCCTTGAAATTACTGAAATCAATTTCCTGTGGTGGTCTAACACATACACGACGGAACTTGGAAAAGTGTATTCTTCAGCTAATGGCAAAGAAAATTAAAATGAGTACTATATTAGGAAAGCATTACCAATATATGTGTTTCTTTTTTGGGGCAGACACACATTTAAATAGGAGACTCCCTGGAATGACTGAAAGCAATTTTCTGTAGCTGTCTAACACATACACAAATGAAATTGAAACAATGTATTGTTCAGCTATTGTAGAAGAAAATAAAATGTGTGTAATATTGGGAAGGCATTACCAATAAAGGTGTTTCTATTTTGGGGCTCTCAAGCAATGAAATCAAAGACTCCTTGTAACTAATGTAAACAATTTCCTACAGGCGTCTAACACATAAGTGAAGGAATTAAAAAAGTGTTGTTCAACTATTGAAGAAGAAAACTAAAATTTCACTAAATCAGGAGGGCAATACCAATAAAGGTATTCTTTCTGGGGGTGAGAATCATTGATATGGAGGGCTCTTTTCGCAAATGTATATGTCCGTAAAGGAAATTATATTTTCGAGTACAATTGGCTTGACAAAAAGTTTGCCACTCTCAGATGCAAATATTGTGAACGCGATGACAAAAATGAGAGGATATTATATAAAAATGATCAACATGGATGATGCCTTAGAGAAGAAAAATTTTGTCATAAGAAAATATATTCATTATAATCACATCAAAAATGAACAATTCCTAAATGTTGAGCATTCTTTACACACTATCAAGGTCGTGTCTTTAATGTGCCGCCATTCAAGACTGGAAATATCACAACAGAACTGATGTGCAGTGCTATATTGAATCATTACATGATTAAAAATTAGGGTTGCGGACCAGGATCCATTTTGACCCCGGTCCCGGTCCACCGGTCCACCACACCCCTTGGACCGGACCGGACCGGACCGGTGGACCGGGATTTCATGTACAGCTGTATTTACTAATATGTTGATATATTATAGGGTAATTTATAGTCGTAT
>Ga0075154_10002664_pt1 | contig 11556 bp, 11 predicted proteins | sample JI71714BDNA_FD_70965 | JGI IMG/M metagenome (GOLD analysis project Ga0075154, IMG submission 70965) | Wastewater effluent complex algal communities from Wisconsin, to seasonally profile nutrient transformation and Carbon sequestration -... | ecosystem: Engineered > WWTP > Effluent > Algae... | reverse complement strand
AGTCCGGTTTGTCTCGGTAGCATCCAATCCAAAATTAGCAAATCGTAATTGCCCTGCATGGCTAAATTGATGCCACTTGCTCCGTCAAATGCCACATCTACTGTATAACCTTCGCGCGTTAAAACTCGACTTAAAGGGTCAGTCAACTCAACTTCATCATCAACTAAAAGAATCCGCATCCTGATTTCATATTTGAGACTTGAAATTTGAGATTTGAGTTTAAGTAAACTGATTTTTCCTAGATTTTCATGTGTGGAATACTTTCCGTTTCGCTGTAAGCTGCTGCTACCCATTCCTGGATGGCAGGCAAGGCCAAAATCGCATCCGCATAAGCTTTTGTTACTGAATCTAATTTGACTCCGTAGGTGACAAAACGCATCACAACGGGGGCAAACATAGCGTCAACAATTGTGAATTTTCCGAATAGCATATTGCCACCTGTTCCGAATTTTTGACGGCATTCGCGCCAAATGGCAAAGATGCGATCGATCTCTGCTTCTACACCGGGAGTCCTCCCTTCTCCCGGATAGCGGTTGCGGCAGTCCATCGGCATATTGTCGCGCAAATTTTGGAAACCCGCGTGCATTTCGGCGCAGATGGAACGGGCGATCGCCCGTTGGGCTACATCTGTCGGCCACAAATCATTTGCAAAGCGTTCTGCAACGTATTCGCAAATTGCTAAAGATTCCCACACTTTCAAGTCGCCGTCGATTAAAACTGGCACTTTTCCCGAAGGAGAATAGCGCCGAATTTCCTCATGGGTTGTCGGCCAGTCTAAGGGGATTCTCACCTCGGCAAATTCCAGTCCAGCTTGTTTCATCGCCAGCCAAGCGCGCAGCGACCAAGAGGAATAATTTTTGTTGCCGATTACCAGAGTCAATTTGGTCATAATGTAGCTGTCAGCTATTTCCGATCGTCCGTGCAATTTTAAGTTTTAGAGTTGAATATACAAAGCCGTGAGACACAATGGCGATCGGGCGATCGGCCCGTTTTCTGCACCAGCCTCTGCAAGCATTTTACCAAAAAATTGGGTCTAAAGCCCCGTCCTTCTAGGACGACTTTTTATTCTTGGTCATGATAATATTGTAATGTGGCTAGGGTATTCAACCACATTAAAAACCCAGTCGCCTGAAGGCAACGCACCTTGAAAACTGAAGTTATGGGCTTGAGCGCAGAAAAGCTGGCGCGGGTAAAAACTTCGAGCAACAAGTACGCCTAGAAACCAGTATTTTGGGTTTTGAATTGTACCGTGGGGCACACGGGAACAAGACTCTGCAATGAGTCGGAAGCTTGAGGACAGAACCATCTTGCGGTAAGTACAGGAAGCTGTACTTATTAAGGAATGAGAATTAAATAACTTCCACTCTTGAAAGTGGGATGGGCGTCCCGCCCGTCCAAAACGGACGGGCGGGACGCCCATCCCACAATAACAATTAAAATTGTAAGTTATTTAATTCGCGATCCTAAGTGGACTGAATGATACAAGAATCTCTGCCCTTCTAGGGCCCAGAGTTGTCAAATTAACAGCCTCCCAGCGTTCCGCGTTTTTCTGCAAACTTCGATCGGGGGGCGCGATCGAAAACGCTTGATTTCACATGAGAGGAGAAGCCTCTGTCCCTGGGAACCCTTGCCTGGTTAGCGCTAGGTACAGCTACTGTATAGTCCATTTCCTCCCTCTCTACACCACCGCCTGAGAGGATTTCATCTACTGTAATCTTTTTCAGGGAATCCTGGTCTACACTGTGAAAATTTTCTTCAAATTCTTGATTATTTTCCATACCGACCGCCATTGAAAAAAGTGACTAAATAAAAAATTACTAAATATAATATATCCTCAAATCAAGGATCGAGCAATACCCGAAATTTATTTTTTGCTATGAACTCTATGTGTTATTCTGAGTTTGGTAAAAGCTGTTTCTGCTTAGACCGCGATCGCCCCCTTCCCAAATTAAGAAATTTACCCTCTAAAAATTGACATGATTACTGTTGCACTTCCCAAAGGCGGACTGTTAGGAGATAGCATTCGGCTGTTTAAATCGGTTGGATTAGACTTCAGTGCTTTTCTCGATTCCTCGAACCGACAACTTCAAATTTATGACCCGACGGGCACTGCCAAAGCTTTGCTAGTAAGGACGCACGACGTACCTGTTTATGTGGAATACGGTCAAGCGGATTTGGGGATTGCTGGCTATGATGTTTTGCGGGAAAAAAAGCCGAAAGTTGCCAATTTAATTGATTTAAATTTTGGCAAGTGTCGGCTGTCTGTGGCGGTGAAGGAATCTAGTTCTTATCGACGAACGGTGGATTTGCCTCCTCACGGGAGAGTTGCTTCTAAGTTCGTACACTGTGCAAGGGAATATTTTCACAATTTGAATTTGCCGGTGGAAATTGTGCCGCTTTACGGTTCTGTGGAATTGGGGCCTATTACGGGTATGTCGGAGGCAATTGTGGATTTGGTTTCGACTGGCAAAACTTTGCGAGAAAATGGTTTGGTGGAAATTGATGTTTTGTTTGAAAGTTCGGCTTATTTAATCGGTCATCCTCTGAGTTACCGTTTGAATGCGGGGGGGGTGAATGAGTTGATCGGGAAGTTGAGAGAGCAAGTTTTGACCGCTGTTTGATGGTCTAAAATTAGAGTAGACTTATGGCATAAATCTTTCAGTAATAGGGAAAGCACAGACGCAACGCAGATACAATTCACGATAGTTAGGAATGAGAATTAAATAACTTCCACTCTTGAAAGTGGGATGGGCTCTTATAGCCCGTCCTTTTTGGATGGGCTATAAGAGCCCATCCCACAATAACAATTAAATTTGTAAGTTATTTAATTCACGATAGTTAGCGACTTTTTCCAGAGTTCTAAACTCTTGTGGGAAGTAGGGTTTTGGCTTCTCGCCCGCCCTAAAAGTTAAATCTTTATGAGCTAGTATTTGCCGTAAGAAATAGGACTGAAATCCTCAGTACGAACTGGTTCTATTTAGTTGATTTCTGAGCGCTTACTTACAGGTATAAAACCTAGTTTTTCCTGGCAGCGATTGATATAAAAACTGACGACTGTATCAGCAGGGTTTTGTTCGATTAGTTGCTGAAAATATCCCAAGGCTGCGACAAATCTTTCGGATTGCCATCCTTGAATTCCTTTGTCAAATAAACCCTGGGTAAGCTGCTTTGCCTCAGAGTCGGGACAAGAGGCTGCCCAGATTTCGTAGATTTCAATAGCTTGCTGTTTGCCGCGCGGCGTTACTCGATCGATCCAGCGATAGTAATAATTGTTGCTGGGCAAATGGCTGTCAGCAGCAGTCGCCCCAGAAGTAGAAATAATACTCTCCTGTGTTTCCATTTCTAAGTCGCACTTTAATAATAGACTTTCTTTTGAGTGGGAGTTGGAACTTATGCCATTTAGAAATTCTCTCGCATGAACAATGGCATTTTCGCTAACAATAATTTGGCAGCCGTATATTTTAGTTAAATTTTCTAACCGAGAAGCTGTATTTACCACATCGCCGATGACTGTAGAGTCCATGCGGCGATCGGAACCTAAAGTGCCGATCATGCCGATACCTGTGTTAATTCCCGTACCAATATTGACGGGAGATTCTAAATTGTATTGGTGGCGACTGGCATTAAATTCTTGCAAGGTTTCTTGCATTGCTACTGCGGCTTCGATCGCATTCATGGCGTGAGAATTGGGCTGGTCAAATACTGCCATGATTGCATCGCCTAGGTATTTGTCAATAAACCCGCCGTGAGACGTTATGCACTCGTTCATTTTAGTAAAAAAAGCGTTCAACCATTCAAAAGTCTCGCGAGCTTGTTGAGATTCGGCGATCGCAGTAAACCCGCGAATGTCGCAAAATAAAACAGTCAGCTCTTCTTCTGTGGCATTGCCCAACTGAATAGATTCTATTCCTTGCGGCGCAATTCGTTCGAGAAGTTGCTCTGGCACAAATAGCTGAAATTTTTCTGACAGATATTCGTTGGCTTCCCAAGCTGCGGCGATTTGGCGTTTGCTTTGCTCTTTTACCTGCTGGTGGAATTGGGAAGATACTGCTTGCGATCGCATTTGACTCAACTGCAAAATATTTTCCACTTTCGCCAGCAACAAGCGACTGTTAAAAGGCTTTGTCAAATAATCATCTGCCATCATTTCTAACCCTTTGATGCGAGATATATCGTCATCGAGGGCAGTTAAAAAAATCACCGGTACAGTTTGCAATTCCGTATCCTTCCGTAGGATATCGCACACATCAAAACCGTCCATCTCCGGCATCATAATATCTAGTAAAATTAAATCGGGTCGAGAGGCGCGGGCAAGCGAGAGCGCTTCATGGCCAGATAGCGCTGATACTGTAGCGTATCCTTTTAGGTGCAATAACTCTTCCAGTAAAATAAGATTAGCTGGCTCGTCATCAACCAACATGATGCAGGGCGACTTGTTTGACATGGAATATGATAGGTAAAGTTTGGCCACCGATCGGCAAGGACAAAGGATTTAGGTATTTAGCTAGGATTGACGCACGATCGCCTAGAAATCGGATTTTTTCCGAAAATACTGCATACAGACTTTTAATCGGGGTAAAAAACCCGGTTTCTTTAGTCTAATAGCGTCCAGAACTGATTGTGTTGTGTTCTTTAGTCTTTCCCCTCGTTTCTGAAAAGAGATGTCCCCGATCGATCGCCGAAATAGTTGAGTTAGGTTAATATAAGTTGATTTTACATTCAATCTAAAATTTATCTACTATTGAGTTTAGCGTTTCGCATCATGAAATGTAATAAATTACACCTCTGTGGCAGTGAACCCAGCATTAGTGGCAGTTGGAAAAGTCGGAGGCCCAGCAGTGGCAAATACAATAGTGCGATCGAAGACAGCCTCACGTGGGGCTGTTTTCTTTTTCCCTAATAGTCTTGGACGCACGGGTGGCCAGAAACCGGGTTTTTTTACGAAAATCCTCTGCTGTAGTCCGCAGATTAGGTAAAAAACCCGGTTTCTTTGTCGGCCCTGGCGTAAGTTCTGTCTAAAAAACCGATTCCTACGATCGGTTATCGGCCATGAGGTGTCAAATCAGTGCGATCGGGCAAAGCAAACACAACTTTTAATCGGATATTGGGGACTCGCTGGCGACACAACTGAAGATGTCCGTCAGCGTCCGATCGACTGCGGTATCGCCCGATAATCGCCCACTGCAAATTGGGAAGTAAACGGGCAACCGCCCAAGGCTTGAGGCACTCTTTGTAAGTCATAATGGTTTTGTCTCCATTGCATAAGGGAGCCAGAGCCAGCGCGGACACTTGGTAGGTAGAGGCGCTGGCTTTTGATTTATTACTCATATTATGACGCTAGCGTGTATATGTCAATATGTAATTATTAATATGTATATGCGAAAGTTATAGTTCTGACACTGAAATACTCATAAGCTAATGAGTATGTACAGAGTAAAAATCAAAGTAAAAGAGCTTAGCGAGGAGCGGAACTGGAGCCTGAGCGAACTAAGCAGGCGTTCAGGCGTCCCATACAATACCGTTCGCCGTTATGCTATGCAGCCAATGGCAAAAATAGAAATAGACCCAGTTAGTCGCATTAAGGAAACTTTTGGTTGTTCTTGGGATGAGTTGTTGGAATTGCTTGGGGATGATTCTTTTGATGAGTGAGTGCGATCGCTTGTTCATTTTTATAGGAGGGGTGCGATCGCCCCCACCCTCATCAAATCAATCCACTTGGATGCGATCGCCCTCCGAGACATTACAGAGTGCGATCGCTCAATTGAACAAAAACAACCCCGGATCGACGTGAAAAAACCTCCCCAAAGCCTCAGCTTGTTTCTTGCTGATTTCTAGCCGATCGTTAATTACCTCAACTACCGCCTCACTCGAACCCATAATTTCTACTAAATCCTCTGCTTCTAGACTCCGAGCATCCATCAAATGCAGCAGCCTTGACTTTGGCGTTGATGTATTAAGTTGATAGTGCCGCTCTTCAAAATCCTCAATCAGTTTTACCAGCAATTCTAATAGCGCATCTTCTTCTGGAGTCAGATTTGGACGTGAGAGTAATTCTTCAACAATTTCCAAAAATATCTCGTTTTCCTCTTCAGTTTTGATAATTCGAGGCTGATATTGAGAGAGCAAGCTACTGTAAATTTTTAGATCAAAAGTAATAGTCATTTTTCCAGGTTTCCTTGTCATACTCGGCGTGAGTGAAAACGTATTTTATATAAATAATTTGCTTCTCATAGTTAATACTCGCGATTAAGCGATATTTATTTCCTTTGATATTAAAAACTGTAAAATTTCCAACTGCTTCAGCTTTGAGATAAACAGCTTGAACTTCAACAAGATTAGTCCAGGCTGCTTTACTGGCAATTTTATACCAGTCATCGAGCGCTTCGCAGGAATCAGCGTGACTTTGGCAGTAGTCTCTTAATTTTTTCCGACTGATAACGTGCATTAGCTATCATTATGATATTTTCTAGATGTCTGAATCCCGTCATCATCTATTATATAGCGCGTCTAAATCATTTCAAGCAAATTTTTATTGGCACTTTGATGGACAAGCTTTTCTCATCCCGTGCAAGCTAACAGTTACTTTGACAAGCTTTGTATAAATGCTGTTTAAGTGAGAAAAGAACGGATAGTAGCGATCGTCAAATTCAAATCCAGCGGCTTGCTCAAATAACCAGAAGCGCCTGCTTCCAAACATCGCTCACTGTCACCGGGCATAGCCATCGCCGTCACCGCAATCATCGGTACCGAATCCCAGACAGGATCTGCTTTAACTCGGCGCATCAACTCAAAGCCGTCAACATCCGGCAACTGAATGTCCATCAAAATCAAATCCGGCAGCAACTCCGGGGCTGCAGAGGCTGCGAGAATACGATCGGCCATCGCCTTCCCATCCGCGAGTATCTCTACCCCGTACCCCTCCAATTCCATCACCTCAGAAATTAACATTTGGTTAAAAAGCTGGTCTTCAACAACCAAAATTCGCTTGCTGGCAATTGGTAAAGCGATCGCAGAAGCAGGAACTAACTTGGTATCCAAAGCACAAGAAGCAAAGTTTCCCAACTGTTGACGCATCTCCGTCAACGGCAGCCAAACGCGGAAAAGACTTCCCCGATCGCAAACAGATTGAAAAGAAACAGTTCCCCCGTGCAATTCTGCCAAACGCTTAGTCAAAGCCAAACCCAAACCTGTACCTTCGTGCCTCCGAGTCAGGGAAGAATCCACCTGTTGAAAAGGTCGAAATAGCAAGTGCCAGCGGTCTTGAGGAATGCCGATGCCGGAGTCTTTTACCTCAAAACAAAAATAAGGAGTGCTGGCATTTATAGGAGAACAATCCGGTCGGTAGTCGCCGTCTATTTCGCTGCCGTAGGCCAGACGCCCGCTGAGTTTAACTTGTCCCTGTTCGGGGGTAAATTTGATGGCATTGGAAAGTAAATTAATCACAATTTGTCGCACTCGCCTTTCGTCGAGCCAAACTTTAGTAATACGGTAGTCTAGTTCTAAAGACAAACCGATTCGCTTTTTGTCAGCCCGCGGCTGCATCATTTTCATACAGTCTGTCGCCAGTTCTTGAACGCGAACAGGCTGTAAGTTTAGTTCTACTTTCCCGGCTTCAATTTTAGAAAGATCGAGAATATCGTTGATTAGCTGCAACAAGTGCTGACCGCTTTTTTCGATCAGTTCTACATAGTTGATTTGTCGATCGCTCAACTGTCCGGCCGTTTGCCGCAGCAGCAAGTCTGAAAAGCCTAGAATGCTGTTGAGAGGCGTCCGCAATTCGTGGGACATCGAGGCTAAAAACTCGGATTTCAACTGAGAAGAATACTCTAATTCTTCATTAACTTGGCGCAAGTTCTCTTGTGTCTGAGCCCGCTCGATCGCCGCCCCCAGAGTCCGGCAAGCAGCTTCGAGTACGTCTTGGTGGACGGCGGCTTGCAGTTTTTTGATGTTGCGGGACTCCAGCGTCAGCACTCCGATGATTGTGCCGTTGGTAGCTGCGATCGGAAAAATACCCAGTTGTCCGATTCCCGGATGCCGAAATTCCGGCACGGCATTGGGATGTTGGGCATAATCCTCGACAAACACAGGTTTACCAGTTTTCACCACTTCCCACAGTAAACCGATGCCGTAGGGAATGCCTTGGTCGAGCAATTCTTGCATTCCTGCGACTACTGGTTCCCCGTAAGTAGCCAAAAATTGACTAGAAACTTGGTTGCAAATCCCCGACGCTTGCCGATCGTTTCCCTTGCCGTTAATCACCTTGACATCTCCGAAAGCTGCATTCATTGCCTCTACTAAATAGGTGAGGGCAAACTGACCTATTTCTTGCAAACTGTCAGACTTTTGCAGGCGTTCAGTTAAACCTAAAAGAAAGCTAAGCCGCCTGACTTCTGCGTTCAAGCTAGCTTGGGAGTTTCGGTATACCGTAACGTCTCGAAAGGTAAATAGCCGTCCGCCGCTGTTGGTAATCGTGGCGCACACCTCCAAACAAACCGCATTGGATTGCTCGAAATAAAATGATAAACTTTCATCCTGAGATTTTTCGAGTGCTTGCTGAAACTCTTGCCACTGCTGAAGGGACAAGTAACCCCGATCGACAATTTCCGCAAACAGCAAGTGGCACTTCGGCTTTGTTTCCAGCCATTCTGGGGACAGTTCCCAGATTCCCGCCAATTTTTTGTTAAACAAAACTAAGCAATCAGACGAGTCGAACAGAGCGATCGCATTGTCTACTTGATTGAGAATCAGTTCTTGGTCTGCCCTCAACTGGTGCAAGTCTCTCTCCATTTTCTCTGTGTGTGTAGCTCTTAGTTTCGTTGTCATAACTTTCTAGGGATATGGCAAGAGTTATTGTATAACCCCTTACTTAATCTGACATAACTTTACGTTTTTTGGCAGTGAGGGCGATCGATCTGCCTTGTGATCTGAGACACTTGCTAGTTTACGAGGGCGATCGGATCCCGCTTTGAACTGCGTCGCCTACATTGCTTAATCATGAGGCAATAAGGAGGGAAAGCATAATGACAGAAGCAGAATCTTTTAATAACAATACTGTCGAAATTGAGGGCATCTGACTTGAAACTATTGTGTCCAACCCTGTGCTAAATTGACCCATAATAATAAAAACTAATTCCACTGATAAGAAATCAGCATCTAGCAATCCTCGCATCATTTGTGAATTTCTTACGGACTCCCAGCGCGTTCGGGGAGGGTTGGCGTGGGGTAAAAAAAATACGACTTTTGCAAGAATTGCTATATGTCAAAATGCAATCATGACTTTACCCTTAAATTTTATTAGCAATAACTTGATGATTTGGATTAACTGGTAAAGCAAGTGTTGGATTCAAAAACCTAGGCATAAGGCTCGCTCTAAGCACCCGGAGAAAGTGATATCAGTTTCAAAAAAGCAACTTTAGGCTCGCGATCCCAACCCATACACAATCAGTTATTCCCCATAATTTAATCTAAAATTGTGCGACTGAGCGCTCACGCCGAAGTCGAAAATCTACGAGGGTATGAGTTATGACGATCGCACTTATGAGTAAGGTGTGCAGTGCACACCCTACAAATGCGAGTTAAGCTAATCCGCATTTAAATTGCAGAGTCAAATAAATCTTTACTCTTGTGGGGAGTAGGGGTTGGGCAGGAGATCCCACACTTAACATACAATTTAAATGCTGTACAGGTTAAAGCGTAAGTATGCTTAATATTTCTTAGGATTTTTCGGAAAAGGAATGCCCAAACTTTCGTGAAAAACAACCTGAGTTTTATAAGTCAAGCGCCGGTTAACTTGTTTGATGATTTTTTCCAAAAGCGCATCGCCGGTTTTTTCTATTAAAGGTTGAGACATCGATCGAATAAACTTGGGAAAGCAAACTCCCACAGCCAAATCCAGCTTCCAGCTAGTAATGGTAATCACAGGCGGCAGCTTAGCACGTTCCGAGCTCGGCCAATCGGCGGCAAACTCCTGAGACGGTATCTCCCCTAGCTTCATTGCCGATCGAAAATCCACTTCATACCCAGGCGAGGTATAATTCGGAACCGGAATAGTCTTAATCAAATAGCAGCCTTCAGCATCCGGCGGCAGCAACTCTAAACCAATTCTCGCTTCAACACGGTAGCCGAAAGCCCCAAAACGCCCGATTAATAAATCATAGCCGTTTTCGCCGATCGGCTGGGCCTTCATCGGCGAAGCGCACTGGCAAAACCAACTCTTGTGGTTGTTCAAATGCTTCGCCACCGTCTCCGCATCGGCGTACATCTCCATGCTGTCTTCAAAATGCGTGTGAAACCAAATCGGCTCAACTTCCTCTGGTGCATCCGCGCTTCCACTTTCGGGCTGTCGGAAACTCGCATCTGGGTAGTAATTTTCGTCAGAAGCTTCAAAAGTTTGATATTCAGCGGAATCTTGCTTCATTCTATACTCTCCTGTAATACGCACCGGTCGGGTTGGGGATGTGTTAAGGGAGTTTCCTCCCTACAATTGAGAAATTGATAGCAACAAAACTTACCCTAGTTCAGCATAACTCGACATATGAAAGCATTTGTAGCAGGAGCCACAGGTCAGACTGGCCGCCGCATCGTCGCAGAATTGGTCAAGCGAGGTATTCCCGTGCGCGCCTTAGTCCGAAATCTAGACACAGCGAGGCAAATTTTACCACCGGAGGCTGAGTTAGTGACTGGGGATGTATTAAATGCAACTTCCCTAGGCGATGCCATCGGCGATAGTACGGTATTGCTGTGTGCGACAGGGGCGGCCCCTGGTTTTGACCCGACAGCGCCTTACAAGGTGGATTTTGAAGGTACTAAAAATTTGGTGGATGCAGCTAAGGCTAAGGGCATTGAGCATTTTGTGCTTGTGACTTCTCTGTGCGTCTCTCAGTTTTTTCACCCGCTGAATTTGTTCTGGCTGATTTTGGTTTGGAAAAAACAAGCCGAGGAGTATTTGCAAAAAAGCGGCCTAACTTATACGATCGTCCGTCCGGGCGGCCTCAAAAATGAGGATAATTCAGATGCGATCGTCATGACTGGTGCGGACAAAATGTTTGAGAGCAGCATTCCCCGCACCAAGGTAGCCCAAGTGTGCGTGGAGGCGCTGTTTCAGCCGACTTCTCGCAACAAGGTTGTGGAAATTGTGGCGAAGTCGGAGGCTCCGCAAAAGAGTTTTGAGGAGTTGTTTGCCAGTGTGATTTGATTGAATTAGGACGCACGGGTGCCCAGAAACCGGGTTTTTCACGAAAATACCCGTTGCAGCCAGCACAAAGGTAAAAAACCCGGTTTCTTTAGGCCCAGGTAGCGAACAAAGAAACCGGGTTTTTTTACCGAGATTGAGGGTTTTAGGCAAGTTTTTGGTTAAAAAACCCGGTTTCTGGGCATCAGCGCGCAAGTCCCATCAGTACAAACCGCAGGGGAATTGCCAGTTTTCCGATCGCCAAATCTGGCAAAATCTTAATAGTTTTACCATTCGCCCTTAAACTTTCGTTCTCCCAGCATGAAAACTCTCAAGTGGCCAGCTTGGTTCCCCTATCCGATTTCGTGGTTAAGGGCATTTGCTCT
>Ga0075154_10002663_pt1 | contig 11558 bp, 5 predicted proteins | sample JI71714BDNA_FD_70965 | JGI IMG/M metagenome (GOLD analysis project Ga0075154, IMG submission 70965) | Wastewater effluent complex algal communities from Wisconsin, to seasonally profile nutrient transformation and Carbon sequestration -... | ecosystem: Engineered > WWTP > Effluent > Algae... | reverse complement strand
TGAGGAAAAACTCGCAATATTCCTATTTTTTATGGCAATAACTTACAGAAATGAAACACTAATTTCATTAATCGATAAACCTGCTTATTCAACATAAATAATCCATAAATTTGCCCTGCAATCACATATTTCATGAAAGGGTGCTTAAATAGCCGATAGAGGCAGATAGTCTCTGTCATTTATTCACAGATTATCAAAGATATATTTTGCTAGAGAGAGCCACAAGACTAAGTTTTAACTTTAAAAATATTTTCGATATAACTGTATAGTATAAAACTAATTCCCAATATTACTGACCTATTAAAACTCTATTAAGTTGTGATTGAAAAAACTCAAACACAGAAGAGTAGAAGTTGTCATAAATTATCCAGTTCCACTGCCTAAATTTTTGTCTGAGGCAGACGAACTAAAACAATTTTCGATAAATCTGATGCACAATGGTTTACAAGCGATAGATAATTGCCTAATTTTAAAATTAGAGGTGAGAGAAGAAAATCAGAGCCGGCGCTCGTCAGTGGCAACTGAATTACTTGGTAATTTTGCCACGAATATGTGACCCGTTGTTTACCACAAAACCCGCCGACGAAGGCAGCGGGTTGGGACTGGAGATTGTTAAAAAAAGTGTGGAAAAACATTTGGCTAAAATAGAAGTAACATCAGTTATCGGCCAAAGGACGTGTATCGTGCCAATTCATATCGCCGTTTAGCGCGATCGCACTAAAAATCATACCAATGCGGGACTAAAATGCAACTTTAGACCGATGTCAATTCTCTATTGCTGTGAGGATACCGCGACTGTAAAATCTGAAATCTAAAATGGTATTAAGTGGCGGTTTCCCCTGCATCTATCCCCCTTGATTTGCCCATGTCACCAACAGTTTCTGATACTCAAAGCTTGCTAGAACAGGCGATCGACCCCAAACCGCCGGTGCTGCCTCCAGACACACCCTTGAAAGTCGCAATTGCTGCCATGACTCAGGCGAGTGCCAGTTGTATTTTAATCGCGTTTGAGCAGAAATTGCTCGGAATTTTTACAGAACGTGATGTTGTGAAAATAACTGCTAGCGAAATACCGCTAGCAGGGGTGGCAATTTCTGAGGTGATGACTGAAAACCCGATCGCCCTGAACCTCGATCAAGGGGGAAATATCTTCAAAGTATTGAGCATATTGCGATCGAAAAGAATCCGTCATTTACCCCTCCTAGACGAAGGTGGGAACTTGCTAGGCGCTATCACCTGCGAAAGCATCCGTAAAATCCTCAAACCGGCCGACTTGCTAAAAATGTGGCGCGCCGAAGAAATTATGACTAGACAATTAACAGTTACCTCAAGCAGCGCCTCAGTTTTAGAAGTCGCAAAACAGATGAGAACCCAGCGAAAAAGCTGCATAGTCATTTGCACTGACAGCGACAACAAAAATCAGAAACCTGTGGGCATAATTACAGAACGCGATATTGTTAAATTTCAAGCTTCGGGGCTAGATTTCGCACGTAGTCCCGTCACCGCCGCGATGAGTTTTCCGCTGATACCGTTGCAGGTAAAAGCCACCTTGTGGCAGGCTCACCAGTTAATGCAGCAGCACGGCATCCGGCGCTTGGTGGTGGTGGACGAGGAAGGATATTTAGCCGGAATTGTGACTGAAATTAGCCTGCTGCAGGCCTTAGATCCGGTAGAAATGCACGCAAATGTCGAGCTTTTGCAGGAAACAGTCGCCGACAAAATTCAGGAGTTGAACAAAATGAACGAAGAATTGCAAAAAGAAGCGTTGCGGAGAACAGAAGTAGAAGAAAAATTGCGAAGTTTAAATGATAGTCTGGAAGAAAAAATCAAACATAGAACTTTAGAATTAATTAATGCCAACAGTCAGTTAAAAAAGGAAATACAAGACCGCATCACTGCTGAAGCTGAAGTTCGCCGCCTCAACACCGAACTCGAACAGCGAGTTCTAGACCGCACGGTTCAACTAGCAGCGAGTAACGAAGAATTGCAGCAACAAATTAGCGGGATAAAATTGCTAGAAGAAAAATTGTACTTTTCTGAAAGGAAAGTCCGCGCCGTTTTTGAAGCGATGACGGACATCGTTCTCGTGCTAGACAGTGAGCGGAACATAGAAGTTTTGCCTACGAATGTGGCAGCGGTTTTTGAACCGGATTGCGATATAGTCAGCTTGACCATCGAACATTTTTTTGACGACGACAACCCGGATGATTGGTGGATTTTAGTTCAGCAAGTGTTAGAAACACAACAAACTATCAATTTCGACTACAGCTTAACAGTTTGCGGTCGCAAAATTTGGTTTTCAGCCTGTATTTCTCTATTTTCAAAAGATGCAGTCATTTGGGTTGCCCGCAATATCAACGACCGCAAAATAGCCGAGTCAGCGCTGTGCCAAAAAAATGCTGAATTATCTCATACCTTAGAAGAACTGAAGCGAACTCAAAAAGAACTTATTCAATCAGAAAAAATGGCAGCCCTCGGACAGTTAATTGCCGGAGTTGCTCATGAAATCAATTCTCCTTTAGGGGCGATTCGCTCTTCTGTGCAGAACATCGCCGACTTCTGGACAGAACAGTTGCAGCAGTTGCCGATATTTTTTCAACAACTATCCCCGGAAAGGCGGCACGATTTCTTTGCTTTACTACACAAGTCCAGCCAAGAAACAGATACATTATCTAGTAAAGAAAAACGTCAGTTAAAAAAAGTTTTGCAGGGGCAATTAGAATCAGAAAACATTGACGACGCCGCTAGCCTTGCCTGTACTTTATTAGACATCGGTATCGGCAATAATGTAGAACCTTTTTTACCTTTGTTGAAAGACAGCCAAAGTCAAAACATTGTACAAATCGCCTACCAATTTGCTACGGTACTAAAAAGCACAAAAAATATTGCTACTGCCACGGATAGGGCAGCCAAAATCGTTTTTGCTTTAAAAAGCTACTCTCGTTACGACCAGTCGGGTTCCAAAGTAATCGCTAATATTACCGACGGTATTGATACTGTTTTAACGCTTTACCACTACCAAATTAAACACGGTGTGGAAGTAGTCAGAAACTATGGTACTAATTTGCCCTCTGTGCTATGCTATCCTGATGAACTCAGTCAAGTTTGGACAAATTTAGTTCACAATGCTTTACAAGCGATGGGTAACAAAGGCGTGTTAAAAATTGATGTCAAACACCAAGCGAACGCAATATCAGTCAGTATTACCGACAGTGGCCCCGGCATTCCCCCAGAAATTATGCCGAGAATTTTTGAGCCGTTTTTTACAACTAAACCTCCAGGGGAAGGCAGTGGTTTGGGATTAGATATAGTTCAAAAAATTCTGGAGAAACATCAAGGTGGACTGCAAGTAGAAAGCGTGCCTGGTCAAACAAAATTTACTATATCCTTGCCCATAGGAATCCCTTGATAGCAATAAAAAAAACCGGGAAATTACCCAATTTTACAATTTTAATATAAGTAAAGTTTTATGTCTAAACCAGTAATTTTGTGCGTTGACGATGAAGTTGTGGTCTTAAATAGTTTGAAAATTCAACTTAAAAAAGAATTTGGGGATGCTTACCTCTATGAAGTAGCAGAAAATGCAGATGAAGCTCTGGAAATTATGGAGGAAATTCAAAAAGAAGATGAAAGTGATATTTTAGTCATAGTATCTGACTGGTTAATGCCAGGGATTAAAGGAGATGATTTTTTGATTATGGTTCACCAAAAATATCCTAAAATTGTGAAAGTTATGCTGACAGGGCAAGCAGACGAAGTAGCAATATCACGGGTGAAAGAGCAAGCAAACTTGCACCGTTGTTTGTACAAGCCGTGGGAGCGCCAAGAATTAGTAGAAACTATAAAATCTGGTTTGACAAAAATATGAACAATAAACCTGTGATTATTTGTGTGGATGACGAACCGATAATTCTGGAAAGTTTGAAAATTGAGTTAAAAAAAACCCTGGGGGAAGAACACTTATTAGAAACCGCTGAAGGTGGCGAAGATGCTTTAGAGTTAATCGAGGAATTACTGGCAGAGGGCTGCGAAATAGTAGCAGTAATTTCCGACTATCTGATGCCGAATATCAAAGGGGACGAATTGCTGAAGCAGATTCACCGAATTTTGCCAAAGACTATCAAAATTATGCTGACGGGGCAAGCAGACTTAGAAGCCGTGGCGAATACTATTAAATATGCTAAATTGTACCGATACATATCGAAACCTTGGCAGTCGGAAGATTTGAAGTTGACGGTAAAAGAAGCGATTAACAGCTATTTTAGGGAGAAGCAATTAGCGCAACAAAATGCTCAGCTCCAAAAGCTAAATCAAGAACTGGAAACTTTAGTCGAGGAGCGGACTGCACAACTGCGCTTGTCTGAGGAAAAGTTTGCTAAAGCTTTTCGTTCTTCTCCCAACCCGATTACTATTACCAGATTTAATGACGGTCGTTATTTAGAAATTAATGAGGCTTTTTGTCAGACTATTGGTTATTCTGCTGCAGAAATTATCGATCGCACGGCGCTTGAGTTGAATCTTTGGGAAAATATACAAGCCCGCGCCGAGTTGTTTAAACTGTTAGATGAAAAACAAATTATTCTGAATTACGAATTTAATTTTCGCACTAAAACAGGGGAAGTTAGAACGGGGCTGCTGTCAGCAGAAATCATTGAAATTCATGGGGAAACCTGCGTAATTTCTGTGATTCAAGATATTAGCGATCGCAAATTAGCGGAAGAAAAACTCCGAGCTATAGCGGCTTCTTTAGCAGCAGCGCAAAGAATCGCCCGTGTCGGTAATTGGGAATGCGATTTATCGGCCAACACAACTACTTGGTCGGAAGAATTATCTCGGATTTTTGGGATCGCTCCAACCGAGCCTGCGCCAACACTAACTGAGTTTTTGCAATACGTGCATCCCGACGATCGACAAAAGTGGCAAACAACGATCGACACTGCTATTGCTAGCGGGCAATCTTACACTTTGGAATATCGAATTCTGCGCCCGGAACAGAAAATTGTTGCGGATAATTCTCCGTCACAAATAAGTGAAGCCGGCTTCATCCGCTACATCGAAGCCAGAGGAGAAGTAGTTGTCAACCAACAAGGGCAAGTGACAAAACTATTCACAACTTTGATGGACATTACTCCACGCAAGCTAGCAGAAATAGCCCTTGCAGAGAGCGAAGAAAAATACCGTCATTTAGTTGAGACTTCCCAAGATATTATCTGGTCTTGCAATGCTCAAGGACACATTACTTTTGTCAACCAAGCAGTTAAACAAATATACGGTTACGAGCCTGAAGAAATGCTCGGCTGTTCTTTTAGCGATTTCTTGGCTCCCGGAGAAATAGACTGGAAATGGGAACTTCAGCAGCGCTTGCTGACGGGAAAAACTGTGTTTCAGTACGAAAATATAGTATTAGGAAAAGACGGTAGAAAGATTGATGTAAATACCAAGGCGATCGCGCGCATGGACGCTGAAGGCAACATCATCGGCACAACAGGCACTGCTAGCGATATTACCGAACGCAAACAAGCTGAAATAGTCCTGCAAAAAGCCAAAGAAGAAGCCGACAGAGCGAACAGGGCAAAAAGCGAATTTCTCTCGAATATGAGCCACGAATTGCGAACTCCCCTCAACGCAATTCTCGGTTTCAGCCAACTGCTTGCCCGCGACCCAGACCTCGATGCCGACCAACAGCAATACTTAGGAATTATTACCCAGAGCGGGGAACATTTGCTTGTTCTGATTAACAATATTCTGCAAATGTCAAAAATTGAAGTCGGGCTGGTGACACTTAATAATAGCACCTTCGACTTGCATAAAATGCTAAAAAATACTGAAAATATGCTGAAGCTGCAAGCCGAAAAAAAAGGGTTGCAGTTAATTTTTGATTGTTCACCAGCTCTCCCTCAATATATAGAAACTGACGAAAGCAAGTTGCGACAAGTCTTGATAAATGTAGTGGGAAATGCTATTAAGTTCACGGCAGAAGGTGGTGTCAACTTGAGAATCAAACATGAGTTGTTAAAAACTAAAAATGAGGGAGAGATTCAACCAATTGACAGTTGCTGTTTGCTATTTGAAGTGCAAGACACTGGTTCAGGAATTTCTGCGGAAGAAATGGAGAATTTGTTTAAACCTTTCGCGCAAACAGAGAGCGGGAAAAAAGCTCAAGAAGGAACCGGTTTGGGCTTGCCAATCAGCCAGCAGTTCGTTAAGTTAATGGGAGGGAAGATGACGGTAACAAGCACCCTCGGTCGCGGCAGCATTTTTAGATTTGATGTTAAAGTTTCGCTCCCTAATGCAGTGGAAATTCAGGTGGCTCAAACAGCTCGCCGAGTGGTGGGCCTGGAACCCGGACAGCCAGAATACCGGATTTTAGCTGTTGACGATCGCCTGGAAAGCCGCTTGCTGTTGGTTAGAATGCTGACATCCCTTGGCTTTGCGGTGCAGGAAGCTGAAAATGGGGTTCAAGCTGTGGAAATGTGGTCGAGTTGGGAACCTCATTTGATTTGGATGGATATGCGGATGCCGGTGATGGACGGTTACGAAGCTACTAAACAGATTAAAGCACATTTGAAAGGTCAAGCAACGGTGATTATTGCTCTGACTGCAAGTGCTTTTGATGAGGAGCGATCGCTGATTTTGTCTGCTGGTTGCGATGATTTTGTAGCGAAGCCTTTTCGGGAGCAAGTGATTCTGGAAAAGATGGCTAAGTATCTGGGAGTCCGCTATGTTTACGATCGAGAAGCTTCGCTAAGTTCTGATGCTGCGGTGTCCGGCGAGGTTTCCAGGGTAAGTGAAACGGCTGATTTGGCTTTTACGCTGAATACTTCATTTTTGGAAGCTATGCCTGCGGAATGGGTTGATGAATTGTATTCTGCGGCGGATGCGGTTGATAACGAGGAGATTTTTCGGCTGTTGTTGTCGATTCCTCCTATTAATGCTAGTTTCGGCAACGCGATCGCCGATTTGGCGAATAACTTCCGGTGCGATCGGATTATCGATTTGATTGAGGAGTTTAGAAATTGTTGAAGGATGAAAGAAGAAGGGATAATAGTGGCAGGTTCAGGATTATTGATTGTGTAGGTCGATCGCCTATTTGTAAACTCGCCTGCGGGCGATCGACTAATTTACTTGTAGCCAAGCTCCACACCCTGCCAATCATCAGTCCTTCCCAATTCTTTAATCTCCAATATCTAATCTCAAATCTTAACTAGGATAAGTTCTGTAAATATAAAAGGAGTTGATTGAGGAGGGAGTGCTATAATGACTATTTAACCACTATTGATAATTCCCACAAATTTTAAATTAACAAAAAATAGCGATCGATGATCAAAAATCAAATAGAAGAAAATAAAGGCAACATATTAATTGTTGACGATACTCCAGAAAATTTGCAAGTTTTATCAGCAACGCTGTCCGATAGGGGCTACAAAGTCCGCGGCGTAATTAACGGCAAAATGGCAATCAGGGCCGCGCGCTCTGGTTGTCCCGATTTGATTTTGCTCGACATCAAAATGCCGGAAATGGACGGCTACGAAGTCTGCACCCAGCTCAAGGAAGATCCGAAGACATCCGAAATTCCTGTGATTTTTATCAGCGCTTTAGATGAAGTATTGGACAAACTAACCGCCTTTCAAGTGGGAGGGGTTGATTATGTCACAAAACCGTTTCATGTAGCAGAAGTTTTAGCGCGAATCGAACACCAACTGACTATCCAGAGATTGAAAAAACAATTGCTCGATCGCAATAAAGAACTGCAAGAAGAAATAATAGAACGCAAAAAAGCCGAAGAAGCAGCGGCCGCTGCATCGCTAGCAAAAAGTCAATTCGTTGCCAACATGAGCCACGAATTGCGGACTCCCCTGAACGCCATCCTGGGTTTTACCCAAGTCATGAGCCGCGACTCTTTGCTGGGCCACGAAAATCTCGAAAATCTCCGAATTATTAACCGCAGCGGTCAACATTTGCTGGAACTAATTAACGATGTTTTAGACTTGTCGAAAATAGAAGCAGGGATAATTGGCTTAGATCAACGCAGCTTTGACCTTTATCAACTCCTCGACACTCTCGAAGAAATGTTTCAAATTAAAGCTGAAACAAAAAAAATGCAACTGAGATTTTCCGTCGAGGCTAATGTTCCCCAATATATAAAAACTGACGAAAAAAAGCTGCGCGTTTGCTTAATTAACCTGCTGGCAAATGCCATGAAATTCACTCACGACGGGGGCCGTATTTGGCTGCGCGTGAGCGTGGAAAGCAACCAGCCACAGTCGGCAGAATCGGAAACTCATCTTAACTATACCTTCGTCGATCCATTGTTAATTTTGTTTGAAGTTGAAGACACTGGAATTGGCATAGCAGCAGCAGAAATTGATACTTTATTTGATGCTTTTGTGCAAACACAAGCGGGGAGAAAAGCGGCTGATGGTACGGGATTGGGTTTGACAATTACTAAAAAATACGTGCAAATAATGGGGGGGGATATTTGGGTGAAAAGTGTTTTAGGTGAGGGAACCAGTTTTAAATTTAATATCCGAGTATTTGCCGCTATTTCGTCGGAAATAACAGTGGCGACATTCCAGCGTGCGATCGGACTAGAAGCAGATCAACCGATTTATCGGATTTTAGCAGTTGACGACAATCAAGAAAATCGGCTGCTGCTGGTTAAAATGTTGCAACCAATTGGTTTTGAAGTCCGAGAAGCGGAAAATGGCTACCAAGCGGTTGAACTTTGGGAAAGTTGGCAGCCTCATTTAATTTGGCTGGATACGCGAATGCCAGTAATGGACGGTTTTGAAGCTGTCCGACAAATTAGAGCCAAAGAGAAACAAACTCAGTGGCGAACTGTAATTATTGCTCTGACTGCTAGCACTTTTGAGGAAAAAAAAGGCGAAATTATCGCCGCAGGTTGCGACGATTTTGTGCGGAAACCTTTTCAAGAACAAATCCTTTTTGATAAGATGGCTTGCTACTTGGGAGTGCGCTATCTTTATCAAGAGTTGCCCCGACTCCCTGTCGGGGCTTTACGGCGTTATTGTGTGAACGAAAAACCCGATTCATTTTTCGGAGGGCTGCTGGCTCAAATGCCTCAAAGCTGGGTGAAGGAACTCCATGACGCAGCTAATGATGTTAATGAAGAGCTGGCGATTCAACTTGTCGATCGCATCTGGGAAAGTCATCCAACTTTAGCTGAGGCTTTAAAAGATTTGCTTGCCGATTACCGACTCGACAAGATAATGGATTTAACTCGATCGAGTTTAAAATAAATGGATAATAGCGAAATTAAAGTATTGGTGGTTGATGACCAACCAAGCAATCTGCGGTTCTTATCCAAACTGCTAACATCCCAGGGCTATCAAGTTTACCGAGCTATTTCCGGTCAACTGGCGTTGAATGTGGCGATCGCCCATCGCCCGGATTTAATTTTGCTCGACATTAGAATGCCGGAAATGAGCGGTTATGAAGTTTGTCGGAGACTGAAAGCGACACCTGAAACTGAACAAATTCCGGTAATTTTTTTAAGCGTATTAGATGAAATGAACGATAAATTACAAGCTTTTCGAGTAGGAGGCGCCGACTATATTACGAAACCATTTCAAGTAGAAGAAGTTTTAGCGCGCATCGACAAGCAAGTCCGCTTGCAAAAGCTGCAACAGCAATTAAAAGAACAAAATTATCAACTGCAACAGTCGCAGTCGCTGCTGGCTAGCATATTAAATAGTTCCTTAGACTGTGTGGTGGCTTATTCTGCAGTCCGCAACAGTGAGGGAAATATTGTAGATTTCCAGTGGCTGTTGATTAACCCTGCTGCTGAAAAATTTTATGGTCTGCTATTAAATGAGATAGTTGGCAAGAATTTGTTAGCCAAAGTTTCCCAAGTTAGCAATAACAGGTTATTTGATTTGTATGTTTCTGTAGTAGAAACAGGAGAAACTGTAGACCAAGAATTTTATTATGAACAGGAGGGAGATACAATTGTTTGGCTGCACATTGTGGCGGTCAAATTAAACGATGGTCTGGCAGTAACATTTCGTAACATTACCGAGCGTAAACGAGCAGAAATTGCCCTACGAGACAGCGAAGAACGCTTCCGCGCGATATTCGAGCAAGCTGCGGTCGGCATAGCTAAAACAGCGCTTTGCGGTAAATTTATGCGGGTAAATCCTGGCTTTTGTCAAATTGTCCGCTATGCACAATCTGAATTGTTACAGCAAAATTGGGAGGCAATTACTCACCCAGATGACAGAGAAGCGGACAGAGAATACCTGGGTTCGCTGTTATCTGGGAAGATTCAAACTTTTTCTGTGGAAAAGCGTTTGCTATGCAAAGATGAGGCAGTGCGCTGGGCAAATGTTACTGTGTCGGCAATGCGCGATGTCAAGGGGACGCTGCAGTATTTGATTTGTGCGATCGAGGATATTTCTGAACGCAAGCTGGTACAAGAAATGCTGCAAGCGAGTTTAGACGCTCAAACCCGCTACGCTCAAGAATTAACTCGTTCTAATGCCGAACTAGAACAGTTTGCTTATGTGGCTTCTCATGATTTGCAAGCGCCTTTGAGCACGATTGCTGGCTACGCTCAACTATTAGAAAAACGCTTTCCCAACCAACTTGATGCCCAAGGGAATAAATTTATCCGCAATATTGTTCATTCTTGCGATCGGATGCAGGCGCTGATTGATGACTTGCTGGAGTATTCGCGGGTAGGTCGCAGTCAGAAACCTTTTGAGCTCATAGATTGCAATCAGGTTTTTGAGGATGCTTGTGCTAATTTGCATTTGGCCATCCGCGAGAATCAAGCTTCAGTTACTAAGGGGAATTTGCCAAGGGTAAAAGCTGACTCTTTTCAACTGCTGCAACTGTTTCAAAATTTAATTGGTAACGCCATTAAGTACCGCAGCAGTGAGGCGCCGGTGGTGCAGGTGGACGCTTCGCATCAGGGGGATAGCTGGGTGTTTTCAGTGGAGGATAATGGTATTGGGATTGCCTCACAGTATCATCCGCGAATTTTTCAGATTTTTCAGCGCTTGCACACCCAAAAACAGTATTCGGGAACTGGTATCGGTTTAGCGATTTGTCAAAGAATTGTCGAGCGGCATGGCGGCAGCCTGTGGGTAGAATCAGAACCCAATCGAGGCTCGACTTTTTATTTTTCTATTCCTATATCAAAGTAAAGTCAATCGATTTTAGATTTTAGATTTTAGATTTTAGATTTTAGGTTTTAGGTTTTAGATTGCAGATTTTAGGTTTTAGATTGTAGATTGTAGATTGTAGATTTTAGGTTTTAGGTTTTAGATTGTAGATTGTATATTTTAGGTTTTAGATTGTAGATTGTAGATTGTAGATTGTAGATTGTAGATTGTAGATTGTAGATTTTAGATTTTAGATTGTAGATTGTAGATTGTAGATTGTAGATTGTAGATTTTAGATTTTAGATTTTAGATTTTAGATTTTAGATTTTAGATTTTAGATTGTAGATTGTAGATTTTAGATTGTAGATTTTAGATTTTAGATTTTAGATTTTAGATTTTAGATTTTAGATTTTAGATTTTAGATTGTAGATT
>Ga0075154_10002662_pt1 | contig 11559 bp, 3 predicted proteins | sample JI71714BDNA_FD_70965 | JGI IMG/M metagenome (GOLD analysis project Ga0075154, IMG submission 70965) | Wastewater effluent complex algal communities from Wisconsin, to seasonally profile nutrient transformation and Carbon sequestration -... | ecosystem: Engineered > WWTP > Effluent > Algae... | reverse complement strand
GCAAAGCACAGAATGTAGTCAAAACCACCACCGAGCAATACATTCAACAGTACAAGGATGTGGCCATAGCCGAAATGAAACGCTCGCGCATACCGGCCAGCATTACATTGGCTCAGGGCATTCTGGAATCGGGTAACGGAAACAGCCGTTTAGCCACAGAGGCCAACAATCACTTTGGCATAAAATGCAAGAAAGAGTGGACCGGCCGTACCCTTTATGAAGACGATGATGCGCCTCAGGAATGTTTCAGGGCTTATCCAACAGCTGAAGACTCTTACCGTGACCATTCGGATTTTTTGGTGAAATCTTCACGCTATGCTTTTTTATTCGACCTTGCTCCAACCGATTACAAAGGATGGGCAGAAGGGTTAAAGAAAGCAGGATATGCCACTAATCCAAATTATCCGCAACTGCTCATCAACTTTATTGAGAAACACAACCTGCAGCAATACGATGGAGGGGAATTGAATATTCAACCCGCTATGCCCGCACCGGTGACGGAGAAGAAAGAGGAGATTAAACCTGTGCCGGCACCTGTTGCACTTAAGGAATGGAACAATTTACCCGTAACCATTGCTGCCAAAGGAGAGAGTTATGCCCAAATAGCCTTGCGCAACGACATGATGGTATGGCAGATTTTTAAGTACAACGATATTAAACGCGGTGCCAACCCCAGATCTGGAGACACGCTTTACCTCAAGCCCAAGTTTAATAAAGGAAAAGTGGCTACTTACGAGGTACAGTTTGGTGACAACATGTACCGCATATCGCAACGTTTTGCGATAAAACTCAAAAATCTGTATAAACTCAACAAAATGGAATTTGGCACAGAACCTATGTGGGGAGAGGTTTTGAATCTTCAGGGCAAACGCAAAGAGATGCCCCGCTTGCGTACCCGACAGGATGAAATGTTCCGTCCGCTGCTCATACCTCAATTGCCTCCACCTGCCCCCAAACCTGCAGAGGTTTTGATAAAAAAGGATTCAATAAAGGTGGTTCAACAGCAACAACCTAAACCGGTACAACCGGAGGAGAAAAAAATAGAACCTGAGCAGAAAAATTTGCTGGTGCATGACTCATCCAATACAGTAAAGCCACAACCGGTAATTGAAGAGATTAAAGCTATGCCCGCTGATACTGCTCAGGTAAGAAAAGAAATAGAAGCTGAAAAGGCAACGCAGCAGTTGGTACAAACAGCAAGCGATACCATAGTGCAAAATGACACTACCACCTCTTATCTTAAAGAAGAGCAAATTACTATCTCAGAAAAACCCCAGGAAAACATGGATGCCGTTGAGGCTGATTTAAAAGAATTGCCTTTGGCCCAACGAGCAGATAGCACCATTGATAACAGTGAAGAAACATTTTTGCATACTGTTCAACCCAAAGAAACACTTTATTCCATATCACGTAAGTACAATTTGAAAGTAGCCGTGCTCAAGGACCTGAATAAACTAACTACCGACTCCATTCAGATTGGTCAGCAACTTATCGTTAATCAGCACCAAAGCGGGTTTAAACGTAGCAGCAATATTAAGACAGGGATTCATGTGGTAGAAGAACAGGAAACCCTGTATGGCATTGCACGTAAATACAATATCACCGTTGATGAGTTGATTGCACTGAATCAATTAGCAGATTTAAATGCGCGGGTGGGCCAGGAGTTAATAATACTTCAGAATCAAAAAGCGGCACCCAAAGAAGAGGTAAAACCACAGGCTCCCGTTTATCACACAGTACAGGCGAAAGAAACGTTCTATTCTATATCGCGCAAATACAATGTACCCATTGATGAGTTGCTGCGCCTCAACAACAAAACCGATTTTATATTGAGCATTGGTCAGCAACTCCGGGTGAGGTAAACATTCAAAGGTTTATCGGAGTTCACTTAGGGAAAGCACTCTAAAAAATTTAGGGAAAACCCTAAGCAGATTTAGGGTTTTCCCTATTGTTTGTTCGAAATCATGCAGATAGCTTCGTTATATTAAACAATCTGCATGATGAAAACACTAATCATTTACCCCCCATCAAGACTTTTTATTATTTGTGTGTTAAGCTTCATTACCACATTTACATTTGCTCAAGAAGGTTACTTTGAGCAAGGGTATGGAGGCGAAACTATTGAGGCCGCTCATTCGGTTTATGTTAAGCAGGACCATTCTGTTATAATGGTTGGCTTTAAAGAGATAACCTCAAGCAATAAAGATATTTTTGTAATAAAAACAGACTCTTTAGGTGACACTATTTGGACTAGAACAATTGGTGGCTTAAATGATGATGAAGCATTTGCAATAATTAAAGATCGAAATGGGAATTATGTTATTACAGGATATACCTCTAGCTTTGGTGCAGGAGGGAAAGATGTTTTTGTTGCATCAATTAATGATAACGGTTCGATTAATTGGCAAGAAAGCTATGGCACATTGTATGATGAAACCGCAAGAGGCATTATAGAGCTACCCAATGGCAGTAGTTCTGGCTTTGCTATTGTAGGAACAAAAGTAATTTCTTCTACTGAAGAGGTTTCAATCGTTTTAAAGATCGGATTAAACGGTTTACAACACTGGCTTACACCTATTGATAGTGATGGTATTCAAAGAGGCAATTCCATCGCACTTATTAATACGATTGACACAGTATGGGGATCAGGAGACTCAATTGCAATTTGTGGTACATTGATTCAAACAGGTGCATCTAATCAAGTAGGTTATCTCGCAACTCTCGGTTTTGATGGTGCTATAGGGAGTTATATTAGTTATGAAAGCTTAGGCGCATCAGAGTTTAATTCAATAGCTAGTAATGGAAGCAATATTTATGTGGCAGGTAATATATCCGATTTTGGAAACAATTTGAATGGTTTACTATTGAAAACAAATTCATCAGGCGAAATTGTTTACCATAATAGCTACGGTGGTGAATCAGAAGATGGTTTTTATCATCTGATAAATTTTGCAGGCTTTATGATTGCCACTGGATATACACAATCTTCTGGTGAAGGTAACAATGATTTATGGCAATGTTTTATAGAAGAAGATGGCGTACTTCACAAAGAACTAAGATATGGTGGAGTGGGCTCTGATATCGGTTATCATTCATTTTTACGTGGAAGTGAATTGTATTCTGTAGGTTATAATAGTAGCTTTGGAATTACTACCTCTGGTAATATGTACACTACAAGAGCAAATATTGCTAAATGGGTGTGTAACCATCCTAATTATCCGGATGGTTCAATGCCTTATCCATATTCTTGGATAGAAACAGTTGAGTTGGATTGTTCTATGAAGAGGGTATTAATGGTTCGTGATATGTTTAAGGGTATAGAAAGTAATTTTTATATCTGCAAGTGGTGTACTTCATATCCCAATCAGCCTGACGTTCTGAATACATTTTCAATTCCGGTAACTGATATTACCAATTCAGGAATTAATTTTAATGCAAATCGCTACACCGGTATCATAGGCAATGATGATAATGAGACTAAGTTGTTGAACTTTTGTCAAAAGCATGGTATAAACCAACTATTGTTTTATAATGCAGCATTCTTGTTTAGTCGCACAGGCCCGGATTTGCCAAACGAATATGTAACAGTTACTGGTATTAATATTCCAGGACTGCCTAGCAGTATGACAATTCAAAAATATATGACTTACCGCTTAAACCAGTTCATAACACGAGCTAAACGAGATTACGGTATTGAATTTGTTGGAATTATTGCAGGAGGAAACAGTTATACATTTAATAATTGGAAATTTTACGATAACATTTCCAATTTCAATCAGGTAAAAGCTGATTTTTCACTATACAACTACAGCAATACCGGTAAAATCAATACGGTGATGTTAGAAGATGAGTTTTGGAGAGATCAAGACAAAATTATCAGAAGTACAGATGATGAAGTAACCCGTGAAGCAAATTACCGAACATATTTATTTAACCCACATTTAGATGGACTAAAAAGGATGCTTGACCTACCTTATTATGATAGAAATATTGTTGATGTTTGGGGTTATTATGGAAACTTCTATAGGGAAATGTATAATCCCAATAATCAACGAATTGCTGATGAAGATTGGACTAGTAGTTTATATCAGCCTACTATTATTGACCGTGTTAAGGAAATAGAAAATGCAGCAGGTGTTAAAGAAGGGTTTAAGCTTTCTAATGTCTTTTCAATTTATTATACCACCACCACCAACACCCAAATTTATGGGAATGGGAGCAATCCTTTTCACCGGTCTGATTATGCATTTCGCACGGCTACTTTCGGGCAAACACGCCCAATCAATATTTACCCTTTATTTTCTGTTGAGGCTTTCCAGCGTTCTGTTGAATTGAATGAACCTTGGCAAAACTGGTCGGGTGAAAACGATGCTAATAATAATAATTTATTAGGGATATGGTTAACATCAAGAGATAACAGTTTACCAAATGAAAAGCGGAGGCTGATTGATGCAGAAAACAAATGGATGGATGGATATACATCAAATGCGTATTACAATGCAACGGGTATTGATATTGGTAATAAAAAATTTAATGGTTTTGGTTATTTTATGTATGAGTTTATGCAACGTATCAGTGAATACAACATTACACAAGTAACAGCAAATAGTTCCTTTGAAAATAATTTTTCAAACAATACCGCCAATTCAGAGGCACATGTTCCTAAAGATGAAAATATCAACCCAACCCACTTTGCTCTTATTGGTAACCCATGTGGAAAGTGTATTTTTCATTACACAACTGCCAACTATAGAGAGGGACTAACTCCACAACCCAAAGAAGAAGAGATATATTTGAAACACGCCCATATAGTCCCAAATCCGCATCAGAGTGGAAAGGTTGCAATTATAATGAGTGAAAAGCCAACATACGGTGAAAATTTCACGTTAATTTTCAGAAACTCGGTTGGTCAAGTTGTACACCAACTTACTCTTGACAAAAAGCAATTGGAAGGTATTGATATTAGTATTTTACCCGCAGGTGTCTATTTTATATCATTAAGTTCGAAGGCTGACAACCTTTATGAAATGATTAAATTCGTAAAGCAATGAAACGACTTATCATATTATTTATATTACTATATCCATGTACCTTAGTTCATGCACAAAAACCATTTGTAGCCTTTCATTTATCAAATGAATTCAGTCAAGTATATGACATATTTCAGTTAGAAGACTCTACATATCGAGTATTCACTAGCAGTGGCGCTATCGGGTCTCCTAATCCATACCTTCCCAACGGTCAATACTTTGATGTAAAACCTGATGCTAAATTGGTGCCAAATATCAGAAATTTTCCAACTGCAACAAACGGTGCATATCTACCTGGCGATTTTTATTATAATTTAATACGTTATGATTCGGCAGATACCCGTTATAGCAAGATTAGTTTCTACAATAAGGAAATTCAATTGCAATGGAGTTTTACTGTCCCTAACAATGACGAAGGGATTACCTTATGGCCTGTAGAAAACAACCAATATATCGGTCTAAAACAAAATGGTCGTATCCTTCGCTTTAGTCAATTTGGTTTTATAGATTCAACGTATAGTATTTATCACAACAACATGACTGGAGCTCATATTGTGGATGCAAGTCTGAATAGTTTTATTTATAGCTTTTGGTCAGGAGATAATCAACGCTATTTTGACACTTTGATTTTTGTAAAAAGTGACATGAAAGGCAATACGTTGAACATTTACAAGTATTATCAAAAAGATGGATTGATATTTTATCAGGACTTACGACCATTACGAAATAAATTAGCCTATGAGCTGTGTTTGTTAATCCGAATTGACAGTCTTCCAGGGCCTACTAATTTTAAGTTCATAATGATTAAACTTGATAGTAACCTGAGTCAGAATCAGGTGCGTGAATTAGATACGGCTTTAGTTAATAAGTATAAGAGCGATTCTTATTTCTTTACACAATTTGCTCACTTTAAGAAAGGTTTTGCGCGAGTCGAAAAGATACTTTCAAATGAGCCAAGTGCAGGCAGCAACACGAGTACAGCATTTGCGCTTTTATTGTTCAATGATAACTGGGAGCAAATAAAACGAATAACCATTACGGATAGTGTTATAAAGTCAAACTCCAAAGTTTATAAAAGTTTTGATATTCGTTCTTGGTATGTAGACATTGTAAAGACAACTAAAGACAGCGGACTAATAGTAGGAGGGCACTATCGCATAGGTTTTCCATATGAGACCCTACCTTTTTTGATAAAAACAGATACCTCTGGAAATGTCATATGGGAAGATGCTATGCTTGGAGACATTCCTTCAGATATAGAAGCAACTAACAGTGCAATCAATCCGATTGTAATTTATCCCAACCCCAACAACACAAATCAATTGCACATCAATTTCCCTAAGCAGTATAGCTCAAACGAAAATGTTGAAGTCGCTTTTTACAATGCTATGGGGCAACAGGTGAAGTTTTTGAAAGGCAATGCCAAAGAATTGAATGAGGTAGATATTGAGCAGTTAACATATGGCTGTTATGTTGTAGAGGTGAGAGGTGGTAGTAATACAATATACCGTACCAAGCTGTTGCGAAGTGGAGGTAGGTAGTGAAAATAGCCTAAACGAAGCGTAAGGGCTAATGCCTGTGCTGAAAATGCAGCCCCTTTATTTTTAGTTCTTGATAAACCTCAGGTGATAAATGTTTTCACCACTTTTTAGTTCAAGCAGGTAGGCCCCTTGTTTCAGATGTTCTACTGAGATGGTACATTGTTTAGATTTAGCAACTACAGGCTTCACTCCGCACCACTTTCTTCCCAGTATGTCCAGTATACAAATCTCTGATTGTACTATGTCAGTTGGTGATTCAATAGTTAATACGTTTGTTGCAGGATTCGGGTATACGGAGATAGATTTTTTGGAATCAGGTTGTAGCACATCCAATTTTACACTATCAACTAAAACCTTTACACAACGTTTACCCACAAGTGGAGACATACTGTCGGGGTAAATGATTGTTTTGCAGTTGTCATTTACGTTTGATGCGGCAAGATAAATACAGTATTCTCCAGGCTCTGTGTAGGTATGGGTAATGTTGGAATCATTGTCTGTAATTTCTGGAAAAATGTAATCACCAAAGTACCAGTAGAAGAAATTTGTACCGGATGATTTGTTGTCTAAGGTAACTTTAAACGGAGCCTTACCTATTGAGTCACCGATAAAATCAAATAAAGGCATTTTGCCGTTGATGCTGATGTTTTTGTAAACAGTATCAGTACAACCCTGAATGGTTGTCACTACATGCATCACGCGGAATGTGCCATTACTGGTATATTCATGATAAGGGTTTTTTAACGGGCTGTTTGCTTTTCCGTCTCCAAACTCCCAGTAATATCCGTTTTGATTCTCAGGTTTTACTTGATCGGTTTCTTGTCCATACAGGCTTTTGAATGCATCAAATACCAATGATGAATCATAAAGCTTAATGGTATCATCACAATCAAATGGATTTTTTGTAGAAAAGATTCCTGCATCTACACCTACCACATTTACCCGCATTGGAAACTGTGCCGTGTCAACATTGTTTGTACTATCCCGCACCAACATTTTTATGGTATACAAACCTCGTTCAGCAAAAGCATGTTTTTTCAACGGACCAGTCAAACGTTGCATGAAGGAGTCTGTTCCGTTCAGTGTTCGTTTATATATGTCCCAGTATATTTCTTCGGTTACATAAGGTGCAACAGGAAGCGCTTTTCTGTAACCACCCAAATAAGGGTCTCTACCCATGCGTAAATAATATGGAGGGAAGACAGGTTCTGGCATAATGTAATAGTAGGCACTATCATGGAACAATACAGAATCTCCTGCACACATTACGGTATCACTTACACTTCTTTGCAGGTTATTTCCAACTACAACTTCTTTAGTTGAGAATTGACTGCAACCGGCAATGGAAATGAGTGTAACAGTGGGATAATACCGTCCGTTGACAACATAAGTATGACTTAAGGTGTCTGAACCCACATCTCCTGAAGGCAGGTGAGATACATCCAATTGGTCTACTATAACTCCCTGCGGATTCATTTTGTAATGTATTCGCTGGTAACTTTGTATGGGAGGAAGATTATTTCTAACATAACCAGGCCTTAATATACTGTCCACATCAGCCCAGCCATCCTGCCAATTCCACACGATGGCCAAAATGCTGTCTTGATAATTCTTACGCAAAGATCCCCTTAATGTAAAAGGTTTCATACCATGGTTCTTCACTTTCCCGCTCGCAAATTTGTCTACAATGTCCCAAGCCGGTGTAAAAGGTGTAAACCTTAAAAAGTTATGATAATATGCGGTGTCATAGCATCGATTATTACCATAGCCGTTACCTGCTACAATGCCTATAGTTACCCAACCGTTGGTATCAGCAAGCCCCGGAGGATCATAATAATTTTTTGCAATACTGTTGGGCCATTGTTTAGGAGAGGATGGAATATTCCAGGGAGATTGATTGTTCAGTTGTTTGAATAAACCTGCTTGTGTTGTCCATTTAGAACTGTGGATACCTGCTGCTGAGTCGAAGTTGATGGAGACATGGGAGCGTGAAGAGGAAGGCTGCAATCCACTCAGATCAAATATAATTCCGTTGGGGGCTGCACCAAAACACATTATGCCGTTTCGTTTTAAAGTTATAGGGTCACTATAGTTTACATATGGTAATACTACTTTGGTATGACCTGAAGGAGTAATGGATGCATCGGCCGGACCAGCCTTTGGAGGGCCGAAAAACAACAATATACTATCGGTATCTCCGCATTTGTTTACACTATCGTACAACATCAACTTCGCTTTATACTCAGGGAAGTTTTTGGTAGAGTAAGGAGGTTGATTGGGTTGGATAAATGTAAATCCGTTTACTGCCCTTAAGGCCAATGTGTCCCAATCGGTATAGCTGTGCGATGGCAGTGAATCAACTGAAAAATTACAGTTACAAGGCCGGTTACTTCCCGGAGGGTATTTAACGGGATCCAATAAGCTAAGTGTGTCGTTGCCGTTCACATTGATTCCGTTTTTTGTATCAGTTGTACATTGACGGGCATATTTATCTCCGAAGTTCCACAAGCGCTGCACATGAAATGCCTTGTAATGGCAAGAGTTGTTGGGAAAGTGAACTGTGTTTACCACTTTGCACTGGTAGCGCATGCTATCAGCCACAGCGGACCCGCTTATGCCTGCTACCTCAATATGTGCATCGGGGCCAAGCACTTCTACAGTGTCCCAAAACCAGGTAGAGTCTTTACATCCGGGTGCTGTAATTTTCAACCTTACTCTGGCCAAGCCACACGGGATGGTTCTGCAGGGTTCGAAGCTACCATCTTCTGTGAAAATTTTTGGATCAGGGGAAAGAGGTTTCCATCCGTTTTCAAAGGGGATGGTGTATTTTCCTGTTAAGGGGTTAAATGCCGGGTTCGGGCTAATCCAGAATTCCCACAACTTGGTTGCTCCCGCAACAGGGGTTTGTTTCCAGCAAATGACACCTGGATTGGCACAGGCGCTATCAACAATAGAATGTACATTAAAAGCAAAACTGGTGTTTCGCACAGCACCGTTTATGGTGAAAGTATCTTTGCATCCGTTTAAGTCTTCTACAAACAAACGAGGAGAAAATACACCATTTGTAGAATAGCGGTGTGGCACTCCTTGCCAAGCCACACTGTCAACTGTCCCATCTCCGAATAGCCAGCTAAAACGTTTTACGGAGTCGGGATAGAGAATTTCTGATCGTGTTTGATTAAGGAAAAAGGCATCTGTATGAAATCTTATCGGAGTTTGTTTACAGCCTTCAGGTGCGGTAAAAGAGTACTTTGCTTTAAGATTTCCAACAATGTAGATATGGTTGGGTTTTCTGATCGTGTCTATACAACCTGTTGCATCAGTAACAACCATAGTTATGGTATATACATTGTAGTCGGGAGAGGGGTAGGTATAGCAGAAATTTTTAACACTTAACGGATTTCCGTCTTTTGATCCGTCACCATGAAGCACTAACCTTTTTATGAGTGGAGCAACAGGTCGCCCGCTGAGTGGTAATGCGATTGTTGAGTTGTCTTGAAAACAAACAGCTTGTCCGTTACAAAATTTATTGCCATTCGTAGTAACTATTTCTGCCTTGGGAAGATTGTTCACATATACGGTATCTGAAAAGTAAGTTTGATTAACCCCACTAACAGTACAACTGATAATGAATTTTCCTGAGTTGCTGTAAATATGTTGTGCAAATGGTAATGTTGAACTAGATGAAGAATTACCATCACCCCAATTCCAGGAATAACCCGTGGCACCCGTGGGAGGATTCTTTAATGTAACAGTTAGCGATTGGTGTTTGCACCCATTGTTGAATAACTTGTCTGTTTTGATGGTTGTTTGTGCAAATACAGTAGCCATGCTCAGGTAGAAAATCAGCCCGATTGAGCCAATAATCAAGTTAGTTTTTGTTTTCATAGCACTCAGGTTTTAGGTCAATAAAAAATAGAACTATTACCTTGTGACGTAAAATTGCACAGGTAGGTTGCATGCAATTTAATCAAAAAAGAGGATTATTTATTCAGCAGCATCTTCAGGTAAAACAGCGGGTTGCTGAACTGGCTGCGCATGTCAATGTCATCAAACATACACGAGATAGTTTCACGTAGGGTTTTACTTTTGTGTGCTTTGTTCACCACAAAGTTGAACAGTGAGGGGTATTTGCATAATTTCTGTAAGGTGTGACTAAGCTGGAGTTCATCCCATAAACGATCGTAAATATTTTGATCATACTCCTTTAAAAAAGCAGCATCAAAACGATTGTGCTGTATGGCTTTTTCACACATGGCTGCGGCCAACATACCGCTGTATAACGCATTGCCTATACCTTCTCCGGTAAAAGGGTCAATAAGAGAGCCTGCATCTCCTGTAAGCAAAAAATTATCTCCCGATAGATTTCTTTTTTTTGACCCCAGCGGCAGTCCCCAGCCCTGAATTTTGCCGACAAGCTCCGCATCTTTAAAACGTTCTTTAATGCGCGGATTTTCTTTAATGGCTTTGAGCATGGCTTCGCGCAGGTTTATCTTTTTATGACTTACGGTTTTACTCAACATGCCGGCACCCACATTTGCCATGCCGTTGGGTAATGGAAAAATCCAGAAGTAACCCGGCAAAAGTTCTTCAAGAAAATGCAGTTCAATAAAATTACCTTCATTAAAGCCGGTTACATTTTTATAGTAAGCCCGAATGCCGGCACAATAATGTGCATCTTCTTTTTTTATACCGGCCAGTTGTTTGTTGCATACACTGCGGTCACCCTGAGCATCAATAAGTATATCGCAAGAGATGGTTTCGTTAGTTCCATTGTAGTGTATATCCAAATGCAGTTGCGTGCCCCTGCGCTGTACTTTTTCTAACGTTGCATTTTCTTTAACCTCAGCATATGTGCGATTGAGTTGGCGAAAGAGGTAATCATCGAAATCAACACGCTTACTTATAAATCCGGGTGCAGTGGTATCGGTATTTTTAACTGAACGGAATGGGATGGACAACTCCTTGCCGTTGGGTGCACCAAACAC
>Ga0075154_10002657_pt1 | contig 11585 bp, 6 predicted proteins | sample JI71714BDNA_FD_70965 | JGI IMG/M metagenome (GOLD analysis project Ga0075154, IMG submission 70965) | Wastewater effluent complex algal communities from Wisconsin, to seasonally profile nutrient transformation and Carbon sequestration -... | ecosystem: Engineered > WWTP > Effluent > Algae... | reverse complement strand
TAGGCACGCCGCCGCGCGCCCTCCGGGCTCAGCATCGCCAGCCGTCGCGCCGAGTCGTCATACCCCGCCAAGTCCCAGGGCAGCACACCCAGCAGCACCTCGTGCGCCAGCACCCCGAAGGCCCACCAGTCGGCGGGCGGTCCGATCGGGCCGCCGCGTTGCTGCTCCGGTGCCATGTAGAACAGGGTGCCGACGATCTGTCCGAATTCGGTCAGACGCGTGCTGCGGCCCAGATCCTGCGCCAGCCCGAAGTCGATGAGCACAGGCTGACCGTCCTGACGCAGCAACACGTTGGCTGGCTTCAGATCGCGGTGCACCAAGCCCAGCGCATGGATCGCCTCCAGGCTTTCGCGCAACTGACACAGCAGCTTGCGGGCCGACACATCGTCCAGCGGACCCTGCTCGGCCAACCGCTGCGCCAGCGTCGGCCCGGCGACCAGTTCCATCGCGAGGTAGTACTCGTCGCCACCAAGCGGGCCGTGGGCCAGCAGACGGATCACTCCCGGGTGCCGGATCCGCGCGAGCGCTTCCGCTTCGCGGCGCAGGCGTTGCTGCATCTCTCGATCGATCAGCGCCTCTTCGCGCAACAGTTTCAGTGCCACCACGGCGCGATCGCTCTCGTCCATGGCTCGATAGACTTCAGCCTGACCGCCGCTGCCGATGCGCTCCAGCAACACGAAGCGATCAAGTCGGTCAATGCTGCGCAGCTGCTCTGATAACGGCTGCCGCGCCAGCGGCAGCGCAGTCAGATCCCGATGGGCAATCTGCCAGCGACCGGCAGCGTCCGGCCGCAAATAGCCGCGCTCTGCAAGCGACACCAGCGCAGCAATCACCCATCGTTCGGCGTCCAGCGCCTGCATCAGGCTGCTGATCTCTCGGGCGATGGCCTGCGGCCGATCGGCCCGCCCCTGTACCACGCAGGCCAGCACCAGTTGCTCGAATCGGCTGGCATGCGCCAGCGCGCTCAGCAACTCAGCCAGACGCAGATTGCGCTCGTAGCGCGCACGTCGCGCGCTGACCAGCCCCTGCAGCGCCGTTGCCAGCAACAACAGCCCGAGCAACAGCTGCCAGTGTGGCTGCTCATAGACACGCTGCGGCGTCTCCAGCTGCAGCTGTAACGCCACGCTTTGCAGTCCTTCTGCCCGCCGCGCCTGCAGCTCCAGCTCATGCACCCCCGGCAGCAACTGCCCGAGGTCGATGCGGGTCGGCAATGCACTGCGCTGCCAGTCGCCACCGTCGAGGCGATACCACAGCGACAGCCGCGGGTCCGGCAAGTCCGGCAATCGCACGTCCAGTCGCACCGGCAGATTCCGCACCAATCGAACGGTGCCCGAGTCCTCCGGCCGGAGCCGCCCGCCCTGCCAGACCTCAGCCAACGGCTCACCGATCCGCGACCATGTCGACCAGGGCAGGGCATCGATCAGCGCCAGCCCCTCACCCGCGGAAACCCAAAGCCGACCGTCCGCGTCCACATCGACCGAGGGGCGCGTGACTGACGAGACGGGCGGACCGATCACACCCTCGCGGCGGCCGATCTGCCGCCAGGTCAGCGGCTGCGGCAGATGCTCAAGCGCCTGCGCCGAAAATGCGATCAGCGCCACCTCCGCATGAACGTTGGAAACCTGCAGCGCCGCATATGCCACCGCCTCCGCACCCTGACCGGAGATCGCCACCCATTCCCAGGCTTCGGTGGGCAGGCCCTCGGCCGCACCGAGCCGCAGCGGTGCCGAGTCGGGCTTCAGTCGCCAAATGCCGTCGCCGTCAGTGGCGATCCACAGCGCGCCGTCGGCGTCCTCGAACAGCGACAGCAAGCGGGTATGCGCACGCTGCGGTCGCCAGTGTTCGACCGCGCGCCAGCCGCCCTGCGCATCACGCTCCAGCCGATGCAGCACCTCGGAGGCCAGCCAGTACCGGCCATCGCGGGTCTGCAGCAGCTGATTCGGCCGCTCGACCGCGATCGTGTTCACCGTGCCGTCCGATCCCCGTCGCTCGAGGCTGTTGCCGCGCCACACCCACAACGCGCCGTCGCGATCGCTGATCAGCCCCAGGATCTCGGCAGCGCCATCCTCGCCCGGCTCGACTTCCCAGGTCGATCCGGCACGCTTCCATACCCGCGACCCCTCGGCCACGAACAGCGAGCCATCCGCTGACTCCGCCACACCGAGCAAGCGAGGTGGGGTCTCGATCGGCGGCAACCACTCACCGTCCGGCGCAAAGCGATGCAACTGATTGCTGGCCACCCAGTAACCACCCGCCCGCGCCGGTGCGATGGCATGCGCCCCGCCATGTACCAGTGACACCAGACTCAGCCAGCGCTGCCAGACCGGTCCGCGTGCGAATCGGGTCGGCCCGCGATAGGACCCGACCCAGAGTGCCCCGTCGCGCGCCTGCATCAGCGCGAAACAGGACGGGTGCGGCAACCACTGTGCAGTGGTTTCCCGCTCACCGCCGGGCAGCCAGCGCACGTGACTCTCCGGCTGATAGGCGCACCAGTGCACCGAACCGTCGCGATCGAACATCACGCCTGGCGGGAAGTACTCCAGGTCGGGTTGCTCACCGACACGCAAGCGCTGCACCTGCCCCTGCGGATCACGCAGCCGCAGAGCCCCATCCCACAGCGCACGGCTGCCATCCGCCGCCACATCGAAGCGACGCAGCTGCCGGGGATCGGCGACGAAGTCGAAGTCCGGATCGGGCTGCAGTCGCCCGGTCGCGTCAATCAGGTGAACTCGCAGCTGCTCCGGCGTCGGCCCCCACAGTAACCACAGCCGGCCATGACGCGCCTTCACGTCCACGGCCCAGCCGGCCGAGCCTTCCAGTGCCGGATGCACCTCCAGCCGATCGCCGTGCATCAGCTTCAGCAGCGTGCGGCCACCGACCACCAACAGCGCGCCGTCCACATCCACCGCCAGCTCGCGCAGCGGCAAGCCGGCACGCCGCACGCGCCAGTTCTCACCCTCCCACTCCAGCAGACGCCCGCCATCGGTGAGCGCGAACATCCGCCCTGCGCCGGTCACCGCCAGATCGATGACCGAAGGATCCATCGGCGGCCAGATACCTATCTGCTCCATCCGCACGCCGTCGTAGCGCCAGACCCCGCGCGGCGTACCGATCCACACCCGCCCCAGCGCGTCCTCGGCAAAAACATGGACGACCAGATTCGGCGGCCAGCCACCCAACTCCGACACCGGCGTGCGAATCCAGTCACGCAAGGGCCGGTGCTCCGGAAAGGCCCAGGCCGGCAGCGCGAGTAGTAAGCAGAGCAGCAGCCCATACCGCGAGCCGGCGGGCCATCCATCGGCTCGAAAGCCGGCGCGGGCCGGCGCGATGCAACCGCACACCATCCGCGCCGCCGCAGCCCAGACCGCCGCAAGGCACCTTCCCGCGACACCACTGATCCGACGACGCCCCGGTACCGCCATCACCTCGGCACTATCCTTCGACAATGAACTCAGAATTCACACCGCCGAGTATGACTGCCAGCGAGGCCGCCGGGAATCGACGGCCAGCGCGACGCACCACCTATTGCTCGGTCCTGCTGCTCATCGCACTCACCGGCTGCTCCGAACGCACACCGCCGGCCTCCGTCGAATCATCCGCCTCAGCCGAATTCGAACTCGCCGCAGCCGCCCTGCCACTGCTGCAGTCCGCGCCTGGCAGTCACTGGTCTGGTGATTGGCAGCAAGTCCCCAACAGCATGGGCCAGCGGCTGCGAATCACCCATCTCGGCGACGGCCAGCACACCTTCGAAATCCTCGGCACCCATGAATCCCCACTCACACTGGCAGGCAACCCACAACGCATCAGCAGCAAATGGCGCAACCACCGCCAACGCGCCGACCTGCAGATCCAGTCGCCCGAGCATCGTTGCGCGCTGTTCCGCCAGCAGGTGACGGAAACCCTGGCGGTGGAGTCGAGCCTGTGTCGGATGTGAGGGTGATGCAGCTGAGGGGCCAGAGGATATGATCAATTCTTCTCCAACATGGCCCTGCGAATATCGGCCAACGAATCATTGATGGAAAACGCCACCATCAGGATCTCGCAGTAGATGCGCGCGACGATCGGGCCGAACACCAGCGTCCCCAACCCGATCAAGACCATCATCAGCCCGCCACCCCTGATGGCCTGCAGACCGCCAACGATGCTGACAAAGCCGCTGAGCACGAAGCCGACCACGCTCAGCCAGAAAATGATCTTCACGATCAGCGGCGTCAGCATCTTCCGAAAATTCAGAAAATCGCTCAGATCGCTGCCCGACGATGACCGCAACGGGATCCGGGATCGTGTGGCATCGGACGCTCGTGTCGATGCCGCACCTGCAGCCGGAGTTACCATTACAGCAGGCTCCAGCGTCGCGCGCTGAGGCTTCGTGGGCTGCTGTGGACGCACGACCGCGCCCCAACCGTTCGGATCAGGCTCGATCTTGCGTTTCTGCGGCAACAGGTGGACGACGGTTCCCAGATTGACCCAGTCGGCGTTTCCTTCAATGAACACCTGGGTGTATTTGTTGATTTCACCCCGATCCAGCCATTCCCGTATCTGCTCCGGACTGGCGTCAATCTGTTCCCCGTTCTTGTCGACCGTCCACGTCGCCACCACAGAATCTCCTTTCCTGAAACATGGCTTGCTTCAATCAACCCCGAAATCGAAGATCCGCGGACTCTGGCCGCCCATACCGTACATGCTCATCATGTTGCCGGAGCCACCCGAGGCATAGACGAAGGCATACTCGCCCGGTGGTAGCGGCTCGGCCGGGGTAACCTTGAAGATTCCGGGCGCGACGTCTTCATACGTGAAATTTACGCGCGCCTTGTCCATCACGCCGGCCTGCGCGCTGACAATATTCTGGCTGACCATGACCACTTCACGATTACTGCGCTTGATATCGAAGCGTATCATCGCGAATTCATTCGGCGAGGTAATCGGCGTCTGCTGCGCACCGGGCATCGCGCCCCACGGCCCACTCTGGCCGCTGCTGGACAGACTGCTGTCGCTGCGGTCGAAGTAGAAATAGAAGGCCGGCGTCCCGGAGCTGACCCGAACTCGGGCGGTCGGGGTCGGCAGCACCGTGACCAGCTTCTGGCTGGCCATCCCCAGCGTCAGCGCACTTGCCAGACGACCCGCATGCTTGGTCTGCGCGCTGGACGTGGGGTCGATCCGTTGCAAGCGCGACGACCCAGTGTCGTAGAGATAGATACCCGACGGCCGCGGCGTGGCAGGGTCGGCTGAGTCACCAGAGGCTGCGGTGACACCGGCGCTCACCGCGCTTTGATTCGGTGACGTCGCGCCGAGCATCGCGGCAATCACCGATTCGGGAACCTTGGCTTTGCTCAGCTGCAGCAGGCCCGCCGTCGACGTATCGTATCGTCCAGGCGTTGAGCGGACTTTCGCCAGCAAGGTCGCCTCGCCCAGACCAGCGCGAGCAAGGGCGATCACCGACTCGTTGGTCATCACTTCGCTGGCTTGCGCTGGCGCGCCGAGGCTGGCCAGCAGGATCAGACCCGCCAGCAGGGACGACTTCCGGTGATGCAGGCTTCCGCTCGACGACATGACAGCTTCCTTGGCAACGTGACTTCCGGCACGCTACCGAAGTTACAGTTGGAAACGTTGCGAGCCATTCCCATGCTGCTGGGCGAGATTCTTGAGGATTTGCGCACCACCACCGCGGACCCTGCGGAGACGCTGCGCGAGGCGCTGGTGCGGATCGGGAGCGCGTTGGGCGCGGATCAGGCCGTGCTGGTGTTGCATCCGGACGGGCCGAATCGGCTGGATGGTTATGTCGCGCATGGCAGTACCGATGTGCGGATCCTGCGCGCGGCACAGATCAGCACGGCAACCTCGCTGAGCTTCGTCCGCGAAATGCTGCAGTCGGACGGTCCTCGGCTACGCAGCGTGGAGGATCGCGGCCCGAGCAGCCACAGCGCCGGCGTCCTGCAGATTCGGCACCTGATCGGCGCCCCGGTGCTGGATCTGCTGCTGCCGGTGGACGCCCGTCACTGCTGTGGCGTGCTCGTGGCCGACCGCCGCTTTCCGCATCCGCCCTTCGACGACACGGCCTTGCGGTTGATTGGCAGCCACGCCGCCGAACTCGGCACGCTGCTGAAGGCGCTGGCAGATCGGCGGCACGTGCTCGCGCCGGTCGATCAGCAGCTCGTCGACGCGCTCCGCGCGAAACTGCTGCAGAGCAAGGGCAATCTGAGCGAAGCCTGTCGGCAGCTGGGCATTGCCGAGCACAACGCGCGCAAACTGCTGACCGATGCCCGCTTGACGCAATGGCACGATGAACTGCGCGAACGCTGGCAGCTCAGCGTCGATGGCTTTGACACGCTGCTGCGCCAGACCCGAGATCTGCGACAAGTCGCCGAGCACTATGACCGGGACTACGAGCAGCTCAATGATTTCCTGCGCTACAAGCAGGGCCTGACGTTGAAGAAATACGTCATCCGGCAGGGCTACGACTGGAAGGAAATCCACGGTCCGGCACTGGTGCGTGCGCAGCGGCGCATCGGCTCGGGTTGACCGCGCTCGCGAACGCCAAACTCAGCCCGACAACCCAGTGAACAAACGAGTTGGGCTTCAGGCTCCGCACTCGATCGATGTGCTCGATGGTCGATCCAGCACGCTGAAATCCGGCCGACGCCGGCGAGGATCGCGTTCGAGACAGCTGTCGATCAGCGCCCGCCACGGCGCCGGGAAATCCGGCGGATATGCACGGCGTGAAGCGCCGTCCGGATGGAACAGGACCAACCGCTGCTGCTGTTCATTCAGCCCCACGAGATTCCACGGCTGATAACCAAGCAGTAACTCGTGGGCAAGCACCCCGAAGGCCCACCAGTCCGCCGCCGGTCCGATCACTCCGGGATCCAGCATGCACTGCTCGGGAGCCACGTACTGCAGGGTGCCGATGAATCGACCGATCTCGGTCAACTCGGTGTCGCGAGCCAGGTTTCGCGCCAGACCGAAGTCGATCAGCACCGGATCGGTGACGCTGCGCAACATCAGATTCTCCGGCTTCAGATCGCGATGGATGATTCCTATGGCGTGGATTGCGCAGAGCGCCTCGCGCAGGCGCTGCAGTAACTGGCGGGCCGGGGCTTCGGCATACGGCCCATGCCTTAGCGCGGTTGCCAGCGATACGCCGGGAATCAACTCCAGCGCAAGGAAATAATCGTCCGCACCGTAGGGGCCATGGTCGTACAAGCGGACGACGCCCGGATGCTCGAGGCTCGCCAGCACAGCCGCCTCACGACGCAGCCGCTCGCGCAACTCGCCATCGGTCAGCGCGGTGCCGCGCAGCAGTTTCAACGCGCAGACCTTGCCAGTCGGTCCCTTCGCTCGATGGACCACCGCGTGCCCACCCTCGCCGATCCGCTCCAGTGGCAGGTAGCGCCCGACCGTTCCACCGACGCGGAGCTGGCTCTCCAGCGACTCGCGCCCCAGCGACAAGCGGCGCAGCGTCGACTCGGCGACCTGCCACTCGCCATCGGCCTGCTCGATCAGAAAGCCGAGACCCCTGAGCGTCAACAGGGTACGCTGCACCCAGGCATCAAGATCGAGCGCTTCCATCAAGGCACCGATCTCCTTCACGATCCGCTCGTCATCCGTACGCCCCTGCACCACACAGGCGAGCACCAGCCTCTGGAAGCGACTTAGCTGATCCAGGCGACGGCTCAACTCGAGTTCGCGATCCCACCGTTCACGCCAGCGCTGCTGCAGCAGCACCGCGGCGGCCGTCAGGGCTGTCAGGACGGTCAGGCCCAGTGCCACCCGCACAACGGGCAACTCGTCCAAACTTCGCGGGATGTCCAGCGCGAGCGACAGCGGCGGACTGCGCAGTCCCTCCGCACGACGCGCCTGCAGCTCGACGCGGTTCACACCGGGACTCAGCACCCCCAACTCGACTCGGGTCGGCAGGCTACTGACCTGCCAGTCGCCCTCGCCCAAGCGATACCACAGCGTCAGGCGCGAATCGGGCAGATCCGGCAATCGCACCTCCAGCCGAGTCGGCACGTCACGACGCAAGCTGGCGCGCTCTGCGGCATGGTCGACGCGCGTTCCGGCCTGCCAGATCGTGACCCGCGGCCTTTCGATCGCCGACCACACCGACCAGGGCTGATGACGCAGGACCGCCAGCCCTTCCGCGGCGGCAATCCAGATCTGGCCCGAGCGATCGACCTGCACAGCGGGTGCGGAGTCGTTGTAAACCGGTGCGCCGATCAGGCCTTCGCGGCGTCCCAGCTGTCGCCACGGCACCGTCGCTGACTCAGCCATGCGGCGCGGAAAGGCAATCAGTCCGACATCGTCGACGTAGTCAGCCACCCGCGGTGCGGCGTAGACCACAGCGTCGTCGCCCTGGCCGGCCACAGCAACCCACGCATAGCGATCTCCCGGCAGACCCTGGGCAGATCCGAAGCGCTGCAATCGACCCTCGCGCCAACGCCACAACCCTTCCCCCAACGTCGCTATCCACAGGTCGCCGTCCGAGTCCTCGAAGAGACTGCGCAGCACCACCGTCGGCCGCAGCGGCCGCGCCAGCTCGAACAGGCGCCAGCCCGCGCCCTCCGAACCCAGCTCGTACAAGGCATCGGCCGCCAGCAGGCGACGCCCGTCGCGGGTCACGGCCAGCATTGAGGGCGTACGCACCGGGAGCGCCGCAACCCGCCGCATCGACGCCGTTCCGGGATCGATACCGTCAGAAACACGCGCCAGGCGTTCCAGCGACTCGGTGCGCAACACCCAGAGCGCGCCGTCCGGATCGGCCTGCAAGCTGCGGATCACCGCGCCATCGTCGGTCAGCGCCACGCGCAGCCAGCCGGTGTCCCGCCATACGTACAAGGCACTGCCTGCCGAGGCGTACAGCTGACCATCGAGGGTCTGCGCCACCGCCATGAAGCCGCCAGGTCGCTCGCGGAACTCGAGCCGACGGCCATCGGCGGCAAAGCGATGCAGACCATTGCGCGCCGCTACCCAGAAATCCTGCCCCGCAGGGGTCAGCATTTGCGCCTGACCATGCTTCGGGTCGCCCGGGTTCAGCCACCGCTGCCACACCAGACCCCGACTGAAGCGCGCGGGTCCGTTGTAGCTCCCGGCCCAGACCGCGCCACCGTCTTCCTCGACCAGATCCAGACACAGCGGATGCGGCATGGCCGCGGTCTCCACTTCGATGACCTCGGGCGCGCTCCAGCGCAGCAGACCCGCCGCGCCACACACCAAGAGCGCGCCGTCGGTGGTGAACAGCATCCGATTGACCCACTCCCGGCGGTCGTCCCCGACCGCAGCGCCATTCGGCAGGGCATGCACCGCACCTGTCGCGGTGCGCAGCCGCAACCCACCCGCCCACAGCGCCCGCGACCCATCGTCGCTCACTTCGAACCGGCGCAGTTGCGTCGGATCCGGCGCAAAGTCGAAACCGGCCTCGACCTGCATGGCATCGTCGGAACCGACGGAAACGACCTTCAGTGCATCCAGATCCGGACCCCACAGCAACCACGTCCGACCCTGACGCAATTTCAGGTCCATCGCCCAGCCGGAGCGGCCCCTGAGCGCCGGATGCACATCGAGCACCCCCTGGTCGTGGTCCAGACGCAGCAGCGTGCGCCCGCCCGCGACCAGCAGATTTCCGACCGGATCGGTACCCAATTCCCGGAACGGACCTTCGGCACGCGGAATCCACGCCGCACCCGACCATTCCAGCAGGGCGCCACGCCGTGTCAGCACATGCAGCCGGCCCTGCGCGAAAGCCAGATCGGCCACCGTCGGATCCGGCCCCGACCACAACGGCAGCGACTCCAGCCGCGCCCCGTCGAAGCGCAGCACACCCCGACTGGTGCCCAGCCACACGTCACCCTCCGGGTCATGCGCCAGCGCCGTCACCGCCACGAAACGGCTCCAGCCCCGCAGCTCCACGGCGCCCTGCGGAATCAAGCGCTGCGGATCCAGATCCGCGGCCAGCGGGGTCGCAGCACCGTGTGTCGCACTGAGCAAGAGCAGCAGCAGACCCAGCACCGGGCCGAGCAAGCCGGTCGAGTCACGCCTGGCTGGCACACAATCCGGTAGCGAACCCCACACTTGGCAAATCCCCCGTGCACCCGACCCAACTGACGCCCGCCTCGTGGTCGCTCCGCAGCACGCTGCTGCTCGCGCCATGGATCCTCGGCGGATGCCAAGCCGATCCGGTGCCGACTCCGCAGGCCACTCCGCAATATTCGATCACGGCCGACGCATCAGCCGCGCTGGCATCAGCACCCGGCAGCGATTGGAGCGGCACCTGGAGCACCGACTTCGTCGGCCTCGACGCCCACTATCGCATCACCCATCTGGGCCAGGGTCACCATGTGCTGGAAAGCATTGCCGCCCACAACGCAGGCATCCAGAACAGCCCGGCCATGGCGCGATTCGAGGACCAACGACTGGTCGCTGCGGCGATCGACGGCCGTGAAGCCCTCGTTCTCGAAGATGCCGCCTCGAACAGCCTCTGTCGCCAGGGACTGATTCAGCGCCCCGAAGTGCCGGACGTGTCGCTGTGGCTGTGTCGCGATGATGGTGGTGGAGTTGCAGCAGAGTGACCGCCGCCGTCTCCAGCACCCTTGGTTGCGGAGTGCTGCTGCCGTTACGGGATAACTGACAACGGCCCATGCCGCAGCGCACGCTCTGGATAGCACTTCAGCTCCGCCACAGCGCTAAGGAGACTCGAAGCCGCTCTCAAACAACGACTCTGCTATCGAACGACCGCTCAACGACCAACTGACATTGCCTCCGCCGTCCAGCGCGTTATGCGTGCAGCTCAGCGTCCCGAAGACCGGATTACTCAAGGCAGCGGTGGCACTGAGTCGGACGCGCAGCACGATGCTGCCAGCCGGGTTAAGCGTCTGTGGGAAGCTCAGACCATCGACACGGGTGTAGCCTGCACCACTGAGCGTGCAGCCAATAATCGCAAAGGACGTTCCCCCGGCTGCCGCGCCATTGCCCAGCGTGACGGTCAACTCGCGGTGCTGACCATGTTGGACGCTACCGAAGTCCAATGTCGTTCCGGCTGCAGGGTTGCTAATCAGGCTGCCCAGCGGCTGGCAGGTCACATTGACGTTGGTCACGTTGGCGGTACCAATCGTGTTGGAGCCATTCGCTACAATGCAGACCTGGCCAGTCGGCTGGGTCAGTACCGTCACGTTGTAAGTTGCGCCCGTCGCCTGCGCAGTGGAAAAGGTGTAAGCGCCGTTGGCACTGCGACTCAAGTTTTCGCCCGTCGTTGCATTTCGCAAGACCACCGACAAACCCGAACCCAGACCGCTGATCGAGCCACCCACCGTGTAGGTGTTGGTCGTGCAAGTCACGTTGACGTTGCTGATATTCGCCGAACCCACCGTCCCGGAGCCATTGGCAACCGCGCACGTCTGGCCAGTCGGCTGGGTCAGTACCGTCACGTTGTAGCTGGCGCCGGTCACCTGCGCAGTGGCGAAGGTGTATGTGCCGTTGGCACTGCGACTCAGGCTCTCGCCGGTCGTTGCATTGCGCAAGACCACCGACAGACCCGAACCCAGACCGCTGATCGAGCCGCCCACCGTGTAGGTATTGGTCGTGCAAGTCAC